>Ga0160428_1000171_pt1 | contig 81226 bp, 83 predicted proteins | sample SolpanmetagenomM_FD_108198 | JGI IMG/M metagenome (GOLD analysis project Ga0160428, IMG submission 108198) | Solar panel surface microbial communities from Lawrence Berkeley National Laboratory, California, USA - M | ecosystem: Engineered > Built environment > Solar panel > Unclassified ...
GCGGTTTCTCCTGTTCATACCCTCCGCATCAGGGTTTGTGAGTCTGAGAATCAAGGATGTGGTGTTTTTGGGGATTGCAGAGCAACCAGGCTGTTTGGGTGATGGGTGCTGGAACACTGCTGATGGTGTGAGGAAATTGTGACATGATACACGAAGTTGTTGTATATGAATGGACAGTCTGCTTCGTATGCAATGGGTGTGATGGTGAGGTGATTCGCCTGGATCTTGTTAGGAACGAGTTATGAGATTGTTATGCTGGTGGTAATCACTGATATCCCAAACTGCTCCCCAAAGAGATTTTGTGCAAAGTCGAGACGCGTCTGGTAGTTCGCGTGATTGTGGTTCATAGTGCTTGTGTGTCTTGCGTCGTTGGGCTCAGAAGCTGTCATACGCGTGTTTGTTTATTTGTTTTCCTTCAAGAAGGAACAATGGATGCCTTGTACAACATGAAACAAAACAGACCCCACCTTCCCCACTTGTTTCCTCTGCAAACACTACAGTAGTTCATGCGCTACAGAATCGCAACTGTGTAATATCGAGACCGAAGATATCGACACGAAGACTAAGGTCGAATCTTTTATGTGTGAAGAGTACTGGAGCTTAGTGCGACCTTGTTACCAGGGTCGATTCGAGATCAATCCCTAAAGATGAGATTAGAGATTTAGGCGGACCACCTTCTGCATCAACTCGAGCAATTACGGTGCGAAGAGTGTCGATGCCCTCTTAGTGATGGAATGCAGCCTGATTCTGGGTGAAATCTCAAGTCGCGAGTCCTTTAGGGATAGACGGCAGGTCCATTCTAGATTCTTTTTCTTCTCAACCTCCTCTGTATGTGAACAGAACTGCATCGTCGTTGTAATCCTCGGATTGATCGGGGTCAAGGACTGCGCCTACCAGACTTATGGATGAGAAACTATGGAGCATTGTAGGCTGGATCTCTTGGTGTTTGGAGAAAGCCAGAAGCTCACGGACACGATCTTATTTTCTGGTCTTGCGTCTGTTGTCTCGCTGTTTCCGTAGTTGCCAGAGGTTTGTCATCGACTTGCAGCATGTTTTGTAATATCAATATCACTTCTTTCCCTTCTCTTTCTCCTCCTTCTCACTCTCTTTCTGCTTCGCCTCTTCCTCAGCCATCAGATTCTCAATCTCCTGATCTCTCATCCAAAGCCTCACGCTTTCCATAATTCTATCCAGCGTATCACCACCTTCCATCACACCGTCCAAGTCGTGCACCGTAATCCCACTTCGATGATCCGTAACACGCCCTTGACTCCAGTTATACGTCCTCACCTTATCAGACCGACCCATACTTTTTCCACCACCACTCAAACCCCTTCGCAGCGCAAGCGCCTCTTCCTCTCTAGCCTCACGCTTCAATGCCGCCAGCCTAGATCGCAGAATCTGCCAGGCCCTTGCTCGATTCTTATGCTGGGATCGTTCCGTCTGCACCGCAACCACGGTATTCGTGGGAATGTGCGTAAGCCTAATCGCACTTTCCGTCTTATTGACATGTTGTCCGCCTGCACCCGACGCCCGCATCAAATCTGTGCGCACATCAGTAGGATTGACATAATAATCACTCTCCGGATCCTCAATATCAAGTCCACCAGCCACAGCAGCCGCATCATCCGCATCATTCGGATTCGCCGGCACACTAGGTAGCACAAAAACACTTGCCACACTCGTATGCACGCGACCTTTACTTTCAGTAGCAGGCACACGCTGAACGCGATGTACGCCTGCTTCCGTACGAAGGATAGCATAAGAGCCGGGCGTCTCAATCTCGAGGATAGCTTCTGACAGAGGACCATCAGAAGCAGTGGATGCGTCCGTCATGCCATCAGCTGCTTCGTATTTCAATATGCTATACCGTAGGTTGGTACGCATGCAGAAAGTCGTGTACATTCTGAGTAGATCTCCCGCGAATAGTGCAGCCTCCCCTCCACCAACACCCGGCCGTATTTCTAATAGACATGGCAAGTCTGCAAAGGGATGTTTCGGGACGAGGGTGGCGGTGAGAGCGCTGGTGGCATTTGTGAGATCTGCGGTCGCACCTTCGAGGTCATCTGTGGCGAGAGAGCGTAGCTCAGGGTCGGAGGATGGGTCTGTGAGGAGCGAATGAAGTTCGGCGAGGGAGTCATTGGCTTTATCGTATTGCGAGAGGGCGGTGGTTATTGGGGTGAGCTCGCCAAGGCGTTTTGCGGTGGGTGTGGAGTATGTTGTGCTCAGGGAAGCGGTCAGGCGAGTGTATTCGCTAGCAAATGCGCGAGCGCGGTAGAGAAGGGCAGGTGATATTGTGGGTGCTGTCGCTGAGGAGGATGTAGTTAGTCCTGAAAAGAGTGAATAGCATTAGTGTATGAAATCTGAACGAGCAATGGTGAGGTATACTCTTTATTTCATGGGCTCCAGCGTATAGTGGCCGTGACAACCGTCGTGTGCATTGCTGACATACCCAAGGGATGGACATGATGGTGGTGTATGTCGTGACAAGGTATTAAAAAAAGTTACAAAGGCTGCCGATCTTATGCAGGGTCCAAATCTGAAACATGATGGCTTTGTTTCATGTTTTGCAACTAGGTTGCAACCACTAGGGAAATTTATCTCACAATTCGGAACGTGCATTATGACTTAATGTGTAATTACTTGTATCTAAGAAACCCCTATCAATCTTAGCCAATGGAAAAAGCAAGAGATGAGCCTGACAGTCCGTTGCTCATCCTGCGGAACAGGTGAATCAAAGAACAGATGGCAAAAGTAGCCCCGATAGTGACCAATCACTGCAACGAAACCGAGAAACCACTCAGGTGCAACCATTGCAAGGAGCTGGAGTGTGGGATGTAGAGTAGCGTCGTCCTAGAAGAGACTTTGGCCTTGCCATGCTACCGCCTGCGACATCAATCGGAGATGTCTGACCATCCTTAACCTCCCATGCATTCAGTTCATCGAATGGTCTTTACAACCTGCCCTCCTCGTCACTGGCATCGAGAATGTCGTACTCTTCATCGGTCAAGAATCCGTCGTCATCCTCATCGTCCTTGTCACTTCCAGCATCGGCACTCTCAAAGTCCAATTCGCTGAGCTCGTCAACCTTCTCTTCGGTTGCAACAGTTCCAGCATCACTCTCAGACTTCGTCTCGGTGGCCGCAACACTTTCGGGTGCGGTTTCGACCTTTATGCTGTGCATACTGTTGGAGGCAGATGGTGTGCCATCACGCTCGAGAGTAGGCATGACCATCTGGCTCTCGTGAAGTGTGGCGGAGGCAGAGTCATCGGCGTCTTCTACAGTAGCTTGCATGCTGCGAGCAGGAGTGCCACTCTTCATAAGTTCATCAATCAACTGTTGCGCCTTATGAACTGCTTCAGAAGTCCCGATCAGGTTGATTGCTCTCCAACCACCGAAGCTCTTATTCTCAGCAAGGATGTTGATGTGGCAGCCGCTACGTTCTTGTAAGTCCTGAATAGTCTCTCCCCTGCGACCAATGACGACAGGGACAAGATACTCAGGCACGAAGGTTTGGGTGCTACTTTCACCTTGCATGTCTTGAAGATCTTGTGAGGCAGCTTGACGGTAAACGGAGGCAAACTGACCAGATATGGCAGCTCTTCGCATAGCTGCTTCTACCATGGCCTGGATCATGTTGGAGTTCTGAGCGGTTCGCCTTTGCTCATCGTCGTTGGGTGCTGCTACCTTTGACTTGTTGCTGACTTCAATGTCACACCATAGCTTGTGGCCGAAGGGAGTACCATCAGCTGCCTTAAGTCTCCAGTAAGAGATGTGCTTCCCCTCACGAGAAGGAGCACGCATGTTGACAGAGAACTCCTTTGTCTGACCAACTGCTACAGCATGAGTAGTGGCGTTACTCTTCTTAGCAGAGTCCAGATCGAAGACAGTGGTATAACCACTGCGGTCGAGGTTGAGCATGTTGTCACCACCAATGTTGCAAACCGCGACACCTGCAGGCCATGCATGAGGCCCAGGATTGCGGAGGGTCCAGGTCTGGGTGAAATGAACGTCAGAGTTGAACGATGTTCCATCAGCAATGACGTCCTTGACAAAGTGTGCATCAAGCTCTGCTGAGTTCACAGCCTTGGGCGCAGCAGGTGTGTAAGCTGGAAGAGTTGTCGTCGATGTGTTGGCAGTTGGCCTGCACGCAGCACGGCTCCTGGTAGGAAGAGCATCTTCGAAGGCTGAGCAAGACATGTTGCGAACAGGTGTCTTCATCTTGATCATAGGATGAGTGACATTGTGGTCATTGTCAGGGTGAGCTTCGCAGTTGCCACAAAGATCAAAGTCAGGACAAACTAAACGATGTGTCAGTCTGTGTACAAAGAAAGCTAAGATTTGTCTGAACTTACTAGCGCACTTGTAACGGATGCCTTTGATGTATGACTGCCAGGGTTGCCCGTTGCAAAGCTTGCCATCGCAGTAGATGCCATGGTGCTTGCTGTCGATTGGGACAGGGAAAGCAAGAGGCTCGTAAATAGGGACGAAGCGATGAGGGTGTGTTACGGATGTCTGGTAATGGCAACCGGTGCATACGTCGAAGTCTGGACAAGAAAGGCACTTGTAGCGGATTCCTGTGATGGACTACGTTGTGTCAGTTTGGCAAAACTGTTGAATACTGTTGTAGTTTCAACATACCGATTCGCACAAGTCACAGATAGCGGCGTGGACGGTATTGCGGTTGGGCTTGCACAAGTTCTTGAGCTCTGGGTCGTTGGCAAGGATTTGAGCTTTGGCAACAGCAGGCTTGAAGCTGTGTGCTGGGTGATGACCAGTCTTCTCCTTGATGCAGGGAACGCAATAATCCACATCAGGGCAAACCGTGCAAGTGACGAACTCTTCTTCAGGAAGGACTGCGACATATTAGGCTATGTATGGTCATCAGGTGAGGGGTGTATTTAACTTACCACGAACACAAGCATTACATGTACGAGTGTCAAACGAAGTCGGAGCTGGCTCTGACTTAGGCTCAACCTTGAATGCAACAGGCGCCTCCTGCTTGGGAAGAGCTTGAGTGAACTTGCTCGATCTAGGTGCGATGGTTTCGGTTGTGCTGTTAACAACCTTGCCGTTCTTGATGAAACGCTTGATAAGCCAGTGCTCCTCACCAAGACAACTAACACCTGACTTGACACAATCGTGGCAAAGATCGTAGTCACCATCATCACAGATGCTGCAATGGAAGTGAGCATCAGACATAGCCTTGTCACAGTTGTTGCAAAACACCTGCCAGACGCCACCAGCGGAAGCACGGTGAGGCTGCATCAGACGGCTAAGTTGCTGCTCGAGACTGGAATCTTCGTGTGCAAGCTGTTCAAAGAACGCAGCACGGTCGTGAGAACCAGCAGCGGGATGAGCGATGCCATTCATCGTGCTGAACACGTTTTGGAAAGTGTTTGTTTGTTGGGGTTCTTTCTTGATCTCGGTGTGGGCGGCTTGAGTAGGTGTGGTACACGGCGACGTGGCCTCTGCAGCAGGTGCCAACGACAGAAGAGTAGCTCTGAGCTTTAGCTTTTGCTTTGCCTTGCCAGCACGGTAGAGTTGCTTGTAAGCGGAGGCGTTGGTCGGCTCGAGAGGAACGTAGGCGTTGCCGCTGTCGGAGAAACGCTCTAGCAAGAGCTTCTGGTGATCAGAAACTTGAAGGATAGAGTTGATCTGGATCACAATGTGAGTTAGTTCTCTGCTCTTTACAACGCTTGGTTGAAGTCCAAGCTTGATGATAGCAGCCGGGTGACTCACCTTATCAGCGAAGACCGGGGCAACGAGATCTCTAAGTGGCAACTTGAACTTGCGATTGACACCGTCGATAGAGAGCTTGATAGCTATCATAGACTCATGGATAGCAGTAGCTCCAGCTGTAGTGGCGGGAGACGACATGTTGATGAGGATGTGCTCGGTTGTCTACTGCTGTGGCTGAATGACGATAGAGCGGGCGGAGGCTAGCGAGCCGATACGAACGCTTAATCAGGAAGCTCGAGCTTGATAGCTTGATAAGAGGGGTGTGGTCGACACCTAGCTCTTTATTGTAGTAGAAGTGGAATATGATGGAAGAAAAGAGAAAGGAAGAAGGTGGTGTTTATTACGAAGCTCAGAAGTGAAGATAGGGCGTTCAAGGTAAGAGGGCTATGCAAGGTAACATGACACAGCACGGGGGGAACGCGGGGACAGCACATGCTTATTGCCGATCTTTTGATGATGAATCACATTGACTGCCTACACAATAGTCCAAGATAGAACAGCCTACTATTGAATGGCATTCACTACTCTCTGCCTCTCATCATCCTTGGCTTTCAATCAACGCCTCTCCCGATGACCCAAAGTGAATTCGTGTTACAAGGGTTGCCAATAAATGACTTTTCTGTGTCGCTTCGAATTCCACATCGATGCTTGAAAGTCCGCTTGCCCTACGAAGGTATATATATTCCTCGTCGTAGTTTCCGAAACCCATAAGAGTAAGATAATCTCTGCCTTCATTGCGTGGAATAGTACATCATGGGCGGTGGGTTTTGGCCATAAGAGTATACGTCGTTAGCAAACTGCTGTGGCATAGCAAAGCCTTGCTCATTCGCACCACCAGCATACAAACTAGGATCATAATAATAAACCATGCCGTTAGATTCGTGGACATAAGTCGAATCCGATGACATTCCAGCAGCATCCATTCCGGGTCCATGCGTGCTGAGCGGCACATAATATCCTCCTTGTGGATCGTAGCCCAAGGTTGGGTATTGTGCATGTCCAGCGTCGTGTTGTTGGTAGTAGTACTGCAGAGGATACTGAGCTGGATAATAGCCTTGTTGAGGGATAGTACCTGGCTGAAATGGTTGAGCATTGATAGCGACTTCGGGTATGCTGGAAAGTGGTGTCATCGCGAGAAGTTGACCTTGAGTCAAATGTTGTCTGTCCATTGCGGCTTCTGTCGACTTCGCACCATTAACATGGCCAGGTACTTGTTGATGGAAAGGCAGTTGTTCTTGCGTCTGAGGGGCTTGCATCGCGCCCGGCGAGTCAATCGTTGCCAAAGAAACTTGTTTCTGAGGTCTTGGTTGATGCATTGGAAGGGACGTACGACGTGCTTCATGCCGCAAAGGCTGCGCCGGTGGCGGATGTTCTTGCATAGCGGAAAGTAGGTGAATAACTCCATTGATGCCGAGGGTAGCATTGTTTATTGGAAGGTTGACCACAGCCTGTGGAAGGTTCATAGCTCCACTCTCACTTGTAGGTGTAATCTCTTGCAATACCGAGGATCTACGACTGGCTGCACTTGGAGCATATGCACTTCCATTCAGCATGCTTTGCCTTCTATCGCCACTATGAGTGCTGTAAACTCCACTGTGCGGACGTCCTAGTGAGTGGCTCGGTCGCTGAGCTCTAGGTATGAATATGAATGAACGCTCCACACTAGGAAACACATATCGCGCATTTGTTCCAGGCAGAAATATGCGGACAGGCTTATCGCGGCGCAAAGGGGGCCTGAGATCGGGGAGTCTAGTATACTGCCTAGCAGTCATTCTCACACTCTTTTCGTCCTGTTTCTTGCCTGGCAGTGAGATTTTTAGCATAACGTTTCCTAGAACATTGGTTTTCGACGGGAAGGTAGGTTGGGAGCCAGCGGGTTGTTGGCGAGGACCCAGTGGTGGTTGTGGTTTAGGCTCAACAGGTCGGGGAGCAACGACGGTTTCGTGGAGATCGTGAGACCATTTGTCCATAGCTGGTCTTGCAGGCTGAGGCCTGCGGAGATATACGTTAGTTCTTGATTAAGCGAAATGGAGTTCAATGTCAGCTTACCTCACAGCTCCTACCATACCAGCCGGCATTCCCCTTCCTCTTCCTCTACCCATCTGTGCTTGCATGCCATGTCCAAACTGGTTGTGTCGCTGATCATGCATGAAGAACCCGCCACGGTTGGGAACAAAGGCAGGGTCTGCCTCACGCTTAGCTTTGTACTCCTCATGCTCCCTTGCCCTGCGCTGACCAAGGGTTTCGCGCTGGCGAGGCCCTTCTGGAATGACTACAGCCGGAGACTCTTCTGCCTGTACAACATCGTCCACGAGTTTTCCCTGCTCCTCGAAGTCGATGGCTTCTTCATCATCCGCACTTGCTTCCAATTTGAGACCGCTCATCATCGCTTCAGTATCGGCAGTATGAGTGAAGCTTGATTGTTGGCCGGCAGTTGTTTCTCCAGCAGGTGCAGACTCGGCAGCAGCATTCTCTTCGGACGTAGCAGCGGGGTCATGTACCTCCATAGTAGCTTTTGAAGTGACATCTTGCTTAAGTTCTTGTCCATCAACTTCATCCACTTCACTCATGTCGCTAGTTTCTAAGTCTTCCGTGCCAGAGAGGATACTCCCTTCACTATGGGAATCGCTGTTGAGGTCCAACTCTTCATCCTCCTCTCCTTCATCGTCGACTCGGCGCCTGCTGCTGGCCAGGGCTCGCTTGCGGTGGGCTGGCATACTTGCAACAATGGTCGTTCAGGATTTGGCACCCGCCTTGAACAGGTCTTAGTACCTGGGCATGACGGTAGGAAAGACAATGGAAGCCTTATCCTAGATCACTGTCGTGTGTGTAGCTTGTAGACACGCTGCATATATGTATGATCGAGGAAGCTTCAATGTGCTACTCGAATGAACGGGAGGGTGTCGCAGACGCACGGTCCATTACTCTTTTGGGAAACGTGGAGAAAAAAGGGGCATTGTATTGAAGTACTTTTGTGGGCAAACGAGTACCATCTTGTCGCTTACACAAATTGACAGATTGTTCGCTGGAATATTGACACAAATAACTTCCTCGGCCTCCTCTCGCCTCTCACTTTCATTCATATCTAAACCCCCATCATGACAGTTCTTCCTCATCCTAGCGAGTACTTAGCACAGTCTCATGCTCTTGTCCTGCTTGAGAGCATGATACTTTCGATCATCTCCAGCAAGAACTTCTGGCCGCGAAACAGCAAAAACCTGATCTACACAAGCTAAGGCCGGAAGATATGCCTGAGGCCTTGCGATTTCGAACACCACTTGTCGATGTGTCTTGGCCGTCAATCTCGCGGTAAGCGGCTTGAATTGCCCCTCTCTCTTGTCAGCATAAAGCTATGAGTCTTCGACATTCGATCGAAGAGCTGCGCTTTCTCAATTACTTCTGCCACTTGTGTCTGCGTGTGCTCCCGTGCTGATATCTTTCAATCGCCACTTTTGGCGGTTGACTGTACGTTCGAATTTGATTGAAAGTGGGTACTTGATTTACTGTTGCCCTTATAGTGGATGTTTCTTGCACCCTCTACTCACTCACCACTTGCATGCTCAATATATGCAGGCAAATTAAGCCCTGCCTCGTTGTAAGACGGCAACAAAGCATTTGCTGCAGATGCATTGAGCGAGGGATGCTCCGCAGGCAAAACCAAGAACGGAAGTCTACCTTGTAGCCGAAATGTGTTATTTGAGGTTTGGTCACGAACTTCGATGGCGAGCTTGAGGTAATAGCTTCGATTGACAGTATAGGTTTTGAAAGAAGGTGTAAGAACTAGATGTTTATTATTAGTATATTCGCCAAATCAGTCTTGACTTGTTCACATACGTTGTCTTGCTTCCTCAGGAACAAGGTCCAATAGACGAACGGAGTTCGAAAGCTCAATCGGGTCACCAGATGCAAGAAGGGTTGATTCACCACCGACGATGATATGCTGACCAAAGTCGTCCCATATCTTCTCATCTAAGTCTCCAACCCGCGTCTGTACTCGGACATGGACTTTACTTGTCAACTCCAGACTTGCTCCAAGAAGCGAAAGCGTCATTGGAATGCCACTTTTGTTGCCTATGCTTGTCCTTACGCTAATAGAGACTGAGAAGACCTGTGAGACTCCAGCGACATCAGGCACAAATGCTTCGATATCAAAAGGGATGGGGACATGGTGGACAGATTCCTTGCTGAACACCCGGCCCATCTTCTGCTTCAAACTGACTTTCTCACTCACAGGCTGCTTCATTCTTGGCTGTTTACACACTTCAAGATGACATCGTATATTCTCGCGCTTGGGCAATGTTGCCTTGGAGCAGATTGTGACAGCAATAGGCAGATTCCAGGATTCCGATCCTCGCAAATGACCAGAATTGATCACAACCCTCAACAAATAGCTTATCACTGCTTTGTGTCCATGTGCGGCCGACATCGTCGTAGGGGCAACCTGATGAGCTTGAGTTTCATAGAGCCAATTGTCCTCGCCTCCATTACGGGTGAAGGTTGTCTTCGTCGGAAGTACAAAGCCAAATTGCCACTCTGCAGTTGTGGCCTGCATTGTGAACGGACCTCTGAGCAACGTCTTCTTTAGACGGAGAAGCTCGATGTCTTCGGTGTAAGAGTCCTTGCCAAAACCTGGTCGGGTGATTACAGTGATACATCGTCCAAGCAGTAGGATAGAGACATCCTCGATATTTTTACGTGATGTAGGCGTGTACACAACATGTCCAGCAATGGCTTGGCCGGGTGTGAATGTTGGCTGGATGCCTTTGCCATTATAGAGGTCATTGTCGAGCAATATCTCAAGTGTTGTCTTCATGTTCGGCTAAGAAGGAAGAGAAGATCTTACTGACAAGACGATATCACAGTTTTGCAGATTTCAGAGCTTGAAGCAACAATTGGGATCAAGAAGGCACACCCCAGCCTGTCCGTGAGCATTTTGAGGATGGTCTCATCTTAAGCTCACCTTGGTTGAAGAGTAGGGAAACTTGAGTGGCAAAGTCATCGACCGGAGCTCGATGCGCTCGATAACGTCACGCCAAGACCCATCTGTTTTACGAAGCGATATTGCTATTGCTATTGAAGTGTTACGACACAGATTCAATTGCATCTTATCATAACGACACTCATCTGCATTTAATACCCAGCTACTCAACCAGCGGAAACACAAGTCCCTCAAAGGTTCCAAGCTGTCACCCTGTCAAAATCGTTTGCGAGATGTCGACATGAGACGTGAATGGAAGATAATCCTATCAGGACATTACCACGATGATATGCTTGTTGTGCAGAATACTTGAAGCATCCACGTGGCGTGAGCTGTGTTGACATACCAAGATGACCACATTACAAGTCACCTTTGGTCGTAACGTGGTCTGAGCGCTCAGCTCATACAATGTGTGGATGTGATTCTTCTGAGCGTACCCGAGCTGTCATGAAAATGACGGGTGGCATCGTTCTTCCAGCACTAGCGGTACCTCAATACAACACCACTGGGAAAGCCAATCTGAGGCTTTTTGTGTATACTGCAGAAGAGCTTGAACCGTCAGTTCAAGAAAAGCAATGATGGAGTCGGAAGCTCTCGTTACTACCCGTAGTCACCCCTCCAGCGGAATGCATGCGTCAAAATGGGCGCCGGAATCCACATCCAGACCAGAGACATTAGTTAAAGAAGGAAGCGTCGTCTCGTGGACAGAGCTGCAGCGGACATCACCTGGATGTGCTGCCAGTGCTAGGACTGATCTGAACGAGGCCAATATCACGGATGTAGTGGAGGACATCAGCCAAACACCTATTGCTCCATTGTCTACTTCTTCGAAAGTGTCAACGTCACCACCGAATATTCCATCGGTCAGTGCAATTGACCCGCGAGCCATTTGTGCGCCGTTAGCCGAGCATCCCTCTCAAAATCATAGGAAGCATTTCTTGGAGTCCATATACAAGTTACGCTATGGAAAAAAGGAATCGACCACAACCTGGAACAAGACCCCGCAACACAATCACGAGCCAGCATGAATCTGGGCAGAGAACCCCTCCAGGGCTAACAATGGAAGAATTGGTAAACCGTCTTCGATCTGGATTACATCGGTACATGCCTAAAACCATAGTCAAGCAAGCTCAAAGAGATGAAGTTCATTTCCTTGCGCTAACGTTCGAATTGACTGCAACCAAAGAGCCAGCCTTTGATATCATTAATTCGGAAGTGAAAGAGATGGAGCGTCTTCGTAAAGATTATGGCTAGCACTTTGAGTGGGCCGAGATACCGTGCGAAGGAACACACAATCCGGGAAGAGAGTTCTGGCTGCGGACGTAGCTGCTTGATTTCGCCGAGAAAGTTGAACCACACAATCAGGGCATTGTATGGTACAATGGCGATGCAGGAAGAGCGCATGTATCTTATGGACCACCACCTCCTCCGAAATATACGCCAAACGTTCCTCCTATCGTCTGGAAGTAAGTGCAGCTTCCAAAGACCTTCTCCATGAATTTGACTTATTTGGCGAAGATTGGATACACGACTAACTCATAATCTAGGCACATATGGCAGTTCGGCGACGATGGTAAATTAAAACGTGATCCAAAGGTGAACTTCTACGCACTTTATACGAGTGCAACACTACCACTGCTAAATCCTGTCTCTCGAGAGTACCTGACGTCGATATCGTCTGGTGGATCGATGCCCACGATAGTGATCTCGCTGCGTATGGCAGTACTTCTAATGTTCTAGCTGCAAGTGACATCATGTACGGCGGTGGCCATGATCAAGACCCGTACATCAGCACGAAGCCGCAACTACTTGAATGGTATAGGTCGAGTCTGGGACGACCGCTCTTCAATGGGGATACATTGAGTCGGGCCATCGTCCGCCATCTCGACGATGCCGCCAGATCACAGCAATGGCTCACTCCAACCATGTTGTACCAGAAGCTATCCGATGAGGTTCTTCAAGAGAATACCGAATTGCAAACTCCGGATCGAGAACTTCACGAAGTTATGCCTTCGCATGCCGTCAGAACTTCTGATTTGACGCCGACAGTCGCGCTTCTTCCCTCCAAGAAGACCACTGGGCGTTATCAGATTGAGAATCCTAGCATGACTTTTCGAGACCTCCAGTCGGGCTTTTCATAGGCCAACAGCACGGCGCTTCTGTCCGTACTCATCACAGATTGTTCTACTACTTCTTGCTTGAAGGCATTCCTAGCAAAGAGCAATGGCGAGCATCCTGAGGAACGTCTGGAGCTGGCAGTAGAGATCGTGAGCGTGCACCAAGCTGGACCTGGCTCAGTTGTGGCTATACTGAAGCTAGATATTGCATTCTGGCGGTATCTACAGCCTGATAGTCCAATGAAGTGGTTGGGCTGGAGGACGCCTGTGTCAAGGAGGTTGTTTAAAGATTGAACTTGGATTTTACAAAGAGATGCCTGGGCAATGATAACAGTGAAAGTGTGGTTATTATGCGAGTACCAGATCTTCGTCAAATTATAATGCTGGATATTCTGATTGATTGGGTTGGGCAAGTTTGGAATATATCTGCTACCACTACTGTAAGCACGCTCGTCCACAAAGATTCATGTCACCCACAATTCCGCAAATATACCACACCTTGCCTACTCACTATCTCCAAGCTTCACCACTTTCCTTGTCTTTAGTAGTGATTGGTGTGTGCAACAATATCCGCAATAAGGCACGTCACGGCCGCCCACATTGTCTGAGCCGCAATCCCGAGAGTCAGATTCTTCAGATTGACAGCCTGTGCTGGTAACACCGTGTACTCTGAAAGAGAGACTAAATACTTTGTAACCCTCAGAGGCAAAACATCGACATCCACCGGAGCTGGATCCGCCATAACGTCATGAATGTTCCAAGGTCCTCACGCCAAGACCGATCTGTTTCATATAGAATGCAAGCTGCATATCCTAGAACATTGCAATATCAAAGGCCTCCCTCATATCCTTGTGAACGTCTTCAATCACCTCTTATCGACATCACCAACACCTACGTGTAATGCCCAGCTTCTCAATCAGCGGAAACTTCCTTGGCAACTTCAACATGTCTGGTTCTTCCTCCTCCATCTCTTCCTCGAACTTCTCCAGTATCAGCAGCACCAACGGCCAAGTCAGTGGTCAGCACATCTCGCAGAGTACACAGACCGACAGACATGGCAACACAACCATAAACCGTTCTCATCAGAGATTGGGTGAAGCAGCGCAACAAGAGACGAGAACGTATGACAAGAAGGGAAGGCAGGTGTTGACGGGCGAGGTAGAAGAGGCTCCAGAGAAGAGGATTGAGACTATTAGTGCACAGGCTAGTGGTGGACCGACGATTGAGGATGTGACGGATGATCAGGCGACGAGGGATAAGCAGTATGAGGAAGCTATGGAAGACGAATATGCTAAAAGAGAGGGTGGTGCCTGAGCAAGAACGACTGTTTGTGAGTTTGATCCGTCCTATAAACAAGGTGGTACATACGCTGATGGTGCTCAGGTGCGCAGTCGTGTCACCAGTGAAAGGTGGCGCTGGTCTCATAGGCATCATGCACATAAGTTCAACAAACTTGAAACGCGACCCAAAAAATTCTGCATTAATGTACTCTACTCCTGTGTAGAATTAACAAGAAAGCATGATGAACTTCTTTCGGCACAACGGATGTCCAGAGTTTGTCTGACAATTCTCATAACAAGCAAACACTGAATGCTGGACCTTGCAACTCACTTTGATTGCACTGCGCCATGTATTGGCACCGCATCACTTGCGTGCCAATTACCTTCATGATGTAGTGAAATACTGGCATGACACGGAATGCGCTTTGAGGCACTTCAGATCTCATCTACCTATATTTGGCTCTCCCAACTTAGATCATCTCCAACACGTGCACAGCACAAACGCGCAACGTGATTGCTATAAGCTCTTAGTGTGCTCATATTGCACGACACTTACTCAACTTGATCACTTGCTGACGTGATTCCAGAGCCTACAAAGCATCCAAGAGTTGAGTGTTTGTTTTGCGTTTGTGTTTGAAACACAAACGTCACTTCCCGTTTGTTTCAGAACTCGCATCAGACTAGCGTCACCCGCACAACCACAACCTTTCATTAGAAACCAGCTCTCTCACTTTCTCTTTCTTCCTTCTCTCGCCTTCACCTTCTTCCACTCACTTCATCTTCTCCCTCTCCATCTCCCATCACTTTTACATCACACATCAAAGCTGCTCTCTTCTTCATCATCTCTTCTTCTCTCTCTCTTGTTTGCTTGAGATACTTCAACCTCTCTTCGACCTCTTGAGAAGCCTACTCGACGCAATCAACGTCAACTTTCGTCTTTCTGACTCTTTCACATCGATCAAGTCTCTGTCTTCCATCATCATGTCTTGGGGTACGAAAGTCAATCTCCCTATCATCAAGAACCCGTGCTAACAGTTCTATTAGATCCTCCTACTGCTGGCGGAGGTGAGCTTGAACATTCCACTTCAATCAACATCCTCTGTCTAACATGCTTCGTCAGACAACAGCTGGAACAGTAGTGCTCCTCCAGCCATTGACGGCGTGACCGACAACATGCAGAACATGAGCTTTGGCAACGAAAATGGTGCGTCCTATCAAGATCAAGAGCACTCATCGAAGCACTGCGTTCGGCTTACCAAGATCGACCCCAACTGACACCAGTGCAGCTGATCACAACGACTCAGAAGCTCCTGCCGGCTTTGGCGAAGGTGGCTCAGGTGGAGCTTGCCGAATGTAAGTTAGACCTCGTCGACTGGAAGTAGCATGAGTTGAAATTGAACACCAGTTGCAATGAAGAAGGTCACTTTGCCAGAGAGTGCCCTAGCGAGCCTGAAAATGATGGCAACTGTCGCGTTTGTGGTCAAGAAGGCCACTTTGCCAAAGAGTGTCCGGACAAAAAGGAGCCAGGACCATGCCGCAAGTATGCCGAACGTCTCTCACCATCATCGAACTCAGCTAATACTATTAGTTGTGGGGAGGAAGGACACCGTGCTGCCGAGTGCGAAGCACCACGCATGCTGTCTTACGAAGGTATTCCTGATCTGACGACGGACAAAGCATGGCAGATGATGGTCACCGCCAGCGGAGAGCGTGACATTGATGATTTCAAGATGGCTACTCGTGCTTATCTGAAGTCCGACCGTGCTGCAACCTTTGCCGACCTGGACTCCAGATGTCGCGAGGCAAAGTTGTCGATCTACTTCATCGCCTTGGTAGGTCTTCCATCATCAACCCAAAGCAACTACTGCTGATGTAAACTCTCAATAGGAGAAAGAGCTTCCTAAAGGCATGACCAGCGTGTCACCCCAGGGCAAGATCGGCTGCAAGTTTGTCGTTGGCTATTATTTCAGCGCGTCTCCCAAGCGTGCCAAGTTCGCCGATGGATGGCCTCCATCTCCTGAGGAGAACCTCCAACGATTGATCTCTGATACTGGTATCCCTCTGGAGCACGTTCTGCCTCTTTGTCGTCGTTGCAATGGTATGTGCTTCTCTTATTCCCAATATTCAGCTCTAACACGTAGCGATAGAGCTTGGTCATATTTCGAAGAACTGTGCCGAACCTCAACAAGACTCTGAGCAACCAAAGATCGTCTGTTATGGATGTTCTCAAGAAGGTCATCGTCTTCGTGACTGCCCTGAGCCCAGGAAGACGCGTGGCGGACCAATGGAGGTACGTCTCTCTCCACCAAGCACTACCTTCTACCACTTATCCCTAACAATTTGAAACAGTGCCGCAACTGCGGTGGACCTCACAAAGCTGCCGAATGCACCGAACCACGCTCCGCCTCAAATGTCGAATGCCGTGTCTGCAATGAGACTGGTCATTTTGCCAAGGACTGTCCCCAAAAGCAAGATAGAGGTCCAAGAACTTGTCGTAACTGTGGATCTGAGGATCACATTGCAAAAGAGTGTGATCAGCCACGCAACATGGACCTCATGAAATGCAACAACTGCGAGCAAAGTAAGCAGAAGTCCAATCTGATTGTGTTAAGTACTAATATGCATTCCAGCTGGCCACATGAGCCGCGAGTGTCCTGAGCCTACTGATTGGTCGAAGGTGAAGTGTCGCAACTGCGGCGAGCTGTAAGCAAAGCCTTCCCGAAAAGTTGGTATGACACACTACTAACAGCTTTCAGTGGTCACACCATCAAGCGTTGCAAGGAGCCTATCGCTGATGACAACGGAGGTGGATTTGGCGGTGGTGGCTATTCTGGAGGTGGTGATTTCGACGCTGGTGGCGGTGACAACTCTGCCGCTGGTGGCGTTGACGACTTCAGTTCTGCTCCCGCTGCCGCTGGTGGCGTTGACGACTTCAGTTCTGCTCCCGCTGCCGCTCCTGCTGGTGATTGGGCTCCTGCTGCTACCGCAGGTGGCTGGTGATGACAGCAATGATATGTGGAGTGGTTGCAGTGATTACCGGGGTCACTTCTGCTATCTGTTCTTTGATTCACCTGGGTCCACCGTGATGGCAGAGTGGAGGATGAGCAAAGGATTGTAGGGCTCGACCAGGCCCTCACTGCAGGTAAGTCCCCATCCAACATGACGCAGTTCTCAACCCGAGATTGACACGGGTTTGCTACAGGCAGCCATCTGTGTCTAGGGCCAATCATACACACAAGGTGGTCGTATCCTCTACGTTGCCGTTCGTGTTATGCCAGATCGTTGCGGCTGCAGACAGCCAATTGCTCTTTATGTGGAAAAAATTGAGATCAAAAAGGAAGGAGTGAAGCTCATGATCATGGCAAAAACTTCTTTCCAAAAGGATATGGCGTGCAGGCAGCGTTCCAGCACGATGAGCTTTAGCAATCACATGCAATAATACGCGGTAGAAATGAATGATAGACTACTAATTCAATCCTTGCTTTCTTAACTAACTTACCTCGACCTTGGTGCATTGCTGTGCGCCTCTATCATGCTTCAAAATCTTGAATGTCTAGCTGCAAATCCATATCAGGGTTTTTTTTCTCTATCTTGAGTTTCTTTCCGCATATCTCATGTACCGTATTTCGTATGACTTCCATCTTGCGATCTGTTAGAATGAAGATCATGTCCTCACCAGAGCTATCCTAAATCACATCCATCGTCATGCTCATCATATAGTCATGCTGCTTGTTATACCGTCTAGCGAACGCTGAGAGCAGTACGGCCTGTGCAATCAACAGACCACTCTACCAGGTATCTTGTATCCAACAATCCTGGCCTGCTCAACGCTATGTCACTTTTCAAAGACCCAGCCTCAATCAAGCCCATCTCAAACTCCAAGTCTCCTCTCCAGCTCTAAACGGCACAACCTCAACCTCTCCATCCCGACTCTTCACCATCTCCTCAACCTTCTCGCCCTTCCTCTCCAGCACAATCTTGCTCCGTGCCTCAGACGTCTTATAGAACTTCCTTCCAAACTCGCCCAAAAACCCTCTCAACAGCCCCTCCGTCACTTCCACTCCACTCTCCAACATCCGCTTCTCCTGCGCCACTTCCAATGCCCCTATGACTAGCTGGGACGCCCAGCCCTGCGTGAAACAGCCTGCTGCCGTCTTCGCTTTGCCGGATGTCCGCTTCGCTGCCACGGGATGGGGCGCGCTGTCCGATCCGAAGAAGAACTTGGGGTTGCCACTCACGACTGCAGAGAGTAGTGCGCGTCGGTCCTCTGGAGTCTTGGCGACGGGTTTGCAGAAGCTGAAGGGGTCGGCGCACCAATCGTCTACGGTCAGGTAGAGATGATGTGCGGTGATTGTTGCAGCTACAGTCGGGCCACAGCTTTCCACTGCTTTGATCGCAGCGGCAGTCGTGCAGTGTTCCAGGATGATCCGCAGTTTCGGAAACGACTTGTGCAGTTCGAGCAGTTGCGGCAGGAATGCTGCTTCGGCGTTGAGGACCGTGATGTCTTTGTGGTTGGCGGAGTCGGAGGGCACTTCGCCGTGTAAATTGAGGATCAAGTCGTGTTCTTGCATGGCGGCGAAGACGGGGTAGTACGGCTCGTAGGAGAGGACGCCGGAGGACGAGTTGGTCGTCACGCCCGCGGGGTAGGACTTTACGCCTGTGATGCCGGCGGCGGCGGCTGAGGCGATTGTGGCGGGGGTGATGGAGGGGTGTAGGTACAGGGACATTAGGAATGTGACGGATGGTTCGAGGGATTGGAGACGCTTTTGGTAGGAGAGGGCGTGCGCGACTGTGGTTATTGGGGGTGTGAGATTGGGCTTGGAGGGAGGGGAGTGTTAGCTGGGTGTTGTGTCTGGGCTTTGAGCAATTTTTTTCGAGATGTTTTGATGTATGTTGTGCATGTCATGGTGATACTTATGAGTGTTTTTGGTAAAATTTCTCGAATTTGCGCTTAGCAAATCATTGTGTCCGCCGCACTTTCAGTGGCTCTGTGGATGTACTTTTTTGCATAGCACCTACCATGACATAGACAACATCGACACCACCTTGCCGAATTGTAGGCACAACAGCCTCCATCATAGCACCATCTCGGAGGTGGACATGGAAGTCACCAGAAGCTGGGAGCTCCAATCGATCGATCTCTTTTAATTGCATCTTGCACGTAATTGGAATGCAGGATAGGGAATAAGGTAAAGCTAGAGCAGTATGTCTGCTATATTGCACAATTTTCCACGACCATTTTGACCAAGACAAAAAGCTGCTGTAGAGCGCCTACCCGGCAGCCCCACTTTCCCTAACTTTGGTAAAACAACCTACCTAATCAGGGAGGTGACAGGTCCGAGGAACGGCAATACCACCCCGCAATTACGAACCAGAATCGACAATTAGAATCCACCCGCTGCGATAACAAGTGGTATACTACTTAACTGTCATCTCTTCCTGTGCCTTTCTTCCTGACACACTTCTTACGCCTTCATTGTTCAAATCATCAGCACGTCTTCCTTCACCTTCCATCATGTCCTACCTTGAAACCCACGATGGAGACATCCACGATGCGTCCTATCTAGATACCCACGATGCAACACAGACTGGGCATACAGATACCTCAATCCCTGCCCACGAGATCTCAGCCTTCTCCAATGCCTTCAATGGGACCAATCCAGATTTTATGAGATTCGGTAGCAGAAGAAGTGTGGTACACAGCACTAAAGGTATAGTTTCAAGCACAGAACCATTGGCTTCTCGTGCAGGAATAAAGGTTCTACAACAAGGAGGAAACGCAGCAGTACGTTGAAGCATAACCGAGCGCGGACATGACCAGTATTGACACTGTCCAGGATGCCGCCGTAGCCTGTGCAGCCGCATTGAATGTGACTGAGCCTGCCATGTGTGGTATTGGTGGTGATATGTTCTGCCTTTTCTACGATGCAAAGACGAAGAAGACACACGCATTGAATGGTTCTGGCAGATCCGGAGCCAACGTCACCCTGGAGCAGATGCGCAAAGATATTGGTGCTAAGCCTGGAGAGGAGGTCAAGATTCCATACACAAAAGTTCAGGCGGTTACTGTGCCTGGTGCTGCCGCAGGATTGGTTGATGCTGTAGCCAAGTTCGGAAGTGGAAAAGTGACGCTGGAGCAAGTGCTCGCGCCAGCTATTGAGCTTGCCGAGGAGGGATTTCCTGTCTCAGAGTTGTGTGCTGGTTTGGTAAGTGTTGGTATGCGGTTCAGGGAGACGAGTAACTAACGGATATCTAGTGGGCAAGATCCGAGAACTTGATTAGAACCGCATCACCAAACTTCGCCGAGATGCTGAAGAAAGACAAGGCTGCAAAGGACGGAGTTAGACCACCAAAGGCTGGTGAGATCTTCAAGAATCCAACTTTGGGAAACACCCTCAGGTTGATGGGGAAGCACGGGAAGAAAGGTTTTTACGAAGGCGAAGTTGCTGAAAAGCTTATTAAGGTTGTTACGGACCTTGGTGGACGGTTGACACTTGATGATCTCAAGCACCACGCTGAATTTGGCACTGAAGAAGTGGATGCAATTTCCCTCAAGATCGATGGTCTTGGTATCAAGGAGCCCATCCACCTTTGGGAGCACCCACCAAATGGACAAGGTCTCGTGGCATTGATTGCTATGGGAGTCTTACTTGAATTGGAGAAAGCAGGCAAGATCAAGACTTTCACAAAGGAAGACCACAACAGTGTGGAGTAAGTCTTACAGCTTCCCGGTGATTTCGAGGTCTACTAATATATGTGTAGATACCTCCATGCTATTATCGAGGCCTTACGACTAGGCTTCTCGGATGCCACGCACTTCATTTCCGACCCGAACGTCGTTCCTGTGCCCATCAAAGAACTTCTATCTCCCAAATACCTTGCCGACCGCGCCTCAGTTTACTCCAAGGATAAAGCGATTGACACTATCCACCACGGCACACCACTAGCTCTCTCCTCGGACACAGTCTACTTCAGTACTTCTGACCCAGAAGGCAATGCTTGCAGTTTCATCATGTCCAACTATGCCGGTTTCGGTACTGCCATCATCCCCGAAGGCTGCGGTTTCACCCTCCAAAACCGTGGTGCCAACTTTGCGCTTCAGCCAGAAAACCACCCCAACGTGCTCGCACCAAGGAAGAGACCTTACCATACCATCATCCCGGCTATGATCACCAACAGCAAGGACCAGAGTCTGAACACATGCTACGGCGTGATGGGCGGCTACATGCAGCCGCAAGGTCATGTCCAGGTCTTGATGAACATGTTTGTATTCGGCTTATCACCACAGGAAGCGCTAGACTCGCCGAGAATATGTATTGGCACTATTGGGACGGATAGCGTTAGTAAGGCGGGTGTGGACGAGGTTTATGTCGAAGAAGGGATTGCGCCGGAGGTTGTGGAGGGATTGAAGAAGTTGGGACATAATATTGTTGTGCTTACCGGACATCAGAGGCAGCAGTTTGGGAGGGGACAGGTTATTAGGAAGAGTGTGGAGGATGGTCAGTTGGTGTGGTCTGCTGGTAGTGATTTGAGAGGGGATGGCCATGCTAGTCCTTTGTAGAAAATTATATCTCGAAATAGGAATTGGATGTGTGATCATACAAACAGGTCAATGCCGCTTCTCTACTACTGTAAGAAGAGTCGTCTTCATGAGTCTTGTGCAAAAAATCGTTTCCTGGCAAAAAAAGCGCACACCATAACCTAGGTATATATATCCACATCGCCATCCCACCATCTCTAAAACAAACATATACACTCACATTCCGTCATAAGATCATCGCATGCTCAATCCACCCATCATCCAGCGACATCCTGCGCAATCCTCTCCCCATCCATCCCAACCTTCGCCTCCGCCCTCTCCCCCTCATCCCCCGTTTCCTCCGCAAACAACTTCGCCACAGCTTCCATCGTAGTATTCCCTCCACTGAGCACAACGCCCACATTCCACCCCTCCTCACCTCCCTCCCGTTCCACCACCTTCCTAAATCCCTCATCATACAAACACACCGCCAATGGCACCGCCGCGCTCGGCTCCACCACCACCTTCATGCGCTCGTATATCAGCCTCATGGCGCTTTTAATCTGCGACTCGCTAACGCTGTAGATCCCGCGTAGCTTTTGCGGATCGCTGATGATGCTCCAGGGGATTTTGCCTAAGGGCGTGCGGAGACCGTCGGCGATTGTGAGGGTTGAGACGGATTCGATGCGAGATCCGGAGGCGAGCGAGCGTCGGGCGTCGTCGCCGCCCTGGTAGGAGGGCTCGGAGCCAAAGACGTGGATTCCTGTACCGTGCAAAGCTGTGGCGACACCTGAGAGCATTCCGCCACCACCACATGGAGCGATGACTGCGTCGAGGCCTTCGGACGTGGATGTGGGTATGTCATGATTACTATCACCATTGGTCTCTTTCTCTTGCTGTTGTTGCTGCCGCCGCGTCTCTCGAAACCGCCAGCCGTATCCTTCGTGCTCATTGTCGCTGTGTTTCATCTCCTTGCACAGATCTTGCACTTGTTGCTCAAACTCAAGCGCTAGTGTTCCCTGGCCTAGAATGATATCAGGATGGTCGTATGGTGGGACGAAGACAGCGTCGGTCTTGGCTTGGATTTCGTGGAGGAGTTTTTCGCGCTCCGGAGCTGTGCTGCCGGAGAAGTAGACGTGTGCACCTTGGGCTTGCGTGGATGCGATTTTGGAGGGTGTTGAGATTGTGGGCATGATGATGTGAGCTGGGATGCCGCGGGTTTTGGCTGCGAGTGCTAGGGCTTGGGCGTGGTTGCCTGACTGTAGATATACGCGGAATGTCAGTCTTTTAATTTCTTGCTATTCTGTTCCTTTGCGCTACACTTGTCGTAGTAAAGAGATGCTGCAGCTTGATCTTACACTATGCGTAATCACTCCCTTCTCCAACTGCGCATCCGACAGTCTACTCAACGCATGAAACGCGCCTCGTGCCTTGAACGCGCCAATTCGCTGGTAGTTTTCACATTTAAAGAATATGTTCATCTTTGGTCGTGCTGGCTCTTGACCTTCATATTCGGTGCCGACGAGCGCGGAGGGGGCTTGTGAGGTTGAGACGAAGGTGGAAATGGTTTCGCATTGGAGGACCGGAGTGAGGTGGATGTAAGGTTTGATTCTATCGTGGGCTGCGCGGACGGAGTCGCGGGTGAGAGGGCGATTGATCTTGGTTATGTCGGCCATGGTGAGGATGGGAAATGGATGTGGTAGGAGTGGGAGGATTGGTGTTGTCTGTTGACTTGCTTGCTTGATTAGTCGGTGAAGACAGCTCGCCGCGGTGTTGGCGTCAATTCGGGCAAGCATTATCCCGACGACCGAGATAATACTTCTACCAAGGCAAAATCATTTCACAATTGAGCAAAGGTACACTTCTGACAAGCTTCTTTTCTTCATCCGTAATTCCTACACCGTCTAAGTGGAACTTCAACGAGAGGACCGAGGAGTATCATCGAGCTGTTGTGCTGGAAGGGGAAAGAAAAGTTGTGGCTGTGAGTACTGGAGGTTAGAGAAGTAGTTGTAATGAAGGTTTTGAGCATGCAATCATCTCGACCGAGTGGTGGAATCTTGGACAAGGGGACCGCTATGTGATGGAATGTTGGAAAAATGGGACTTGGGTGGGTGCTGTGTGTAGTGCTAACATAAAGTAAGTTTGATGATCCAACTATGACAATAAAGATCATGGCCATGTCATCTGTTCGTCCGAAAATCTTCTTGCACCTCGCTTGCAGATGCTCCACCCTGAAGAGGCGGCGGGACCTGGCAAGATGCGGAACGAGCTCTGCCTCCTCGATCTTGATTAAACAGCTCTTGGTGTTAGCCGAGAATTCTTTTTCAGTTTCAGAGTAAGCACCCCAGCCTTGCCCATCCTCCTCAGGACTCCATGAAGATATTCTAGGTGTTGGCTGAGACTTCTTTCTCAGGGAGAGCATCCCAGTATAGTCCATCCTCCACGAGGTTTGACCAGATATTCTAGGTGTTGGCGGAGGAATCTTTCCCAGGGAGATACCCCAGCCTAGCCCTTACTTCCTTATCGATCTTGACCAGACAACCCAGGTGTTGGCTGAGCATTTGACCTCAGGAAGAGTACCCCATCGAACCCTTCCTCCTCGAAACTTGTCATCTTCTCCTTTGCCGCGCGCGCTGCATTTGGGCTACCTTGCCTTGCACCACGCCCTGTCGAACGTTTACAGCGATATTTCCGTACCTGCCAGCCAGTGCGTCTTGGTTTGTAACCCGAAGCACTTGTTTTCAGGTCGGCGCGACTAGTATTTGATGAGTTGCCTTTAACCAGAATCGTCTTCAGAAGGTCGAGAATCATGACACAAAAGTACCTTTGTATGTGAAGACGGAGGGTTTGCTGCCAAAAAAAAGACCTTCGTCCATAGTCGTGCTGCTGTAGTCTTGCCACGCTAGCTTGCCGTCAAACGTGGTGATGTCTGATCGGTAGAGTATCGCCTTCCTAAAGTTTGTCCTCTCACGGTTATACAGGTAGTCACTCCCTACCACGATGACGGCTCTGTTCTGGATATGCTGCTCGAGTAAGTCTGGTCTATCGTCCTTCTCGTCGTCAGGACTTTCGCTGTAGGCAATGTCTACCACCTTGAGGTCGTACCAGAGTTCGCAAATTTGGTGTGGTAGGACGACGCTGTCCATGTCTTGGTTCATGTGTTTGAAGCTGGAGTACAGAATGTCGATGAAGCCAGTGCCCCGCCGTTGGATTTGTAGACGAATACACGAAACCCGATGGACCTTGGGAAGCGCTTCGCGATGAGCCAGACGGCCTCTTCGGGGACGTGCTGCTTAAGATCGACTTCTTCCTTGGTGTAAAGATCGGGGCGCCACCAAGGCAGAATGCCAGAGTATTGGTAGTCTGGGTGGTTCATCTTACCACCGTAAATGCAGACGGGACAGCCTGCAATGGAGGCAGGCACTTGTAGTGGCGACGGGAAGCGTGAGGAACTGATGTCGACGGTCCAGATATTGTTGTTCAGGCCAAAATCGACTTCTCCATATGCCGCAAGTTCGGGCAGACGGTCGCGGAGAAGCATGACAACATGCTGCTTCATTTCATCGCTTGTGAAGATCGTCAGGTCCTCGAGGGCGAGAGCTTGGGCGTGATGCGAGGACTTGTCGAGCTGTAGAGACTCGCAAGGTATATTGCGTAACGATTTGGGTCTGCCTTGGCCAATTCTGTTGGTGGGGCGAACCAGAAGACCTACAAGATGTAAGCTATATACTCTGTTTGTTTTGTTATGGTGTTGAGACACTTACATCTCCTTGGCATATCGAGGTTCGCGTAGCGAAAGGGAGTAGTCAACCTCCACTTTGGAGTCGATGGCACGTACTCGCGCGACATGGTGAACTGCTTTATGTGATTTGTTTCTTATGGCTACTGAGTTGTCGTGGAAGCCGAGATGTTCTTGAAGTAATGGCTGGTGTGTGGCTTCCTTGTATTCGCAGCAGCCGCAGGTAGTCATATACTGGCGGATTGGCTCACTGTGAGTTATCAATATTGTATCTGAGCGGCAACCGTATGTGATTCATGTCCAAGTCCTCGTGCCACGGTGTAAGTTTTGAGTTTGGCGAAGTGAAACGTCACCTGTAAACTTGAGCTCAATGTTCACAGGACTTATTCTTGCAAGATAGTTGCTTATAGTGGTCTACGGTCCGGCGAGATCTTGAAGCAGATATGAAGGAAGGTGGAGTGCTACAAGTGAGCCTTGGGTGACATGTAAGGTGGCGCGATAACATACGATGTCCTTGCTGCACAAATGACGAGCTTGAGGCATGATCAAACGCGTCTGGGTTCGAGAAATTGAAATTCCAGAAAGAAGTGGGAGATGGATCAGGAGCTGATTCAGACGCGTATAGGTATTGGAGATCAGAGTTCCAATGACCTTGATCCATTAATGACGAACTCGGAGCCGTGACCAGCGTGCTAGCATGAGCAAACTGAGCAACTCCAGGTGTGGAAGGCACAAAAGATTGATACTGAGGCATGCCGTACGCGTTGGAATGAGCAAACTGATTACACGTCACAAGTCATTCACAACTTTACACACATTTTTCTATCAACGCCAGCGCACGGCACGTAATGCCGGTATACGCAGTTGTGTGTATGTATAAGAGAGAGACGGAGAGTCTTGTTGAGATAAGACGAAGATCTATGGATATCCTGCAATATACGTGTCAAGGTAGCTGCGCGCTGGAATGAGATATTGTCCATGGTCTTCCAGAATCAGTGAAGGACCTGAGGGAGATGGAAAGTCCTAAGGAAGTCATCGTAATAGAGAATCTGGCTTTGTCTTGTGTGCTAATACGTTAAAGCAAAGCCAAGTCGTTGCATGCATTTCCCGAATCTTCCAAGTGACTAGGGTAGAAGTGCTGTTGTGCTGTAAGTGAATATTTCTGTTCTAGTCGTCTGCGTTGGTATTCTGCTCAACAGGCAACGTTGCGGCCTAGTATATTCATTGAGACGAGTAATCGTGCCCTAAGGTTGTGCTGCTGTGAAATTGTCTGACCTATAATCATGCTTCGATCCCTAATGAGAAGGATCTTAATGCACATGGTAGCAACACGCTGCACATGAACAAAGATAAGACCGGAATATCATACCACCAGGTTGAGTTCTGACAGATAAGGCCAAGCGGGAGCGAGGTGAAGTTACGAATTTTGCCATGGAAGTTACACATTCAAGGGCCATATCTTGTTCGAAGACAACAAGACAGTACATGCTCGAAGACAACAAGAGAGTACAGTACTTCGTAGGGTGCCTGAGCTGACTCAGAAGACTCACAGCGTCCTGTTTCTCCAGCTTGAAGAACCAACAGACACAAGAGCAGCATAGCCCGGCCTATATGTGATTCAAAGGCTTAGCTCGCTCGAGTGCGAGCGGGGTTGCAGCGTGCCATGTGTGCTGTAACACCTGGCGGCTCAAGCTCGAGACTCAGCCTTTATATATAGTGGCATCAATTATGGCGCGATGAGGCTCTGCTGCAAAGTGCGTCCATTGATGCCTTGCAGGGATAGCAAGGCAAGGGCTTGATGTTCATGCATAATGATACACTGATGGTGTTGTGGCGTGAGATGCTGTGACGAGGGTGGGAGGTGTATCGTCCTGGACCGGAGCACACTCGATCACAAAAGCGAGTTTGGCATCTCTTCACCGATGTCGTGAAGCAACTACACTCGGGACGTTGATGAGATCTTTTTCCACATGTCGACTTCGTTCTTCTTTAGGAGTAGTGCAGAACTCACATATTCAACTACGCACACATGATGTTGAAACAGTACTTTCTCAACCTGTGATGGGGTCTTCCGCCGACACACTACTCGATACGATACCTCGCCTCTGAAAGACGCCTCTTTCAAGAGGCTTAGGAACGTTTCAGGACAATTTCAATGTCGTCGTCCTGGATCGCATCCTCCAATTTAGCCTGTAATCTTTTGGCCATTTCAGGAAGTACTGGGCGATACTACTCGCTGGATAAAGCTGGATAAAAGCGTGTAGGGAATCGGAGTATAGTCTGGAGATCTGGAGATCACGGAGTGGCTTTGGGAATAATCGTCTTGGCTCTCATGAGCTGAATTGGCGATGCGATGCCTGAGGCGGTTGTTGGCGGCGTTGTGGATGGTGATGGTTCCAGTCGGCGTCAATGTCGTCAGTACTCTTTCGCTATTATTTTTCCGCAAGAAGCTTGGATCACGGTTGGTAATAATGTTGTTTTGTGTCGTGCACTCAGTCTTGAAGCATGACGGTGTGAAAATACTGATAGGTTGACACCTAGCTCTACCTGGTGATGCAAGACTACAGTCAGTTTGTCGTCCAGAATATGCACCATGAGGCCCAGGCATCAGTTGCCGGAAACCGCAAGGTTGAGAAGGTGAGCATCGCGAACAGATGTAATATATCAGAACCAAGTGTGGTGACTTCAAATGTTGTCCGAAATTAACAGTATACTACTACTATACTATATAAACTACTAATACGGCTCTTCGTATTATTCTCTAAGGCTTCACGACGTTATCTATACTTTATTAACTACTAGAAAGGCTACATTATAGCCTAAGCTAAGAGAAACTTTATATGTTCTCCGAATCCTGTCATCCGACGAAGGGATGATTTTGTCTCATGTGGGACTATGTGGTACCCACCCAGCCTCGGCATCCCCGACGGTAGTAACTGTATTCAGTGCCAAAAGTGATCAAGTTGTTTTTAAAGGTCGAGTACCTCGAGTCGGCAGATAATCTCGCGCTCAAATGCCGCGTCCGAAGCATGTTTCCAGCATAGTGACTCGCCGACATGCTCCGGCAGCTTCGCCGAGCTTGTCCAAAAGCTAGTTTACATCGTGACGAATATCATGACTGAGATTGAAAGGTCTGAAGTTCGCCACACTCTATGCTTGGCATGAAGTGATTCCATCTTCGTTCTTAACCCGACTAATTCGACCTTACCCTTGGAAGTTCGTAGGAGAAGCAGAGTTGTCCTTACTAATCCCGCAGGCACTAGATGTCAGCAGACCGACGCCAGTGGCAGTATCCAAGTCCTCTATCGCAGGCGCCAGAATCTAGAAGACGCCACACAGATGCAGGTCAAAAGCAGGTCGATGCTCAGACCAAGTTCACATAATCTCATGCGCCGCGGCACTATACACCGTTTCATTTGACGCAGGCGAAGAGAGGTTCTTGTGACCATGCTCCCTCGTATTTTCCACCAGCCCCAGATTTCCAGTAAGTCTCTCGCCTTTCGAACGCTTCACGTACAGCTTCGAATCTCGTGTCTTTGCAAAGGCCGAAGCCAACAAAGCCCAGGACGGTCTCCCATCGTGGAGCTAGGTGAGCAACAGTCACGGTAATCTCCGTTTTAGGATGCTTTCAGCATTAGCGAGGATTCTTAGTCGATCGAGTGTTTGCTGCTTGGTTTGATGATGTTGTTTATATTTGATGATCACGAAGTCCAACTCAGACATGGGGAGTTAAGGCAGATGACCGCCTGGCGGTCAAACGGCCGTCGATCATCAACTTTAGGCAGAATGCGCAATGTTGGACGTTTTGAAGGTTGAAAGTCAACTTCGACGACAGGAACATGTACATCTGTACAGATCGACCTCCTGTATCGGCGCTCTGTCTGGTCGCAGTCGTCCTATTCCCTACAGGTTTTCTCCAAGTAGGCAGGATTCTAGAGCATGCCGAGGTGATTTGTTGCGGAGTACTGTAGTCACCGCATCAAGCCATCTCCGAGCAACGTGGCTTGTGACCTGTGTCACAAAGTATTATCGAGTACCAAAAGAAAAGTGGTCTCAGCACGCGAGATATCGTCTCAATTCGACAACCTTGTTGTTGCACATGCACAAGTCACCCTGGCCGAGCTTGAGGAAATCCATAATCCATGAATCGTCTCAACCACTCTCTGATTTCCCCATGGGATGCAGTTACCCTCGAGATCAGACGATCCCCACACGGAGATCTTCCTCGAGTCCTTTGGGAGAGTTGAAGGCGTAGGGTTTAAGGCTTGTGCGGCAGCAATGTGGTGTTACTCTAGGCTGTCCAATGCTGTCAGAATGTGTCGCAGGTGCCACACTCACGGGTAGTCTCTACAAGCTGGTTAGGTAGATACCTTTCTAGAGGTTCCTCGATGAGCGACGAGCGTCATGCCAGCTCAGCCGAAGTGATTTACCAGAAAGTCACGAGCTGTACATTTGCTGGTAGACGCCCCAGTAAATGTGTACCCGCGTACCAGTCTTTTCTGCACTCCCGTCCGCTGTTTTGTTATGTGTGTCCAAGTCCGCAGACGCTCGAGTCCGACGAGACGAGATTATCGCCATCATCTCGTCTCTTGTTTTCTTCGTCTGACACATTCGCAAGCACGGTCACAGCACCATCTTATATCACACCAAGCATATGCACGTCAGACAGCAAGACGAAATAGAAATTGCATATATCAGCTGACTAACCTAAAACTTCTCGCCGAGGAACCTCCCCCACCAGAACTGTGTATCACAAGCGCCCGACCCTGAAATACGGAAAGAGCTGTCTGCACATGGCTTCCTCACAAACACAGCAAGCTCACCATCAACCTCATGCTTTATGGCCATATACCACGACCGAATCTGCATCGCCAGAGGATCCTGACGCCCTGAGGACCGCTCTATTGCAAAGTAACGTATCGAATGCTGATCTTAGCACAATAATGCAGCGGTCGCAATACGCATATCACCAGAGCCTCCAGCAGCAACAGCAAAATCCAGCAGCTGCATATCCTCCTTCCCAGCAACCTCTCTACAGTCCGACCTCTGATGCGCAACAAGCTCGAGCGCGTCAGCCGTATGGCTACGATGCGCAACATCCTCCCATTGCCGCGCGTCGACCCGATTCGATAGATCATCACCAGCACAACGGAGCAGCTGCTCGCAGAAACTCATCGGCGAATCCGGTCCGGCGACGAACGAGTAGAGCATGCGATCAGTGCAATCAGCTCAGAACCAAATGTGATGGCAAACAGCCGTGCAGTCACTGCTTGGAAACGAGGTTGACTTGCGAATATGCACGTACTCGAAAGAAGAGAGGCAAGGCTTCGAAAAAGGACTTGGCCGAGCAAGCAGCAGCAGCAGCGGCTGCACGGAATAATGGCGGCAGTCTCAAGGATGGATCACCTGGAGGACAAAGCTCAAACACCGGAGCCCCATCTACAGAAGGAGGAGCATCGGATACACCAGAGGCGAAGCCTTTGCTGGATGGGACCTCGAGACCTTCAATGCCGGCAAGATCACATAGCATGCCAGATTCAAGCACATTGGATAGTGCAGCCACCGATTCGCCTGGAAATGGTACAAATCTTGATAGTATACGTGAGGTGCAAGAGTCGCATGTCACGAGTCACCATCCACATCCAATGGCCCACAGCACGATCTTGAACGGCATCGAAGGTCCTTTCCAAGGCGTTGACAGGCATGACTTTCAAGAAATGCCCGGCCACAATGGTCAGCCGGTGCCACGACATCGACTGGATTCCATGCACAGCCAGAATGGTAGGATGCACGCTTTGGATCCACAACTGGCATACGATATGAGTGTGTCCGGGATGAACGAGAGCAATCTCGTACTGGATCCATTCAACTTCAACATGGATAGCCCTACTACGAATCTTATCATGGAAGGACTCCCAGCACCAAATTCACCTGGCGGTATATCTGTCGGAAGTACATCGATCACATCCGCCACATCGTATCAAATACCAGGCTTGAAATACCCAGTCTTATTGCCAATCCTCCCACACATCAAGAATATGATGCCACAATCACTAGCTTTCGAGCTACTGGAACACTTCTTTGCAAGCTCTTCTGGTACACACCCACATCCACAATCTCCTTACCTCCTAGCATTCGTCTTCAGCAAAAAGTCCTTCTTGAGACCAAATAAGCCTCGAGAATGCAGTCCGGCATTACTGGCAAGCATGCTGTGGATTGCAGCAAGAACCAGCGATGCACGTCCACTGACCTCGCCACCATCAGCAAGAGGTCGACTTTGTCAGAAGTTGCTCAACCTCACAGTGAGTTTACTGAAGCCTCTGATTCATGGTCACGTGGCAGGTAAGCTATCAAATGACTATCCTGGTCGACTGATCATTAATGGGTCTGCTCTTGGTGGTGCAGGCGTGGCCGTCGATCACTTAACACCCGAGAAGATCGCCTGCGGCACAATCGACGATGTATGCACATATATGCATTTAGCCATTGTCATCTCAGCAAGCGAAGACAAAGGTGCTAGTCTACGATGGTGGACAGCAGCATGGACACTTGCGAAAGAGCTTCGCCTTGGCCGTGAGCTACCTCTGAATCCACCTGAAGACGAGCATGGGACGAATCAAGACGATAAGGCTGAACACTTGCGCGATAGTGAGGACCCAATGGATGTCGACCGCGATCCGATTCAAAAGCCAGTCACAGAGGAAGAGCGCGAAGAACGACGCCGAATCTGGTGGCTGCTTTACATTGTTGATCGTCATCTTGCATTGTGCTACAACCGACCACTTCTTCTACTGGACTCTGAATGTGAAAGTCTTCTGAGACCCATGGACGAACGTGCATGGCAAGCAGGTAACTTCTCGGCTTACAATGACCGCGCTACAGGTGGCCTTACTGGTACAGGAATCGATGGTGACCAATACACTGCAAACAGTTACCGTGCCACAGTTTCGCGCTTTGAATTTACTGGTCCAAGCATCTTCGGCTGTTTCTTACCACTAATGGCCATTCTCGGAGAAATCGTCGATTTGCACCACGCGCGCCATCATGCTCTGCTGAGGTTCGCGCCACGTGATCTTGCGAACTGGGAAGGTGGCGTTCAGAACATCGTGACACAACAGCTTGAAGCATACGAGCGCAGCATGCAGGCTTACACCTCACAGAACCTCCCACCTCTAGCTAGCATACCAGGTGTTGCGTTTGCTGACCCAACTGCGCCAGCTGTTGCAGCGGCGCAAGCAGCAGCTACTGGTACTACCTTGCCACCTCTATCCGAAGCACAAATCCACCTCAAGATCGCGGTAGCATATTCTACGCATATCATGCACGTCCTACACATCCTACTGACTGGACAGTGGGATCCTATCTCCCTACTCGACGACAACGATCTCTGGATCTCCTCGCCTAGCTTCGTCACTGCAATAGGGCATGCTGTTTCTGGTGCAGAAGCTGTTACAGACATCCTTGGCTACGATCCGGAATTGAATTTCATGCCATTCTTGTACGGAATATACTTGTTGCAAGGCAGTTTCTTGCTGCTGCTTATCGCGGATAAACTGCAAGGAGATGCTAGTCCTGGTGTAGTGAGAGCGTGTGAAACGATTGTGAGGGCGCATGAAGCATGCTTTGTCACACTAAACACAGAGTATCAGGTATGTTTGATGTCTCATTACACACTCCTCTTACCTAGTTCATAACTAACAATGTTTCAGCGCGCCTTCCGAAAAGTGATGCAATCAGCACTTGCACAGGTTCGAGGACGAATGCCAGAAGATGGAGGAGAGCAGCAGCGAAGAAGACGAGAGACTTTGTCGTTGTATCGCTGGACTGGAGATGGTACTGGTCTTGCTATATAAGGAAAGGTAAAGATTGGGAAGCAACTCAGAATGGTTGCAAACAGTTGAAGGAAGCATCCGGTCAAAAGTCGGCCTTGGCAGGAACGAGAACATAACAGAACATGAAAGACGCACATTATGACAGTAACATTCAAGGAAGATATACCAGGCGTGTAAGGGCACACGAATCGAGCAGGATAAGTAAAGCAGGTGCGAGTAGGAAACGAAGAAGCAAACGGCGTTAAATTGTGTCTAATAAGTGCGAAAGAGAGATGTCTTTTCGCCAGCATACTGTTTTTCTCTAAGCGTTTTCTTGTACGAATACTATAGGTTATTTGTCATCATCTCCTGCTTCGCTTCTCGTCCATCTTCGCTGGGAGCGTGTCGTTGTCTCGGTGTTTGTTGGTCCTTTCTGTTTCCGAATTATTCCGGTGCTGCTGTTCGTCTTTCCTGTCTTGCTGTCCCATCCTGGACGTCTGTATACGTACTCAAGCTAGGCTCAGTGCTGCGATTAGATGTGTACGAAGAACAGTCAAAAAGACGTTTTGTTGGGCATTGATCCTTCTCATACGACAAGGCAAGCCGCTACTCTCGAGAGGATATAAATCACCTCCGGGCATAAGACGAGCCGCTACGCTTGAGAAGGTATGGGGCGGTACATCTCTGTGTTTGGTTGCACAGAATCGAGCTTGTTCCGTACCGTCGTCGTTTGTACTCGCGAAGCGAGATGTGATGGGATAGGATATGCCAAACAGTATGTTCTTATTCAAGATACTATACTACACTACATACATGATCCAGAAACAAACATACCAAGAAGATCACTTCTTATGCGCAACAACCCCTCGTCCCCAAAACGCAACCGCACTAAGTACACAAGCAACCATTCCACACGCGAAACTGAAATACTCCGTTGCTCGATAGCCCGCTAGTAATGCTTCTTTCTCATCCATGCCCTTTCCTATCCCATTGATCTGCACTTTCGTATCAACAGCCACCGCAATCGCCAGCCCCAATGCCCTCCCAAACTGGCCCACCGCATTCACAATCCCGCCCCCAAGCGCCTGATGCTCCGGCGGCAGACTCTGCACCGTAAACAGCGTGAGACACGGGTACACCGTATCCGCGCCAAACACGCTCAGGGTCATTGCCTCCAGCCCCCAAGCCCAATAGCTCGTGCTGGACGGGATGGGCACGGCGAAGAGCAGACATGCGAGGGAGATGCAGGTGGTGCCGAACGTCATGATATACACGCCTGGGATACGGCCTAGGATTTGAGAGGACAGAAGCGCGGTGATGAGCCCCACGACGCCGGTGGGGATGAAGCGGAGGGTTGTTTGGATGACGCTGAGTCCTTCGTATTCTTGGTAGTAGTAGGTTGCGTAGATGAGGTAGTTGTTGAAGGAGGCGAAGAAGAGGAGCATGATTAGTTGTGCGGCTGCGAAGCGCGGGTTGGTGAAGATGGAGACGGCCATTAGTGGGTGTCGGTGGTGGTGTTCGAGGTAGTGTTGCCAGTAGACGAAGGTGGAGATTAGTAGGATGGAGAGCACGATTAGCACGGGGATGTAGGGTGTGGACCAGCCGACGACGTTGCCTTCGGTTAGCGCGAACATGAGGCAGAGGAGGCCGGTGGTTATCAGGAAGGCGCCGGGGTAGTCTATTGTTGGTGGTTTGGAGGAGGAGGAGGAGGAGGAGGATGGCTTGGGCTTGGGAGGGTCGAGGGGGATGACGAAGATGCCGGCGATTGAGACCGTGGCGGCTAGGATGCTCAGGACCCAGAATACCCATTTCCAATCTGCGTACTGGCCGATTAGGCCGCCGAGGATATTGCCGATAACGCTGCCCATGGGAAAGCCGGCGCTGTAAATGCTAAGAGCAACTAGCATTTCGTTGCTACCGCCTTTGAAAGTCTGTCGTATAATTCCGATTGCGGTAGGCACGTTTGCTGCGCCGCCTAGACCTTGCAGACCTCGGAAGATGTCGAAGGCGATTTCGTTGGGTGAGAATGGTATTACCAAGGTGAAGACAGTGACGGCTAGTGAACCGAGGATAAAGACGAGACGGCGGCCGTACACGTCGGCGAGACGGGCCCAGAGGAGGAGGAAGCAGGCGAAGGTGAGTGAGTAGGATGAGATTACCCATTGTTGGCGGGCGGCGGGAATGGAGAGGGCGGAGGAGATTGTGGGGAGGATGATTACGGCGGCTTGGACTGAGCAGGTCTGCGATTTATGTGAGTTGGTCTGAAGTTTGAAGGGTAGATAATGTGAGGTGGATGAGGTAGGTGATGGAGAAGCTGAAAATGCAGATCCGAGAGAACAACACATGAGATCGAACTTGACTTACATTCAGAAACGAAGCCCCTGTCAGCGTAAGGACCAAGCCAATCAGTCTAGCCTTTGATGTAAACACTGATACTCGTGATGGTGATTTCGAGAGGGGCGCTCCTGTTCCCTCTTCTTCTCGGTCACCATGTGCGTCTGAGACTGCAACCTCTTCCAGCTCTTCACGAAGCGACTTTTTATCTGGATTAGGCGGTAGTGAATCAATGATAGGACTCAGCCCTATCTCATTCTCATTCGCATTCTCATTATCGCGATGTTGATGCATTTGTTAGAGTATCTTCGTTCCGAGATTATCACAGTATCATTTCACTACAGTACTACACACACAATAAACAGAGCACAAAACACTAATACAACAGACTGAAACAAGAGCATCATTTCTGTTATCTCCCTACTATCACGCAATGTCGTTGGCCTTTCTCGCTTCCCTATTCTGGCCGAAGCGTGCGCGGTAGTTCACCACGGCTTATTTCATACAAGCTTTGCCACTTTGGCGGGGTCAATTGAGTGTGAGGTCATGCAAAACATTCAGCACTTCTTACCTTTTTTATTTTACTTATCTTTCCTCTCTAATTTGACCTCTCCATCTCCATCAACCCTCCACTGCTTCTCCAGCACACACACTTTCAATCGCGCTCATCACACAATGTCCATTCCCTACAAGAAAGTCCTCGTTGTCGGAGCCACCAGTGGCATTGGTCAGGCCCTCGCCGAAAAGTTCCTCGCTGAAGGCAGCAAGGTCATAGTCTCTGGCCGTCGTCAAGAGAACATCGACGCCTTCATCAAGAAGCACGGCTCAGATAAAGCCTTTGGAACAAAGTTCGACGTCACCAACCTTTCCGGCATACCAAAATGGGCGGAATCAGTACACGCCGAGCACCCAGACTTGGACTTTGTCGTCTTGAACAGCGGCATACAGCGCGGTTTCAACTTCGCCAAGCCAGAGACAGTTGATCTCAGCATGGTGGAGATGGAATTTACCACAAACTACCTCAGTTACGTCCACATGGCCATGGCTTTTTTGCCGATTCTGGAGACGCAATCGAAGAAGTCTGATGCTGCCATTGCATTCACAACATCCGGTCTCGCACTTGTCCCTCTTCTCCGCTGCCCCAACTACTGCGCTTCTAAAGCTGCGTTGCATCACTGGATTCTTTGCTTGAGACAGCAGTTATTGGACCGCGAGTCGACTGTCAAGTGTATTGAGCTTCTACCACCAGCGGTACAGACTGAGCTGCACGACGAGAAGCACCAACCTGATATCAAGAATGGAGGGTCAATTGGCATGCCATTGAAGGAATATATCGAAAGCACGTGGAGCCAGTTGTGTGAGGGCAAAGATCAGGTGCCTGTTGGTAACAGTGCTATGGGCTTCAAAGAAGATGGATTCGAGACTAAGAGGCAAATGGCATTCAAACGTATGACGGAGATGATGAAGGAGGGTCATGGACCACCAAGCGGAAAGGATTAGGCGGGATGGTGATACGTGTTTGAATGGGCAGTGTATGATTATGATACGATATAGATATAGACTTTGACATTTCATGCAGCTTGCTTCCACTTACACTCTATCTTTCGCTACATTCAGTCCTTGCAAGGATAGACCAATATTGACTTCCAACGATCACGTGATCAAGTGACAATAAACAACCACGAACGACCACAACCTTGGGTACAATCTCGAAGGTTCGTTCTACTATGAATCGTATCTTGTTTCTCTCAGTGTGACTCAAAGCAACGTTCGCGTGTAAATCGGATATCAGACCAATGTACTGTACAGCTAGTCTTGCGACTGCCTAACCGCCAAAGCATATTGAATGCAAAGGCAAGCTCCAACAACCGTGCATCTACTTCCACACCAGAAAGTGAACCTCGTCTCAAACCCTCCGCAAACGCGTTACTCCCTCTTTACCTCATCCTTTCCTACCAACTTCACCATCCACAATATGTCCACCCCAACCAAACAAGCCAAACTCTCAAAATACGCATCACCTCACCCCCTCCTCGGCCCTTCCGACACAATCGGCTCAGGCGACACCTACATCCTCAACGACGTCTTCTCCCACATCTCCAGCACCACCTTCTCCACCTTGAAAAACGAAATCTACTGGCAAACCATGTCGCACGCCGGCGGCTCCGTCCCCCGTCTCGTCTGCGTCCAAGGCAGCATCTCTCCCTCCGACGGCAGCATACCAGTCTACCGCCATCCCTCCGACCAGTCACTGCCTTTGTTACCATTTTCGGCGATGGTGGCTGAGATCAAAGCGAAAGTTGAAGGCATCGTGGGACACGAGATGAACCATGTTTTGATTCAGTTGTATCGCGGGGGCGAGGACTTCATCAGTGAGCATTCTGATAAAACGCTTGATATTGTGCGGAGATCCAGTATTGTCAATGTGAGCTTAGGAGCCCAGAGAGTGATGAGGCTGCGGACGAAGAAGTCAGCGACGATGGTGGCCCTCGGTACAACTGTAACTTCTCCGAGAAAGACACAGTTAGTGCCTATGCCGCATGGCTCCATGTTTGTGCTCGGCTTAAAGACGAATGAGGCGTGGTTACATGGCATCAATGCCGACAAGCGATTACCCGTCGAGCGGACGGAAGATGAAAAGGCTTTCGGAGGACAGAGAATTAGCTTGACGTTCAGACGAATCGGGACTTTTCTGAGCGCAGATGAGAGGTATATCTGGGGTCAAGGAGCTTGTTGCAAGACGAAGGACGGTGCAAGGGAGGTCGTTAATGGGGATGAAGTGCAGAGTAAAGAGGTGATACGTGCGTTTGGTTGGGAGAATCAGATGGCTGTGTTCGATTGGGGTCTTTGGTATGGAGACGGATTTGACGTGTTGCACTTCGGGAAGCAGATGGGAAACGGACGGATGCCATTGTTGTTCTTATCAGGCGAGGAAGAAGTGGATGGTGATGTCAAGAGAATGCTTGAAAGAGCTGGAGTTGAGGTCATTGTTTCAGGTGTTAAGGATGGAAGTGCTGGCAGTGATTATCATCCAGTGGTGTGCTTTCAAGATATCGATTATTACAGGACACAGGTTACTGGTATTGGCAACATCGAGCGATATATTCGTGAGAAAGTCTCGACAAGAGAAAGCATCAACATGAGAAAGCATCAACATGAGAAAGCATCAACATGAGAAAGCATCAACATGAGAAAGCATCAACATGAGAAAGCATCGACACGAGGAGAGCCAGGAAGGAACGACTACACTTCACAAGATCAAGTTCAGCATACACCGGTAATAGTCCTAGTCCTGCAGCTCACCCATACAACCCACCAAATCTTGAGGATGGATCTGTTCCAGCACGACCAACAAGTCATCCTTTCACCACACCCAGCTCAAACATCACAGCCACGACAAAAAACAACAAAACGTCAACCTATCATCCACTATCACATACTCCACACTAACACATCTATCCATCTCCAACAAAAGTGCCAAAATGCTCAGAGCATTGACGGAGCTAGCAAAGCGTACCTTGAGTAAAGTCAGTAATCTCATAGATTCGCTACTGTACGTTTCTACCGTACGACATCTACAGCGTCCCCCACGAACCTCGACAGACACAGTGCGTGTCAAAGAAAAGTAATATCGATGCTCCCAATGATATCGACTTGGGAGTCTACATAAGCATACAGTACTGTTTTGCTCTCAACAGTAGTACGAGAATAAGAATGCGGTAGATTAGCCTGGATCCTCGCCCATTACCATTACTCGAACATACAACAAACAACACAGACGTATTCCAACAAAGGCGTACTCTACTATATATTTCAAAAACATTGCTCTACTAGACACGATTGAACCCCCGGAACAACGGTAGCCATTGCTGATGTCGATGCCAAAGCCAGTGAAAGACCTCCGACAGCGCGTCTTGAACTCAATCGCATACGAAAGATGGACAGGAAAAAGGACGTGACATTCGTGATATACATAAAGGCGTGACGTGAGAAAAAGAAGAACTCATACAAGGTCCGACCCCTAAACCCCAGACTCAGAACATCTCATCATCCTGGATTTCTCCGTTCTGCACCGAGACCCCTACCCCTTCCCCAGACCCGCCCATCACCTCCGCAAGACCAATCCTCCTAGCCAATTCCCGTTTCAACACATCCGTGCTCATTGTCAAGAACCTTCTTTCCCTTAGGGGATTCCCAGTAAGGTTAAGCAACTCCAAACACTCCATATTAGCAATCTGCTCGTCCACAGACTTCAAATCATTACTGGCAAAGTCCACGTTTCGCAGGCGTGGTAATGAGATCAGTCCGTCTGGGAAAGCAGTGATACTGTTTTCTTCCGCCAGCAGGTTGGTAAGACTAGTCCAGGTAGTTATGCTGGGTAGATTTACGATACGGTTGTTCGAGATGTTGAGGTGCATTAGTGCTGATAGAGAGAGACTACCGGTACCAGACGTAGATGCCCAGGCTAGTGAGGCGATGCTGTTTTTGCTGACATCGAGGATGCGGAGACTGGGCATGCTTGTTACGGTGGATGGGAAAAGGCTGCCAGTTAGGGCGTTCTTGGCGGCATAGATTTCTGATAGATGGGGCAGTGTGGCGAGGGTGTCGATCGAAAGGTCTGAGAAGCGGTTGGAGGTTATGTTGAGGACGCGGAGGTGGGTAAGGTGTCGTATACAAGTAGGTAAGAGGACGAGCTTGTTATCTGAGAGATCAAGGGTTTCGAGGGAGTCCAAGTTAGCGAGGGTATCGGGGAGGACACGAGAAAGATCGTTTGAGGCTAGATGAAGGTGGCGGAGATATGGCAACTCCGTAAGGATGTTGAAGACGTCGTTGGTAAGGTTGTTGCGTGACTACGACTGGTCAGTCATCGTATATAGTATATAGACATCTTTCGGGTGTAGTTACCAGGTTCAGAGTTGTAAGTCTCTCCAAACGTCGTATTCCAATTGGTATATGTTTCAGCATGTTGCCGTGTAGGTCGAGTGTGGCAAGTCCGCCAAATTGGTTGCTGGTAGGTTCGGATAATTGTGCTAGCTCTTCAATGCTCATATCGGGAAACACAGCGTCGGGTATCTCTACAATCTCATTATCGGCAGCATTGAGATAGTTTAAATCAACAGTCTCGTTCCAGGCCAATGAACTCCGCTGCATTGCTTGTTCGTCATACATTGTTAGAACTTCGTCGGGGATGGTCTTCAATCCCATAGCAGCAATGTTGAGACGGCCATCACGTCTAGCGTTTTCCAGTCGTCTTTCAAGCAATGTGTCCCCATCTTGTTCAGCTGTTTTCTGATTGAAGGGATCTTTATACTGGTCAAAGTCGATTGTATCATTCGTCGATCCAGCAGAATGTTGCTTGCGCACTGTAGCTCGTGCGTTCGCTATTTGACTCCGTAGTGTACTTGATGCTCCAGGCTTAAACGTATTCGTAGTTTTCGGCACGCTATTATTTGAACTGCCTCTGGCACCATTTCCAGATTGGCTGAGCTGTGAAGGAGGTCTCACTTCGATCTTCTTCGCTGGTGGTCCATATACTGATCTGCTTAAAGCTGATGCAGGTCTCGATGTATTCGGTGCGATCTTCGATGCTGTTGCTTGTTGTCGCAAAAGTGCGGATCTTGTTAGTGTTGGTGCAGCAGAAGCTGGTCGGTTGATAGATGTCGCCAACGGGTTGGGACGTTTGGTTGTACTTGCGGACCGAGCACTTCCAGGCACAACACCTGTACTTATACTTCTTCGAGGTGTATAGCCTACGGGTCCACGAGCATTCCGTGAGAGAGAAGATGGAGTAGGTCTGGACGCCGCAGATTGCCTTACGCTGCCATAGCTGAGTTTTGAAATCGTAGACATAGCCGAAGCTGGTCGTGCTGGTGTACTCATAGGGCTATAGGGATTGAAAAACGCCGAGCGTCGTCGATTGCTTCCTGGTGTTGGGGGCACTTGTGCGAGACTCTTTATTGTACGATCTGAGAGTGACGGCCGCGGCGGCCTTTTCGAAATCTTCGCCTGTAAAGGCGATGAGTTGTCGCTGCTGGACACAATTCCCGTGTCCTCTAACAGGGATGAATCATCATTTTGAGACCAATTATTCTCCTGCTCTTCAAAATCATGCTCGACCTTAACCACTACTGCCGGTATAGGTTTGATGTCACGTTGCCGTATAGTCCCGGTCTGAGCTTGCGTTCTATTTATGGTGGCCAGTGGTGGCCGATGTTCTGTTTGTATCTTCGTCGGTGAGTGTCCTTGCAGGCCTGGCCTGCTCGGTGTCGGTAAGAATGATGCTGCTGCTGGCCTGCCACGCAGACTTCCATTGAAGGCTTGACTCTTGACAGGAGATGTGACAGTTGAGGAGGAAACAGATTGGCCGAGTCTCGAGGCTGATCTTTCAGGTGATGTAGTTCGGGTAGTTGTAGCTCTTAGGAGGGGTAATCGAGAAGGTCGCGGCAAGGCAGAAGGTCGTACAGATCGTGAAAAGGTGGTCGATTCGTCCATGTCGAGGGATATGACCTAGGCGAGCGACGAAAGGGACAGCGACGAAGCGCACACGAAGCGCAAATTAGATGAGGTGAGACGAAATGACGATGTGATCCGACATTGTTGTGTAAACAAAGGCTTTCGGGCTGAAAAAGGGCTAAGCCTATCTGAGTAACACAATATTTGTGGGGCAGCGAACGTCCCAGCCTCAGGACCTGAAGATCCGCCCAACCTCTCTTGCGATTGCGAAAACATCTTCTACGACGAATATTCATCATGCTGGCGCATTATTTCTTTCTCGCATCTCTACACTCTCAAACCTATTTCATCACGGTCGCATAAAGCTCAGCAACGCACAGTCACCACCGCGCCGGTATTTGCATTATTTGTCATTGCGCTACATTGTCATACTGGTCCACCCTTGCTTCCCTAAAACAGTACCATTGTCTCACTCCAGCAAGGAGCGCACAACACTCCTCTTCAGCGCGATACCCCTGTGAAAGAAGCAAGGATAGCTTCCGGTCACTATATGCGCAACCTCCTCTCCTCCTATTAATCATGTCGCAAAAACGATCCGCTCGCATATCCTCCTCACAATCCAAGATCACTACACGCAACATCAAGAGGACCCCATCACCTCCTCCATCATCAATGACCCCCCCACTATCGGCCCAGAAGCCTGTGCTAGCAGCCGCGGCGACAATCACTCGTACACCATCGCCGGCGCAACAGCTTACCTCACCGCCACTTACGGCGGAAAAACCAAGACGCTCTATGTTTGATACAGAATCCAGCAGCATGTATACCTCGGAGCAGATATCAAGCGCAACGATGGAAGAGCTACAGAACATGGTCACCGATGTCATGGGCGAGTGTCGTCGAGCTCGTACTGAAGCCGCGCACCACAAACTGCAGTATCAGATGCTGCGCATGGAGACTTCAGAGACAATGAATCGTCTTGAGGTTGAGATGCAGATGTCCCACAAGGACGTCCAAGTTTTGAAAGATCAGCGCAACTCACAGTTGTTTACACCCGAACTAAGCGGAACAGACGGCGGCATGCTTTCGCCTCGCAAGCAGCGCGTGCTTGACCTTGAAAATGCTTGTCGTTTCCTGGAAATCCAAAACGGACAGCTCTTTGGCCGTCTTCACGACATCAAGACTGTGCTTGTCGAGCGTGAGGGTAGTATGCTTGAGGAGACCGAGCGTCTCAGAGAGCGCATCAGGCAAAACCGAAAGCACGTCAACCTCTTCCGAGACCTGCAACCTACGGTAGAGAGTCCAAGCTCGACCTTCGCTACTCCCTCCGTTACTCCTGCTCGCAACTATGCTGGTGGCGATCGATTTGCGGCGCTACTCGAGGCTGCCTCAAGCGCACCCTCAACACCCATCACAAAGTATGTACGCACACAAGGTCGCGTTGCTCCCGTTACTCCTCGTCAGGCAGTCGTTCCTGCATATGGGCCTTACTTTGTTCATCCTGCCAAGTCTCTGGCCCGTGCGCTGCCAGTCACTGATCCAACACCGATTCGTCATCATCATAGACGCCGCCGCGAGAGTCGTGACTCCACCATTTCAGCTTCTGATGTTGATGCTGAGGAACAGTCAATGACATCAGTAGGCTCAGTCGAGCATGCACGACAGGTAGAACCTGTTACCCCGAACATGAGCTCGAGAATGGTTCAGTCGTCACAGTCAGCAAAGAGAAAACTGGGCGACGACAGCCCATTAGCTCAAAGGTCACAGAAGAGAGGCAAAATGGTTGAAGGAGTTGGTCTAGGTATTGGTGGATTGAGGACAAGCCCCTGAAGAGATAAGTAATGTTGCAATGCTTTGGGAAGGAGGACAGGACGGGCCTGATCGGCACCCGGGGTTCGGTTTCACATCGAACATGGGGAGGTCACAGGTAACTCGGGATTGGGCTTGCAGGTCAGGGATTACGGATTGCAGGACAACGCTTACAGGTCAGGGCTTGAGGATTGAAGGAGGTTCGGATTGGGTTGTACACTGGAGGACAATGATACCCGTACAGACAAACAAAGCTTGCGATTCGCAGTATATGGGTGAAATATATATGGTTCATTCGCTTTGCTCGCACATACAATTGATAATATTGACCTCCACCTGTTTACTGGCGTCCTTCCTCAGCAAGTGATGAACATAGCTTCATCCATGATCGCTCAGCCTTTCTTCAACATCCATCCTTCCTCGTCTGTCTTCAGCAAGTTATGACCATGGCTTCATCCATGATCGCTCAGCCTTTCTTCGTTCCGCACGTGTCGGAGTGAGGCTTTTTGAGGATGATCTTAAATGTGTTTTGTTTCCACTCCATGTACTTGTATACCTCACCATCCCCCTCACACGTGCATTGATTCGTACCAGATACAACGAGAAACACCAGGTACCCACCAGCAACGTCAGTCTTGGCGCTGTCTCTGATTTGTTGTCAGCTGACGGCAGGTCCGGCCGACGACGACGTTTGTGATGCAATTTTGGGAAGCCCATGCTGATCATTGTGCCTTTTCAATATGACTTCTGGTCTTACTGCACTTTATCTTCTGCTTACTTCTGGCCCGCACACACCCTACAACTATTCCTGTCATTTTCTCTGGCTAGTGGACGCTAGCGAGTTGAAGCATCTTTTGCATCTCATCTGTGACAATTGGCACTTTCGACTTAGCAGATCACCTGGTGGATGAACCTGCAATATTACATCACACATTGAGGCTTGCAGAATCGCTCTGATTTCTACTCGTTTGAAAGTCATCGTTACTTCCATCTGACTGAATCTGTCCTGTTTCACCTATAAGAGACTTACCTCAACACACATCTCGAAGAATGGCATCTAATATCCCAGGCTTTGTCCAAACCATGACAAACATTCCTACGCGTCTTTGGGAGCTAACGCTCGCTTCTCAACTCCTAATTCTTGGTGCCCTTGCATTCGCGTTCTACTTTGCCAATGCCGCAATGAAAAACTACCGCTTGGTAAGTACAAACACTTGGTAGTAGAGTATGATATCTAACTATATTGCAGTACATCGCTCTGGGTCCTGGCGGAGTCAACTATGGCATACGTGGATGGCTCTTCAACTGGCTCATATGGCCTGTTGCCAGTACTGATCTTTGCAGTACCGAGATGTACGATGACCCGAAAGCAAGAAAAGAGTATGGTGAGTATGGTTGCAGGAGCTTTTTGAGAGAGGACAACGAGAAGGGTGAAGGCTTGAGGCTGAGAGGAAAGCCTCGCCTAAACGTTCCTGAATTCGCTGCTCCTCAGAGGCAGTATCCTGGGACTGGAAATGATGGTGATTTCTCCGAGGTAGGTGAGAAAATGTGTGTGTCAGATGCAATCCTACAAGCTTGTCCCATCAGATGACCACCAACATGATGACCACCAACATCCTTAGCTATATGTGCAAAGCTAATTCTCTCTTACAGCAACAACACGAGTACTTTCATCACCTTGCCCAGCTCAACCCAGATCTTCTCCGCGTCGCTACCTCTGGCCTAGAAAAGAGGGGTCCAGCTCTCTTCACCGCATCAAACGTACACGCTCCCGAACCTGTCGATGGCCATACCAAAGGCGAAATCGGACACTTCCATTTACTCGATTCCGACGATGATTCTGGCTGCGTTCCTGATGGTTCTGGTCACGTCACATTGAGCCTGGAAGATGCCAAAGAAGTGATTGCGAAGGGTTGGGGACAAAGGCACATGATGAGTGGCAGACTTGGTGCCAAGATTGTTGGGAAAGGATTCGTGCTGGTTTATGCTCCACAGGATAAGGAAGAGTTGGAAGTCATGAAGAGAATTTTCAAGGCTGGAGCGGCTTATATGGCTTCTGGTAGGGAGATTAAGGTTTAAGGCGGGAGTGATAATCTGTGTTCGTTAATGTGGAAGACTGAAGGTTTTTCGCGGAGGATGAGTAATGACAATGCATAGCGATGGATAGTGAATGCTCACAGCTTCGCTGTTGAGATGGGGATAGAGTCAGTAATAAGGTCTAGTAGCAGCCAAGAGTACCTAATGATTACGAATGAAACTCTGAACAGGACTAGGCACCTCATGCTTACAAATCTGTGACGTAACTGAAACACGACCCCCACCTGGGCACTATACCAGGTACCTTATCTATCATATCAAGCGTTTCAGACCTTTCTACCTGATTGATGAGTCAATCTAGACAACCGTTGAGTATATACAGCACGTTAATTGTCGAAGACTATAAAAGCTACTTATCACTATCAAACATCCGCTAACACACAATCATGTCCAACGACGAAATAATACTCAAAGCGCGTTGCTTATGCCACGCCTGCACATTCGACATACCTGTACCAGCATCTGCACTCCCCCTCAAAGGCTCTGTATGCCACTGCACTAGCTGCCGCCATCTGAGTGGATCGTTATGCTCGTGCTGCGCATATCTCCCCTCGACCTTCGAAGTATCCAACTTCCTCGGGGACTCGGTAACACACCTTAGCAAATATGCATTTACAAAGGACGTGACGAGTCTGTTTTGTAATGTCTGCGGCACGCCTATGTTCTGGCTGCTGGCGGATGAAACGAATGGCCCGGCGATTATGTATTCGGGCGTGTTGCAGGATATCAACAAAGAGATCGTTACGTATGAGAGACAGATTTTTGTGGGCAATACGAAAGATGGTGGTGCGAGTGATTGGCTTGTCGAGGGAGATGGTGTAAAAGGACTGAGGTATAAGTATGGCTATAATCCTCCTGAATCTGAGAAGGTGTCCTTAGGATGGCGTGAGGAGAAAAGTGCGAGTGCGAGCGCGGCTGGGAGTGGGCGCACCGCACAAGCTACTAATTCCATGATCGGAGCGAGTTGTCATTGTCGTGGCGTCGAGTTCTACATCACACGCCCAGATCAGCAATCAGCTGATCCTTCACTCACCACGCAACCAGACCGAGGGGCATGGTGCCTGTCCGGTTCAAAGCAAGACAAATACACGGCAAGCTGCTGCGCGTGCGATTCCTGCCGTGTATCTGCTGGTACCGAATTCGTTTGCTGGGCTTTCGTGCCGAGACATAATATACGTATGGCGGATGGGTCGGAGTTTGATATCGACGCGTTCAAGACACTGAAGACGTATAGGTCGAGTGAGAGGGCGACGTGGTGCTTTTGTGGGAAGTGTGGTGCGAATTGCTTCTTGGTGCTGGATGTGGCGAGGCCGGATGTGCTGGATGTGGCGACCGGGCTATTGTGGAGTGGGGAGGGAGCGAGGGCGGAGGATTGGTTGGCGTGGAGGCCTGAGGAGTTTAATCGGGTGGACGGTGGTGGTGGGAGGCCGCTGGTGGAGGCTTTGAGGAGGGGTTTTGTGTAGCAGGAATGGACTTGCTTCGGTATGAAGGGCTCTGTCTAAACAGTGAGTATTAAGATTTGCTTTGAGACATCCTGAGATCGCATTCGAGGTCTGTGTGCTTCTGAATCCGTCTGAAATGTACGACAATATTGGGCACCACTCTCAATTATGTCACACAAAGACTTGGATTTGGACTGTATACGGTACAAAATTGGACCGAAGCACGGTCTACTTAGTCTCAAGGTCCAGTTACACTCGTGTGATGCCAAAACAACACTGTCTTGCTCATCCGGACAGCACTCACAGCCAACACTTCGTTCATAGATAGATTCTTCGAATCATTAACTGCCACTGAATGATGCAAGGTGAAGGGGCAGAGAAGCCAGATTCTCTCCCAAGAGCGGCAAGCAAGGAGGACTTGCAGACGGCAAGCTCGGAATAGTATCAAACCTTCTTGGGTTTTCATGAAGCACATACCAGGTATACAGTCATGATGGACACACATGATAGACTGTTGTATCGGTTGCACCTTCCCCACTTACATGTATGTGCTGGCAAAGTGGACCCTGATCTTTCAAATGCACCTATTTTGTCATCGACCTCTTTCGTTACTTTTTGCGATATCAACAACTTCATCACCACCACCACCGCGATGGACTCTCGCGCTTCATCAGGTCCTGCCTTCGTCTTCGGCGACCAAGGCGATGCGCTCAGAAGCAACGGCTTACCCTTCACCTTCCGTGCACGCGGGTCCAATGATCGCGGTGCACCCAATTTCCTTGCAGAAGCGAAGCGTGCCAAAGCCGCTCGCCGTGAACGCGGGTCTGGTAGAGGGGGCAGAGGAGGCAGAGGCAACAGTACTGGCAGAGGCAGCGGTTATGGTCCCAGACCTAAGAAACGTGCTGCGGATCGTGAGCTGTTCAATGCGCCGCGTGAAACTACACCCGAACAAATGGACGAGATGCGCGAAGGAAACGCAAGATTCAAGGATTTGGCGGACGTCTCCGAGAGTGATGCGTCAATGGAATTGAGCTCCAGTATTGATGGTAGTGGCGAAGAGAGCGAGTATGAGATATAAGCTGAAACTTTTGCATGTATTCACCGCTAATGCCATCGTCACAGTGCTGGACCTTCTCGCAAGAGAACCAAGGTGGCTTCAACCAGGTCAGCCACTGAGGAACCAAAGTGGTCTAATCCTGATCCATATGATGCTCTTCCGCCTGTCATGGACAACAATCACAAGCGCAAGGATTACGTTCAGCTCATTCGCAAAGCTAAGGCTGATGCTGGGGAGAAAAAGGCACTTTTGGCCGACACCGAGGACTTCATCTCACTCGATTTTGGTGGTGGAGGGTTAGACATTGTCAACGATGATCAAGATTCGGTGCCAGAGGAGAATGATGCTGGTTTTGAGAAGATTACGAGCTTTCCACCTCTGACTGTTCAGCCAAAGCCAGCATACAGCCATCTGGACAATCTGCATCCGGATCGCTTCAAGGCTCCTTCAGTTTCGTAAGTCAAGCCAACATCATGCTCTATGCTTCATCTGATTCGTGGTAGTGTGCAACAACAATTCCAGCCACCACCTCCGCCTCCACCCAGTGGCAGTCCACCTCCACCCCCACCTTTCTTGTACGATCCGGCACCCCCACCTCCACCACCTGCATACGGAATGCATCCACCAGCCTACCCTAAACCAGCTGCAGGTGTAGTGGCTCCGTCACTTCGAGCAGCTCTTGGTCCCCTTGCCGGCATGGCGACTCCTCCATACGTTCCTGATTTTCCTGCGGTTGGCAAGGGAAAGCGCAAGAGGTCGAACAGTGGTCAAGCAATCATCGAGGTTGTGCCTGCATGGAGACCAAAAGTAATGCCAGAGTTGTACATATCCCCGACGCCATGGTACACCAGGGATCTGTCATCTGTAATGGACACTGGAAGGCGCCTTCGTATGGAAATTCGCGACTTCTATGACTATGTGCGCCCTCAGCAGTTCGAGAACGATACGCGCCTCGACTTGATTTACCGTGTTCAGGCGATGCTCAACACCAATTATGCCTCTCGTTACCCAGGCATCCAGGTGAAGCATTTCGGGTCGTTCGCCGCTGGGCTACACCTGCCTGATGCTGATATGGACTTGGTTGTTATGTCTCATCAGTACATGACTGGGGGCTATGCAACCTTGCGTACTAACAGAAGTGGACTGCAGCAGTTTGCTAATGCTTTGAAGAGTGCTGGTCTCGCCAAGCTCCACTCCGTGACCGTCATATCTGGTGCGAAAGTACCAATTGTCAAGTATATCGATGCAAAGACAGGACTCAAGGTTGACGTGTCATTTGAGAACGACACTGGTGTTATAGCCAATGGTACTTATGAAGCCTGGATCGTTCAATATCCTTGTCTTCCACTCATCGTCGCACTGGTCAAGCAATTCTTACTCATGCGTGGTCTCAACGAAGTCCATACCGGTGGACTCGGAGGATTTTCAACATCTTGTCTGGTTGTGAGTATTCTGCAGCTGATGTCTCCCTTCGCCTTGAACGGACAACGATCGATGGATAGTCTGGACACGATCTTCATGACATTCTTGGACACTTACGGCAACAAGTTCAACACCACTGCGTCGGCAATCTCACTAAACCCTCCCTTGATCTTCCCCAAAGCTTCTCTTGGGAAGAAAATCAATCCTAACAAGACGTGGGGCTTATGCATTATTGATCCAAACCGTCCAGACAACGACATCTCTGGAGGATCGTCATTGGTCCGCGAGATCTTCAAGGAGTTTTCCAATGCATTCGCACTCCTCAAGAATCGTATGGACGAGGTCTTCCTTGGAATCAATATTGGAGGCAGCATCCTTGCTCCATTGTTTGCTGGAGATTACAGTTCTTATGTTAGACAACGCGAACACTTGAGGCGCCTTGCGATGAGCGGAATGTGATATGGCGCAGGCCACACAAAGGTATTGCCAATTCAACCGAGTGTAGGTCTTGTGAGATCCTAATAGGTTCTTAGATGAGATATCAGGGTTTATCGTGTTTGCTTGCAATGCGTGGAATGTGTCACGGCAATCGCCACACGAAGGTATTGTCTGTCCAGTTGAGTGTAAGTCAGGTGAGATCCTAAGAGGTGCTCAATTAGGATGTCAAGGCTTATTATGATTGCTCGATGATGATTTGGTTGGTGTGAGTATTGCCGGCGGTACTCAAACAACATTTGCATGTGGACAACCTCTGGAAGGCTTGGTAAGTCTTTCCGGCACTCTGCACCACACTAACTTCTTTCTTGACTGCTTACTGACAGTTCGCAGTCTGTACATGAACATTCGGAGGTGTTTATATGCTTTTATGGTGTATCGTAGTTCAGTCAGTCAGGGTTATTGCCCAAGTTTAATTCGTAAGTACTTGATTTCTTATCTTTTCGGGGAGTCAGGTAAGGGCAATTGGGCAAGGCAAGCAGTTGGCAGTGAGGTGAGTATTAGCAGGCAGCGGGCTTTGGAACAACGGATCTTCTTCACTGGACCGGATTATCTGGAATGCACTTTCCTATACTGGACATTCGCACCTTCTTGACATGGCGATATTTCACGACACACTCGGATTATCAAACATGCTCGGTCAGTTTCAGCTTCGAATGATATGATGATTTGAGCTTATTTTTCTCATGAAGCATCAAGACGTCGTTGACGAGCTGGGATTGGACGGACTTTTTTTCTCATTGCAATCTCTTGTTCGTGTGACAGGTATGTAAAGAGGAGAAGATAGTAACATGTGCAAATACCACGGTCGCGCTTGCCATTTTCTGGTCAGCTTGGCGCTAAACTGGTAGGTGGATAACGAGATAGACTTGTTGTCATCCAACCTCTAACTGTATAGGGGGCAAAAGGATGCTTAAACTACAATAGAAGTAGGTAAAATGATAATGTAACTTTCAGGCATAATTTGTCGAGGAACTCTCAAGTAAGATCTCTATATCTGCTCATCCTGAGACAGCGTGTATGAATCTACTCATCTCTTCTAGCACTTCTTTGTTTGTAACCACGGTACGTCGGCTCTAAAAGAAGAGCTGAGGCGCTTTATCTGTGTGAGTTTGTGGCGGCTAGCGTCTGTTCGAGCGGTTGCTGCTGTTGATTGTCGAGAAGGTCGTGTCTGGCTTTACTTTTGAGGAATGGATGTTGGCGTCTTTTCGAGCGCCATAGACAGACAGACAGACGGATAGACAGATAGACACAAAAAAAGACATCAATGCATCATAATACTTTGATTACATCTCTTACTACAAAGTCTCCGTCTTCATCATTCGGTAACACATACTCTTCTTGGTATCGAAAAGGCACAAGCTCTACTGCTCGATACAAGGGGGTATAGCATATCCAGAAACCCTGACATTTTAACTCCATTCCTATCTTTGTCTCCCAGAGGGTCTCCTGCCCTCACCACCACCGATAGTAGCGCCTACACTTGCAGACGGTGGCGGCAGCGACGCTGCAACACTTGCAGCACTTCCTCTAAGCGTCGGAATCGCGTTGATAATGCTACTATTGACAGCACTCTCATCCCCACCACCTCCACCAGCACGACCCGTCCTAACACTATCTCTTCCGTCTCTTCTCCTCGAAGTGCTCGCGCCGGTTCCAGTAGTAGTATTAGCATTCCCACCACCATGTCCCCTCCGTCTAACCAGATAGACCTCATTGAAATTCATGACGACGCCTAGAAACCTCAAATCCGTGTCCGGCTGATACGCCAGATCGCCTAGTAGCGCACTCAGCCTATTTCTGAAACCTGAGGCTAGATCGGTCAGACGGGCTCGGAGTGCAGTGAGTTGCGCTGTGCTGTCGTTGCCGCCTAGGAGTTGGGGGAGAGGACTATCTATGCCACGATGACGGGTGCCTGGGCGACTTGTGCTGGATTCGTGGTCGCTGTCGTCGGCTTTGTTGGTAGAAGTGATAACGCCCCATCGGCCTTGTCTGGTGCGGCTTTCGATTATAGCAGCTTGCGATTGTCGAGCATTCGCTTCCGCTACAGAGAGCGCATAAAGGCCGTCGACAGCGTCACGATAGGCCAGCATACCCTTCAACAACTCATGTAATTGACTTGCAAACTCCAAGCTGCCACTACTACCGAGCAATCCTTTTCGAGTGATACTCTTCAGATACTGTGCATGTGCTTGTATCAGATCATCCAGCGTGGCATCCGGTTTCGTGAGGGCGGCATGTAGCGTGTCCCAGCTGGATTCGATGACTTCGAAGAGGATGTAATACTGCAGCTGATTGATGAAGTGAATCATCTCTCCAATCACGGCTCTTGCGGCTTTCCAGTCTTTGCCATGAACATCGTCTACAACGCCTAGCACGCCACGTGCACCAGTCATGCAACGACGCCATGTGGCACCTAACGCGAACTCTACTCTTTTGATACGCCAAAGGAAGTTGAAGACTTTTAGGTATTGTTTGCTGCCGTATGGTGTTACAATGACATCTAGAGGCGAATCGACGCGGTACTCGAGGGTGAAGACATCCCATCCAATCTCACCATGACTGAGTTCGAGCATTCGGGCATCGAGACGGCGGAGTACGGCGGGAGAGTCGTGTTGTGCGTTGGAGTTGCGGATGGCGTGTTCGAGTTGTGCGGTTAGTGTGTGTCTGTATTGTGAGTTTGCTGGACGTTCGAGTGACGGGGCGAGGGATTCCATAAGGAGAGCAATGAAGTCACCTTGGGAGAGGAGGAGATACTTTTTCAACGCGGAGAGATGTGTAAGGAGGGAGAATTTGTGCAGCATTAAGTGAATCAGCCGCGCCATTGTTGTGGTGTATGCTGTATCGATTGAATGGAGTAGATCAGATGTCGACCCATATTTGAGTTCGCGCGAGGATGTTTTGGAGTAGTTTTCTACCCAAGGCGCGTCGCCGCAGATGTGGCGGATAAAGTTGAGGGATTTGCCTATCAGAAAGACTTTTTGAGCGAAGGACGGTGTCATGATAGTAGGTATTTGCGAAGTGTCGACTTTGTATTTGTCTTCCCAAACGCTGGTGGCGCCAGTACGGTGGTCAGCGTCTTCATTGCTGGGAAGATGTTGCTCGAGGACGAAGAATTCATGGTATGGGTCAGTGAGCTCGCCGTCGTAGATCCAGAGGCGTAACATGTCGTAAAAAGGTCGTGTAACGTGAGAAAGAAGTCGTTCTGCAAAGGCGCCGACGAATGGGTCGCCATGGAGGGAGGAGAATGAATGAATGAGAGAGATGAGTTCACCACCTTTCCGCGTTTTCGAGCCTTCCACAATAAGACTCATTAGTCGAAGGCCCATTGTTGCATCTCGAGTCCATAGAACACATCTTCTTAGTGTGACGCCAGCCTTGCCAAGACCTTGTCTTGGGTCTGCCTCATCGATTTGAGCCAAAGCTCGTCGTATCTGTCCTTCCAATGTTGCTACCAATCCCAGATATGACCTTAGCTCTATGCCAATTGCTGCTCGAAGACTTTGTCCCACTAAACCACCACTCGAACTATCCACGAATTCCGAAAGAGATTTGTACAATAATGAAGGTTCCGCAAGAGTGTGAAGAAGGGAGATGATTGGTACTGGTAATGTTCGAGGTAACTTGAGTGTGCCTATTGAAGAGAATTTGAGGTTTGTCGAGGAAACACCTTGTAGTGTGAATGGCAGATCTCGTAATAAGGCCGCTTCAGAAGGCGCCGCTGGCGTTGGTGGTTGACTCGAGCGTGAGACACCATTCACAGATGGCGACACTTGTCCATTGCTATCAAGCTTTTCTCTCCTGCGACTTGTTTGTATCGGTCGACTCGATCTTTCTTTTCGTTCTTCAGGACCTGGCAAGACTGGTAATCCTGGCCGAGAGAAAGCCTCATCATAAACTGCGCTCCGTCGATATTGTTCTTGCGACAGCGAGCTTCTTGCTGAAGACGCGACGACAGGTGGTAATCTTGACAAGGAGCGGATGTGATTCGAGGCATGATTTGAGACATGATCATCGGGAGGAGGTACCGAAGACCGAGACATGCTTTTTGTGGCCGCCGGCGGTGTATCCGACAGTTGGTAGAGAAGATATAGAATGGCCCATTTCTGTGACAAAACCGGTTGCGCCAATAATCGCTGATAGAGGTTGCCAAACTTCAGAGCTTGATCAGGAACATCATGTTCGCGCACAAGTTTGCGCTTGATCAGATCCGAGACGTGATTCACATCTGAAGCTACAGGGGTGATCTCATTGTTGTCGATAATGTCGCGCGCTGCATTGACAAGATCGAAGAACTGCTGGTCGGATTCGGCGTCGTTGTCGTTGGTGGGTGCTGGGAGAGCGAGGTCGACAAGTTCAGTCAGGGCATCGTTGATTCGTTGTTCTCGTGTTCGATTCGACATTGCGGTGCGTGAGTCACTATTACTCTGACTTCCCAGTCTTTCTGCGACGGCATCGTCTGTTGGGCGCAATTGGGCGTAGTTTGCTGCTATCTCGAATGCGGCTCCGCCATAATTGTTTCAGGCACGATTCAACGCGTGCAGTTCGCGCTTGATGATCGACGCAGGCCCCAAGCTTACCCCGCAAAACCCACTTCTTGGTAGACCTCGCTTCAGCTGAAACACTCGTGATACATCTGATCTTGCTATTTATTGCTATTGAATATTGTATATTGCTTGTCCGTGTATATTATTGCAAGACAGTCCTGTATAGTATTCGCCAGCTTCAGCGTCTTTTTTCTACCGCCATCACCTCGCTCCGCACTCTTCCCAAAGAATGTCCGCCTCTTTGGAGTACGAATACACCCCAATCGATGCCATTCCCAGAATCGCCAGCTCTCTCGTCCATACCTTTTCAACTCACAAAACCAAGCCGATAGCATGGCGCCTGCAGCAGCTTCGCAAGCTATACTGGGGTTTCAAAGACAACGAACAAGCTGTCTTTGACGCACTGAAGAAAGATCTCAACAAACATCCAGTCGAGGCGTGGCAAGCAGAACTAGGTTGGGTTCTCAATGACTGTCTCTTCACCTCCGCCAACCTCGAGAAATGGGCCAAAGACGAAGGGGCACCAGACATTCCACTCATGTATATGGGCCTCGGCGCAAAGATTCGCAAAGATCCTCTTGGTTGTGTCTTAATCATCGGCACCTACAACTTCCCAATTCAGCTCTGTATCGGCCCTCTCATCGGCGCCATCGCTGCTGGCTGTACAGCGGTCTTGAAGCCTTCCGAGAGCGCCCCTCATTCAGCCTTGATAATGCAAAAGATCATCGAATCTTCTCTCGACCCTTCAGCCTACGCAGTAGTCCAGGGTGCGGTTCCCGAAACAACCTCTCTCCTCGAACAAAAGTGGGACAAAATCTTCTATACCGGTGGTGAAGCTGTCGCCAAGATCGTCTCCAAGAAGGCTGCTGAAACACTAACACCTGTCACGCTCGAGCTCGGTGGTCGCAATCCAGCAATCATCACAAAGAATGCCAACCTCCACCTCGCTGCTCGTCGTCTGCTCTGGGCAAAGAACATGAATGCAGGTCAAGTCTGCGTCAGCCAAAACTACATCATCATCGAAGAAACCGTGCTGCCCACTTTCCTAGCAGAGTTCAAAATCGCATTCGACGAATTCTACCCCAAGGGCGCCAAAGCGTCCCCAGATTACGCTCGCATTATCAATAAACGCCAATTCCAGCGTCTTAAGACAATGCTCGATGGCACCAAAGGCAAAATACTGCATGGTGGAAATATGGACGAGTCTGAACTCTTCATTGAGCCTACTTTGGTCGTCGTTACTGATACAGACGATTCTCTGCTCGTTGACGAGTCGTTTGGTCCTCTAATCCCCATCCTTGCTGTAAAAGATCTGGATACTGCTATTCGTCACGCAAATGCAATTTCAGGCACTCCGCTCGGCATCTACCCATTCGGCAATACCCAAGAGACAAATCGGATCGTCAACGAAACGAGATCAGGTGGTGTCACCATCAACGACGGCTTTTTCCACGCCTGTCTCCCAACGCTCGAATTTGGTGGTGTGGGCAGTAGTGGACAAGGTAGTTATCGTGGTCGTGCCAGCTTCGAATGCTTTTCGCATAGGAGAAGCGTGGTTAATACGCCGGGCTGGATGGAGAAGTTGATTGACGTCAGATATCCACCATATACGCCAGCTAAATTGAAAATGTCAAAAGCGATGGATTCGAGTCCTGATTTCGATCGCGATGGGAGGAAAGTGCAAGGTGTGCTCGGGATGATATTGAATCTGGGTGCGAGAAGGTCTGGCGATGCGGCGGGACGGTGGATGGTTGTTGTTTTTGGTATGTTTTGCTTTCATTGCATATGCGTTTTGAAGCTCGAGGATGCAGAGCATCACACATCCTCGTTGGGGAATCGCGCATACTGTACACCTGTTGATCTCACCCCTTTGTCCATCATTGTGTTACCATTACTCAATCGCTATCCCAGCCGCCATCCCTCTACCAACACTTCAAACAAGACTAACACACACTCTTACAGTAACGCTCCTCCTCCGTCGCTATACAACGCTCATCGACAAGCCATCGACCCAAGTAACCACCTTCGCCTCATCAATCGTCCAAAGCATGCTCAATCGACTGGCACGATCTCTAATCAACACAGCTGATGTATTGAGACGGCATACATAAAAGCCATCAAACGATGTCATTTTCGTTTCGAGAAAAGCCGTGTAGATCTCCGCATAGCGTGGTAATGTCGAGCATGACATGACCTTGACCTTCCCAGCCTCATTCCCCAATGATTGCCTTGTCGCGGTTTTGAACCCTCAGATTATAACGCTCTCTCGACTGTGTGCAGGCCAATGAAATGATCTTCCACTGATGCTACCGTCGTGTATCCTCAGTGCAGGCCCGAATTATTAAAGGTAGGCATGATCCGTCTATCGTCAGCTTGAGGGAACGGAGATGAGCTATTCGAGGCGAAGGGTCCGTCCTAAAAATACGGTCACGAGACATATTACATAAGGTCTCTAAGGCAGTCTTACAGCTAAACAAACAAACCTGACCGACCACGACAAAAACGTAATCCCATTCCGCGAGATTCGAGATTCGAGATGTTGCTGAATACCCAGCATGGCATGGCAGGGGGTAGGACAACAGTATACCGGCGCGAATGCCACAGTGTTGCAACTACGTGAATGGTTGATAGCTTTTTTCAGTGTTATTTCTAAACGTGTTTTTAACTTTTGACGTTTGTTTACATTGACTGAAAGGTGGCCATGCGCAGATGTACGTGATCCGTCCTTGTGAGCTTGATTGTGCCATTATTCTTTTGTGATTTTAGTCGGAGAGCAGATCGAATCTGCTTTACGTGGTTATGTTATTGGTGCAGCCTAGATTGCTGGCATTGGAAAAGAATGGATGATTGGTGTGATATCAAGACGAGACAAGACCACTGCCCATATCCATTAGAGTCTCAAACATACCGATACATGCATGCTACCATGACGCGAGTCTGGATGGACAGACGATTCGTAAGCGGACATGGGAGCCGCCAAGCAGAGAATTCAGGGCATATCTCGTTGAAATGGAGATTGATGCGGGAAAGTGTTGTAGGTGGGATACAACTTGCTGGATCTTTATCTGTACGTTTTGGGACAATCAAGCTAACAATAATTATAGATTGCCTTTCTTTCCTTACCACACGTGATAGTTGACGTGTATATAGTGGTGCGTTGACGCTAGAAAAGATTTTAGGGTGCTCGATAGCAATGATATTGGGGCAGGAGTTTCTGTGAGCGTGCGAAATCAAAACATTCTTTCTATTCTTATGGAATAATGGACTGCACGTCCCTATTCTTAAAAGAAGCGGCACTACTACGCTTCACAGTGCGTGATAGAAGGCAGACGAACATCACGAAAAAGCAACACAAAAAGAGCCGGCAAAAAAGCTTCCATGTGTTTTATCCTCGCTGAGAAAACGACGACGACAGAATGATTTACCTTTCAATCTCCCTTAATGGCGGCATAAACGCCAACCCCTTCCCACCCTGCATCTGTCCAGCCTGAACCAAACTCGACTCCTCCACCTGCTCTACCTCACCCTCCTCCAAATCCCTCACACCTCCCGCACTATTCTCAACAACATGTCTCCTCAGTAGACTCAAAATCTCCGAATTCTTCCATCGCGCAGGCACAGGTCGATACGCCGGCTTGAACGTGCCGACCGTCTGCGCCCATTCCTGCGTCCGCTCTTGTCCGCCAGGCGCCCATGTCGATGTCTCGAGTTCGGGCTTGTCTGACATGGGCTCGGGGGTTGCGTGCGGCTCGCCCTTCATGGCGGAGCCTTCGGCGTTTTTAGTGGCGTATTCGGGGCCGGCGCCTTCGGCGGTTTCGCGCGAGGTTGGGGTGGGTTCTTGGGTCGCCCAGTAGTAGATGTCCCAGTCGTTTTCGTCGAGGAAGCGGTCGTAGGCGAGGAGTTGGTTGCGCGTCATGTGCGGGAGGTAGCGGTCTGCGAAGGAGGACATGAGGAGGTCACTTTCGAGGGTTCCGCGCTTGCGACTCTGGTCTAGATGTAGAAGAGATGGGTTAGTCAACAGTTATTTTGTTTCAGGCTTTTGTGAGATATAACGCTTGTGTTGAGCAAGATAGGATGGTTTGTGGGCAGATGTAAGAACGGACATAATAACCTCGCGCGGATCGTCCCCGAATCCTCTCCATCACGCTTCTTGGGCTCGGTTTTGAACTCGCTGCCCTCGATTTCGCCGACTTCAAGATCCTTGTTCCTGCCTGCTTCTAGTGTCTGTGTACCTCCGGTCATTCGTTCTGTGTTTTCAGGGACGGAATCCTTGGGTACAAAGTCGCCGAGGGATGTCAGAAGCTCAGGTGGTACGCTGTCGGCACCGCTGGCAGGCATCTCGTTGGCAATTGTGGAGTTTGTGTTGGTCATGTGGGGGTTGAGAGGCCGCTCCATCATGAATTTACGGTAGTCCTCGGCGGTGTCTTGGACACGAGAGTTGATTGGGACGGACTTTTTGGTGTCTGAGGATCCCGCTGTGAAGCCTGCGAGATGTGTTGATGTTGAGCTGAAGGGACGAGAAGTGGTGAGGTGGAGGTTACTGGAGCGCACAGCGCGGGAGAGGGAGCGGAGGTAGGTCATCTTGGCTTGTTACTGGAGGAGTGAAGTGGCAGTGGTGTACAGCAAAGGATGAGTGGTTGTATGAGAGAGGCCAATGGCCGTTTTGATGTCATGATGCTTGCTAGCTCAATTTGGACATGCCCCTTTTCTTCTCACATCTTGCCTTCGGATGAGCAGGTCCTCATGTCTTCATACTGAAGTCTGTCCTTATGTTGTAGGAAGTCCTCTATGTGCTGCTGGATCGTTGTACTCCCATATCTAGGTGTGAAAAGAGAGCTAAAATCTATGGACAATACTAAGAAGAGAATGCTGAAAAACGCAAAGGGAGACCGTCTATTGAAGGATTCTGGCGCTTGTGAAATCATGTTTGTGGTCTCTCAGGACTGCAGTTTTCAGTCCTTGCAGATGAGTCTGGTGAAGATATTAGGCGCTTAGCTATTACTGTTCCCTTTTGTTCGTGTAAAAGAAAGGAGTTCTTTTAGCATTTCCTTCTCGCTTTCTTTTCATGCGAGGAATGCAACCACTGCCATGACAATGCAAAACACCCTCAATATTAGTGTATCATGCCCTTTGTTCCGTCTCAACAACACCTCCCATGCCTCCTCATTACTACAGCCATGGCCCTTCGTAGCTCAATCCGGCCAGCTTCTACCAATTTTAACAAAGAAGACTTATCCATTTTTGATGACGTTTTATTCAACGAGTTCGTCGACGGTGACCAATTCGACTTCAGCGACAGCAGCTACGCCAGAAGTGCAAGTGCCACTTCAGGAGACAGCTGGTTTGACGAGCCGATCAGGGGTGTAATAGAAGCAATTGGTCAGTGTTACATCGCCAGCGCATATCAAAATGTACCTGCAGCTCACCATCATACAGGCTCATTGCCATCATCGCCAAAAGATTATGACGCAGGAAACAAAACATTTGTGCTTGACAACCTCGACGACGCAGACCATTTCCCTCTCGATCCATTGTTGAATGCAACGGCAGCAGAGGTTTCAGCACCAAGCACACCCGCAAGAGCTGATATTGGTTTCCGCAAACTGCCATCCACAGTCGAAACAGTCCGCTGCTCCCAATCGTGTGGTGTCAAGAAAGGTGACCGTCGCCGTCGACCACCTCCCGAGTCGCCTACAAAAGGCACAGCAGCAGAGATGAGTCAACCGAGTTCGCGCCGAGCCAAGAAGGAAGCATGGGCGAACCAGCTTGAACGTTCTGTCGATCCGCAGGCATTACACAGTCCGCTTGCGAATCGGTATGCACCAATGTCGCCACCACCGACTGTGACGCAGAATCGGTATCAGCAGCAACAGCAACAGCAACAATATCCACAACAACAACAACAACAACAACAACAACAACAACAACAACAGCAACAGCAACGTCTAATGAGCCATTCAAGTCTCATTTCGCCGCTCTCACAAGGCTTCCCTCAACAGCAGCAACACATGTCGTATTTCTCACCTTTGCCCACACCACTCACTTCTACACATCCCTCCCAGGCCTACGCACAACAACAACCCTTCTATCAACCACTAGATCCCTACTTCACCAATACAGCCACATCCCCAAATACCTCCTTTCCAACCTTCTCCAACCCATTCCCCAGCGACGACACGGCATGGGAGCACGACCCAATCCTCTCCTCAATGAACACCACCTTCCCCACCTTCAACGACTTTTCAATCCCAAACGGTCCAAACACATACGGGACCGTACACCAAAGCCAAAGCCAAAGCAGCAACATCTACAACGACACCAAAGTGCAACCATGGGCACCGCCACCACCACCACCACAACCACAGTCATTCCATCACGCAAACTACAGTCAACTCAACAACCAATACATGCCCATGTCCGCGCCACTAGGAAGTACACAACAGCACTACTACACTCACAACACCAACACGTACCCAAATCCACCTTTAACAGCACAACCAGCCTACTACCGGTCCACCTCTCCCCCACACGCGCACGCATACGCAACACACACCTACGTACCCCCACCAACTCTCCTCTCCGTGCCAAAAACGCGTCGGCGCAACAAAACACCACAACCAGAATCCGACATCGAATCAAATTCAGATTCAGACTCTGAAACTGAAGCCTCCTCACGCCACCGCTCGCGCACCCGTTCTTTGCGGTCCAAAACGCCTCTCTCTCCTACTCGCACACGAACGCGAGCCTCGTCCAAAGCACCAGAGAAGAAAGTTACTTCACGGCACAAATCCCACAACTACAGCACCACGCCTCTCTCACCACGATCACCTCAAAAGACAAAGTCACGCACGACGAGCCGGCGCGAAAAGACAAAAGACACCAAGAAAGATCCCTTTGTCAATTTGACAGCGCAAGATAGCAAGAAGATCCTGACAGGCGTTGCGCCGAGTGGGAGTAGTAAGACGAAGGCGAAGCGGGATAAGGAGGAGGCTGATAAGAGGAGACAGTTTAGTGAGGCGGCTACGAGAGCGGTTAGGGAGGCTGGTGGGGATGTCAAGGTTTTGGAGAGGGTGGGATTGTATTGAAGCAGATTAGGTCAAAGTTCATTAGAATTCGTAGGAGCGACTAATCGTCTACTCTAGGTGCCATATTGCACACAATCACATTTCTCGCTGTGCCAATCCATATCATATCTGCTGAGCGAAACCAATCCCAAGACAATCTCTCAATGTTTGTGAAACGGTTTCCATCCATCACACGCCCTTGTGGTCATTAGCCATTATCAAGCCTGAGCCTCATCCTGAGCCACATAACCATTGTCCTCATAAGGCTCCGGGGAAGGAGCAGGCTCGCACACTGGAGTAGCCTCATGTTCGTGCCACATGCAGTCATCCCCAACCCTGGCATCGGGAAGGCCATTTTTGGTCAGGAAGACGAGTGCCTCAGCGTAGTCTGGCGCAACATCACCACCCTTACTCAAAACTTGTTTCATACTCTCTGTAATGCCCTTTCCGGTGTTCTCAGCATTCTCATCACCACACAAAGCTCTGTAAGCGGCAGTGCTGACGAGAAAGGTTCTCATCTTGTTGGGCTCCTTGGTGTTGTTATAGATGTACTCAACTCTGAAGCCAGGTGCTGTCATCTCCTCGGCACGATAGTAGTGACGTACAAGGTCCATCACGAGGTTCTTGAGAGCTTCGATTTGGAACTTCATCGCGATGATGTACAGTCCAAGGTAATGGTGAAGGGCGTGAAAGTCTGTCGGACCCTCAAGCTTGCCATTGTACATCCAGCCAACAAACAATTTGAATGCGAACTCGTCGAGCTGTTCGTAGACAAAAGGTCCACGTAGTTGAGCGTTGGAGGTTGCATTCGTGGTCGTGAGGATCTCGGGCTTCTTCATCGCAGCGAAGAAGGGACTCTTGCTGACAAGCAAGTCGGTGTTGATGTCAAAGATCTTCTGAGGTCCACCAATCTTGAAGTCGGTCATGGCTTTGTTGTCATTACTAGAAGAAAGCTCAGTCGGTCTTTGTTTCTCGACTAAAGGTAAGGGACTGCGCAACCAAGCAGGTCACGCAGGCTGTGACGCGTCTTTCATTTGGCTCTTACCTCTTAGTTGGCTCCAAGGCTGCAGGAGAAACCATACCAGATCGCAACTCGTGTGAGCGCGAACGAGGAAGGGGTGACTTCATTCCAGCTCTGGTGAAGTAATCGTTGCCATCCTGCTCAGCAGTAGGCTTTGGGGTCCCGGCGAAAGAGTTCCTGCGCTGGGGAACAGTGGAAGCCAAGTCGAATTGCTTGCTTGGATGAGCAACCTCAACAGGAGTGCTTTCACGAGCAGCAGTGGTAGCAGTAAGGTGAGGAAGGTCGGAAGTAGCGTAAGCAGGCATGTTGCAGGTGTTGTCGTCGCAAAAAGGAAATTCGATTCCTTTGTCGATGTCTTCGGGGAAATAGGACGTCTCACCAGATCGAGAGGCCTGTTGATGAGACGGTGTTAAGAGAGCTGCTGGGAGTGGAATTTCGGATGACTTTGATGAGGAGCTTGATGAATCGGTTAGCTTGATGAGACAGGTGAGGCTGTACTGTAAACGATAGACTGTTTAGGGGCGACGGAAGAATTGAAAATCGTGAAATTGATGAATGATAGGCTGATGGACGATGATGAAAGAGGAGAGAAAGAAGCAGGATGGCGAGAAATTGGGGATTGATCAAAATCTGTCCGGGGACAAAGGAAGGTAGGCAGTCGCGCTTACCTTGCTCTGGCTGATGACGTTCTTACCTGTTTCAGATCGCTATTGTTGGATTGGATTGGATTGTGTAGGATTGAACACAATAGAGAGCTGAAAGAGCCTCAGCTTATGTATGCTTTTGCTAGATCCACGCGCAAGAGAGAGGAGACGTGCTCAGACTGGGTGACAAAGAGGCTAGGTCAAAGAGGTCGAAGGTATTAGCAGGAATTGCGCCCATATCACATATGACTGCGCTTGGCGGTCACGCGCACAAAGTAGTGCTCTCCAAGGTTCTCTGGTTGCTCTCTAACCAGGTTTCATGTTTTAGAATTTGCTTCTATGTTCCAATCTTTGATGTAACACCTTTTTGTCTCATTGGTATCATATGGCCATTGATGCCTGTCGTAATGCAAGCTCGACTATGCTTTTTCATGCTTAATGTACATACTACCTATTCAAGATAAACCCTCCTCGCACATGACATTCTCCAATGCCATAATTTCCTCAGATGAGATGCTTTGACCTGGTTGCGAGATTAGCAGTCATGTTCGCTACCTCCTCTCGACTATCACTTACCTGAAGTACGACCTCAAGTACACAACCTGCCATGCAGCCAAACTGATCAATGTTCCCATCGTACCAATGGCAAACCACTTAACTCTCTCATTTGTGCTCTCATTCGTGTCTCGTAGCTTCATTTCTCTCTCCCTTAGATACTCCATTTCCTGTACGATTTCTGCCGTAACCTCTTCTATCCGTCGTAGCTCAGCCTCGACAGGCTTCAACTTCTCTCCAGCCTGGATGGCGCTCCAATCTTTTGCATCTGCACCAATGTCGATGTCCAGCTCAACAAGTCGTGATGGTGGGTTGCCGCCATGATATACGTCTGGACATTGTTAGTATCTGAGTGTTCCTGGCCTAGGCTTTATGCCGTACTCTCGGGTATCATGTTCTCAAAGCAGACATCGAACGCAGAATCCGCATGCGTGGTGAAGGCGTATCGGTTCTCGCCTACAACATCTCTTGGTCGTCCGTAATCGTTGCCCACAGCGTCTTTGATCTGTATTGCCAGTCAGAGCGGTTATGTTCTCTGTCCATCGCTCGCGCCTTGTCCTGCACATACATGCATGTTCACCATCTGTCCATCTCCTTTGTGTCCATCAATCTAGCATTTGGTATTAGCCCAGGCCCTCGTGATACTAATCCGAGCTCCTCCTCACAATGGCAGTGACCACCACTAGTGTATCTCGTGCTGCGAACTGTATGGCGATTAGTTACGCATATTCTTTTCCTCGGCTCACTAGTGACAATGTATACATTTCTTATGCATCGTTCTTTACTTGCTGATTCGTGGCCAGGATGTGCTTGGAGTTCGAACTTGAGAGCGTTGGCGACGGTGGCAATAGCAATAATGAGCGCGCAGCTCAGCCGGCTAGAGAAGACCTTCATGTTGTGTGGGCAATGTATACAGGGTTGGCAGTGAGACTTGGCCTGTCGACAACATTGTCGAACACGCGACCCTGAATCTCGGAAGCTGCCCCTGACTGCAAGTCTTGGCGATTACTCTATTCAATGTGAGGACCAGGCCATGATGAGAATGCACTTGTACAATATCTTCTATGTATGCCAGAATATCTTCTTGTGTGAACCCAGTGACAGTGAGACTTATTGTCAGCTCCCAGAGCAATTTCCGTGCCACTAAAAACACATACCTTCGTGCCATGTCTACTGCTACACATACCAACTTGAAGCGATGGCGCTTTGCCCCTCTGGACGACTCCTCAAAGTCGCCTTCAGGGGATCAGGTGAAGCTACTTGGGGTAGTATTCGATGTAGATGGGACACTGTGTATGCTAATGGACCCTTATTCGCAATATACTAGCTGACTTCGGGTCAGGTGAACCACAAAACTACATGTTCAGTTCGGTTTACTTCCCCAATGTTGTCTCTCATAAGCTAACCAAGTTCAGAGGAGATGAGAGACGTGCTTGGAATTAATAAGGCAACTGATATTCTCGACCACATCTCTTCCTTGCCGAAGGAAGAGCAGCGAGCCGCCCACGAGAAAATCGAGGAGGTGGAGAGGAGAGCAATGAAAGTGCAGAAGCCTCAACCTGGTCTCGAAAAACTTATGGAGTACCTTGATAAGAAAGGCATTCCAAAGGCTATATGCACTAGGAACTTTGAGTGAGTTCACTGTTCACTTCGCTGACTGCATACTGACGAAACAGTGAGCCAGTAGACCACCTGATCAGGAAGTTCATCCCCAATACCAAATTCGACCATATATTGACTAGAGCTTTTCATCCTCCGAAGCCAAACCCAGATGGCATTCTACACATAGCAAAGCAATGGGGTGTGCCAGCTGATCAAGTTATTATGGTGGGAGACTCAAAGGACGACACTCAGGCTGGTAGAAATGCTGGAGCCCAGACCGTCCTCTTAGTCAGCGATGCAAACGAGCATCTTATTGACCACGAGCATACAGATATATATGTGAAGCGGTATGTGTTTGGACAAGAACAGCTCGCTTACAGTGTCATCGTATACTAAATGTCATGACAGACTCGACGATCTCATACCACTTTTTGAGACAGGTGGAAAGTCCTAGGGGTGGTAGTGGTAAAAGTGGGAAGACGTTGTGGCGAGCACGAGGAGGACCGGTCTTGGCCGCCCAGATTAGGTGTCGCCATCGATAGCGCAACATGGTCGTGGGAGGGTGGGAGAACCTTTTTGCAAGGTTTGCGCTAGACGCAAAACAGTAAATGACTCCACCAGCCGCAAGCCGCAAGCTAGCTGAGAAGCGTGCGACGGGTTAACCCCAAGCGACCCGGAGCGGGAATCGAGGGTCGACCCAACCATGCAGAACATAGCACCCTGAAGCATAGTAGCCATATCAAATCTCAAACTAACAAACTTAAGGATGTGATGTGATATATGCATGCATGCAAGGAGTGCTACACAGGGCGATCGACTGTTCGGCACTTGACAAGTGTACCAAATCTCCCTCCTGCGATGCACAGTTCGTCCAGAAAACTACGATGCCGTCTCCCCTGATAATCTGCGCATTGTATTTTTGGCTAGGTTCGAAGGAATTGGACACCACGTCGGGTTGGATGTTGTCCACTGCATAACCAATACTTCTGCAGTGTCCAGTCACCGGCGACGCCATCGAAGCAGCTGCAGTAGTATGAAACCTTGGTGGATACAGACCTATTGCAGCAGGCCGAGTCGATGTGGAGTGGAGAAGATACTTTGTGTTTCTCGCGCTTGTCCATATGCTTGGCACACTGGTCAAAGCGGTAGTCTGTCTATTGCAGGTCCAGGAGTCGCCGGCAAGTGAAGCATTAGGTATCTTGGTCAAAAGTCGCTTGATTTCCTGTTCTTGACTGCGACTTTACTCACCTGCTATCGAGCTTGCGTCTGTCATCTCTTTCCTGCCACACCACCGCCAATATCACCCTTCGTACAGATAGGCTCAGCACGAGCTAAAGTATCACAATTCGATCGTCGGTACAAACGAGGTGCACGATCATCCCAGCCCTCTTCTTCCTCCGCGCTAGAAAATCCTCTTCTATCCTCTCGATCTCACCCACATCGTCGTGTTGCTGAGAATCGTCGCTTGTCTACACCATTCAACATCATCTTGTCGCATCATTGGCTTCATCATCTTCGCCCGCATTTCCCTCGACCTCTACAGTGACTCGTCGAAGATTTACATCACCTCGTTCTTCCTATCTTAGCTTTTGGTCTTGCAAAACCATGCTGCTGGTCAGCTATACTGCTTAAACAAGAACTACTGCGCTGGTCTTACTACACCGTCGCTCTATTCTTCTCAGTCAAGAAATAGCTGTCACTTCACCCAACATGTTTGCACTCAGCAGACCTGGAGGCGCAGTTTCGCCGAGTTCCCCCATCAGTGTCTCTTCGAGTGTTCTCAGCGACAATTCCATCACAAAGTCTGCATTTTACCTTCCAGCACCTGCAGTTCTACCTCTACCAGCATATGTCGCCTTTGCTGCGGCTTCACAACTTGCGACAGATAATCATATCCAGAATACTCAGCAACAAGCTGATGGTGAGCAGCAAGCTAGTTTCGAGCGCAGTGGTGCCTTGTTCACAGAACAAGCGCTCGCGTTGATTAATGCCTTTTTGGATGAGCTCCTCTATAGCTTTCTTTGTAATGCTCGGTCCATGTCATTGGTCCATCTTGAAGCTGCTGTGGAAAATGTTTTGAAGGGAAAGCTGGCTCAATTGGCACTGGATTCCGCACATAATGAGCTGGAAGATTTGCTTGCCGAAGAAGATGAGGTAGAGCCGCCAGGAACACCATCTGGAGACGACTCTCTGACACAAGAGGAGATTGACATGATTTTCAAGAGGTCGCGATTAAGAATCATGGTGTACATGCGATTAGGCGAGATGGAAGATGAAGACGAGGAACGCTATATACAAAGAGAAGCAGACCTGCAAAGAACAGGCAGTGGCGGCAACAGCAAGCGCTTCTCAAACTCTTCTCGCATGGTACCTTGGAGCGCGGCAATCTTCTTGACGTCAATCCTCGAGTTCATCGCCGAGCAATCCATTGCCTTTTCAGGCGAGAATGCATACCGAAGAGTGAAGCAGAGGAGAACCAAGCAGATGCCTGGATTTCCTAGTATGGGATCGGATGTGGAGGAACGAGTTTATGTTGATGAGCACGATGTTGAGAAGCTCGCTCTGAACTCTATCCTAACTCGCCTGTGGAGGATCTGGCGCAAGAACCTGCGTTCGAGGCCAAAGTCTCGCTTTACTGCAGCACCTACGACACCCCAGACTCGAAATCTCAACGACAAAGAATCATCGGCGACGTTACGGACAGAATCTGCGCTTGACAATAACAGAGACATGAAAGATGGCGATAATGGTATCGGATCGGACGACAGTGATGTCCTACCCAAACTCGGCATAGCTATCACAGCAATGTCTATATCACAACCACTTAAGAGAGAAGATATACCAAATTCCTCCGGCACCGGCGAAGATTCAGACAGTGATGTCTTGGGTCGTCCAGCGTTGAGTCATATTTCTGAAGAACGCTCGCAGATTGCAGAATACTCCGACAGCAACAGCAATACTGCGCTCTTTCCGCTTACCAATCGGAGCTCCCTTCACTCACATCCTGCTTTTGATGGCAACAATTATCCTCCAGAGATTGCAGCAGCCGCAGGACTTACTCCCATAGGCAGGGCAGCCGAAGTACGCGCACCGAAAGACGGAATAGATCGAGAGAATTCGTACAGTTCTTCATCACCTGAACAGCACCCACATCTGAACGACACGACTGCGCCAACCAGTCCAGTCTGGGCTGCAAATGTCGCAGATCGTGTTTTATTGCAGCCAACATTCATGCCCAGTGAGAATGCTTTCGCTGCACAGGCGCGTGCTGCAGAACAGGCGGGACGAAGCAGACCGAATACAGCCTCAACAACCGCGCTGGACAGCGATCAACAAAGTGAGCCTCCTGCAAGAAAGTTCTCCACATCAAGTAACAAAGCTTCTATGGATGACTCAAGACCGCAAATGAGTGCAGACAGAAAGCTAAGCGCAAGTCTTGCCATTCTAGGCCAGGACAGACAAGGTAGTTTCGCTGTTGCCTCTCCCAACAGTGCATTCACGTTGTCACCCGGCGACAGCGAGTACTCACCAGCTCCTGCGCTAGGCGTGGCAAGTATCGCCCAAGAGTTCCATGCCCGCTCCATTACACCACCCCGTTCGCGCGAGACACTCAGGGAACCAAAGTCCAGCCCTCCAATTATAAAAAAACCGCTTAAGATTCCCAGGAATGTAATTCCAAGATCTACACCTTCTGGTAAAAGTGCTGTTGGCGGTAGGAGAAAGTCGAGCCTGATCGCTAGAGAGCCGAAGTACGAGGAGGGCTCGATTCGTGACTTTGCTGATTTCATTCGGTCAACGGCACCAACAGAGGACCAGACAAGAATCCTTCCCATCTCCGTGCCTACCAGATCGAATGGTGTTCATAGTACAGCAACGTCGATGACCACACCTCCATCGTCTGCCTCGAAGCCATTGCCAAATTTGCCACGCGAGTCAGCGTCGAGAAGTGGTCCCAAGTCTCCTATGGCTTTGAGAAATAAGAGACAGTCAACTCTCGAGCCTAGAGATGCTGTGATTCGCGATCGTGGCACAGATGACTTGGTCGACTTCCTCCGCGAAGGTCCTCCTGGCGCAACTTCAGGACACGGTCATACATCATCGACAGAGAATACACCAACTAGCATCTCGACAGGCGGCCGCAATGGATCGGTATTGACGCAATCACATAGTGGTTCAGTCACGTCTTCTACCGCATTAGTCAATAACACCGTCAATAATCCCAGATCTTATCAAAAGCCAAACTCCGCAGCCACACAAGCACGAGAACCACAATCACCAGCAACTGCACGAACTCGTCCACGAGCCCGTGATCCATACGCACTACCAAGCAGCGACGAAGCAGACTCAGATTCGGATTCAGACAATTTAACAGCTCTTCCCGGCAGTAACCGTCGCCAACAACAAACTCGCAAATCTGAAAGTCAAAGCCTGATTGATTTCCTACAATCTACAGATCCACCAAACTACCATTCCGGGCCTTCGAGCTCCCTACCCTCAAAAGTCACTGCTCGCAACAGCGTCACATCCGCGGCTCGGCGCTACGACGCCGTAAACATCGCCAACCGCAACGCCTCCTCCCCACCCCCCCGGAAAGCCAACCGCACCTCCACCACTCCATCTTCGACCGCACGCATGTTACCCAACGGTCGTTCGCACTCTCCAGGTCCCAGTAACGTCCTCTCAACCTCAGCCTTCTACTCCACCCCCAACGCCGTCACCAATGACAGCACAACTCCTCCTGATTTCATGGCGACGCAACCGAGTAGACCCATTGATTTGAGCGAGTTGGATCGAAGCAGAAAGGATCCGATGATGAAGATGTATAACAACTTTGATGATGGAGTGGATGCTGCGCCCAGTCCGACTATTATGAGGGATAGGGGTACGAAGGTTATGAGTGGGAGTGGGAGGAAGGGGGGTGGGAGTGGGTTCTGGAAGAGGGGGATGTGAGTAGTGGTGATTGTCCGGGGGGGGAGTTTCCGTTCTTTGATCATGATTAGGCTGGGCGGTGGGGTGGATGAGATGGATGATGGGTGGTAGTTGCTTGAAAATAAATGGGTGGTTTCTTTGTCTATATGTTGTGAACTCTGCATACTCGACCATGTATGTGTAGCGGGAAAATCAAAGGCGCAGAGAGTCTGGCATATAAAGCGAACTGTATATAGCGATTTTCAATGTCTCTTCTTCTTCTTCTTCTTCTTTACCTCTTCCAGTTCGATCTTCATGACGCTATACGCTAGCTTGTACCGTGACACATTCTCTTTGTCCTCTATGCCCGAAGATGGAAGAAGAGTCGCATTTCTTTATTGACGTTCGTTGTTGTGGCTATCGTGTAGACGTGATGTGCAGGACAAAGGCATTGTGCATGTATGCAGGCAGTCTATATCAGATGCAGCTGGCCGGCTGGTGATGCTGGTGTACGATTTGGTTTTGTTCCTGTTCTTGAATTTCAGCGAAACTTGTTTACACAATATCAGTCTTCTTGCTTGATCTCACTTAAGCTGGTCCTGAACTCCCTACCGTCTTCTACCACCAACATCCGAATCAAATCACCATACAAAACAACACAGAATAGCCGATCACACAATGCCACCACACCCAACCCACGACGCCACCCCCAACACAATCTGTCTCTGTCCAACCTGCATAGACGACATCGCCCTCTTCGCAACCTCTTTGACCACCCTACCGCAAGCACGCGCAGTGACGTCGCACGTCCTCGCAAGCTACCAGTCCCAGCTCTTGCAGGTCAGTGCGTTGACTTCCGTTGCGGAGGAGAAGGATCCTGTGATTGAGCTGTTGAGAGGGCAGGTTGATGTGTTAAGTGCGCAATTACGCGAATATGAGGGTTACGACAATGGGCGTGGTGAGGTGACAGCATTGAGTGAAGGATCGATGCAGAATCAACATCACCACCAGCGCAGTCCGTCGTCGCTTACCTCCTCCACCTCCTCCTCCTGCTCTACCTCCTCCTCAACCTCGGAAGGGGACTCAGCACTAACGCAACTCACCCACCTCAGACAACAACTCCGCAGCGAGCGCAAGAGAGAACATCCAGCAGCACTACGTCTACGGGCCGCCTGCAACGAATATGCGAATCAGGCGCATTCGAGAGAGGTTGAGGCGCAGGAGGAGGCGCAGGATTGGGCGTGGTATGCGGAGGGGTTGAGGGAGAGAGTGGGCGAGTTGGTGGGTGTTGAGCAGTGGGCGGTTGATTGCCAGATTTGGAGGGAGATGGCGGAGTGTGAGGAGATGGAGTGGGTGTAAGAGATGAGGTGTTGTGTTGTGGTGGAAGAGGGAGGAGTGGTGGGGGTGGAGGGTGTAAGAAGGGCGTAGCTGGTCTACTTACTGTCTGGGAGTGGGTGTGGTGGTGTGAGTGCGTTGAGTTTGTCTATTTTCATAAAGTACTTTAGTATCAGCTAGATCCCTTCCACCCTGTTACACTCTTAATAAGGTAAGGCCTAGGATAGGTGGCCATTAAAGTACGAATTCGACTATCCTGGGTTGTGAAGATGACTGCTAAACTATGCATGCGATAGACACTCAATTTTGAAACGGGGTAGGAAGTAAGTGAGAGGACAAAGATGAGTGGGTGAGGTGTTTTGCCACGATGTCTTGGCAGTAAAATGTGGGGCATTTTCCATCCAGACGACAACACGGCGGAGGACAAGGACTCAATCCTGCAGATACCTTGTGCGACTGGCTTGCCGAGGCGAAGAGTAATCCAAGGTATACTCCATTCCCTTACTATCGGAAACATGATCAATTTGTGATGGCGTGAAAAAGCAATGTGAGACGTCTTCAGAACTCAACTTAAGATAGCATCTGAGTGAAGAGCTACAATTGTATCAGCATGGATAGTCTGATCGAGGGGCAAGCCGCGGTCATGGGCAGTAACACAGCGGTGCCCATCTTTGATGTTCAACGGGTGGCTATGGAGTTTTCAGTAGCAGGAGACTTTGTAGCCGCTCAAGTCGCAAACAACGTCCTGGTACTAGCTTTGCAATCGGGCAGAATACTGCGAGTAGACCTCGATCAGCCGAGTGATGTTGATGGTAAGAAATACTCCACTGCGACGCCAACATCTTCAAGCTTATGCGGGTCTAGATATCGACCTTCCAAAGAAGCCAAGCGAGACTGGCGTGATCAAACGACTTTTCCTTGACCCAACAGCATCGCATCTTATCATCAGTACTGCACTTGGCGAGAATTTCTACTTACACACCCAATCGCGTCAGCCCAAACAGCTCAGTAAGCTCAAAGGTATATCGATAGAATGTATAGCCTGGAATCCATCACAACCGACCGCGTCAACACGAGAGATATTGATTGGTGCTGCTGATGGTTCTGTATATGAGACATATATAGAATCTGCAACGGAGTTCCTGCGCCGAGAAGATAAATACCTGAAAGTAGTTTACAGGGCGGACGGACCAGTCGCAGGTATCTGGGCAGATGTGGTCGAGGATCGCACTGATTCACGAAGGGTACTCATAGCAACTCCACGCAAGCTCTTGCATTTCTTCGGCCGACTAGGTCGGCACGGCCACGAAGGCAGCGGATCCATTTTTGCGAAACTCTTTGAGACCGAAACGCCACGGGTCCAAGACGTGCCGTCCGCTTCTGCTACTGGACCGGCAGGGTTTGCAACAACGCCTGAGTCGCCTGGTGCGCCTGGTGTGGACGTCATCAAACCGGACAGAATCTTTGCTTGGCTACATTCACGAGGTATCTTGTACGGCCCGTTATTGACTACTCCTGCTGCAACGAATCTTGGTGACAAGCTGCTGGAGGTGGCAAAGACGCTCAATCCGGCTCAGTTGCCTGCACCCAAAGTTGCGACTGGTAGACCAAAGTCACCAGAATCTGCCACTCTTGTGGCCTTGACTCAATGGCACATTCTTATGCTCATTGGTAACCGGATTGTAGCTGTTAACAGACTCGATGAGTCCATCGTCTTCGACACGCCTATTCTCGATACGAGTCAGCGAGCATTGGCGCTTTTGGCAGATCAGAAGAAGAACACTTTCTGGCTGTTTACGACAAAAGATATTTTGGAGATTGTCGTTACTGATGAGGACAGAGATATTTGGAAGGTTATGCTAAAAGCTCAAAAGTTTGAAGAAGCTACATTTTACGCCAACACATCTGCACAAAAGGACGCGATCGCAACAGCGTCGGGCGACTATCTCTTGAGGAGAGGACAATTTATGGAAGCAGCTAGTGTGTATGGAAAGAGCTCGAAGCCTTTTGAGCAGGTTGCTCTGGCGTTCATTGACGCAAATCAGAAGGATGCACTACGGAAGTTCTTATTAACCAAGCTGAGCGCATTGAAGAAGACTGCAATCATGCAAAGGATCATGCTTGCCAGTTGGTTGACGGAGATTTTCATGGCAAAGTTGAATTCTCTAGACGATTTGACCATGACCAAAGCAGAACTCTCTGAAACGCAAACACCGGCAGATGTGAGAGGCGAGCTAGCGTCTGTCAAAAGAGAGTTTCAAGACTTTTGCAAGAAATACAAAGCAGATCTCAATCGGAAGACGGTCTACGATATTATCAGCAGTCACGGACGCGAAGAAGAATTGCTTTACTTTTCCTTGACAATAGACGACTACAATTATATTCTGTCATACTGGGTCCAGCGAGAAAACTGGCCGGAAGCGCTGAAAGCACTCAATCGTCAAACCGATCCAAATATTGTATACAAATACAGTAGCGTCCTGATGTCACACACTCCAACCGAACTCATCGACATTCTCATGCGTCAATCCTCCCTGGACGCCCGTAAACTAATCCCCGCTTTCCTCAACTACAACCAAATCACATCCGCCTCCCTCGACCAAAACCAAGCAGTCCGCTACCTCCTCTTCGAAATCAATCAGCGCGGCTCCACAGACTCCGCTATCCACAACACCCTCCTCTCAATCTACGCTTCCCACTCCAGTCGCGACGAGAGTCTTCTCCTCGCCTACCTCCAATCGCAAACACCCCTCGCCTCGATCGGCGCCACAAATAGAGTCGACGCATTGAGCCACCTTCCATACGATGCCGACTTTGCCCTTCGCCTCTGCATCCAACACGCCCGCGTCCGCGCCTGCGTGCACATCTACTCGATAATGGGCCAGTACGCCTCAGCCGTTTCCCTCGCGCTGCAACACAACGAAGTTGACCTCGCCATCAACATCGCCGAAACAACAGACCACGACGCCGCGCTCCGCAAGAAGCTGTGGCTCGCCATCGCCCGCGCCGTCATCTCGTCCACAGCCACTCTGCCAGAAAACAAATCAAAACAAGCCACAGAACCTCGCGGTCTGGCACCCAAATCCTCTTCACAGGCCCAACAAACGCAAACAGCAAGCATCACCACCGCCCTCTCCCTCCTCCACCGCGCGCCGCCCGGCGTCCTCCGCATAGAAGACCTGCTCCCGCTCTTCCCGGACTTTGTGCTCATCGACGCCTTCCGCGACGAAATCATCGCCGCGCTTTCCGCTTATTCCGCCTCCATCGACACGCTCAAGGCCGAAATGGACGCCTCCGCCGCAGCCGCCCAACGCATCAATCGTGAAGTCGCTGCGCTGGGAGACCGATGGGTGCTCGTGGAGCCCGGGGAGGCGTGTGCGGTTTGCGGTATGGTGTTGGTGGAGAAGCGGTTTTGGGTTTGGGGGTGTGGGCATGGCGCGCATGCAAGTTGTGCGGAGGAGGTGTATAGTAGCGGTAAAGGGGGAAGGGGTGTGGCGAGGAGGGTGAAGGAGTTGAAGGGAGTGGTTGCGGGTGGGCGGGAGGAGATTGGGCCGAGGGAGAGGCTGGAGAGGGCGAAGAAGGAGTTGGATGAGATTGTTGGCAGGGAGTGTGTTAGGTGTGGTGAGGTTGCGGTTAGGGGCGTTGATGAGCCGTTTGTGGGCGAGGGAGAGGATAAGGGTGAGTGGGCTTTGTAAAGAATGCATGATTACGATGAGGTTGTCAAGTAGGGTTTGTGCTGTTGCAGCATGGAATGGTATTGGTATATAGCAAGTCATTTGTTGTGGAAGGTACAGAGTGATTTGTACAATTTTTCATTCCGAAGCTCTCTCACTTTTTGAAACATGCCTCATCTGGAAAGATCCTGGCCCTTTTTTGTGCCTCATCGAGCTGATATCGCCATGTGTGCCCTACCATGCCACGCCACTAGCCTCGTTCGAATCAGATCGCCCCGCCATATCGTTCCAAGGGAGCGTACAAACACACTCAATTGCCGCCAGCCAACAGTCCTGCCATGTCAAAATTCAGTCAATCAATCATACATACGAAGCTCTTTCGTCTCTCCTCTTCCTCGATTGCTGCCTCATTGCCTCTCCTTCATCACGACTTTACTTCCATCCCACCACTACCTCCCAGGAACAACAGTAGTGAGATAAACAGTCGACTTGAGCGCCTCCACACTGTTCACACTAAGGACTGTAGTCGAAAAGACAATGCTTGTGATAACTGCGCCAGAGTCCACTGTTGTCGTCGTCATCGGCAGAATACTCGATTGAACAGGGGAAGAAGTGGAGGATATTGCAAGTGGGGTAACATCAGCCTGTTTTGACGAGCCAGACGTAAGCATGATTGACGACGACGTTGCCGGAGTCGTGGCGGCCACGATCGTGGTACTGTAGGTAGTTGATTGAGCCATGTCTGGAGTCGCTGATTGTGTTGTGGTTGAGTAGATGATGCTTGTCACGAATGCGTTTGTGTCTGATGTCGAAGCTGGGGTTGTGCTTTGTGCTGGTATGATTGCTGTGGAGATTGGTTCAAGAAGTTGCAGATTGGGCATTACTGGTGGAGTGATTGCGGCCGGGTGCATCACTGTGGTGATCAAAGTACTGTACACTGTACTAGTGCTTGTCGCGTAGCTAATCTGCTGCTCCCCGAGCACAGCGCCATTGGGAATATTGAGTCCATACCTAAGCTCATAGTTGACTTGCATGTTGTCTTGACAAAGGGGGTATGGAGGCTGTACTGGCGCGTAGAGGTAGGGCAGTGGGTTGTTTTTGACGAGACCGATGGTCGTGTAGATGAAGATGACTGTTGATTCGAGGAAGAGCAGAACGAGTAAAAGGATGAAGGCTGGCGATGAGATGTGCATCTTGCGCTCGGCGAAAGTGGGATAGGCAATGAACTCTGGTTGTGGTGGTGGCAGAGGTAAGTCCTTTGGTGGAGGTGGTGGTGGTGGAAGGAAGGGAGTCGGCAGAGTCGGATTGATGGGAAGAGGAAGCTTTGGAAGAAGGGTCGAGTAGCGTGGTGGTGTGGTTTTGCTTTCTGTGTCTTGAAGGGGTGCTTTACCTTTGCTGCTGGAAGCGGTTGCTGGTGAGACGGTCGAAGCTGAGCAAGACATAGTTGGTGGATGGTCTATAGAATCAAGGATGAGGAAGGAAAGATTAGAGGATGGAAATGATGATCTTTACAGATAGTTCAGATCGTCCTTCCATATCATGTTCACAATAGTTACCGTTCGCCCTTGTACAAAAAGTATGAACCTATTGTGAATCAGGATGGGAATTGAGACAGCCGTTGTTGCACAATAGTGGTGGTTTGTTATTGTGCAAGGTACAGCCATTGCCGCCGCTTTGTTTCAGATTGGAGCCTTGGCGCTTGGCGCGGAGTTTGCATCATAAACAAAGACTTCTTCGATGTGTATTTGCTTATCGTGCATCCATCCAGGTCGAGGATAATCGCATCTTGACGAGTCCACCAGGTTGTGGTCTGGGCTGTGTCGCTTGCTACAAGTAAATCTGAAACACTTCCGAAACTGAGGCGTCAACAGGGTGTTCAGTTCGCTTGGTCGATTTTGCATGGTTCCTGTGTGTGATTCATCTCTTGACACACAGGTCCGTTCTTATGACCCATTTCTCGCCTTCTAAGACCTCTTTCCCTTCATGGAGCATGCAGTCTCTGCCAGATTGATCAGTACAAGGTTGTGTAAAGAGTCGATACAATGTTCATTACCTGCCATGCTTATGCAACAAAGCCATTCCTGTCTCGAGCGCTACTGCGATTGGACCTTGGCTCGCCTGGTTCTTGTTGGCCCTTTTACCCGTGGCTGGCAAGGAAGATGGGTAGAAGACCGTTTCACCACCTATACAGCCATTCGAAGCAGACGTGAGGTATAACAGAAGCGTCCAGGTTGTTTGTGCCGGAATCGAAGGTGCATTGGGATGTATTAGGTTGTTTGAGTCGTCATCTGCGTGCGCATCATGTCGATCAAAGCTGTGCAGTAGATCTTGCAAGACTCACAATGCTGATCGAAAAACTGGCCCCTACGGTAGCGATAGATTCTGATGTTCGGATTAAGACCTACAACCTCGCCGCCCCAGAACTGCTTGACGCCATCGCTAGGGGCGTCAGGTAACTGTGCAGCATCAAGTATGAGCTCTTTTAAACCCGTACTACGCCAGAGTGCCTCGGCGAAAGCAGGATCATCTATTTGGAAGCGGTCGTTGACTCTTACAGCATTGCCTTTCCTGGGAACACCTGGTGTGGTCACTAGAGGCAGATTGCTCAAATACGACACGTAGCGTTTACATAAGGCAGCTGGGAAGAAGCGAGATATAGTCACAATCTGATTTAGCAATAAATGGTGCAGCTCCAGCTGCTCATCGTTCCTGTCTAGCTGAAGTGGGGGCCATACCGGCCGTTGAGTGGTCTCTTTCGCCGCTGAAGGAATAGCGGGCGCTTTGATCCCGCCATTCTTCTTACTTTTCTTTGTCAGAGGTGCCATTGATGATGTACAAATGGTGCTTCAAAAGATATACAACTAGCTGAAACGTGCTAAGAAGAGATCGGCAAAGAATATGGGGGTGAGTGGGGCCTCTATCTAAAAGTTAAACCCGCTGGACTCACCTCCTTTGCGAGGGCGCATTGTAGTCAAACATCTTCACATTCGCCCGCGCATCCTGTGCCTGTCGACACCCACTCTGACTGCCAGCTATAGGCTGCGCCACTGCGCCACTTCGACTAGGACACCACGGCGATGAGCCTCGGCCTTGCCAGCATGTTCAGCGCCTCCGACTCAGAGTCAGTGTCCTCAGATGAGGCCCAGGCTATTGTCGACGACTCGCCATGCTATGCGCTCCTGGAGTTCCCGGACTGCTTCTACCGCGTACAGAGCCTCAAGTTGGTGCTTGGAAGAGAGCCGGATGATTTCAATACCTACAACCAGCGACTCATTGTTAGCGACCAGAAACCTCACACTTCACGCAAACGCAAGCGCAGTGATATAAGCGGCGACGATGATAGTCTATCCACTCACTCAGCACTGGACAGCATTGCAATCAAACAAGAATCAGACTACGACAACTGCGTCACAGCAATAGGTGGAATAGGTGGACCACAAGCAAGCCTGACAGATGATCCAGATGAGGTTTTCATCGCAATACACCCCAACGTGGATGAAGATGGGGATGTCAAAGACAAGGCGATATCGAAGAAACATTTGCGCTTCATGTTTTCGGAAGAGTTTGGTTGGCATCTTGAGATCATAGGCAGGAACGGCGTATATCTGAACGAGGTGTGGCATGGCAAAGGAGAGCAAGTAATGCTGGAGGATAAAGACCTCCTTACGGTCGTCGGTCTGCGCTTTCGATGGCACACCACGAGTCCGGAAGGTGAAGAGAGTGACCTTGAGTCACTGAGCGACTATGACGAGGAAGGACTATTCACTGTGCCGATACTAAAACAGGAAGCCGCACTGGAAGCTCAGGCCTCAGCACACGCCATGCAAGTTGATACCAAGGAAGAGAGCGAGGAGGATGATGGCTACCAGGAAGACGAAGAGGATGAGGACAGACCAGTAGCACATGTGATAAGGAAGAAGAAGAAGGTCAAGGAGAAAGAACGAGAAAAGGTCCAAGAGCAGGAGAAGAAGACGAAGAGCTTGAAGTTGACACTGAAGATACCAAAGTCTAAGCCAGAGAAGGTCAAGTCTTCAAAGGCTCCGAAGCTTGAAAACATCGAGAAGGAAGAAAAAATGGACAAAGTTGACAAAGAGAAGGGTAAAAAAGCCGAGAAGACTAACAAGCATGCGAGTAAGAAGCCTAAAATATATGATGAGAAAGCCAAGAAAAGTCTCGAAAAGGCGAAGACGCCTGTTGAAGTCACCAACAACACTGTGGACGTGGTTCAGAGCGTTGAAAAGGCTGAGGAAGGCCCGGCAAAGAAAACAACGCCGTCCAAAGCGATTACGCCTGGGGCATCAGCAGCGCTAGATGACTCAGAAACTCCTACTGTGACACCTGGGACTGCAGCTCAACCTGGTACAGTCCGTGACCCTGTCCTTCACGGTGAAGCTCCTCCTCCAAAGAGAAGGGGTCCTGGCAGACCACCAGCTGATGGTGTCATGTCCAAGCGAGAGAGGCGGGAGCGTCAAAAAGCAGAGCAGATGGGCATTCCATATGGCGAGCCTTTGCCTTTCAACAAAGCTGAACCCAAGAAAGAGGGTGAAGGCAGTGAAAAGAAAAAGAAACTCAAGCGAGAAAACACTGATGCTGATGGAGATGACGATGACGATGCTGCCGATGGAGAGACAGCAGAGCCGGACGCGCCTGCAGTTCCACGGGCACCGTCGCCAAAGGAGTCCGATTACCCACCTGAGAAGCTTGTCAAACCCGAGGAAACATATCAAGTCTTGCTTTACCAGGTCTTGTCTGAGACCAACACAGCCTTGGCACTTCCGCAAGTGTATGAAGCTATCAAGAACAAATGGCCATACTTCCGATTCAAGGTCGGCGGTACTGGTTGGGAAAGCAGTGTGCGACACAATTTACAGTCAAGCAAGTACTTCAAGAAAGCTGGCAGAGCAGGCAAGGGTCATCTATGGGCTATTGATACTGAGGAGCCGTTCGAGCACAAGGTGAAACGTGCAGACCCGCCACAGCCTGCACAATATCAACCTGCGCGACCCTACCAATATCAGCAAGGTTATCAAGCACCAAACCGACCTCCTGGTACTCAGCCATATGCCTACTATGGGGCCCCAGGAGCGGCGACAAACGGCCAAAGACCAGGTATGGCACCCAATGGACAACCATATGGTGCCTTTTACCCACAGAACGGCGCCGTTGGAGCCCGACCAGGAGGTGCTGTGCCAATTGGCACTCCCTACAATCCTGCACGTCCTGGACAGCCAGGCTTCAACACGGCATCACCTGCTCCAGGTCAACCAAGGCCAAACACTGCTTACGACCAAGTCTGTAATGGTATCATTCCCGAAGTGTTCTTGAAATTCCAGGATCAACTGGCGAAACTCTCCCAGCCTTCTGCAAATGGTACTAACATCGCGGTGGAGCAAGCAGCCCTGGCTATAAAGTGGATCATGGCTCATCCAAAATCAGACGAGGGCATTGAGAAGGAGGGAAGCCAATTGCAACACATGGTGAAAGTGCTTCGAAGTTTGTTGCAATCAATTGTTCCTGCTGCTCAGCCACCACACCCTGCAGTGCCTCCCGCACCATTCAACAGAACACAAACAGGCACCC
>Ga0160428_1000172_pt1 | contig 81109 bp, 75 predicted proteins | sample SolpanmetagenomM_FD_108198 | JGI IMG/M metagenome (GOLD analysis project Ga0160428, IMG submission 108198) | Solar panel surface microbial communities from Lawrence Berkeley National Laboratory, California, USA - M | ecosystem: Engineered > Built environment > Solar panel > Unclassified ...
CGGGGCTGGCTCCTTTTTTGTTAGGGGGCCGGGCTGGGCTTCACGGCGGCCCCACGCCGCAGCTCTACCTTCGCGCTCCCCTTCTTTTACGCCTTGCCCGTATGACTACCGCCGTGCTTCGGCCGCTGCTCCCGTGCCTGCTACTTGGCCTGCTGGCCAGCCCTCTTTGTGCCCAAACCGTGCCCCCGCCGGCGGCTTCGGCGCAGGCTGCCCCGGCCCCGCCACCCGCCCCGGCCGCCAGCCCCCGCGTGGCCACGCCCGAGGAAATCAACGCCCAGGCCCAGGCCACGGTGCTGCTGCTCACGCGGCGCGTGGATAGCCTGCGCCTGGCCTACCGCCAGCAGCAGCGCATGTACTCCGACCTGGGGGGCCGGTTCACGAGCTTTCTGGCCGGGCAGCAGCTGAGCCGCAGTACCCGCTTTGCGCTGGCCAAAAACAACGTGCAGGCCACCGCCGGCCTGCTGCTGGTGTGCCACAGCCGCCTTAGCCAGCTGCGCGCCCTCACCCAGGCCCTGCGCAATGCCAACGAGCAGGCCGCCCTCAGTTCGCCCACCGAGAGCAACCCGCTGGGCATCTCGCTGGTCGAGTACACCAAAACGCTGGTCGCCAACAAGGCGGTGGACAAGAGCAAGGGCCGCCGGCTGGTAGACCTGGCCGCCCACCTCACCCAAACCTCGTTTGTGTCGGCCGTGCCCACGGTGGGGCCCATGCTCAACGCCGTGGGCCAGCTGCTCACCAGCGTGCGCGCCAGCAGCCTCAGCAGCGACGGCTTCAGCACCGACCAGGTCAAGCTCATCGAGAATGGCCTGCGGCCGACGCTCAACTTTTTCTCGGCCCTCGACGCGGCCCGCGCCGACAACCAGACGGCCCTGCTGACGCTCGATAACGAATTGATAGTGCTTCAGCACCAGCTAAGCCAGCTCTACCGGCCCTACACCCAGCTCGTGGCCTACCAGGAAGATATTGCCGCCTACTACACCGCCCCGCCCGCCGGCCAGCCCGCCACGCCCTCGCTCGACGTGAGCAACACCGGCCGCATGAGCAACTACGTGGCCAGCAACCTGGCCACCCGCTTCGCCTCGCTCGACCAAGCCTTCGCCCGCGCCCAAAACCAGGGCGACATCCTCGACCCCGACGGCTACCTCACGCCCGCCAACAACTCGGCCGAAGCCGCCGTGCAGCTCGCCGCCCAGCTCCAGAGCCTCACCGACCGCCTGCCCGTCATCACGGCCCAGTACAGCGCGGCCATTCGCTCGGCCATCGCCCAGGGCCAGCAGGATGGCCTGATAAAAGCCGACCGCGCCACCAAGGTCATCGCCGACGAAACGGCCCGCGCCAAGGCCGCCTCCGAAACCTACCAGCAAGCCCGGGCCGCCGAGCGCTTTGGCGAAACGCTGGCCAATGTGAAGCCGCTGTTTAAGCTGTATTAGCTCGTAGGGGCGGGGCTTGCCCCCGCCCGGCGCGTGAACGGCCATCGTTGTGCGAGCGCCCTGCTTGGCGAACCCTTATAGCGCGTTACGAACCCTAACGGCGCGGACGCCGGGCGGGGGCCAGCCCCGCCCCTACAAACAATCGGCCCTCGCCCCGCTTATCTACTCGCACCCTTTCCTTCCTTTTCCATGAAATACAATCTGCTGGGCAATACCGGCCTCAAAGTATCCGAGTTGTGCCTGGGCACCATGACCTTCGGCACCAACGGTGGGCGCTTCGGCGCCATCAGCGGCGTCGACCAGGCCGGGGCCGATGCCCTCACCAAGCGCGCAGTAGAAGCGGGCATCAACTTCATCGACACGGCCAACGTGTACAGCGAGGGCCAGTCGGAGGAGATAACCGGCCAGGCCATTCGCAACCTGGGCCTGAAACGCGACGACCTGGTGCTGGCCACCAAGGTGCGCGGCAAAATGGGCGACGGCCCCAACGACGCTGGCCTCACCCGCAAGCACATTATGGCCCAGGCCGAGGCCAGCCTCAAGCGCCTCAACACCGACTACATCGACCTCTACCAGACCCACAGCTTCGACCCGCTCACGCCCTGGGACGAAACCCTGCGCGCCCTCGACGACCTCGTACGCCAGGGCAAGGTGCGCTACATCGGGGCCAGCAACGTGGCCGCCTGGCAGCTGCAAAAGGCCCTCGACGTGTCGCACTACCAGCACCTCGAAAAGTACGCCTCGCTGCAAGCCTACTACACCCTGGCCGGCCGCGAGCTGGAGCGCGAGCTAGTGCCCCTGCTGCTGGCCGAAAAAGTGGGCCTAATGGTGTGGAGCCCGCTGGCCGGCGGCTTCCTCTCGGGCAAGTACACCCGCGAAAATGAAAAGGCCGACGGCCGCCGCAGCAACTTCGACTTCCCGCCCGTTAACAAGGAACTGGCGTTCGACATTATCGACAAGCTGCGCCCGATGGCCGAGGCCAAGGGCTGCACGGTAGCCTCGCTAGCCCTGGCCTGGCTGCTGCACCAGCCGGTGGTAAGCACGGCCATCATTGGGGCCAAGAAAATGGAGCAGCTCGACGACAACCTCACGGCCGTAGACGTGCAGTTCACTCCCGAGGAGTTGAAGGAGCTGGACGAGGTGAGCAAGCTCGCCCCCGAGTACCCCGGCTGGATGCTGGAGTTCACCAAGGGCGACCGGCAGGCGTAAAAGCCGTTTGGCACAACTTATGAAAAGGGCCCGTAGCGTCGCTGCGGGCCCTTTTTCGTTTTCATCCCCTAGCGGCTGCTACTTTCGCCCCATGCGTTTTTACACTCTCCTGGTGCTGCCGGCGCTGCTGGCCTGCTCGCAGCCCTCGGCCGACACCCAAGCCACCACCGCTAGCCCCACCGCCGGCCGCCAGGCCCCGGCCGGCCCCTTCCCCGAAACTTTCGAAACCGGCAGCAAGGGTGCCTACGAAACCGCCGACGCGGCACTCACCACCGGCCCCTGGCTCTTTACCGAAGCCCTCATCGGCAGCACCGAGCAAGACCATAAGGATGGTGAGCACGCCGCCCGCCTGCGCACCGGCGGCCGCCTCACCATGCAGTTTGACGCGCCAGCGATGGATGGAAAAATTAGCCTGCTCGCCGCCGCCTATGGCACCGACGGTCCCAGTACCTGGGAGTTGTGGGTGAGCACCGACCGCGGCCGCACCTGGCAGCGCAATGGCCCGCCGCAGGGTACCAACGGCTCGCCGTTCGTTGTCGCCTCGTTTGCGGCGCCCCTGAACAAGCCGTTCCGGCTGGAAATCCGCAAAACGGATACCGGCAAGGGGCGCCTCAATATCGACGACATTGCCCTGGAGCCCTACCGGCCAGCTACGCGCACCGCGCCTGCTAGTCGCCCGGCCACCAGCCCCGCGCCGGCTTCCGACGACTATTTCAAGAACCGCAATAACCCCGCGCCTTCCACCGCGCCTGCCCCGGCCAGTCCCACCGCCACCCGGCCCACCCGCCAGGTGCCCGGCACGGCCCTCGACAACGACAACCTGCTGCTCGGCAACCCCAGCGGCGCCACCTCTGACCCCAGCAACGTTACCAACTACCTGCTCACGCACCCGCAGTACACCACCGGCTACAACGCCCAGCGCGGCATTCCGGTGTGGACGAGCTGGCACGTGGGCCGCCCCGACCTCACCAAGGCCGCCCCGCGCCAGGATGATTTCCGGCCCGACCCGGCCCTGCCCCGCCAGTTTTACCAGGTCACGCCCAAAAGCTACGCCGGCTCGGGCTTCGACAAGGGCCACAATTGCCCCAGCGGCGACCGCACCGCCAGCCTCGACGACAACTCGGCCACCTTCCTGATGAGCAACATGGTGCCCCAAGCCTCCAACAACAACCAGCAAACCTGGGCCCACCTCGAAGAATACACCCGCGCCCAGGTCAGCAGCGGCCAGGAAGCCTACGTGGTCATGGGCAGCTACGGCCGCGGCGGCACCGGCAAAAACGGCCTGGCCAGCACCCTCGACCAGGGCCGCGTATCGGTACCCGCCCGCATCTGGAAAGTCGTGGTTTTCCTGCCCGAAGGCAATAACGACCTCCAGCGCATCGCCGCCGGCCAGGCCCGCGTGCTGGCCATCGACACGCCCAACGACAACAGCATCAGCCCCGAATGGAACCAGTACCTGACCTCAGTTGATAAGATTGAAGCCGCCACGGGCCTCGATATTCTGAGCGCGCTGCCGGCCGCCACGCAGGTGCAGTTGCAGCGGGTGGTAGACAGCGGCCGGGCCCGCTAGCCCCATTCGCTGGCCAAACCCTTAGTGGAAAGGGGGGTGTTAAAAATGAAAGCCGGGTAGACCGGCCTTTCATTTTTAACACCCCCCTTCTATTTTTTTAAAAGCTGCGCTAGCTTTACTCGCTATGCCGCTTACTGCCCGCTTTTACCGCGTTCTCACCTACCTCATCGCGTTGGTGTGGCTAGCCAACGGCTTGCTGTGCAAAGTGCTGGGCCTGGTGCCGCGCCACGCGGCCATTGTGGCCCGCATCCTGGGGCCGGCCTACGCGGGGCCGCTCACCCGCCTCATCGGGCTGGCCGAGATTGGAATGGCCGTCTGGCTGCTCAGCGGCTTGTACCGGCGCTGGTGCGTGGTGGCGCAGATGGTACTCGTGGCCGTGATGAACGCGCTCGAAGCCTGGCTGGCCCCTGACCTGCTGCTGTGGGGCCGGGCCAATGCCGTGTTTGCCAGCGCATTCATTGCGCTGCTCTATTATTACGAGTTCGTGCTGACCCGCCCCACTTCCCGCTAGCCGATGCTGTCCTGGCTGAAAACCCACCCGTTTGCGGTCGAAGCGTTTTTTGAGCGCTCGCTGGTGCTCACCTACGCCGCGCCGGCCGCCGAAATTCAGGCCCTGCTGCCCGCCCCGCTGGTTCCCGATACCTGGCAGGACAAGTGGGGCTTCGTGGCGGTGGCCCTGGTGCAAACGCGGCAACTACGCCCCAAGGGCTGGCCCGCCGTACTGGGCCACGATTTTTGCCTGGTGGGCTACCGGGCCTTCGTGCGCTACCACACGCCAGCCGGCAAGCGCCTGCGCGGCCTCTACATCCTGCGCTCCGAAACCGACCGCCAGCACATGGAGCTGCTCGGCAACCTCTTCACTCACTACCGTTACGCCACCACCGACATTAGCCTGACCGACGATGCCAGCGGCCTGCTAGCCACCTCGCGCCAGTCTGATTTCCGCATCAAGGTAGCCCCGGTCAGCCCCGAGGTAGCGCTGCCCGCTGGCTCACCCTTTGCCAGTTGGGCCGAGGCGCGGCGGTTTGCCGGGCCGCTGCCGTTCACGTTTTCGGTCGAGGCGGCCGCCCGGCGCGTTATCATTATCGAGGGCGTGCGGCAGCACTGGCAGCCCGAGCCGGTGGCCATCGAGCAGGCGCACGTGGGCTTCCTGAGCCAGCTACCCCTCAGCAAGCTCGTGCTGGCCAATGCTTTTCTGGTGCGCAACGTACCTTACCACTGGAAAAAAGGCCGCGCCGAGCTATGGATGCCGTAAGAAAGCCGCTGCAAGGCCTGCGCAACATTGTCCGGTTCAACTGGCATTTCTACGCCCTGGCGTTTGGGCTGGCGCTGGCCGTGGGCGCGGCGACGCTGGTGCTGCCGGCGCCCTTCAGCACCTACGGCTGGGCCGCGCTCGGGCTGCTACTGGCGCCGGTGCTGGTGTCGCTGGCCGTGTCGGGCTACGTTTACGATTACGCGGGCCTGTACGAGCTGGGCTGGCTGCCGACCCGCATTGCCCCGGCGCCGGGCATCCGGCTGCTCACCATCAGCGCGGGTTTTGATGAGCTGACGCCGCTGCTGGCCCCTACCTGGCCGGCTGACCAGCTCCTGGCCATCGATTTTTATGACCCCGCCCGCCACACCGAGGTCTCGATAAAGCGGGCGCGGCGGGCCTACCCACCGGTGCCGGGCACGCTACCGGTCAGCACCACGGCCCTGCCCCTGCCTACCCACAGCATCAACTACGCGCTAGCTTTCCTGGTCGCCCACGAAGTGCGCGATGCGGCCGAGCGCGCCGCTTTTTTTCAGGAAATCGCGCGCGTGCTGAAGCCCGATGGCGAGCTTATCGTGGTAGAGCACCTGCGCGACGCGGCCAATTTTCTGGCCTATACTATCGGCTTCCTGCATTTTCATTCGCGGCGGGCGTGGCTGGCCACCTTTCGGGCGGCCGGGCTGCGCGTGGCGCAGGAAGTGAAAATAACCCCCTTCCTCACGGCCTTTATGCTGCACCGCGATGCAACTTCAGCTTGAGGTAATTGGGGCCTTATTAGTACTGCTGGCCTTGCTGCACGCAGGCTTCGGCTGGTACTTCGACTGGCGGCGCGAGTTTGCCCCGGTCAGCCTGCTCAACCGGCAGATGATGCACGTGCACACGTTCTTCGTAGCCTTCACCGTGGGGCTAATGGGCCTGCTGTGCCTCACCTCGGCGGCCGAACTGGTAGGCACGCCACTGGGCCGCCGCGTGGCCCTGGGACTGGGCGTGTTCTGGCTGGCCCGGCTGCTCATCCAGTTTTTCGGCTACTCGGCCAGCCTGTGGCGAGGCAAGCGCTTCGAGACGACTGTCCACATCCTGTTCTCCCTGTTCTGGGCTTACCTGACCGTCGTTTTCTTCCGCGTTGGCCTGGGCGGCGTTGGCTTCTAAAACCTGGTTTCAGGCAGCCGCGCTAGCCCTTGCCCGCGGGGGCGGGGCTAGCCAACAGGCGGTGCAGGGCCGCCAGGCAGCGCGGAGCCGTTGCATCCTCGATAAAAGCGCCCAGCGACTGTGGGTGGTTGCCGGGCACGGGCAGCACTTCCCGGCGCTGCCGGGGGGTGGCGGCTTTGGCCACGGCCTGCGCATCGGCCAGGGTTGTGGCCTGGTCCTCGGTGCCGCTGATGAAGAGCCAGGGGCAATTCACCTTGGGTGCCACGCGGCTATACGTAGCGGCATCGGCGGGCAGGATAACGGGCCGCTCGGGCCGGATGCGCTGGTAGTGGGCCACCAGGTTTTGGGGGCTGGCCATGTAGGCCAAGGTCACCAAAAAGTCGCAGCGAGTGGTGGCCGCCGCCTCCGAGCCCACGACCGAGCCCATCGAAAAGGCCATAAGCCCCACGCGCTGGCCCGGGCTGCGGCGCCGGGCCTCGGCCAGGGCGGTGCGGGTGTCGGTGGCAAACTCGGGGTAGTAGAGGTAATTCTGGTTGATGGCAAAGGCGTCGCTGTGCCCAAAGCCGCGGTAGTCGAACAGCAGCACCTGGTAGCCGGCTCCCGCCAGCGTGGCCGCCGTGAAGATGTTGGAAGCCATATTGCCCGAGTCGCTGCCCGCTACCACGATGGTGGTGTGCTGGCTAGGGGTGCCGGCCGCGGGCGCTATCAACCAGGCCGCTAGGTGCAGGTGGTCGGAAGTGGTGAGGGTGAGGTCCTGGTATTTCAGCCCCAGCGTGTCGGGCCGGGCCCAATACTCGGCCATCGGCTTGATGGCAAAGGCCGCCGCGCTTTGCAGCACCAACAGGGCAAGGAGAAATAAGCGTACCATTGGAAACGAAGTGAAAACAAAAAGCCAGCGCATTAGGCACTGGCTTTTTCATAGACTGCGGGCGCTCGCGGGCGTTGCACGGGCCGCTAGGGTCAGGTATTATTTCCCGAAGCGCACCCCAAAAAAGTCGCCCTTATTCCACGTCGGGCGCTGGCTGGCCTGGGCCACCTGGTAGCCGATGAGGAAGTTGAGGCGAGCGTACTGCGCGCCGGCCTGCCAGTCGAAGGTGCCGCCCTCGAAATTATCCTGCTGCTTGTGATAGGTGGCGGCGCGCCACTTCTGCACGGCTTCGCTGAGGTTGTTTTTGCCGTCGGCGGTTTTATTACCGTATTTGATATGCAGCGCCGGCACGCCCTGCACTACAAAGCTGTACTGGTCGCTGCGAATGAAGCGGTTCTGCGCCGGCTCGGGGTCGGGCTCGATGGTCAATTTCAAATAATCGGCCGCCGCCCGCACCGGCTGCATCAGCGAGGAGTGGTCGGCCCCGAGCGGCACCACGGCCAGCAGCGGCGCGATGATGGTGGGCATATCGGTGTTGATGTCGGCCACCAGCGCGCGCTTGGGCACGGTCGGAAACTTGGCGAAATAAGCCGAGCCAATCAGCCCCATTTCCTCGCCCGTCATCAGCACAAACAGCACCGAACGCCGGGGCTTCACCTGCAATTTTGAATACAGCTTGCTGATTTCGAGCACGCTGGCCACGCCCGTGGCGTTGTCGTGCGCGCCATTAAAAATCGAGTCGCCGTTGAGGACCGGGCCCACGCCCAGGTGGTCGAGGTGGGCGCTGTGCACCACATACTCATCCTTCAGCTTCGCATCGGAGCCCGTGATTTTACCCACCACGTTGTAGCTGTCCACGTCCTGGTAGCGGCTGCGATAGTGGGCGCTCAACTTGCCCGGTAAGGCCAGCGGCGCGGGCTGGCCACCTCGCAAGGCGCTTAGCACCTGCCCGGTATCGCGGCTGGCCCCGGCAAACAGCTGCTGCAAGGTAGCCGGGCTGATGCTACCCACCAATTGTGCCGAGCCCGGCGCGTAGCTGCGCGACACGCCCACCTTACCATCAGGGCTGAGGGCGCTCACCTGGCCCTTCGGATACTCGGGCAGCTTGGTGTCGGCGTGGGCGGCAGTCAGCAGCACGCCCACCGCGCCGTGGCGGGCGGCGGTTTCGAGCACCGTGCGCAGGTCGGCGAAGTATTGCCGCTCGTTGTCAGCAAATTGCTTCGCCGGCTGCCGCGTTATGACTACTACCTTGCCCTTCACGTCGAGGCCGGCGTAGTCGTCGTATTTCAGCTCGGGCGCCGAAATGCCGTAGCCTGCGAACACGAGCGGCACGTTGGTTACGCTCGTTTCGGCCTGGCCGGGATTAGGGTAAAACGTGATGGCCGGACCCACGGCCAGCGGCTGCGCCGCTCCGCTCGTTGGCTGATAGCTAGCCGTGGCGCCCGCCTCCACAAAGGCGCGGCGCAGGCGCACGGCCTGGGTATAGGTGCCTTTCTCACCGGCCGGTTGCACGCCATTTTGCTTGAGCTGGCCGATAACGTAGTCCACGGCCAGCTGGTAGCCGGGCGTGCCGGGCAGGCGGCCGCGCAGGCGGTCGTCGGCGAGGTAGCGCACGTGGGCTTCGAGGGCGGCGGGCTGCACGGTGGGCAGCACCGCCTGTGCAGCGGGGTTGATGGTCTGGGCACAAGCATTTTGCGCCAGCAGCGAGCCCGCGGCCAGCCCTAGCAAACCTAAGTATTTCATATAAAGCACTGTTTTAGTAAAAAGCGAATACCGCGAAGCCGCGGCTTTGCCCTATTGCTAGCTTTCAGTAAGCTCGGTTTTGAAGCCGGCCAGGCGGCCGGCCACATCGCGGCCCAGCGCATAGGCGTGGATTTTTGGGCTGGTACCAACGCGGTACACCTGCACGCCGTCGAGCTCCTGCTTGAGATACATCTGCAAGGCTTTGAAGCGGTTGGCTAGGGCCACGCTGCCCGTCACGCCCTGGTCGTTGGTGTGGTTGCTGAGGAACGGAATCAGCTCTACTTTCTCCACTTTGGCACCGGCGGGCTCGCCCAGCACTTGCAGTAGTTGCGCATCGCTGAGGTCACCGGCCGGGGCGGCGTAGCTCACAGCCTCCAGCGGCGCTTCCACTTCACTAACGAAATCCAGGCCCTGGGTCAGCTTTTGCAGTTGGGCCAGGGTGGCGTCATTGGGGTCAGCGGCCGGGGCGGGGCTAGCGGTGCGGGCGGCCGCGTTTTCGGGGGCGGGCAGGCCGCTGCCGCCGGGCACCTGCGCGGCAATGGCAGCGGCCAGCTCCTGCATCCGCACCTCAGGCACCTTGATTTTGGGGTTGGCGAAGTTCATATCCGCCACCTTGTTCATCGGGATGAGGTGAATGTGAGCGTGCGGCACTTCCAGCCCAATCACGGCCACGCCGATGCGCTTGCAGGGCACGGCCGCCTGCACGCCCTTGGCCACGCGCTGCGCGAAGACGTGCAAAGCCGCCAGTGCCTGCGGTGTCATATCAAAAATGTAGTCGATTTCCTGCTTTGGAATCACCAGCGTGTGGCCTTCCACCAGGGGTGTAATGTCGAGAAAGGCCAGGTGGTCAGCGTCTTCGGCGACTTTGTAGGCGGGCAGCTCGCCCGCAATGATGCGCGAGAATATGGAAGGCATGTGTGTTAGCGGTTAGCTGATGGCGAAAGCTTTGCAGCAGCTGTTCGCTGCTAGCTCTCCCCCGTGAACGATGCCACGAATAACGACAAAAGGCCGCTGATTTACTCAGCGGCCTTTTGTACGTAAAAAAGCTAACGGCTACTAGCCAATAGCTAGCAGCTGAAAACTAGCGGCCTACTTCGAGAATCTCGAACTGAAGCTTGCCGGCGGGCACCGTGATTTCGGCCATGTCGCCGGCCGACTTACCCAGCAGGCCTTTGCCGATGGGCGACTTTACCGAGATTTTGCCGGCGGCCAGGTTGGCTTCTTCCTCGGCTACGAGCACGTAGTTGAGGACCATGTTATTCTTGAGATTCTTCAGCTTTACCTTGCTCATAATGAGCACCTTGCTGAAGTCCATATTGGTTTCGTCAATAACGCGGGCGTTGCCCAGCACTTCTTCGAGCTTCGAGATTTTGAGTTCGAGCAGGCCCTGGGCGTCCTTGGCAGCGTCGTATTCGGCGTTTTCGCTCAGGTCGCCTTTGTCGCGGGCTTCGCGCAGGTCTTCGGCCGCCTTGGCGCGCCCCCGGACTTTAAGGTCCTGGAGTTCGTCTTTCAGCTTTTGCAGGCCCTCGGGGGTGTAATAATTGATAGTAGCCATAAAAAAATGCAGAAATGCTCGCGTAGCGGGTGGGTCAGGTAAAAAAGAAAGAGAACGGCTGGCACATCGGCCAGCCGTTCTCCCCCATTGGTAAGGCAAAGATAGGGCGAAAAGTGCTAAGTAGGGTACGGGGCTGGCCCCCGCCCGGGCTTCCGGTTTACTTTTCTACCAAAACCAGGCGCTCGGGCGGGGGCCAGCCCCGCACCCTACTGCAATGCCCCAATCTTGGCTACCAGCACCTCGTTGATGCGCTGGTAGCTCTGGTGCGTCCAGCCACCGATGTGGGGCGAGAGCAGCACGTTGGGGGCCTGGCGCAGGTAGTCGTAGGTGGCCTGCTGGGCGGGCGTGAGGGTAGCCAGCTTCTCGTTGTCGAGCACGTCGAGCACCGCGCCGCGCACCGCGCCGCTTTGCAGGCGCGCCACCAGGGCGGCCTGGTCCACGACCTCGCCCCGGGCGGTATTCACGAAGTAGAGCCGGTGCGCAAAGCCCGCCAGAAAAGCCTCGTTCACAAACTGATGATTGGCCTCAGAATACGGGAAATGCAGGCTCAGCACCTCGGCGCGGGCTTGCAGCTCGGCCAGGGGCACCAGCTCGGCGTGGCCGTCGGTGGTCACGCTGGGGTCGTTATCATAAGCCAGCACGGGGCAGCCAAAGCCACTGAGGCGCCGGGCAAAGGCGCGGCCCATGTGGCCGTAGCCAACGATGCCCACCGTTTTGGTACCCAGCTCCTCGCCGCGGTTAGCTTCGCGGTGCCACTCGGCGCGGCGCACCTCGGCATCGGCGCGCACGGTGTGGCGCAGCAGGGCCAGCAGCTGGCCCAGGGCAAATTCGCCCACCGCGTCGCGGTTGCCCTCGGGGGCATTCACGAGCACCACGCCGGCCGTGGCCAGGGCAGCCACGTCGATGTTGTCGATGCCGGCGCCGGCGCGGGCCACATAGCGCAGCTGCGGGCCGTGGGCCAGCAGGCTGGCCGTGATGCGCATTTTGCTGCGCACCATCAGGCCCTGGTAGGGCCGGGCGGCGAGGGCGGCGGGCACGTCGGCCGCGGTGAGCTTGGGTTGGTAGTCGCCCTCGATGCCGATGCTGGCTAGCATGGGCAAGAGCGAGGGGTGCATATCATCGATTATTAAGCAGAGGGACATGGCTAGCGGGAAGTGGCAGAAAGTCGTAGGGTAGAGTCGCCGGTTGCTTGATACAACTGGCGGAGGCAAGCGGTTCGGCTTAGCGGCCCGAGCAGGCCAGCCAGTGCCTGCTGCTCGCTACGAGCCGCCAGCGGTAGGAGGTAGTAGTTGTCGGCTTCGGCCTGGCACACGAGGAGGTAGGGCCCCGCTAGGCCCGTCGAGTCGAGCTGCCCGACCAAGGCGTGGGGCCTTTTAAACCACCACTGACCGTAGTGCAAAAAAGTAAAACCCTCGTAGTCGGTTGTCAGGTAGTAGCTACCCGTCAGCGAAACCGTGACGTCTTCGCTAGCCCATGCGCAGCTGGCCAAACTCATTACCAGCCCCCCTCCTATGCCCCACCGCACCAGCGCCCGCCATCTTTGACTTGGTAAATGCATTAATGAAGGTTACTACCGCGCCGGGGCGGTCGTTGTAAAGTCGGGGGCTGCCAGCGGCCGGGCCTCTACCGAAATGGCCTCGCGCGTGGCCGAAACGTCGTGCTCAGTATCGATGGTGATGGTGCGCAGGGGCAGCGCGCCATCGGTGGCTTGTAGCAGCGCACGCCAGCCCAGCGCCGGGCAGCGGCTAAACGCCGCAACGCTGACGCGCAGCTCGGGCGCGTAAAAAACCAGGGTTGAAACCTGACCGTCCGTCAGCCGCAGCAGGTGGCAGCGGTAACCCAGAATGGTGGCCGTGGTGGGCAGGCAGGTGAGGGTAGCCGGCGCCGGGCGGCGCGCGGTATCGGCCACCAGCCGGGGCTGGCCTTTGGCAAAGGTATACAGTGCATTAGCATCGCCGACGTACAGCTCTTCCAGCTGCTTATTGCGGTCGTAGAGCTTAAAATTATTGCCCTGGATGTAAAACCAATTTTTCGGCTTCACGGCATAGTACAGCGTTTCGCCGGCCAGCGTCTGGTACTCGTTTTCATACACGATGCAGCCGCTGAACTCCGCGCCCGGCCCGGCCGGGGTGCCGGCTAGCAAAAGCAGGGCGCAGAGTAGCGGCAGCTTGGTCATGCAGCGAAGGAGGAAGCTAGCCGGGGTACGCGGCGCGGGCAACTGCCGGGCAGTTTCTACTTTGCCGGGGCATCCACGGTAAAGTCGGCGGCCGTGAGGGGCATGGCCTGCACGGCGGTGGCCTCGCTCATTATTGTAAAGCCCTGCTTGGTATTGGTTGCCACCATACGGAGCGGCAATGCTCCCTGAGTGGCTTTGAGATAAGTGTAAAAGTCGCCCATTGCGTGCTTGGCAAAACGCTCGGGGTTTACCCGCAGTTTGGGCGCGTAGAAATAGATAGTCGAAGACCCTTCGGCCTCGTTCGTGATTTCCAGGCTCTGGCAGGGGTAGCCGGCAACGGTGGCCGTTTGGCTGAGCATTTTCACAGTACCCGGCGTGCCTTGGGCGGCGTCTATCACCGGGGCGGCCTGGCCTTTCATAAAAAACCGAAACTCATTCGTAGCGCCCGTGTAAAGCTCCACCAGTTGCTTGTTCTCCGTATACATCTTGTAGTTATTGTCGGCGATGTAGTACGGGTCGTCGCTGCCAAAAATAGGCGCCAGCTTAGCCGTGATATCTTGCCCAGCCAGCGTTTTGAACGTGTTGTGATACACGATTTTACCACTGAACCACGGGCCGTCTTTGGCCATGCTAAACGAGCACAGCAGCATGGCACCTACGAGTAGATTCTTCTTCATAACAAAGGGGCAGGGGGGGGTGAAATGGCGCAAGTTAGCCGGCGGCCGCCACCAGATTCGTCAGCAACACAAAGTCACTCACACCCAGCTGCTCGGCGCGCTTGTCGAAAATCTCGGTGGCCATCGTTTCGCTCGACATGCCCAGCGGCTTGAGGGCGTTGCGCAGGGTTTTGCGGCGGGTTGAAAACGCCTGCTTCACCACCCGGAAGAATAGCTTCTCGTCGCAATCCAACTTCTCGGTGGCGTTGCGCGTCAGGCGCACCACGGCCGACTCGACCTTGGGCGGCGGCACAAACACGTGGGCCGGCACCGTAAACAGGTACTCGATGTCGTAGTAAGCCTGCAAAAGCACGCTCAGGATGCCGTAGGTTTTGGAGCCGGGCGGCTCGGCCAGGCGCTCGGCCACTTCCTTTTGCAGCATGCCCACCACCTCGCGCACCTGCTGGCGGCTGTCGAGCACCTGGAAGAATATCTGGGTGCTGATGTTGTAGGGAAAGTTGCCGACGATGGCCAGCGGCTGGCTGGGGAACAGCGCGTCCAAATCCTGCCGCAGAAAGTCGGTGGCGTAGATGCGCGGGGCCAGCGCCGGGTAGTGCGTTTTCAGGTAGGCTACCGACTCGGTATCAATCTCGACCACGCTGGTCTGGTAGCTTTTATTCTCCAGCAAATACTGCGTGAGCACGCCCATGCCAGGGCCGATTTCGAGCACCTCGTGCACGCCCGCGGGCAGGCGCAGGCTCTCCACGATGCGGCGGGCAATGTTGGGGTCGTCCAGAAAGTGCTGGCCGAGGTGTTTTTTGGGGCGAACGGCGGGATGGGCCACGGGCTTGACGGGCTGCGGCGGAGACCCCTGGCCGGGCGGGCAACTACGTTGCCGCCGGCCCCGGCCTCCACCAGGATGAGCAAATTACCCTAGCCAGGCGGCTAAAGAGGCCCCAAATATCGGCAGCCCGGCCCGAAGCCCTAGCCGGTAGCGCAGCCGGCCTAGCCACGCGGGCTCACCTCAAAGGCTAGCACCACGTAGGGCGTGCCGCTAAATTCCAGTTCGCCCACTACTTCCAGCCCCAGCTTGTGGGTATGCACGTGCCGCGATGCCGTGTTTTCGGCGGCGATGAAGGCGATGCCCACGCCGTAGCGCCCGGCCAGGGTCTGCTGGCTAGCTTCAAACAGCCGCGGTAGCAGGCCCTGGCCGCGGTAGGCCGGTGCCACCAGCACCGGCCCGTAAAAAAACCACCGATAATCGGCCAGCGGGCGCTGCCGAAACAGCAGCGTAGGCAGCAGCCCGCAGATGTGCTGCACCAGCGGCGGATAGCGCTCGGGGGCTAACCGCGAATTGATGACAAAGCCCGCTAGTTCTTCGCCGTGGTACGCCACCTGCCCGGGCACCGAGGCGAGCATGGCGGCCAGGGCCGGCACCGTGAAATTGCCGGTGAGAAAGCCGTTGCGCCGGTCGGCCACGGATAGCTGCTGATAGGTGTGCTGGTTGGCCAGCGCCACAATTGCAGGCGCATCGTCAGCACTGGCTACCCGCACGGTAAGCTCGTTCATGAGGCTAGCGAAAGAATGAATTATGCACTACCGGACCACAGCTCTAGTCCATTAACACCCCCACATAGTAATTAAACGTGTCAACCTCCACGTTGTCCTTCGTGGCCCCCGGCAAATCCAGCGCGGCCCATTTGGTAGTAGGCGTCACGAACTTGTACTCGCCGCCCTTCACCCGCAGGCGCACGGGCAGGTCGAAGCCCGGCACCGAGGCCACCCAGCGGCCCAGCAGCTGGTTTTTCTCAAGGCGCATTTCGAGCACCGGCAACTCGCCGTGTTGCAGGTACTGGGCGAATACCTTGCTGAAATCGTGGCCCGACTCCTTGTTGATGTAGTCGATAACCTGCTGGCCGGTCACGGTCTGGTGGTAGAAGGTCTTGCCCAGGCCGCGCAGGATGCCGCGCCACTTAGCGTCGTCATTAATCGCGGTGCGCAGCATGTTGAGCATATTCGCCCCCTTGTCGTACATGTCGCCCGAGCCCTCCTTGTTCACGCCGTAGGGGCCGATGATGGGGCCGTCGTTCGAGATGTTGCGGCGCTGGCCGTGCAGGTATTCCTGGCCCGCCTGCTTGCCGTATTGGGTTTCCACAAACAGCCCCTCCGAGTAGCAGGTGAAGCTTTCGTGCACCCACATATCGGCAATGTCCTTGGTCGTGATGTTGTTGCCAAACCACTCGTGGCCGCTCTCGTGGATGATGATGAAGTCGAACTTATCGCCCCAGCCGGTATTCGAGCGGTCGCGGCCCAGGTAGCCGTTCTGAAACTTATTGCCGTAGGCCACGGCGCTTTGGTGCTCCATGCCCAGGTGCGGCGCCTGCACCAGCTTGTAGCCATCCTTGTACCACGGGTAGGGCCCAAACCAGGCTTCCATGCTCTTAAGCATGGGCTTCACGTTGGCGGCGAACTGCTTTTTAGCTTTGTCTAGGTCTTCGGGCAGCACCCAGTAATCAAGGGTCAGCGGGCCGCTCTCGCCCTGGTACACGTCGCTGAAGTGCGCGTAGTTGGCCACGTTCAGGGCCACGTCGTAGTTGTTGATGGGGCTAGTCACGGCCCAGTCGTAGCGGGTGTAGCCGCCGGGCAGCTTCTTGGTGCCGCGCAAGCGGCCGTTGCTCACGTCCGTGAGGCCCTGGGGCACGGCAATGCTGATGAGCATACTATCGACCTCATCGGCCTGCTGGTCCTTGGTGGGCCACCAGATGCTGGCGCCCACGCCCTGGCAGGCCGTGGCCACGAAGGGCTGGCCCTTGCTGTCCTGGGTGAAGACCATACCGCCGTCCCAGGGCGCCTTTTTGGCCACCGTGGGCTGGCCCGAGTATACCACCGTAAACTCGTCGCGCGTGCCCTGCCGGATGGTTTCGGGGAAGGAGACGAACACCGCGTTGGCCTCGCGGCGGAAGGCCAGCGCCTTGCCCTTGTACAGCACCTTATCTACCGAGAGGTTGGCGAAAAGGTCGAATTGCAGCCGGGTAAAATCGCGGGTGGCCGTGAAGCGAAACAGGTTGGAGCCGCTAATCGAGCGGTTGGCCACGTCGAGCTTCACATCGAGGTGGTAGTAGTTGATGTCGTAGCAGGTGCGCTCGGCCGGCTGCCCGCCGCGCAGCGAGTCGGCGCGGGTGAACGTCGTTTTGGGCTGCATCAGTTGGGCCGAAGCCAGCAGCGACGAGCCGAGGAGCGGCAACAACAGCCGCAGGGTTTTCCGAAGAATCATGGGTGATGTAGAGCGGAGTGGCACTCCGCTTCGGCTAGGGGCATTCCTGACACAAAACGGCGTGCCACGCCGTTTTACATACCTTCACGCCAAAGTTACGCCCCTCCTATCCCCACTATGTCCCTCACGCTCGCCCACGCCGCCACCGCGCCGGCCCCCGCCACGCAGGTTTTCATCCTGCCGCTCGGCACCACCACCCTGCCCGCGGCCGCCACCACCGACCTGCCCGCCGCAGCCCGCCAGTACGTGGAAGCCGCCCTGGCCGCCGACCAGAAATTCGTCAGCCTCAACCACTTTTCGCACCAGCACTACTTCGCGGTGCTCGAAAAAAAGGCTAGCCCCGACCTCCAGCTCGAAGCTCTGCGCAAGGCCGGCCACCAACTGCAAGCCGCTCTCAAAAAAGAAAAAACCGCCGCCGTTTTTATTCAGAACCTCAGCGACAATTCCGATGCCGGGCTAGCCCTGGCCGAGGGTCTGTTCCTGGCCGCCTATGAGTTTGAAGGCTACAAAACGGACGAGAAATCGCGCCAAGCTGCCCCGCTGGCCACCATTACGCTAGTAGGCGACGCCGCCACCGAGGCCCGCGTCACCGAACTGCAGAACCTGCTCGACGGCGTGGCCTTCGCCCGCGACCTCGTCAACATGCCGCTCAATAAGCTCAATGCCCAGCAGTTTGCCGACCGCCTGGCCGAGGCCGGCGACGAGGCCGGCTACACCACCGATATCCTCGACCTGGCCAAAATCGAGAGCCTGCGCATGGGCGGCCTCATCGCCGTCAACCTGGGCTCGCCCGAGCCGCCCACCTTCAGCATCCTAGAATGGAAGCCCGAAGGCGCCAAAAACGAGAAGCCTTACGTGCTCGTGGGCAAGGGCGTGGTGTACGACACCGGCGGCCTTAGCCTCAAGCCCACGCCCAACAGCATGGACATGATGAAGTGCGACATGGCCGGCGGTGCGGCCGTGGGCGGCACGCTGTATGCTCTGGCCAAAAATAACGTGCCGCTGCACGTCATCGGCCTGGTGCCGGCCACCGACAACCGGCCCGGTGGCCTCGCCTACGTGCCCGGCGACGTCCTCACCATGCACTCGGGCCTCACGGTGGAAGTCAAAAACACCGACGCCGAGGGCCGCCTGCTGCTGGCCGACGCCCTGAGTTTCGCCAAGAAATACCACCCCGAGTTGGTGATAGACCTGGCCACGCTTACCGGCGCGGCCGTGCGCGCCATCGGCACCGAGGGCGCCGCCGTAATGGGCACCGCCACCCCCGAAACCACCGCCCAGCTGCTCGCCGCCGCCCATCGCGTGCACGAGCGCCTGGTCGAGTTTCCGCTCTGGGACGACTACGCCGACCACATGAAATCGGACATCGCCGACCTCTCCAACCTCGGCAAGGGCGACGCCGGCCACATCTCGGCCGCCAAGTTCCTGGAGCGCTTCATCGAAGGAACGCCCTGGCTGCACCTCGACATCGCCGGCCCTGCCTACCTCACCGCGCCGGACAGCTACCGCGGCAAGGGCGGCACCGGCACCGGCGTGCGGCTGCTGTACGAGTTTTTGACCAAGCAACTAGCCTAGTAGCAACCCACTAAAACTGTCATTGCGAGCGAAGCGAAGCAATCGCATCAGGACGAGCCGCGCCGGTATTCGTCGGGTGCGATTGCTTCGCTTCGCTCGCAATGACAGTTTTTCTCGTTTAATCGCAGCTCTGATAAAACCTCCTTTTCCTCCTTCTCATGGCTGATTTCCTCGTCATCGGGGCCGGAATCGGTGGGCTAGCCACGGCCCAGGCGCTGCTGCGGCTGGGCCACCAGGTGCGCGTGTACGAGGCCGCCGCCGAGCTGCGCGAAATCGGCGCCGGCGTAGTGCTAGGCGCCAACGCCATGCGGGCGCTCGACGAGCTGGGCCTGCACGACGCCGTGCGGCCGGCCGGCTCACCCATTACCACCGTGAGCCTATACAACGAGCACGGCCGGGTACTGAATCGTGCCGATACCTCGGGCTTTACTGCCCGGCTGGGCTACGATAACGTGGGCATCCTGCGGGCCGATTTGCAGCGCGAGCTGCTGCGGGCGCTGCCGCCCGGCGTGGTGCAGCTCGGGCACCGACTGGCCCGCTTCGAGCAAACTGCCACCCACGTCACGGCCTTCTTCGAAAACGGCACCCAGGATACCGCCGACGCCCTGGTGGCAGCCGATGGCATCCGCTCGCCGGTGCGGCGGCAGCTGCTACCGGCCAGCCAGCCGCGCTACGCGGGCTACACCTGCTGGCGGGCCGTGGTGCAGGATGGTATTCCCGGCCTGCCTACCACCGGCTCCAGCGAAACCTGGGGCCGCGCCGGGCGCTTCGGCCTGGTGCCCGTGGCCGATGGCCGCCTCTACTGGTTTGCCTGCGTCAACAGCCCCGCGCCCGACAATCCCATTTTCAAGGCCTACCAAGTGGCCGATTTGCAGCGCCAGTTCGCCGGCTTCCACACCCCCATTCCGCAGGTGCTGGCCGCCACCGCCGATGCTGACCTGCTCTGGGGCAACCTCTACGACCTGGCCCCGCTGGCTAGCCTGGCCTTCGGCCGCGTGCTACTGCTGGGCGATGCGGGCCACGCCACTACCCCCAACCTGGGCCAGGGCGCCGGCATGGCCGTCGAAGATGCCGCCGTGCTGGCCCGCTGCCTGCGCGCCGCGCCCACCGACCTGCCGGCCGCCTTCCGCGCCTTCGACCGGCAGCGCCGGCCCCGCACCCACCGCATCGTGACGCAGTCGCGGCTACTGGGGCAGCTAGCGCAGTTCACCCCGCCTTGGCTAGCCCCGCTCCGCAACGCTACCCTGGCCGCCGTGCCCGACTGGCTTACGGCCCGCCAGATGGCTTGGCTCTACCAGGCGCTGTAATAGGCAAAAGCATCCCTGATTATTTCTGTAAGCGAAAAACATCCGTCATGCTGAGCTTGCCGAAGCATCTCGCTCGCATCGTTGTTTACGCAAGGAATTACTGCACCACGCGAGATGCTTCGGCAAGCTCAGCATGACCTGCATCAAGGCGAAATAACGAGTAGGCCACCTGCACAGCGCTACTTTTGAGCGCTACTTGCCCGTCTGCCTAGCCCACTCGCTAGCTCCGCCAGTCCGGCACCCTTCCTATTTATGAGCTCCTCCCCTTCCAAATCTTCCCTTCCCCGCCTCGGTTTCTCTGTAGGCGACCTTGCTGGCATCGGTCCCGAAGTCATTTATAAAACGCTGCGCGACGAGCGCCTGCTTCAGCAATGCACGCCCGTGGTCTACGGCACGGCCACGGCGCTCTTCGACGATTTTCCGGTTGAGAAGGACGCCGAACCGCTCACTTTCCGGCAGCTGCGCGACGCGGCCGACATCGCCCCCGGTCGCCTCAACGCCGTAACCTGTTGGGAGGAAGATTTCCACCTCACGCCTGGCCAGCCCTCGCCCGCCAGCGGCCAGGCCGCCCGCGAAAGCCTGCTAGCCGCCGCCCGCGACCTCAAAGCCGGCCTGCTCGATGCCATCGTGACGGCGCCCATCAGCAAGGAAAACACCCAGGCCGACGACTTCCGCTTCCCCGGCCACACCGAGTTTCTAGCTAGCTACTTCGGCGCGGCCAACAACCTGATGTTCCTCGTAGATGAAGACCAGCAGTTGCGCGTGGCTACCGCCACCGGCCACATTCCGCTTAAGGACGTATCGGCCCGCCTCACCAGTGACCTGCTGCGCACCAAAATTAAGCTCCTGCTCAAATCCTTGCAGCAGGATTTCGGCATTCTAAAGCCCAAGATTGCCGTGCTCGGCCTCAACCCCCACGCCGGCGAAAACGGCCTGCTGGGCCGCGAGGAAAACGACGTGGTGACGCCCGTCATCCGGCAGTTCGAGCACGATGGCCACCTCGTCTTCGGTCCCTACCCGGCCGATGGCTACTTCGGCACTGGCCAGTTCCGGCAGTTCGACGCCACGTTGTCGCTCTATCACGACCAGGGCCTGATTCCCTTCAAGCTCATGGCCTTCGAGCAGGGCGTCAATTTCACGGCCGGCCTCTCAGTGGTACGCACCTCCCCCGACCACGGCACGGCCTACGGCATAGCCGGCAAGTTCGTGGCCGATGCCTCATCCTTCCGGGCGGCCGTGTACCTGGCCTGCGACGTGGTACGCCACCGCCGGCTAGCCGCCGACCCACGCAAAGCCTAACCTATTTTTACAAAAGCGAAATTTTCTTTCTATTTTTGAAACGCGACTGGCAACGGCCGCGTTTTCTTTTTTGCCAGCATGGTTATCATCAGTCGCACCGTTTTGCGGGCTTTTGCGGAAGCCCACCCCGATGCGGAGGCCGCGCTGGATGAATGGTACTACCACGTACTGGGGGCCGATTGGGCCAACGGCGCCGCGGTGCGGCAGTCGTTCAATTCGGCTGACTACGTGGGCAATGGGCGCTTCGTGTTCAACATCCGAGGTAATCGCTATCGGCTGATTGCCTCCATTAACTTCTCCGTCCGCACTATCTACGTCAAATTCATCGGCACTCACCAGGAATATGATGCCGTGGATGCCGCTACTGTCTTATTTCACAAGCCATGATTATCAACACCGTAGAGGAATACCGGGAGGCTTTTCGCGAATTTGATACTCTCGAAGTTCAGGATATTGACGCGAATCCCGAATTGCAGCCGCGTGCGCTGGAGCTAGCCCTGGCCATTCAGGATTATGAGCTAAGGCAGGAGATGTTTCCCATCCCAAAGAAGCCCACTACCCTGCCCGCCATGATTGAGCTCAAGCGCCAGCAGCGCCAACTCAAGCAAAAGGAGCTGGCCCAGCTGCTGGAAGTACCGGCCGGCCGCCTCTCCCAGATACTGAGCGGCAAGCGCCGCGTGACCATGGATTTGGCCCGCAAACTCTACGAGCGGCTCGACATCAGCCCCGAGTTTATCTTAAAAACGGCCTGAGCCCGCCCCGCTAGCCCCCAGTTGACTTGATAAAGCCAACTTAAACCCGTACCTTTGCCCCCCGTTATTCGGCTAACTGTGAAAAAAGACCCGCAATTTGAATTGCCCATCGCCCGGCTCTCGCTCAAGACGCACCACTTTGCGTTTGAGCTCGGCCGCGCGTTCTTCGAGCAGTTCGACCCTCAGGGCGAGTTTATTGCCGATGGCAACCTGCACGCCGACATCGCCCTCGACAAAACCGAGCGCGTAATCACCATTACCTCGCACATCAAGGGCACCGTGCGCCTCACCTGCGACCGCAGCCTTGATGAGTACGACCACCCGCTCGATGTGACCAACACGCTGCTGGTGCGCTACGGCGACGAGCCCAAAGAGTTGGACGACGACGTGCTGCAAATCACGCCCGAAACGCTCTCGCTCGATATTGCCCAGCATTTGTACGACTACATTGGGCTGGCGCTGCCGATGAAAAAGCTGCACCCGCGCTTCCAGAACGAAGCCGACGACGACCCCGACGCTACTACCAAGCTCATCTTCTCGACCCGCCCCGAGGGCGAAGGTCCGGATGATGACGAGCCAGCCGACCCGCGTTGGGCGGCCCTCAAAAACCTGAATTAGGACCCTGTGCTAATTCATCATTCCTAATTCCTAACTCTTAATTTCCCCCTACCAAGACCATGGCACATCCTAAGCGCCGGACCTCCACCGCCACCCGCGACAAGCGTCGCAGCCACCACAAGCTCACCCCTAAGGCCGTGACCATCTGCCCCAACACGGGCGAGCTGCACCTGCGCCACAAAGCCTACGTGGTAGACGGTGATTTGTACCACAATGGCCAGCTGGCTATCAAAAATTACACCTCGGTAGCTGCCCCGGCCGCCGCTGGCGACACGGGCTCGGACGAAGAATAGCCGAAAGCGTTGTTATTTCGCGGTACCATCGGGCCGGACTGCTCTTTTGAGATTGGCAGTCCGGCCCGGTTTGGTTTCGCGCCCCGCGCTTTTATGGCTGACTCTCTACTTTACCCGCGTTCATGAAAATAGCCCTCGACGCTATGGGCGGCGACTTTGCCCCCCAGGCCGCCGTGGCCGGTGCCGTGCTGGCCGCCCAGCGCCTGGCCGGCAAAGCCCAGGTGGTCCTCATTGGCCCCGAAGCTGAAATCCGCCCCTTGCTGCTCGAGCACGGCCCCAGCGCCACCCTGCTCGAAATCGTGCCCGCCTCCCAGGTTATTGAGATGGGCGAGCACCCTACCAAGGCTTTTCAGCAAAAGCCGGACAGCACGATTGCCGTGGGCTACCGCCTGCTGCACAGCGGCGAGGTCGATGCGTTTTGCTCGGCCGGCAACACCGGGGCCATGCTCGTGGGCGCCATGTTTACGGTGAAAACCGTGCCCGGCGTGATGCGCCCGGCCATTGCCAACTTCGTGCCCAAGCTGGCCGGGGGCTACGGCATCCTGGTTGATGTGGGGGCCAACGCCGACTGCAAGCCCGAAATGCTGGAGCAGTTTGGTGAGCTAGGCTCGCTCTACGCGCACTACGTACTGGGTATCGAGCGGCCGAAAGTGGGCCTCATGAGCCTAGGTGAAGAGGAAGGCAAGGGCACGGTGGTGACCCAGGCGGCGCACCAACTGTTCAAGGTGAACCCGCACGTGCACTTTATCGGCAACATCGAGGGCCGCGACCTGTTCAATGACAAAGCCGACGTGATTGTGTGCGATGGCTTCGTGGGCAACGTGATGTTGAAAATGGCTGAGTCGATGTACGACATCATGGTGACGCGCAACCTGAACGACGAATTTTTTGAGAAAGTAAACTACGAAACCATTGGCGGCTCGCCCATTCTGGGCATCAACGACAATGCCATTATCGGCCACGGGGTAAGCACGCCGCTAGCCATCTGTAACATGCTGATGCAGGGCTACCAGATGGCGCAGTCCGGCATCGTGGACCAAATCAAAGACTCTTTCAAATCCTAGGGCAAAAAGCCGGGCGCGCAGCCGGGCTTTTTTGCGTTTGGGACGCAACTTTGCGCTCATGAAGATTACCGCCGCCATCACCGGAGTCGGAGGCTACGTGCCCGACTACGTGCTCACCAACCAAGAGCTGGAGCAACTAGTTGACACCACCGACGAATGGATTACCACGCGCACCGGCATTAAGGAGCGCCGCATTCTGAAGGGGAAAGACCAGGGCAGCTCGGTGATGGGCATCAAGGCCGTGCAGCAGCTGCTGGAAAAAACCAATACCCGCCCCGAAGACGTGGAGCTGCTCATCTGCGCCACCGTGACGCCCGACGTGCTTTTCCCAGCCACGGCCAACATCATTTCCAACGCTACGGGCATCAAAAATGCCTTTAGCTACGACATGAACGCCGCTTGTTCGAGCTTTCTGTACGCGCTGACCACCGGCGCGCAGTTTATTCAGAGCGGCACCTATAAGAAGGTTATCGTGGTAGGGGCCGATAAAATGTCGGCCATCGTCGACTACACTGACCGCGCCAACTGCATCATTTTTGGCGATGGCGCCGGGGCCGTGCTGCTGGAGCCCAGCACCGAGGGCTACGGCATCCTCGACCAAGTGATGCGCACGGACGGCAGCGGCGAGCAGTTTTTGCACCAGAAAGCCGGCGGCAGCCGCCGCCCCCCGACGGCCGAAACCGTGGCCGCCCGCGAGCACTACATCTACCAGGAAGGCGCTACGGTATTCAAGTTTGCCGTTACCAATATGGCCGACGTGGCCGCCCAGGTAATGGCCCGCCAGCACCTTAGCCACGACGATATTGCCTGGCTGGTGCCCCACCAGGCCAACAAGCGCATCATCGACGCTACCGCCAACCGCATGGGCGTGGGCCCCGACAAGGTGATGCTTAACATTCAGCGCTACGGCAACACCACCAGCGCCACCATCCCGCTCTGCCTCTGGGATTACGAGAAACAGCTCCACAAGGGCGATAACCTCATTCTGGCGGCCTTCGGCGGCGGCTTTACGTGGGGCGCCATGCACGTAAAGTGGGCGTACAATTCCTAAATTAAAAATGAGCAATTAAGAATTAAAAATTGTCGCTTGGCAATTTTTAATTCTTAGTTTCAATTTTTAATTATCCAATTTTTAATTTTTAATTCTCTAAAATGGCATCCACCGCCGACTTCCGCAACGGGCTCGTCCTCAATTATAACAACGAGCTGCACGTAATCACCGACTTCCAGCACGTGAAGCCGGGCAAAGGCCCCGCCTTTGTGCGCACCAAGATGCGCAACATCAAGACCGGCCGCACCATCGACAACACCTTCAACGCTGGGGTCAAAGTAGAGACGGCCCGCGTGGAGCAGCGCCCCCACCAGTTTCTGTACAAGGACGACTACGGCTTCACCTTCATGAACAAGGAGGATTTTGAGCAGGTGGTATTGCCCGAGGCCATGGTGCCCTTCGCCGACCTCATGAAGGAAGGACAGGACGTAACCATCCTCTTCCACGCCGAAACCGAGCAGCCCCTCACCGCCGAGCTCCCCACCACCGTGGACCTCGTGGTGACCTACACCGAGCCCGGCCTGCGCGGCGATACCGCTACCAACACCCTGAAGCCCGCCACCGTGGAAACCGGGGCCCGCATCCAAGTGCCCCTGTTCATCGACCAAGACACCAAAATCCGCATCAAAACCAGCGATTACTCTTACGTAGAGCGCGTTAAGTAAGTAGTAGCGTGGACTCTGAGAGTCCGCGTGTTCAACGGTCCTTACCGTTACCCATGCACGCGCGGACTCCCGGAGTCCACGCTACTTTTTTCTTCCGATGTCGAAAGAATCCTCCAAAAACCCGCCCAAAAAGGACGCCGTCATGAAAGCCAAAGAACTCCAGGAACTGCTCGACTTCATCGCCAAGTCGGGCCTCAATAAAGTAAATATTGAAACCGAAGAGTTTAAAATCTCGGTGCAGCGCGAGCCCTCTACCAAGCAGGTAGTAAGCATGAGCGCCGCGCCGGTGGCCGCACCCGCCCCGCAGCCGGTGGCTGCCGCCGCTAGCCCCGCTGCCGCTCCCACCGCTCCGGCAGTTCCCGCTAGCGCGCCCGCCCCTAGCGCCAGCCAAACGGCCCTCAAATCGCCCATGATTGGCACCTTCTACCGCAGCAGCGGCCCCGACGCGCCGGTATTCGTGCAGGTGGGCGACATGGTGGAGAAAGGCCAGGTTATCTGCATCATCGAGGCCATGAAGCTGTTCAATGAAATTGAGGCCGAGCAGTCGGGCCGCATCGTGAAAGTGCTCGTTGAGAATGCCACGCCGGTGGAGTACGACCAGCCGCTGTTCCTGATTGAATAGTTGGTTTTGTCTTGAACAGAACGTCATGCTGAGCTTGTCGAAGCACCTCTACCGCGCCAGCTTATGGTCGTCCAACGAAGTGGTAGAGATGCTTCGATAAGCTCAGCATGACGTTCTTTTGGTTTGTTTTCCCCAGTCTCTTAGATTCCGCCATTCTCGGCCATGTTCAATAAAATTCTGATTGCCAACCGGGGTGAAATTGCCCTGCGCGTTATTCGTACCTGCCGCGAAATGGGCATCAAGACGGTGGCCGTCTACTCGACCGCCGATAAGGAAAGCCTTCACGTACGCTTCGCCGACGAGGCCGTGTGCATCGGGCCGCCCAGCAGCCGCGACAGCTACCTCAACATTCCCACGCTTATCGCGGCGGCCGAGATTACCAACGCCGACGCCATTCACCCGGGCTACGGCTTTTTGAGCGAAAACGCGGAGTTTTCGCGCATCTGCGCCGAAAACGGCATCAAGTTTATCGGGGCCTCGCCCGAGATGATAAACCAGATGGGCGACAAGGCTACGGCCAAGGCGACCATGATTAAGGCCGGCGTGCCCGTGGTGCCGGGCTCGGTGGGCCTGCTCGAATCGGTGGAGCAGGGCAAGAAAATCGCCGCTGAAATTAAGTACCCGGTTATTCTGAAGGCTACGGCCGGCGGCGGTGGGCGCGGCATGCGCATCATTCACTCCGACGACGAATTTCAGAAGGCCTGGGACGATGCCCGTACCGAGTCGAAGGCTGCCTTCGGCAACGATGGCATGTACCTGGAGAAATTTGTAGTGGAGCCCCGCCACATCGAAATCCAGATTTGCGGCGACCAGTTTGGCCACGTGTGCCACCTCTCGGAGCGCGATTGCTCCATCCAGCGCCGCCACCAGAAGCTCGTGGAAGAGGCCCCCAGCCCCTTCATGACCGACGACCTGCGCGAGCGCATGGGCGCGGCGGCCATCGCCGGCGCCTCGGCCATCGGCTACGAGGGCGTGGGCACCATCGAGTTCCTGGTCGATGCCAACCGCGATTTCTACTTCATGGAAATGAATACCCGCATCCAGGTCGAGCACCCGGTGACCGAGGAAATCATTAACTATGACCTCATTAAGGAGCAGATTAAGGTAGCGGCGGGCATCCCGATTTCGGGCAAGAACTACTTCCCCAAGATGCACGCCATGGAGTGCCGCATCAACGCCGAGGACCCGCGCAACGGCTTCCGCCCGGCGCCGGGCCGCATCACTACGCTGCACATCCCCGGCGGCCACGGCGTGCGCGTCGATACCCACGTGTATGCCGGCTACCAGATTCCGCCCAACTACGACTCCATGATTGCCAAGCTCATCACCGTGGCCCAAACCCGCGAGGAGTGCATCGTAAAAATGAAACGTGCCTTGAGCGAATTCGTGGTAGAAGGCGTGAAAACGACCATCCCCTTCCACCTGGCCCTGATGGACAGCGAGGATTTCAAAGCTGGTAATTTCACGACTAAGTTTCTGGAGTCGTTTGATTTCTCGGTGGTGTAATTCTTTGCGTTATGAAATTACTTTTAGTTGTCTTCTTTGTAAGCCTGTGCATTCCGCTCAGTGCAATAGCACAAGAATCTCTTCAGTTTCGAACCGCTTTCATGCGCGTTTGTAAATGGAATAAGTCAACATCAGATTGGGAAGGCTGGGGAGATGCTATCAAAAATGACAACTTAGTAGTATTGAAGTCTAATGCTTCGAGTAAAAATGTTGAAAGAATTATTTTCTATTCTGAGCCTAAACAGGCATTAAACATTACTGGAATGCATCAGATAGAATCTGAAGAACCATATGGCGTCAAAAATAGCATTGGGTTTGAAGGTAATGCAGTTGACCAAGATGGCGATGAGTGTGAAGTTGTAGTGATTTTAGAAAAATCACCCAAGAGAGTGCAGCTTTTCATTACTTACAAAAGGCTAGCCATGGTAAGTTACGTTTTACATCCCATCGAATAGATTAGGGCTATTATTTATCCTATCTATGTCCGCCGCCCAATCCGTCTATCAGCGTCGCTACACCGTCGAGGAATATTTCGCCTTTGAGGAGCAGTCGGCTATTCGTCACGAATACTATCACGGCGAACTATTTCCGCTCGACGGACCAGATGGGCCAGAATCGCCGGAAGCTAAATCGGGCGCTACCAAAGCGCACAATAAGCTGATTAACAACGTAGTTTTCGGGCTACGGCAGCAGCTGGGCGAGCGGGAATGCGAAGTATTTTCGGAGAGTGTGCGGCTGGCCGTGGAAGCCGGGCAGTATTATAACTACCCGGACGTTGTCGTGAGCTGCGACCCTAGCGACGACGACCCCCACACGGTGCACCGGCCGACATTCATTGTGGAGGTATTATCGCGCAGCACCGAAGCCCACGACCGGGGCTGGAAAGCGGAGCAGTACCGGCAGCTCGCGTCATTGCAGCAGTACGTATTTGTTACCCAGACCCGGTTGTTGGTGGAAAGCTATACCCGCTTCTCCAACGATGCCTGGACGCTCACTTCCTACCACCGGCTCTCGGACAAGCTGCCCATCCCGGCACTGGGGCTGGAATTATCGCTGGCGGATATTTACCAAAATCTACGTATTCCGCCCCTGCGGCTGGCCGACCAATAAGCTGCTTTACTCATGCGCAAGCTGTCATTTCTTTATTTAATCGGCTTAGGGCTAGCCAGTTGCTCGGCGCCCTGCAACGGCCACATCGAAGCCTCGGTGCTTTACTTCAAGCAGGCGCCGCAGGGCCAGCTAGCCTACGTCAACGTACTGAATAAGCCCGACCTGGGCAGCCAGCAAACCCTGACGCGCGACGACAAGGAGTACGGCACGTTTCCGCACGTAATTATCATCAATGACCCCGGGATGAAATATAAAGGTCAGGGCACTATCTGCTTCGATGAGTTTATGAAGCAGCCACTACCGGCCGATATTGACCTGCGGGAAAAGGATATTCCGCGCATCTTGATTACCAAGTAAAAAGAAACCCTAGCCGCTGACGCGGCTAGGGTTTCTTTTTGGGGTGCGGTGGGCCTAGCGGCGACCCATGCCGGGGATGCCGCCTTTCATGCCGCCCATCATCTTGGCCATCTGGGCCATGCCGCCCTTGGTCTGGCTCATTTTATTCATGGTGCGCATCATTTTGCGCATGTCCTCGAATTGCTTCATGAGGGCGTTTACCTGCTGAATATCGGTGCCCGAGCCGGCGGCCAGGCGGCGGCGACGCGAGCCGTTGATGATATCGGGCTGGGCACGCTCCTGTTTGGTCATCGATTTGATGATGCTTTCCACAGGCTTGAAAGCGTCGTCGTCGATTTCGACGTCCTTCATCATCTTGGCCGCGCCGGGAATCATACCCACGAGGTCCTTGAGGTTGCCCATCTTCTTGATTTGCTCGAGTTGGCCGAGGAAGTCGTTGAAGTCGAACTGATTTTTGCGAATCTTAGCGTTGATGCGCTTGGCCTCGTCCTCGTCGAACTGCTGCTGGGCGCGCTCCACGAGCGAGATTACGTCGCCCATGCCCAGGATGCGCTGGGCCATGCGGTCGGGGTAGAAGAGGTCCAGGGCCTCCATTTTCTCGCCCGTCGAGATGAACTTGATGGGCTTCTCTACCACCGCCCGGATGCTGAGGGCCGCACCGCCGCGGCTGTCGCCGTCGAGTTTGGTGAGCACTACGCCGTCGAAGTTAAGGCGGTCGTTGAAGGTCTTGGCGGTGTTCACGGCGTCCTGGCCGGTCATCGAGTCCACCACGAACAGCGTTTCGCTGGGGTTGATGGCTTTTTTAACGGCCTCGATTTCGCGCATCATCTGCTCGTCCACGGCCAGACGGCCGGCGGTGTCGATGATGACGACCTTCTTATTGTTCTTCTTGGCGTAGGCGATGGCGTTCTGCGAAATCTCGACCGGATTTTTATTTTCCGGCTCCGAATACACCTCCACGCCGATTTGCTCACCGAGTACTTTCAACTGGTCGATGGCAGCGGGACGGTACACGTCGCAGGCCACGAGCAGTACGGTGCGGTTCTGCTTCTTGATGAAGCTGGCTATTTTGCCGGCGAAGGTCGTTTTACCCGAGCCTTGCAGGCCCGAGAGCAGCACCACGGCCGGGTCGCCCTTGATGACGATATCCTGCTTTTCGCCGCCCATAAGCTGGGTCAGCTCATCGTAGACGATTTTGACCATGAGCTGGCCCGGCGACACCGTCGTGAGCACGTCGCGGCCCATCGCCTCGTCCTTAATCTTATCGGTTACCTCCTTGGCAACCTTGTAGTTAACGTCGGCATCGACCAGCGCCCGCCGAATTTCCTTAACGGTAGTGGCGACGTTGATTTCGGAGATAGAGCCCTGCCCCTTGAGGGTCTTGATGGCTTTATCGAGCTTGGAGGAGAGGTTATCGAACATAAACCGCAGATTTAACGGATTTAACGGATTGCGCGGATACGCTTGCCGGTGGCAAGCTGGCTAGGTGCGTCGGGTGGGCTTTTGGGCCTTGGCGTGGCGCGCGGTATCCTGGCCTTCAAAGATACAACGGCGGCTGCCAAGGGCTGGGTGTAGCTTTGCCCCTTATAAAGCTGCCGTTTCCTGTGTCTCAGTCTGCCCCGCTCCGCCTGCTCGTTATTACTTACTATTGGCCGCCCTCGGGCGGGGCCGGCGTGCAGCGCTGTCTGAAATGGGTGAAATACCTGCCCTTGCTAGGAGTCGAGCCTACGGTGATAACCGTGGATGCCGACCAGGCCACCTACCCCGTGCGCGACGAAAGCCTGCTGCGCGACGTACCGGCTGGCGTGCGCGTCATTCGCACGGCCACGCTGGAGCCGTTTGGCTCGTACCAGAAGCTGACCGGGCGCGCCGTGCCCCACGGTGGCTTTGCCAACGAGGGCACCCCCAGCCTCACGCAGAAGGCCATGCGCTTTGTGCGCGGTAATTTATTTATTCCTGACCCGCGCCGGGGCTGGAACGCCTACGCGCTGGCGGCGGTGGAAAAGCTGCTGGCCCAGGGTGAGCACTTTGACGCGGTACTTACCTCATCGCCGCCGCACTCAACTCAGCTCATCGGGCTGGAATTGCAGAAAAAGCACGGCCTGCGCTGGCTGGCCGACCTGCGCGACCCCTGGACCGATATTTATTATACCAAGGACCTGCACCGCACGGCCGCCGCCACTTGGCTCGATGTACGCTACGAAAGCCAGGTGCTGCGCGGGGCCGACAACGTGCTCGTGACCTCGCCCGAGACCGAGCGCCTGTTTCGGCGCAAGCTACCCGACCTGGCCAAGGGTAAGATAGTAGTATTGCCCAACGGCTACGATGAGCCTGATTTTCAAGGGGAATCGGTGCCGCCTGCCGACTGCCTGCGCATCACCCACACCGGCACCATCACGGCGCGCTACCGCATCGAGAATCTATTGCAGGCCGTGGCCGACTGCGCCCGGCGCTACCCGGCCGTGCCGCTACGGCTGCGCTTCGTGGGGCAGGTCGATGCGGGCATTCGGGCACAGGTGGCAGCGGCCGGGCTGGATGAGGCGACGGAATTTATTCCGTTCGTGCCGCACACCGAATCGGTAAGCTACTTGCTCAGCAGCAGCGCGTTGCTGATGGGTATTCCCGACGTGGCGCTGAACAAGGGAATTTTGCCCGGCAAAGTTTTCGAGTACCTGGCGGCGCGCAAGCCGGTGCTGTGCGTGGGGCCAGCCGGTTCCGACGCTGACCTCGTGCTGCGTGAAACCGGCGCCGGGCTAGCCCTGCCCTACGACGACTATAAGCTGATGTTCAGCACCCTATCCGAGCTAGCCGAGCGCTGGCAGCGCAGCCCCAACCTCGACCTGCCGGCTAGCCCGGCGGTGGCGCGCTACTCGCGGCGCGGGCAGGCAGCCCAGCTGGCTGAGCTGGTGCGGGTCGGGCGCGCCGCCCGGCGGGGCTAGCCCGCGCCGCTAGCGCGGCGGGGCGTATTTTTGTGGTTTCAATTCGCTAGTAGTTTCATGGCCCTCGACCTCAACGGCAAGTCTTTGCTCATCACCGGTGGCACCGGCTCGTTTGGTAAGCAGTTTGTACGCACTGTTTTTAAGCTGTACCCCGGCGTGCGGCGGCTCATCGTGTTCTCGCGCGACGAGCTGAAGCAGTACGAGATGAGCCAGGAGTTTCCGCACAGCCAGTTCCCGGCCATCCGGTTTTTCATTGGCGACGTGCGCGATGCCGAGCGCTTGCACCGGGCCTGCGAGGGCGTGGATATCATCATCCATGCCGCCGCCCTCAAGCAGGTGCCCGCTGCCGAGTACAACCCGATGGAGTGCATCAAAACCAATATCTTCGGGGCCGAAAACGTGATAAATGCCGCCCTCGACTGCGGCGTGCAGGACGTGGTGGCCCTGAGCACCGACAAGGCCGCCGCGCCCATCAACCTCTACGGCGCCACCAAGCTGTGCTCGGATAAGCTCTTTGTGGCGGCTAATAACATGAAGGGCAGCCGCGACTTGCGCATGTCGGTCGTGCGCTACGGCAACGTAATCGGCTCGCGGGGCTCGGTGGTGCCGTTCTTTTTGCAGCAGCGCAAAACCGGTGTGCTGCCCATCACCCACCCCGATATGACACGCTTCAACATCTCGCTCGACGAGGGCGTAGACCTGGTGTTGTATGCGCTGGAGCACTCGTGGGGCGGCGAGATTTTCGTGCCTAAAATTCCTTCATACAAAATCACGGAGGTGGCCCGCGCCATCGGGCCCGACTGCGAGCAGCAGATTGTGGGCATTCGCCCCGGCGAGAAGCTGCACGAGGAAATGATAACCCAGACCGACGCGCTGAGCACGGTGGAGCTCGACCGTTACTACGTCATACTTCCCACTACCTCGGCGGGCTGGAAGGAGGAAGATTTCATTAAGCACTTCCACGGCAAGCGCGTGGCGCCCGACTTCCACTACGACTCGGCCACCAATACCGAGTGGCTGAGCGCCGAGCAGATACGCGAGGAAATCCGGCTGCACGTCGATGCCGGGTTTGAGGCCTAGCCTGCCCCGCTACAATCGTTCAGCTTCATCCTATCAGATTATTAGCTAGCTTGGAAACGCCCCCTGCCCACCCGCTGCCCTACGGCCGCCAGCACATCAGCGATGCCGACGTAGCGGCCGTGGTAGCCACGCTGCGCTCCGATTTTCTGACCCAGGGCCCGCGCGTGGCCGAGTTTGAGGCGCAGTTTGCGGCCTACGTGGGGGCGGCCCACGCCGTGGCCGTGAGCAACGGCACGGCCGCCCTGCACCTGTGCGCGCTGGCGCTGGGCGTGCAGCCGGGCCAGCGCGTCATCACCACGCCCATCACCTTCGCGGCCTCGGCCAACTGCGTGCGCTACTGCGGCGGCGAGGTACACTTTGCCGATATTGACCCTGCCACTGGGCTGCTTGACTTGCAGGCCGTTAGAAAGCTACTGGAGGCGCAGCCGAAGGGCTACTTCGCGGGGCTGATTCCGGTTGATTTTGCCGGGCTAGCCGTTAATCTGGAAGAAGCCCGGGCGCTGGCCGACGAGTTTGGCCTCTGGATAATCGAGGATGCCTGCCACGCGCCGGGCGGCTTTTTTGTGGATAGCCAGGGCTCAACGCGCTTCTGCGGCAGCGGGCAGCTGGCCGAGCTGGCCATTTTCAGCTTCCACCCCGTCAAGCACATAGCCACCGGCGAGGGCGGCATGATAACTACCAACGACCCTAAGCTAGCCAGCCACCTGCGCCGCCTGCGCACCCACGGCATCGAGCGTGAGGCCACCGGCCTGCTGCGCCAGGACGAGGGCGGCTGGTACATGGAAATGCAGGAGTTGGGTTATAATTACCGCATTTCCGATATTCTCTGCGCGCTGGGCAGCAGCCAGCTCGCCCGCGCCGATGAAGGGCTAACCCGCCGCCGCCAGTTGGCCGCGCAGTACGATGCCGCCTTTGCCGCCACGCCGGGCGTGGACGTGCTGGCGCCGGGCCGCCCGGGCCACGCCTACCATTTGTACGTGGTGCAGGTCGAAAACCGGCGTGGGTTGTACGAGTTTTTGCGCACCAAAAACATTCTGGCTCAGGTACATTACGTGCCCGTGCACCGGATGCCCTACTACGAAAAGCTGGGCTGGCAGGCCGGCGACTTCCCGGCCGCCGAGGCCTACTACGCCCGCTGCCTCAGCCTGCCCCTCTACCCCACCCTCACCGACGCCGAGCAGGCCTACGTGGTGGCCTGCGTGCGCGAGTTTCTAGCCCAACACCCCGCGTGAGCCCGGACAATACCCTAGCCGAACCCCCGGCGCTAGCCCAGCGCCTGGCGCTGGGCACCGCGCAGTTTGGCCTCGCCTACGGGCTGAATAACGAGGCTGGCCAGCCGGCCCTCTCGGCCGTAGCCGCGGTGCTGGCCGCCGCCCAGGCCGCCGGCCTCACGCTGCTCGACACCGCCGCCGCCTACGGCAACAGCGAGGCGCGGCTGGGCGAGCTAGTGGGCGATAATCCGTCTTTTGAGCTGATTACCAAGCTGCCGGCTGGCCCGCCCGCACAAGTGGCGCAGCACCTGGCCGAGGCGCTGGCCCGGCTGCGCCGGCCGAGGCTATACGGCGTGCTTTTCCACGCCTTTGGCCCGCTGCACGCCGAGCCGGCCGCCTGGCGGGCGCTGCAAGCGGCGCGGGCGGCGGGGCAGGTGGCGCGCATCGGCGTGTCGCTTTATCACCCGCACGAGGCCGAGTGGCTGCTGGCCCAGGGCTGGGACGTGGACCTCGTGCAAGTGCCCTACAACGTGCTCGACCAGCGCTTTGCCACCGTGCTGCCGCAGTTGGCCGCACGCGGCGTAGAGGTGCACGTGCGGTCGGCTTTCCTGCAAGGCCTGCTGCTGCGCGAGCCCGCTACGCTGCCCGCTTTTTTTCAGCCACTGGCCCCTAAGCTCCAGCAGTTGCGGGCCCTGGCGGCCAGGGCGGGCGTGCCGCTGCCGGCCGCGCTGCTGCTGTTTGCGGCCTACGCGCCGGGCGTGGCACGGGCCGTTATCGGCGTCGATTCGGTGGCTAACCTGCACGAGAACCTGGCCGCTGCCGCCTACCTCACTGCCGCCGAGCGCCTGCGCCCGGCCCTGGCCGCGCTGGCCGAACCTACCGACACCTTTATCCTCCCCTACGCATGGCCGCCGCGCCCCTGACCGCCGACTTTTACCGCTCGATGTTCGACCTCACCCGCCGCACGGTGCTGCTCACCGGGGGCTACGGGCACTTGGGCCGCGCCATTGCGGCGGGCCTGTTGGCCCACGGCGCGCGCGTAGTGGTGCTGGGCCGCAGCGCCGAGAGCTTCGCCAAAGCCTTCGGCGAAGTGCCCGACAACCTGCACTTTATCTTCTGCGACGTAGCCGAAGTAGCCTCGGTGCAGGCCGCTTTCCGGCAGAGCTTCGACCTCTACGGGCCACCCAGCGTGCTCATCAACAACGCCTTCTATAGCCGCGGCCAGCAGCCCGATGGCTTGCCCGACGCCGATTTTGCCCTGGGCCTCGATGGCTCGGTGGGCACCGCCTACCGCTGCCTGCGCGAGGTGCTGCCCTACCTGCGCGCCGCGGGCGGCGGCAAAATCATCAACGTGGCCTCCATGTACGGCGTGGTGGCGCCCGACTTCGGCGCGTATGCCGACGCGCCCCAGTTCCTGAACCCGCCGCACTACGGCGCCGGCAAGGCCGCCATGATTCAGCTCACCAAGTACTTCGCCTCGTACCTGGGCCCCGAAAATATTCAAGTCAACTGCGTGTCGCCGGGCGCTTTCCCCTCGGATGGTGTGCGGCAAAACGCTGATTTTGAAGGCGAATTGCAGCGGCGCATCCCGCTGGGCCGGGTGGGCGAGCCCCAGGATTTGGCCGGGGCTTTCGTTTTCCTGAGCTCAGCCGCCGCCAACTTCGTCACCGGCCACAACCTGGTGGTGGATGGCGGCTGGACTATTCGCTAACTATCCTGCTTGCTGATGGCTACTTCTCCGCGCGTACTAGTGCTCATTCAGGCCCGGCTCGGCTCGTCGCGGCTACCGGGCAAGTCGCGCCTGCCCCTGCCCCTGGGCAACCCGGCCGATGCCTACACCATCCTGGGCCACGTGGTGGGCCGGGCGCGGCGGGCGGCCTCGGCGGGGGAGATTATCGTGGCCACTACTACCCAGGAACTTGATGACGAGCTGGTAATCCTGGGCGGCCGGCTGGGGGTGGCCGTGTTTCGCGGCGATGAGCAGGACGTGCTGGGTCGCTTTGCCGGGGCGCTGGCCCGCGCCGCGCCCGCCCCGGCCGTAGTGCGCCTCACGGCGGATAACCCGGCCATCGACCCGGCGCTGCTGGATGCAGCCGTGGCCCACCACCTCGCCACCGGGGCCGACTACACCCACACCACCGGCCTGCCGCTGGGCACCAACCTAGAAATCATCAGCCCCGCCGCCCTGCGCCGCGCCCACGCCGAGGCCAGCCAGCCCGACGAGCGCGAGCACGTAACGCCCTACCTGCGCCGCCACCCCGAGCTGTTTCGGCTCGAAACGCTGGCTCTGGTCGTGCCGCCCGCCGTGGCCGGCCTGCGCCTCACGGTAGACTATCCCAGCGACTACACGCTGCTACACTTGCTATTCAGCGAGTTAGGACCCGATTTTTCGCTCACCGACCCCGCCGGCCTGCCCGCGTTGCTGGCGCGCTACCCGTGGCTAGCCGCCAGCAACGCGGCCAACGTGCAGCGCTAACTGCCGCGCATCACCTCGACCCAGCCCCGGTAGCGCTCGCCAGTAGCCTCGTTGCTGAGCAGGTAGTAGTAGCTGCCGCTGGCCTGCCCGCTGGCGTTCCAGCCATTGTCGTAACGAGCGCGGTCGTACACCTGGTGCCCCCAGCGGTCGAATATCCGCAGGTGCCAGTCGGCGGGCGTCAGGCCCTTGAGGGTAAAGAATTCGTTTTGCGGGTCACCATTGGGCGTAATGACGTTGGGGATAATGACGGGGCAGTCGGTGGCCGTGGCCACGCGCGTGGCGGTGGTGGGGCAGCCGGCCGCCGTGGCGCGCACCTCTACCGCGTACTGGCCGGGGCCGTGCGCCAGGTAGGTGGGGTTGGTAGAGCCATCCTGCCAGCGGTAGAGCGTGCCGGCGGGCTGGGGGTTGGTACGCACTACCCACACGGCGTTGGGGCATACCAGGGTATCGGCCCCCAGGCTTACTACGGGCGCTGTACCGAGCTGCACCCGGCCGCTGGCCGTGCTCGTGCAGCCCTGGGGCGTGGTTACTTGTACGGAGTAGGTACCGCTAGCCCGGGCGAGGTACGTGGCGCTGGTACTGCCATCCTGCCAACGATAGGTGCTGCCGACGGGCTGCGCGCCCGGCTGCAGCAGCACGGAGGCGCTGCACGCAGCAGTGTCGGCAGGCAGGCTGGGTCGGGGCACTGCATTGAGCGTGACGCTAGTGGCGGCCGTGCTCGTACAGCCCGCGGCCGAGGTGACAGTTACGCTGTAGCGCCCGCTGGCCGTGGCCAAGTACGTGGCGCCGGTGCTGCCGTCTTGCCAGCGGTAGGTAGTACCCGCCGGCTGCGCCCCCGGCCGCAGTAGCACCGAAATGCCGCAGGCAGCGGTGTCGGCGGGCAGGCGCAGGGCTGGCACTGTGCCGAGCGTAACGTTGACGCCCGCCGTACTGCTGCAGCCCGCGGCCGAAGTAACGGTCACGCTATAACGCCCGCTAGCCTGGGCCAGATACGTGGGGCTGGTGCTGCCATCCTGCCAGCGGTAGGTAGTACCCGCCGGCAAAGCCCTGGGCCGTAGCAAGACGGAGGCCGCGCACACCAGGGTGTCGGCGGGCAGCCGCACAACAGGCACCGCGTTGAGCGTGACGTTGACGCCCGCCGTGCTGCTACAGCCCGCGGCCGAGGTGACAGTTACGCTGTAGCGCCCGCTAGCCTGCGCCAGGTAGGTGGCGCCGGTGCTGCCGTCTTGCCAGCGGTAGGTAGTACCCGCCGGCTGTGCGTTAGCTGCTAATTGGAACTGGCTGGCGCACACTACTACATCATTGCCCATGCTTACCTGCGGCACCGGGGCTACTTCTACTGCTTGCGTAGCGGTAAGCGGCGTAGCCACGCCAGGCAGCGTCACCGTCAGCGTTACCCGGTACGTACCGGCACTAGCATACGTATGGGTAGGCGTAAACCCGGTAGCCACGTTGGCCCCGCCCGAGGCGGGGTCGCCGAAGTTCCAGGTGGCCGTGCTACCATTGGTAGCTGGCAGTACCGTACCCACGAATGCCACGGCCGAGCCCGCGCAGCCCGGCCCCCCGGTGAAGGAGACGGCCACGGGAGGCGCGTACGCATTGGGGAAGTTAGGTAGGCCGTTCAGGCTGTTTTTGCCGGCCAGCGTCACCGCGCGGGGCACGTAGGTACAGGCCGCCCCGCTGGCGTTCGGGTTTTGGATAACGTTGAGAAACGAGTTGTTGTAAGAGGCAACGTAGATTCTGTTATCCGGCCCCAGCACTAGGTTGCCTAGGCGCTCGGAATTAGCAACCACGATACCTGAGCTGACGATGGCAGCCGCCGAACCCGCCAGCAGGTTGTACTGCACAATCTGGCCCGCCAGCGAGTAGGTGGTGTACACCTTGCTGTTATCAGGCGAAAATTCTATACCGTACGTGTAGTCGTGCAGGGCTAGCCGGACGTAGTTTGACACGCTGCCCGTCGCATTGTCAAAGTCGTAGAGCTCGCACTGGCTGTCGCGCTGGGCCAGGGCCAGGTGCCGCCCGTCGGGCGAGGCCCTCATGCAGCCGACTGCATTGCCCGCGCCAAAAAAACTCATCCCCCCCTGGTGCACGGGCCCTACGCTGCTCGCGACGGGCGCGGCGCTTAAGCCGCTGGGCGAGAGCAGAAAGCTATAGAAAACATTTGACTGCCAGCCGTGCACCACTATCCAGTAGTCGCGCCCGTTGGCATGGCGCACCGCCGTGAGCTTCTCGGTCACTTTGCCGCCCACCGTGGGAGTCGGCAGCACCACACCCTTGGTCAAGGTGACATCGCCGAGGCCATTACGCAAGGTGAAGTCCAGGACGGAGTACCGCAGCCCGCCTACTAGGTTGTTCTCAATGGCATCAAGGCAGAAAAGGTACACCTTGCTTGGGTCGCCGGGCAGCGGCAGCAATAGGGTCGCTTGCGAAGTCGAGTTGTTGCCCCCCAGGCCAGTGCTGCCATTGGGCATCACTTGGTGCTGCGCGTCCCACACCATTTCGCCGTTGCTGTAGGCTAGCACCTGCCCGCCGGGCGTTGATAACGCCGTGCAGCCTTCGAAGGTGAGCATGGCGCTGTTGGTGAGGGCCACCGGGCCGGTACTCCCGAAATTGAGTCCCGCATGGTCACCGAAGTACCAGTTCTGGGCCTGGGCCCAGCCAATGCCCGGCGCGAGCAGGCACAATAGCAACAAAAAGTTAGCAACGTAATTCTTTACCATCTAGCGAGATTAATAGAAAGCAGGCGGATTATCCTGGCAAAAATAGTTCAGCTTTCGGGTGCGTGCTTCGCCTCACAATCAGCTTACTCAGTAATTCCTATAAAAGGCCCGGAAAGTATAAAATGCGCAGTCGGCCTGGCTGGCTGGGGTACTTTTGCAGCGCATGTCATTATCTCTTGCCACCGCTCCTACCCGGCCCCTGTTCTTCAGGGTAGATGGCTCCGCGGCCATCGGCCTCGGGCACTTAATGCGCTGCCAAGCCCTGGCCCAGGCACTGGCGCCGGCCTTCAGGGCAGTTTTTATCGTGCGCGAGGCAGGGCTGGACATGCAGCAACAGCTTGCCAGCGCCGGCATTGGCCTGCGACTGGTGCCGCCCGCGCTAGCCATCGGCCGCCCCGAGGCCGAATGGCTGGCCAGCCAACTGCGGCCAACTGACTGCCTGGTGCTCGACGGCTATCAGTTTACCCCAGCCTATCAGCAAGTGGTGGCCGCCAGCGGGGCGGCCCTGGCCTGCCTCGACGACCTCGTGACGCCCCCGTTGTGGGCCGACCTCGTGCTCAACCAAGCCGGCGGCGTGCCGCCGACGGCCTACGCCCAGGTGCCGCTGGCCCACCTGTGCCTCGGGCCGGCCTACGCACTGCTGCGGCCGGCATTCTGGCAGCGCCCCGGCACCGCCCCGACTAGTGCGCCGCCCCAGCTATTTCTGAACATGGGCGGCGCCGACCCCACTGACCAAACGGCCCGGCTGCTGCCGTTGCTTCACCAGCAGTTTCCTACCTACGCCCTGATGGTGGTAACGGGGGCGGCCTACCCGCACCAGCCGGCGCTGCAAGCCCTGGCGCACGCCTTGGGAAGCCGCGTCACGCGCTACCACAACTTATCGGCCCCCGACCTGGCGGCCCTGCTGCGCACCTGCCAGGTGTTTGTGTGCCCCCCCAGCGGCGTGGCCTACGAGTGCTGCGCCGCGGGCGGGGCAGTCTTTGTGCACCCCACGGCCGATAATCAGCAGGCGCTCTATCAATTTTTAGTGGGCCAGGAGTTGGCCCTGCCCCTGGCCGAAGGGCTAGCCTTGGCGGAAGCTGACCTACCGACCCTGGCTGCGCGCCAAACGCTGCGCCAGCGGCAGCTGTTTGACGGGCTGGCCGGGCAGCGCCTGCAAGCGGCGTTTCAGCACTTGGCCGAGTGCCAGCGCTACACGGTGCGGCGCGCCACGGCCGCCGACGCCGACCGCTATTTCGCCTGGGCCAATGACCCGGCCGTGCGGCGCAATGCCATTCAGACCGAGCCCATTGCCTGGGAATCACACCTAGCCTGGTTTGCCCGCCGCCTTGCCGATGCCGACTCTTACCTCTACCTGGTGCTGGCCCCCGATGGGGAGCCCGTGGGCCAGGTGCGCATCGAATTTGCGGGCGCCACGCAGCCCGGCACCATCGACTACTCGGTGGCGGCGGCCTACCGGGGCCGTGGCCTGGGCCAACTGGTGCTGCGGCGCGCCTTGCAGCGGCTGCGGCACGAGCGCCCGGCCCTGGCCGGCGGCGCCGTGCAGGGGCAGGTCAAGGCCAGCAACCCCGCGTCGGCCCGCGTGTTTGAGCAGCTACGATTTGTGCGGCAGGCGGCCGTTACTTTGCAGCACGAAGCGTACGACGTTTTTCGTCTCGACTTTCCGCTTGGTTTTTAAGTGAGCACTATGCAGGATATTTTGCTGGGCGGGCACCGCATTGGCGCCGGCCAGCCCCCCTTTATTATCGCCGAAATGTCGGGCAACCACGGCCAGTCGCTGGAGCGCGCCCTGGCCATTGTGGATGCCGCCGCCGATGCGGGCTGCCAGGGCCTGAAGATTCAAACCAGCACCCCCGACATGCTCACGCTCGACAGCCGGGAGCCCGATTTTGTGGTGCGGGGCGCCAATCAGGACTGGGAAGGCCAGTCGCTCTACGAGCTCTACACCACCAATTTCACCCCCTTCGAGTGGCACGCCGCCATTTTTGCGCGCGCCCAGGAGCGCGGCATGGTGGGCTTCAGCTCGCCGTTTGGCATCGAGGCCATCGAGTTTCTCGAAAGCGTAGGCTGCCCGGCCTATAAAATTGCCTCGTTCGAAAACAACTGGCCGGCCCTCATTCGCCGGGCCGCTCAAACGGGCAAACCCATCATCATCTCGACGGGCATGGCTAGCCTGGAAGACTTGGAGCGGATGGTCAGCATCGTGCGGGCCGAGGGCAACGAGCAGCTCATCCTGCTCAAGTGCACCAGCACCTACCCCGCCGAGCCGCACAACACCAACCTGCGCACCATTCCGCACCTGCGCGACTTGTTTGGGTGCCAGGTGGGCCTTTCCGACCACACGCTGGGCACCGGCGTGGGCGTAGCGGCCACGGTGCTGGGGGCCACAGCCATCGAAAAGCACCTCACCCTGAACCGGGCCGACGGTGGCCCCGATGCCTCTTTCTCACTGGAGCCCAACGAAATGGCCCGCCTCGTGCTTGAGTGCCGGCAGGCCCACCAGGCGCTGGGCGGCGTGTACTACGGCCCCACCCAGGCCGAGCAAAAGTCGCTGGCCTTCCGGCGCTCCATCTACGTGGTGCAGGATGTAGCCGCGGGCGAGCTACTTACCGCTGATAACCTGCGGGTTATCCGGCCCGGCCACGGCCTGGCGCCGCACTTCTTGCCCCAGGTGCTGGGCCGCCCGGCCCGCCAGGCGCTGCGCCGGGGCACGGCCCTCAGCTGGGACATGCTGTAGGGCCCGCGCCGCCCTACCTGGCCTCTAATTCAACTTGCTCCCATGCAGATTCATCGCTTTGAAAACGGCAGCTACATCATTGCCGAACACCTAAAACTCGGGCACAACGTGCAGGTAGGCCCGCACACGACCATTCGGGCAACCGAGTGCGTTATCGGCGACGACGTGACGATAGGCGCGCATAATTCCTTCCTGGTAGGGCAGCGCCTCGAAATCGGCGCGCTCACCACCATCGGCAGCCACAACACCCTCACGGCCCGCACCATCACGCTGGGCGAGTACGTGTTCTGGGATTCGCACGTCACGGTGGGCCACGGCGGCAAGTTCAGCCCCGGCGCTCATCTCACGGTGGGCTCCTACTCCATGATTTGCGCCCGCATTACCCTCAATACCAACCACCGCATCGACATTGGCGAGTACGTGGGCATTGGCGAAGACGTGGCCATCTGGACGCACGGCTCGTTTCTGCCCATTCTGGACGGCTTCCCGGCCGACTTCGGCCCCGTCAGCATCGGCCACCACGTGTGGCTGCCCGCCCGCACCACGGTGCTGCCCAACCGCCGCATCGGCAACAACGTGGTTATCGGCACCAACTCGCTTATCAACAAAGACTTGCCCGATGGCTGCCTAGCGGGCGGCATCCCGGTGAAGGTGCTGCGCGAAAACGTGTACCCGAGCGAAGACCCCGCGCGCAATGCGCAGTTGGTGCGCCAGGTGCTGCACGATTACGCCGAGCTAGCCGCCTACAAAGACCTGCACGCCGACCTGCGCTACGACGAGGCGCAGCACACGATAAGCTGCAACGCCGTGGTGTTCAATCTCGCCACGCTGAAAGTGAGCGGCCTGCTCACCCGCACCGAGGAAGATTTCCGGGATTATCTGCGGCGACGCGGCATCAAGTTCTACACCGGCAAGCCCTTCACCTCCGTGCTGCCCGAAGAGTATCGCCACCTCCTTTACCCGCCCAATGAGCTGCCTTAACCTGGACAACCAACGCATTCTGGTGGTGGTGGCGCACCCCGATGATGAGCTACTGGGGCTGGGCGCCAGCATCCACCGGCTGGTGCACCGCCACGGCTGCGAGGCCCGGGCCGTCATCCTGGGCGAGGGCCTGACCTCGCGCACCGCCACCCGCGATACCGCGCGCTGGGCCGCCGACCTGGCCGTGCACCGGGGCAACATTGCCCGGGCCGCCGCCGCCATCGGCTACGCCTCCACGGGCATCTACGACTTTGCCGATAACCGCTTCGACTCCGTTGACCTGCTGGATATCATCAAGGTAGTGGAGCAGGAAAAGGAGGATTTCCAGCCCACGCTCATCTTCACGCACCACGGCGGCGACACCAACATCGACCACCGCCGCACCTTCGAGGCCGTCGTGACGGCCTGCCGCCCCCTGCCCGGCGAGCCGGCGCGCACCATCCTGGCCTGCGAAACGCCCTCGTCTACCGAGTGGCAGGCGGCTAGCTATCCGCACCCCTTCCTGCCCAATTTCTTTCTGACCGTGACGGAGGAAGACGTAGCGGCCAAAATTACCGGCATGGAGGCCTACGAGTTTGAGAAGCGGCCCTACCCCCACCCGCGGTCGCCGGAGGCACTGCGCCTGCTGGCCCAACGCTGGGGCGTGGTCACCGGCCAGCCCTTCGCCGAAGCCTTTATGCTGGTGCGCCACATTGGCTAGCTTCTGGCTGGCCCTTGACCAAAGCGGTATTTTTCGCACCCCAGCTGGCTAGCTGTTTTCAGGATAATTCGCCCTATGTCTCCCCTTGTTTCCCGGCTACGCGATATCCTGTACGTTCGCTTCACTGACCATTTCGCTAGCTTTCCCCGCTCAGTCCTGGCCACCATCTCGCCGGCCAGCCCCCTCAAGCGGCTGGCGCGGGTGGCTGCCTACGCGGGGCTGCGGCTAGCGGGCCACCTGTTTCAACCCGTGCGCAACTCCGACCGGCTGGCCGGCGCGGTGTGGCTCTACGTGGTGAGCGCCAACAATTACGAGGCGCTGCAATTCATTAGGGAGGCGCGGGCCGATGCGGTGCTGGTGGCGGGCCAGGGCAAAAACATCGGGCGCTACGGCCGGGCGGTCAACCGGCTCTCGTTGCGGCGCAAAATCCTGTATTACGGGCAATATCCGGCTGCCCTGCTGGGCCTGCGCCGCCGGCTGGGCAGCCGGGCCACGCGGTTTTTCGACCTCATTTTCTACGCCATTGGCTACTACGAAGTGTACCGGCGGGCGCTGCGCCACTACCGCCCGCAGGCCGTGGTGTTTGCCAACGACCACAACGACGACGCCCGGGCCCTGCTGCTGGCCTGCCGCGCCGAGGGCGTGCCCACCGCCTACGTGCAGCATGCCAGCGTGAGCACCAATTTCCCCCCGCTAGGCTTCGATTTGAGCTTGCTCGAAGGCCAGGACGCGCTCGATAAATACCGCCAGTGTGGCCCCGTGCGCGGGCAGGTGGCGCTGGTGGGCATGCCCAAGGCCGATGCCTTCCTGGCCCAGCGCAACACCGCACCGCGGGTGCGCCGCGTGGCCGTGGCCTGCAACCTGCTCGACGAGTTACCCGCCGTGGCCGACACCCTGGCTTACCTGCTGCGCGAGTTGCCGGCCCTCACCTTTACCCTGCGCCCCCACCCCGGCGACCGGCGCGATTTCACGGCCCTGCGTCAGGCGCTGCCCACCTTGCAGTGGAGCAACCCGCAGCAGGAAAACGTGTTCCAGTTTTTGCAGGCCCACGACGCCCTCGTGGCCGCCGACACCAGCACCCATCTCGAAGCCACGCTCCTGAACGTGGCCAGCGTGTACTACCGCTTTTCGCCCACGCCCACCCTGGCCGATTATTATGGCTACGCCGCCCACGGCCTCAGCGAGTGGGCGCCCACGCACGCCGAGCTAGCCGCCGCCCTGGGCCGGCTAGCCCAGCACAAGCCCCTCGACCTCTACCGCCGCGCCGCCTACTACAACGCCAGCCTCGGCACCCCCAACGAGGGCCACAGCCGCGCGCTGGCCCTGCGCCGGCTGGCCGAGTGGCTGACCGCCCCGGCCGCAAGGGCGTAATTTCGCTCCATGTCTACTCTTGCCCTAGCCCCCACCGCCCCCGTCGCCGTTTCGGCCGAGGCGCGCCTGGCCTATGTGCTGCGGCATTTCTGGCTGGCCTACCCCGGCGGCCCGGCCGTAGCCATCGGCTACGCAGGCACCCAGCCGCAGGTGGAAATAGCGGCAACCATCGGCAATTTCTTTTCGGAGAATAACCCTTACCCAGCCACACCCACTTGGCGCGAATGGCTGGGCCAGCGCGTGCCGTTTTTTTTCGATACCACACCGGAAAAACCCTTAATTTCTCACGCTGAAAACAAGGTTTTTATTTCGGCTGATATTATTTCGGCGGCGTTTTATTTATTGAGCGGCTGGCAGGAATATTTCTCGACCGAGCGCGACCGGCACGGGCGGTTTCCCTACGCGGCAAGCATCCAAAAGCAATATAATTTTGTGACGCTGCCAGTCGTTAATTATTATTTCGACGTGCTGAAAACGGCCGTGGAATACGTGAGCGGGCAGCCGCTGCACCCGCGCCGCTGGCGTAATCAGCAAGCTACTTTTGCCGCCTTTATTTCGCACGACGTTGATAATTTATACAGCGCCTGGAAAGCGCCCGCCAAGGCGGCGTGGCAGCAGCGCCTGCTTGGTCGCTTCTGTAAGATACTGTGTCAGCACCTAACCCAGCCTGATGCTTGGGATAATTTGGAAGCGGTAGCAGCGGCCACGGCACAGTACGGCGCCGAGTCAACATTTTTCCTACTACCGGCTAAGGGCCGGGCAGCCAACGGCACTCCCAATGCCGACTATGAGCTGACGCCCAAATCGAAAATCTGGCAACGCTTGCCCACCATGGCTTGTACGCTGGCCCTGCACGGCAGCATCGGCACGGCCACCAGCGCCGCAAAGCTACGCGCAGAGGATGAGCTACTTGATGCCCTAGGCGTGCGGTTTCATTACCTAAGCTGGGACCCGGCCCAAACCCCCACGGTACTAGACGAAGCCCGGCTTCTCTTTGATTCGACGTTAGGGTTTGCCGAGCATTTCGGTTTTCGCCACAGCTATTGCCAGCCGTTTTATCCTTTCAATTTCGCCACTGGTCAAGCGGCAGCATTTTTAGAAATTCCGCTCAACGTGATGGACGCCACGCTGCACCATCCCAATTATTTGCAGCTGGCCCCGTCTGAAATTCTACCCGCGCTGGCCCCCGCTTTTGCCGAAATAAAACGCTTCGGCGGCGTAGCTTCCGTGCTCTGGCACAACGAGAATTTTGACCCGCAAAATACCAAAAACGGCCCGCAGCAATTTCACGAACTAATGGCCCACTTGCAGCAGCAGGGCGCCGCCTTCCTAACCGGCAACGACATATGGGAAGAGTTTACCAACGAGCCCAACTCCTAATTCATAACTTCTAATTCATAATTAAAATTTGGGTATCGTTCAGCGGCAGGGGCTGCGCAACACGCTTATTTCCTACGTCGGGCTGGGCATTGGCTTCGTCAATACCACGCTGGTGCTGCCGCGCCTGCTGGCCCCGGCGCAGTTGGGCCTCACGTCGGTGCTGGTGTCGCTGGCCACGATGGGCGCGCTGGTGTCGGCGCTAGGGTTCACCAACACCACCATGCGGTATTTCCCGTATTTCCGCAACCGCGAAAACGGGCATTCCGGGTATTTGCCGCTGCTGCTGGGGCTGCCGCTGGCTTTGTTTGGGCTGGTGGCGGCGGCCATGTGGCTGGGCCGGCCGCTGGTGCTGCGCTGGTACGCCCACGATGCCGCCCTGCTTGGCCCGCACTACGGCATTATGCTGGGGCTGGCACTCTGCATTTTGCTGTATAATTTACTGGAGGCTTATACCAAGTCGCTGTTTCACACCTCGTTCTCATCGTTTCTCACCGATGTGTTGCAGCGCCTGCTCATTGTAGGGGCGGCCGTGCTCTACGGCAGCGGCTACCTCACCTTCGACGGCTTCGTGCTGGCCTACCTGGGCAGCTACGCGGCCATTGCGGCGCTGCTGCTAGGGTATTTGGGGGTTATCGGCGAGCTGCACCTGCGGCCCACGCGGGCGGTGCTGCGGGTGCGGCCGGTGGGCGAGCTGGTGCGCTTCGGCAGCTACGCGCTGCTGGGCAACATCTCGGGTACGCTGCTGCTCACCATCGACTCGCTCATGCTGGGCTCGCACAGCTTTGCCGACACCGGTATTTATACCATCGCCCTCAATATCAGTACCGCGCTGGCGGTGCCGTTTCGGGCCTTGTACAAAACGGCTTACCCGCTCATTGCCGAGTTTTGGAAGGACGGCGCCACCGGGCAGCTACTCGATTTTTACCGCCGCACCACCCGCCTCAACACCGCGCTCGGCGCCTACCTGGCGCTGGGCATCGGGCTCAACCTGCCGTTTATCTACGCCCTCATTCACCGTCCCGAATACGCGGCCGGCACCGTGGCGGTACTGCTGCTGCTGGCCGGCCGCCTCACCGACGGCATCACGGGCATCAACGGCCTCATCCTGGTCACCTCGCCGCGCTACCGCTACGATTTGCCGTTCAACGCGGGCTTGTCGGCGCTCATCATCGGGCTCAACGCGCTGCTCATTCCGCGCCTGGGCCTCACCGGGGCGGCGCTGTCTAATGCCCTGGCGTTGGCCAGCATCAACCTGGGGCGCACTTGGTTTGTGTGGCGCAGCTTCGGCTGGCAGCCCTTCGACCGGCGCATTGCCTACATCCTGGCCCTGGCCGGCACGGCGGCGCTGGTGGCCTGGTGGCTGCCCACCCCGGCCAATATCTGGCTAGCCCTGCTGTTGCGCGGCGGCGTGCTCACGGCCATTTATGGCACCGGGCTGCTGCTCAGCGGCTGGGTGCCCGAGGTGTCGGCGCTGGCTCGCAAGGTGGGCCTGGTGAAATAGCGGCTAGCCTTTGCGGGTCGCAAACGGTCGTTTGCAACCCGTACGCGCCGGCTGCTACTGCTACTTACTTCGCAAAAAGTCGATTGTCCGCTGGTTGAATTCCGCCGGGATTTCCCACGGAGCATTGTGCGACGCGCCAGGAAAAACAACGCAGGTTGCGTGCGGCAGGTGCGCGGCAATGGCCCGGGTGTGCGCATCGAGCACCAAATCGTGCTCGCCAGCCAGCACCAGCACCGGGGCCTGGATGCGCGCCAAATCGGCGAACGTCAGCTGCGGCTCCGTGAGCAGCAGTTGATAGAGGCGCGCTTGCGTGCGCGCCGCCGGGTCGGCTTGCGCTTGTAGCAGCGGCAACTGCTGGCGCAGAATGGTCAGCAGGGCCGGGTCCAGCGCTTGGTCAGTGGGGAAGATGTTGGCGCCCATAATGACCAGGCGGCCGACGTAGCCGGGGTGGCGTAGGGCCAGTTCCAGGGCGGTGTTGCCCCCGTCGCTCCAGCCCAGCACTGCCACTTGCCGCAGGTGCAGCGAGTCGAGCAGCTGGCGCATATCCTCGGCAAAAAGGCGGTACGACAAGGGGCCAGTCGTGGCATCAGCACTCTTGCCCTGGGCGCGGGTGTCCACCACAATCACGCGAAAGTGCTGAGCTAGGGGCGCAATCTGCTGACTGAAATCCTTAATGGACTGCCCATTGCCGTGCAAGAGCAGCAGCGGAGGGCCCTGGCCGTACTGCTCGCAGTAGAGGCGGGCGCCCGCCACCGGCACGTAGCGCCCCACCGCCGCGCTGTCGCCGTAGTGGTGCGAGGAAAGGGGCCGCGCGCCGCCCTGGCCCAGCACGCGGTCCACGGCTTGCTGCGAGAGGGCATCACCCGCCGCTTCGGGGACTAGCGGCAGCGGCGCCGCTGCTTTTTTAGACTCCTGGTACGAGTCGGCCGTGAGGTACAGGCTGAGGTTGCCGGGCTTGACGGCCCGCCAGGGAGCCTGGCTTTTATCTCGAAACAGGATGCTATGGCCGGGGGTAGGCACGGCCGCGATACCGAAGGCTTTCTGGCTCCCTTCCTGCGCCTCACTGTGCACCCACTGCAAGGTAACGGCCACTTCTTCCAGCCCGCGCAGCACCAGTGAATCTGCTTGCAAATCCACGCGCACCCAGCCGCGGGGCTGCGTGACATCGACAAAAATATTGCGCCGCAGCAAGGGCCGGTCCGGCAGCCCCTGTCGCACGCTGTAGAGCTGCAAGCGAAAGGTGACGGAGCGGAAGCGATTGAAGGCCACGAAGAAATTGACGTCGCGCAGCACGCAATACGGGTCTACCGGCACGATGGTGCCCTGTTCTTTGGCGAGCTCGTCACTGACCAAATCGGGCTCGGTGTACATGCGGGCAACCATGAAAGTAGAGGCCCCGGTGCGCCCAAACGTTTTGGTTTTGACCTTGCCGCCGCGCACCACGACTTCCCCGAGCGACACGCGGGCTGGGTGCAGGCGGATGGCTTGCGGGCCAGCGGGCCACGTGGCCAGGGAAACGGTCGCCGCCTCGTAGCCCACGCTACTCACGACGACGGCCGCCGGGCTAGCCGTGGCGGGCAGCACGAGCCGGAAGGCTCCAGCTTCGTTGGCAGCCGTGCCCACGGGCTGCGCCGGCACGCCCACGGTGGCAAAGGGGACGGGGCGTTGCGTCACTTGGTCGAGGACTACCCCTTCCAGCACCCGGTTTTGGGCCAGGCCGGGGATAATTAATACCCACCAAATGCCTACCAGCAATCCAATAAGTCGATTCATGCGCCTAAAGCTAGCCCGCTCAAGTGAGGAGTGAGCCAGCAGTTGCTAGAGACAGCGCCCGCCCGAAACGTTGTCTAAGGAGGAAGAATAAGGTTGCTCAACCGTTGCCAGTGGCGGGCACTGATTAGGCCGCCTATTGATTAACTGCCTCACTACCTACCTCCAAACCCGCCGCATTACACCTCTTTCGGCTAGCCAAATTATTTCGAGAATATGGCTGGTTTACTCAGCAGGGAGGGGTTCAGGTACGGGCACTAAAAAGCCGCCCTGATAAACTACCGGGGCGGCTTTTTAGGAGGCCATTGGGGGCACAAATGTTCAGTTGGCGGCAGCAGTTACTTCGTGCAGCTTAGCCCGCAGCTGCTGCACTTCGCGCTCCAGCTCCAGGTTGCGGAAAGTCACTTTCACTTCCAGGTCCTGGTACGAGCGGGTGAGCTGCTCCTGCAACTGGCGCATGGCCGTGACGTCGGTAATGGTGCCGATGAAGCGGTAGACGCGGGCGCCGCCCTCGTCAAAAAAGGCCCGGCCCGTGGCCCTGGCCCACAGCACAGGCTGGCCCGGTAGCTGCCAGCGGGTGCGGTACTCGATGTCGTAAGTGCCCGACCCAGTGGGGTCGAAGGCCTGCTCGACCGCGGCCACGGTGGCGGCCCGGTCGTTGGGGTGCACCAGCGCCACAAAGTCGTCGTAGGTAACGGTCTGCTCGGCCGGCACGCCAAACAGCTCCTTGCACCGAGGCGACCAGGTGAGGGTATTAGCCAGCAGGTCGTAGTCCCAGGTACCTACACCGGCCGCGTCAACGGCCGTTTGCAGGCGTTCGAAAGAGGCAAAATCGGGGGTTGTCACGTCGCAGTGCGGCAAGTAGTTAGGGATGAACCAGGAATAATTCCAGGCCCGATTGAAAATAGAGCACCAGCGTGCGGTAGGCCCCATCGGCCGAGCGGCGCAGGCGCGTTACCAGGGCACTCACTACTTCGGTGGCTAGCTGCAATTGCAGGTAGGGGCGGCTCAGCAGGCTGTCGCGCTCCACCGACCATTGCCCGGTGGCCAGGTCGGTGAGCGTATCGAGTTGCAGGAAGCCTTCCTGCAAGTGCAGAAACGTGGCCTGGGCCAGCGCGTCGGTCGGGTTGGCGCGGCTCAGCACGCGGTCTACCACCCGCCAGCTGCCGTGCAGGTAGGGGTCGGGCACTTGTTGCAGGTTGACGTCGAGCAGGTTTTGATTCATATAGTACCACGGCACGGCTCAGCGCGCTGAATAAGCAAGGATAATACTTGCTTTTTTACTACTGCAAAGGTAGTAAATAGTGCTGCTTACTCCCGGCCAGCGCCCGGCCGGCCTTGTACCCGGGCTAGTCGCCGGCTGGCTGGCCGGCCTCCACCTGCTGCCGCAGCTTGCTATTTTCCTTGCCATAGCCGAAGTAAATAGCCAGCCCGATGGCCAGCCACACGGCCAGCCGCAGCCAGGTTTCCCAGGGCAGGCTCACCATCATGAGCACGCAGGTGGCAATGCCCAGAATGGGCACCAGCGGCACCCACGGCGTGCGGAAGCTGCGCGGGGCGTCGGGGTTGGTGCGGCGCATGATGAGCACGCCCAGGCATACCATCACGAAGGCCAGCAGCGTGCCGATGCTCGTCATTTCGCCCACCACCGAAATGGGCACGAAGCCCGCAAACAGCGCAATGAAGGCGCCCAGCAGCAGGTTGGACTGCACCGGCGTGCGAAACGTGGGGTGCACCTTGGCAAATACCGGCGGCAGCAGTCCGTCTTTCGACATCGAGAAAAACACCCGCGACTGCCCCAGCAAATCGACCAGAATAACGGAGGTGTAGCCGATGAGAATGGCCAGAATAATAACGCCGCTGAGCCAGGCATAAGGCGTTTTTTCGATGGCGATGGCCACCGGTGCGGCACTGTCCTTAAACTCGGTATAGTTGGCTAGCCCGGTCATGACGTAGCCGAAAAGCACGAACAAAATGGTGCACACCACCAGCGAGCCGATGATGCCGATGGGCATGTTGCGCTGCGGGTTTTTGGTTTCCTGGGCCATCGTGGCCACGATGTCGAAGCCGATGAACACGAAGAATACCACGCCCGCCCCGCGCAGAATGCCGCTCCAGCCAAACTCGCCAAACTTGCCGGTATTGTCGGGGATGTAGGGGTGGTAGTTGGCGGGGTTGATGTATTTCCAGCCCAGCACGATAAACACCAGCACCACCGCCACCTTCAGGGCCACCACCAGCGCATTAAACCACGCCGAGCCCGATGTGCCCCGAATAATAATGGCCGTAATAACCAGCACCACCAGCACGGCCGGCAGGTTGACGAAGCCGTGCACCAGCGAGCCATCGGCTAGCTTGGCCGGCTCGTCGAAAGGCGAGAGCACGAGCTGCGCGGGCAGGTGAATGTCGTACTTGCTCAGGAATTTGAGCAGGTACTGCGACCAGCTAATGGCCACCGTGGCGGCCCCTACCGAGTATTCGAGGATGAGGTCCCAGCCGATAATCCAGGCAAATAGCTCGCCCATCGTGGCGTAGGAGTAGGTGTAGGCTGAACCCGCCACCGGCACCAGCGCCGCAAACTCGGCGTAGCAGAGCGCCGAAAATGCGCACCCCACCGCCGCCACCACGAAGGAGAGCGTCACGGCCGGCCCCGCATTGTTGGCCGCCGCAATGCCGGTGAGCGAAAACAGCCCCGCCCCGATAATAACCCCGATGCCTAGCGCCACGAGGCTAAAGCCGCCCAGCGTGCGCTTGAGCGTGCCCGCCCCCGACTCGGCGGCTTCCTGCCGCAGCAGCTCCAATGATTTTTTTAGCATAAAAAAACGATGCGGCGTGGCCTCGCGGCCCGCGCCAAAACGACCGGCCAGCCGGTGCGCACCCGCGCCCGGCCAGTTGTGGTCAACCCTCTAAAACATGAAAAATGCGGCGGTACCCTACCGCCCGGCCGTGCCCTGGCTTACCAACAACAGCCGGCCACGCAGCGGCCAGCCCGCGCCGCAGCGCCGGAAAGTGAGCAAACAGAATCGGGTAACCAAGCAGAAAGCGCCACGGGCTTTTATATGGCCGCCATAGTTTAGCGGCCGGTCGGTTGGCACCGTTCCGCCCAGGGGCGGGGGTTGCCGGCGCGTCGCAGAGCCTATCTCTCAGCGCCTCTTTATAAAAACAAGCTGGGCTAGCGGGCCTGCTCGGGAGGGCAAAGGTAAGGCCAGATGTTGGTTTAATGAGCCTGGCGCTTCTGCCAAGCCTGGGTGGTGCGCAGGGTAAACAGCAGCTCATATACTTGGCCCAGCCCAAATGTGCCCCGCTCGCCGTAGTCCGTAATCGTTTTCACCTTACCGCCGCCGTACGTAATTGTCAGCGTACACGTGGGGTGGTCGGTGGCCGCAATCGAATAATTAGTTTGCAGCCTCGGGAAATTCAGATAATTAAGCAACGTCCATATTTCCGCTAGAGGCTGCGCTTGCACTATCGTCGTAAAATTTCCCTTTAATTTATTGTATTGCTCAGCGTGGTAAGTAGCCGCCCCATTGCGCGCAAGCTGCAAGGTGAATATCGGGCAGGTTCCGTAGCAAGCATCCGTGCTAAATACTACTTTCTCAATCCGATAATCCCGTGGGGTTCGGTTATATTCTACAAACCCGTTTTTTCTGAAAACCAGCGTATCCTGCTTGCAAATTAACTTGCGATTTTCCGTGAAGCGTGCGCCCTGGATTTGAGAGTGAGTATAAAAAATAACAGGCTTGCTGCCTACGTAGCCTAGCTGTGCTGCGTCACAGTTGTAGCCTCCCGCTGCGAGTCGAATTTCAGTAAATTTTTGCTCTCCTAAGTCTAAAAAACACGTGACGTATCTCCTGGCGCTAGTGCTATTCCGGTAGCCGGTCACGAGCAAATCAAGCCGATTATCACCATCGAAATCTGCCTTCAGCCAGCTTACGTGCTCGCCCGACGTCTTACATACAGAGTACCCGGTGCAATCAGGGCTTAAAGAGTCGGTTAGCATAAAATCCTTCGCATCAAAGTACTCTGATTTACGCTCCCGCACAAATTGCTGCACTTGGCTAGCATTCGTCAGATTTGTGATTTGACTTGTGCGCAAGTCCTGCGCCTGACCTGCGCTAGTCAATAGTTGCAGCCCCAAGACTAGCGAAATCAATTTACCACTCATCGCCTAATGATATTTCTAAACATTACTTAGCTAACTTCCTCCAAGCCGCCCCGCTCCCAGGCGTCCAATTCCAGTTGTAGGTTGCGGCGGGCGGGCGCGTCCAGCTCGTCGCGCAGGGCGGGCGTGTGAAAAAGCACGGGCGCGGCGAGCAGCTTGGCCAGCACCTTGCGCCGGCCGGGGCGGTAGAGCAGGTCGGGCACCAGCCGGTACTCGCGCCGCACTTGGCGGGCATAGTCCCAGTAGGCCGCTTCGGGCGCGCCCAGAATGCTGAGGTCGGCATCCAGAAACAGCAGCAGGTCGGCGTCGGTGGGCGGCTGGGGCTGGGTGTGGTCGGCGGTGCGCCGGATGAGGTCGGCCACGCGGGCTTGGCGGGCGGGCTCCAGGGTAGTTTCGGCCAGGAAGGCCAGCGCCCACTCGGCGCTGCGGGCCTCATTGTCGGAGCGCAGGGCCTCGTACACGGCATCGTGGTACCAGATGGCCAGCTCTACCACGGCCGTATCCTGCAACGGGAAATCGGCTACCTTCTCGAGCAGATTCTGAATGTGCTGCAAGGTGTGGTAGTGCCGCGTTGGGGCCTCGTAGGCGGCCATCAGGCGGGTGCGCTCGGCTTCGCGGCGGGCGTAGTCGGGCTGAAACGGCTGCGTGAGCCGATGCCAGTGGCTGCCCAACTCAAAGGCGTTGAAGGTGCTCATGGCAGCGAAGAAGCTAGCGGAGGGCGTAAATGCGTTCGATTATTTCCACTACTTTCAGGCCTTCGAGGGCGTTGGTGGTGGCGTGGCTGCGGTGCTGCAAGGTACTGATTACGTTGTCAATCACCTGCACGTGGTTGGCGGCCGAGCCCTGGTAGGGGCCGTAGTCGTTGGCAGGGTTGGTGGGTGGCAAGGTCGGCATTGCGTAGTCTTGCAGGTGGCAATATTCCACCTTGTCGAGGTACTGGCCGCCGAGCTTGAGCGCACCGCGGGCGGCCACCACCGTGAGCGAGCTTTCAAGGTTGCGGTCCCACACGGCGGTGCTGTAGCTGAGCGTGCCGCTGCCGCCGCGCACCAGGTCGAAGGTCACGAGGCCGCTGTCTTCAAACTCGGTGATGCCCTGGTGGGTGAAATCGCGAAAGCGGGCTGTGATATTGGTCACGTCGCCAAACACCCAGTAGAGCAAATCCACGAAGTGGCTGAACTGCGTGAAGAGCGTGCCGCCGTCCTGGGCCTGGGTGCCGCGCCAGCCGCCGGGCCGGTAGTAGCGCGCATCGCGGTTCCAGAAGCAGTTGAGCTGCACCAGGAATATATCGCCCAGGCGGCCCTCGTCGTGCACCTGCTTGAGCCAGGCGGCGGGCGGCGAGTAGCGGTTCTGCATCACGCCGAAGGCCAGCCGGCCGGCCTGGCGGGCCGCCTGCACAACGGCTTCGGCATCGGCAGTGTGCAGGGCAATAGGTTTTTCGATGACCACGTGCAGACCAGCGCGCAGACCAGCCAGGGCCTGCGGGGCGTGCAGGCCGTTGGGCGTGGCCACGGTGAGCACGTCGGCAGCGGGGCCGGTTTGCAGGTATTCTTCGAGCGAACCAAAAAACGGCACGCCCGGAAACTCGGCCGCGAGGCTAGCCCGCAAGTCGGGGCGCACGTCGATGAGGGCCACCAGGCCAGCCCCGGCGTGGCGCGCCACCAGCGCCGCGTGGCGCCGGCCAATGTGGCCCACCCCGCAAATGGCGAAGCGCACGGGGCCGGCAGGAACTACAGTCAAAATAGTCAGGCGGTTGCACAAGCCCGGCGGCTAGCCAGGGCTATTACGTAGGAAGGACAAGGCCCGGCGCGCCGCCGCTACAGCAGCAGCCACAGCAGCAGCAGGCCCGTGGGCAGCAGCCCCAAAAGTAGCTGCCAGGTCGACATTGGCTCGCCGCCTCGCTCCAGCGCCCGCAGCAAGGCGGCCAGGCTAAAAAGCCCGCTGCACAGCAGCAAAAACAGGAGCGGAATAACGATGAGGAACGCTGCTTCGCCCTCGTAGCCTTGCCGCGTTTGGCGGTCGGTTTCGGCATTAAGGCAGTGCAGCACCCACCAGTAGCTGGTGGTGATGAGCAGCGATATGCCGGCAGCTACCAGGTTCTGCCGGTTGTAGGGAGGGCGCGTAGTTTCCATGCCGCTTTATCCGGCCTGCCGGGCGAAGTAACCCACCTGCGCCACGATGTACGCCTGCTGCGCCGCCGTTAGCGCCGGGTGCACGGGCAGCGACAGCACCTGCTGGCACAGCCGCTCGGCCAGCGGAAAATCGCCGGCCTGGTAACCCAGGCAGGCATACGCCGGCTGCGCGTGCACCGGCAGCGGGTAGTACACGGCGCTCGGTATGCCCTTTTCTTTCAAATACTGCTGCAAGGCATCGCGCCGGTCCTGGCCCTCTAGCTTGATGGTATACTGGTGAAACACGTGGCTGCTGCGGGCATCGCGCACCGGGGTTTGCAGGCCGGGTAGGCCAGCCAGCGCGGCGTCGTAGCGGGCGGCCACGGCCTGGCGGGCGGCTTGGGCGGCGGGCAGGTAGTGCAGCTTCACGCGCAGCAGGGCGGCTTGCAGGGTATCGAGGCGCGAGTTGAGGCCCACGCGCTGGTGCAGGTATTTCTGGCTCTGGCCGTGGTTGGCTAGCTGGCGCAGCAGGGCGGCGCGGGCCGCGTCGCGGGTGAAAAGGGCGCCGCCATCGCCGAGGCAGCCCAGGTTTTTGCTGGGGAAGAACGAGGTGGTACCCACCTCCCCTACCGTACCGGCGTAGGCCGTGGCACCGCTGGCGAAGGTGAAGGTGGCGCCCAGCGCTTGCGCATTATCCTCAATCAAAGCGACCCTAGCGGACTGACAAATCTTCGTCAACTCTTCCAAATCAGCGCATTGCCCAAACAAATGCACCGCCACCACGGCCCCGGTGCGCGGCGTGAGCGCCGCCCGCACGGCCGCCGGGTCCACGTTGAAGGTATCGGGCAAAACATCCACCAAAACGGGCTTCAGGCCCAGCAGCGCCGCGGCTTCCAGGGTAGCCACGTAGGTGAAGGCGGGCACGATAACTTCGGCGCCGGGCGGCAACTGTAGGCTTAGCAAGGCCAGCGTAAGGGCATCGGTGCCGTTGGCGCACGGCACCACGTGCGCGCCGCCCAGGTGCGCGCCCAGTTCGGCGGCAAACTCGCCCACGGCTGGCCCCTGAATGAAGGCGGCCTGCTGCATGGTTTCGTGCCAGGCGGCATCCAGTTCGGCCTGGTAGGCAGCGTGCTCGGCGGCCAGGTCGAGCAGGTGAATGGGCGGCAGAGGCGAAGAAGACAAAGTAGGCAATTGGAAAAGTCAAAAATACTGGCCTGGCCAGCCCGCTTAGCGCAACTTCAAGGCTGAAGCTGTTTAGGAATTCTGGAGACCGTTTGTCATTGCGGGCGCAGCGCAGTAATCATCTTGGAACGAGTCGTTCGGGTATCGTGCTGGGGCGATTGCCGCGCTACGCTCGAAATGGCAAACTGTTTTTGAGCACTCCTTGCCGATTCCTTAAACCGCTTCGCTACCCTAGTTCCTCCAGCAGCCAGCGCAGCTTCAATAGGTCAAGAGCCCGCAAGTTGGGCCGGGGGCCCAGTAGCTGGCGGCGCAGCGCGGGCTCCAGGGCGGCCAGGGTGGCGCGGGCAGCCCCGGCTAGCCCGGCCCGGCGCAGACGGGCGGCAGCGCGGGCCAGCCGGGTGTCGGCTCCCAGGCCGTCGGTGCGCAGCACCTGGGCCAGGTTGCGCACGGCCTGCTGGCTTTTGGCCAGAAACGCGGCAGCCGGCTCCAAGCCGTCGTGCAGCACGGGGTTGTCGAGGTGGCGCACGGCCTCGCCGGCTTGCGCCAGCGCCAGGCCAAAGCGGGTGTCTTCGTGGCCGTAGCCGCGCAGGCGCTCATCGAGCGGAAATTGCAGCAGCAAGTCTCTTTTTACCAAGGCGTTGTTAAGCGTCAGTTGGCCGCCGGGGTCGCGCTGGCGCCGGGCGGCGGGGCGCATTTCGCGGGCGCGGCCGTAGTGCCAGCGCAGGCGCAGGGCGGGGTCGGCGGGCGGCGTGGCCTCGTAGGTGGTGCCGCCGATAAAGAGGCGCACGCCGGGCTGCTGGCGCACGGCCCGGGCGTAGCGGGCCACAAACTGGCCATCGGGCAGGCGGCTGTCATTGTCCAGCAGCAGCAGCCACTCGTGGCGGGCGCGGGCGGCCAATTGGTTGCGAATGGCGGCACGGCCCACATTGGCGGGCAGCTCTTCGTAGCGCACGCCGGGCAGGCTAGCCAAGAGTCGGTTTTGGAGCTGCTGAGCAGGCTGCGAGGCATCGTCGAGTAGGACGATTTCCAGTGCGCCCGGCCAGTCGGCAGCCTGCGCCCGCAATGCGCCAACCAGCACGGCTACCTCACAATTAAAAACCGGAATTAAAACGGAGAGGCCGGCGTGCATAAGCCAAAGCTAGCTGGCGCTAGGCCCGCGCCGAATCCAGCAGCTGGCCCGCGCGGCAGGTAAGCACGCGGTGCGGATATTTTTCGAGCAACTGAAAATTGTGCGTCGCCATGAGAATGGCCGTGCCCGCGTGGTTTATTTCCCGAAACAGCTCCATGATGCCGTCGGCCACTTCGGGGTCGAGGTTGCCGGTGGGCTCGTCGGCTAGCAGCAATACCGGCTCGTTGAGGAGCGCCCGCGCTATCACCACGCGCTGCTGCTCGCCGCCCGAGAGGCGGTGCGGCATGCGGCCGGCCACGCCGCTCAAGCCCACCTGGGTAAGCACTTCCTGCACGCGCTGCTGGCGCTTGGCCTTGCCGCGCCAGCCGGTGGCGTTGAGCACGAATAGTAGATTCTCCCCCACCGAGCGGTCACTCAGCAATTGAAAATCTTGAAACACAATGCCTAGCCGGCGGCGCAGGTACGGCACCTTGCTGGCCGGCAGCCGGGGCAGGTCGAAGCCCGCCACCGTGCCGGTGCCCACCAGCAGCGGCAGGTCGGCGTACAGCGTTTTGAGCAGCGACGACTTGCCCGCGCCGGTGCGCCCCACCAGGTAGGCAAACTCGCTCTTTTCCAGCGCGAAAGACACGTTTTCGAGCACCGCCCGCTCCTCCTGGGTGATGGTGGCCCCGCGCAGCTCAACTATCGGCTCGGTCATGGCAGTTTTCAGAGTTCGAGCTTGCGCAATTTGCCAAATTCCAGCTCCGAGATGACGGCGGCCAGCGGCACTTCCTGGCCTTCGAGGCCGTAGCGGTGCAGGTCTTTGAGCGGCCGGTCGGCCCGGAAATAGGCAATCAGCACGAAATGCTCGTCGCGTAGCTGGATGTAATCCGGAATCTTGGCCTTGCCTTTTACTTTGATGATGTACACGGCTTGGAAATGTGGGAAATGTGGGAAATTTGAAAATGTGAGAGATATTTTCAGACGAACGGCTGAGCAGACTGTGCTACCTTCATTTTCACATTTCCCACATTCTACCCATTAGTTTCAGGCGTTTACCTTCTTGTGGTCGGCCAGAAACGTTGCCAGGCCCTTGTCCGTCAGCGGGTGATTGAGCAGGCCGGTAATGACGTTGAGCGGGCAGGTAACGACGTCGGCGCCCAGCTCGGCGCACTGGATGAGGTGCGGCACGTGGCGCACGCTGGCGGCCAGCACCTCGGTGGCGTAGCCATAGTTGGCAAAAATCTCGATAATCTGGGCAATCAGACCCAGGCCGTCGGCGCCGATATCATCGAGGCGACCCACGAAGGGCGACACGTAGGTGGCGCCGGCCTTGGCGGCCAGCAGGGCCTGCCCGGCCGAGAAGATAAGCGTGCAGTTGGTGCGGATACCCTTGTCGCTGAAATACTTGATGGCTTTCACACCCTCCTTAATCATGGGTACCTTCACTACGATGTTGGGGTGCAGGTCGGCCAGGGCCTCGCCTTCGCGGATGATGCCGTCGAAGTCGGTGGCGATAACCTCGGCCGACACGTCGCCGTCCACGATGTCGCAGATGGCGCGGTAGTGGGCCATCACGGCATCGGTGCCCCGGATGCCTTCCTTCGCCATCAGCGAGGGGTTAGTGGTCACGCCATCGAGCACGCCGAGGTCTACGGCTTCCTGAATTTCGGCCAGGTTGGCCGTATCAATGAAAAACTTCATTTGGTAGCTGTTGGCTAGCAAACGGGTCGCTGCTAGCCTTGAAAAATAAAAACCCAGCCGTAGCCGCCAGCGCACTACTGGTAGCCAACGGCCAAAAATAAAACCGGCCCAAAGCTACGCGCTACCTGCCCAAACCTGGCCGATAAACGCGGCTCGGGGCCGGCTGGAAAAGACAAAAAAAAGCGAGCCAAAATCGCACCGCTCAACCACCTACCCTTGCTGCCTTCCGGCCCTGGGGGAGTTCAGTAGGAGCTGGTCGTTCTGACTCGCCGGTGCAAAGATAGACCGCAGATTTAACGGATGAAACGGATTTCGGGGATACGCCCAACTGCGTTGGGCTGACTGGACTGGCTTTTAGGGGTTTAGTGGATGAAAATATTTTTTGCCTGCTGCTGCGCAGCAAGAAAAAGCTGGGCTAGCCGTGCCATTAGGGGCAAAACAGGGGTATTTTTGCACCCACTTTCACCCGGCCCAGCCGAAAAACCAGCGCCAAGCTGCCAGGCTGCTAGCCTGACCCACCCTGCCCAACGCGGCAGCCAGCCCCCCCCCGCCTAGTCAGCCTGCCACCGGCAGGCGTATCCCCGAAATCCGTTAAATCCGTTAAATCTGCGGTCTTATGCAGCAAATCCTGATTCTTGACTTCGGTTCGCAGTACACGCAGCTCATTGCCCGGCGCATTCGCGAGCTCCACGTTTTTTGCGAAATTCACCCCTACACCCACGCCTCTCAGCTGGCCGAGCGCATTAGCGCCGGCGACCTGCGGGGCGTTATTCTTTCGGGCTCGCCCTGCTCGGTGCGCGATGCGGCCTCGCCCAACCCTGATTTGAGCGGAATACTCGGTAAGGTGCCGGTGCTGGGCATCTGCTACGGCGCGCAGCTGCTGGCCCAGCAGGGCGGCGGCGAGGTACTGCCGGCTACCATCCGTGAGTACGGCCGGGCCCGGCTGAGCCAGCTCGACGAGGCCTCGCCCCTGCTCAGCGGCCTGCACTTGGATACGCAGGTTTGGATGTCGCACGGCGATACTATTAAGACGCTGCCAGCCGAGTACAACATCATCGCCAGCACGCCCGAGGTGGCGGTGGCCGCCTACAAGCTGCCCGGCCAGGACACCTACGGCATCCAGTTTCACCCCGAGGTAACGCACTCCACGGAGGGCAAGCAGCTGCTGGCCAACTTCGTGGTCAACATCTGCGGCTGCGACCAGAGCTGGACGCCCGAGCACTTCGTAGACTCGATGGTGGAAGCCCTGCAAAACACCGTCGGCCCTAGCGACCAGGTAATTCTGGGCCTCTCGGGCGGCGTGGACAGCTCGGTGGCAGCGCTACTGCTGCACCGCGCCATCGGGCCGCGTTTGCACGGCATTTTTGTCGATAACGGCCTCTTGCGGCAGGATGAGTTTGCCTCGGTGCTGAAGGCCTACGAGGGCCTGGGCCTGAACGTGACCGGCGTGCGCGCCGCGCCCGAGTTCTACAAAGCCCTCGAAGGCCTTTCCGACCCCGAGCAGAAGCGCAAGGCCATCGGCCGCACGTTTATTGAGGTATTCGACCGCGAGGCGCAGCAGGTGGATGGCGCGCGCTGGCTGGCCCAGGGTACTATTTACCCCGACGTGATTGAGTCGGTTTCGGTGCACGGCGGCCCGGCCGTGACCATCAAGAGCCACCACAACGTGGGCGGCCTGCCCGAGAAAATGAACCTCAAAATCGTGGAGCCGCTGCGCATGCTCTTCAAGGATGAGGTGCGCGAGGTGGGCGCCGCGCTGGGCCTGCCCGGCGAGATTTTGAACCGCCACCCCTTCCCCGGCCCCGGCCTGGGCATCCGCATTCTGGGCGACATCACGCCCGAGAAAGTGGACCTGCTCCAGCGTGCCGACGGCGTATTCATCAACCTGCTGAAGGAGCGCGGCCTCTACGAGCAGGTATGGCAGGCCGGCGCCATGCTGCTGCCCGTGCAGAGCGTGGGCGTGATGGGCGACGAGCGCACCTACGAGCGCGTGGTAGCCCTGCGCGCCGTGACCAGCGTGGATGGCATGACCGCCGACTGGGCCCACCTGCCCTATGAGTTTCTGGCTGAGGTTAGCAATAAGATTATCAATCAGGTACGCGGCATCAACCGCGTGGTGTACGATATTTCGAGCAAGCCGCCGGCTACGATTGAGTGGGAATAAATTTGCTGTAACTGGTTAATATTATGCATCTTACTACGGAGCTGTATTCAGTATCACGCCAGTTTTTGCCGGTCGATGGGCAACACATTGCTGCCCATCAGACTGACACCCAAGTAGTAGTTTACCAAGCGTATAACCCGGCCATCGCCCGGTTTGCGGTCGAAAACCAATACCTGGGCGGCCCCAGCTTCAGCTACGGCCGCATGTCGTGGATTAAGCCCAACTTTCTGTGGATGATGTATCGCTGCGGTTGGGCCAGCAAGGAAAACCAGGAGCGCGTGCTAGCGCTTTGGCTTGATAAGTCAGCCTTCGAGGGAATCCTTCAGCAGACTGCATTTTCGACCTTCGGGGCTGGCAACTACGAATCGGAAGAAGCCTGGAAACAGGAGCTAGCCACCAAAAATGTGCGCCTGCAATGGGACCCCGACCACAGCCCCTACGGCGGAAAGCTCACGCGGCGGGCCATGCAGCTAGGCCTCAAAAACGATATACTGGAACAATTTGGCAGGCAGCAGGTCACACGCATCGAAGACGTTACCGACTTTGTGCAGCAGCAAAAAATACACGTGAATAACCGGCAATTAAACCAGCTACGCGTGCCACAAGAGCGCGTGTACATGGTAGGTAATGCCGCGCTGGCGCAAAAAATAGGTCTTTCTACTTGGGCTAGCTAGCCGCTTCGACGAAAACGGCCGCCTGCTGGGCAGCTAGCCCATTGCCGGTAGAGCTAGCGGGAAGCGTAGCGTGAACGTCGTGCCCTGGCTTAATTCGCTGGCTACGCTGCGCTCAATGCCGAGCAGGTCGCAGGCCTTGGCCACGATGGAGAGGCCTAGCCCGGTACCCTCAATGTGCTTGTGAGCCAGTGCATCGGAGCGGTAGAGCGGGTCGGAAATATGGGCCAGGTTTTCGACCCGGGTGCCGATGCCCTGGTCGGTGACGGTGCACACGAGGCGCCCGCCAGCCGAGGCCAGTGCCACGACGATAGTTGAGTTCGGCGCCGAATACTTGATGGCATTGGCCAGCACGTTATCCAGAATCAAATCAACCAGATAAGGGTTTGACACGATAATGACGGCTTCGCCGTCCGGCACGTCGACCCGGATGTGCTTGGCGCTTAGGTCGGCGCGGTGGCGGTGCAGCACCTCGTCGACGCAGCTAAGTACGCCCAACCCCTGGCGGTTGGCGCGCTGGCCGGGGCTGCCGAAGTGGGCCAGCAGCAGCAGTTGCTCGACGAGGCGCGTGAGGCGGTCGATTTCCGACATGCCCAGCGTGATGCTTTCAACGTATTCGGGCGCGCTACGGGGCTTGCGCAGCAGCACTTCGAGGGTGCCGCGCAATACCGCCAGCGGGGTACGCAGTTCGTGCGAGGCATCGGCGGTGAATTGCTTTTCGCGGGCCACGGCCTGCTCTACGCGGTGCAGCAGGCCATTGATGGCGCTGGCCAGGGTGTGCAGCTCGCCGGGGCGCGGGGGCAGGGCAACGCGCTCGGCCAGGTTGCTGCGCGTGATGCGGTTGGTGGCGGCCATAATCTGGGCGATGGGCGCAATGCAGCGCCCCGCCAGCCGCCGCGCGCTGCCAAACAAGGCCAGCAGCACCACCGGGTACGAGCCCAGCAGCACCAGCCCGAGGCTAGCCAGCTCCGACGAGATGGCCGCCAGCAGGTAGCCGGCCGTGCCGCCCCCCCTTCGGCCGCCAGCCGCACCTGCACCTGTCGGATGGCCGTGCCCCGCAACTGTGAGCTACCTGGCTAGCTCAGTCTTAATTTTCCCTTATCCATGAAAGTTTATCTGCTAGCCATCATGGTGGCGTTGCTGGCCGCGGCTGCCCCCAGGCCCACGCCCGCCGCCAGGCCAAAACTATGCCGCCCGCCGCGCCCGCGCCGGGGATGCAGCCGGGCAGCGCCGCCACCCCGGTCAACGCCCCCAATGGACTGCCTGCCGGGCCAGGCCCGGCAGCCCACGCAGCGCCGCCACCCCGGTCAACGCCCCCACGCCTCCCGCCGAGGCCGGCGGCAGGCTCAACTACCGCAACCCGGCCGCCGACCAGCTCATTCCGGTCGAAGCCGATAAGCGCTAAGCCATTACGGTCGACCTGCAAGCCACCGTGTGGAGCTGCTAGAATTATTTCACGACTCGAAGCAGAGCCACTGGAACCTGCGCGGCCCCCTCTACCTACCCCTGCACGAGAAGCTCCAGGAAAACGCCGACGAGTACCGCAAATACGCCGACCTGCTGGCCGAGCGCGTGCTGCAAGTGGGCAACCCCATCGACGGCCGTACCGGCGTGGTGGCCGCCATGGCCAACCTGGGCGAGCTTCCCGGCGGCTATCTTACTGATAAGCAAGCACTCATCCTCATAGCCGAGCGCATTACCACCGTGGCCAAGCGCGTGCGCCCGCGTATCGACCACCTCAGCAAGATTGACGAGGTAACGTCCAACCAGTTGCAGAACCCTAGCTACCAGCTCGATAAGCACGTGTGGCAGTTCTGGGTGCAGAGCCGTAAGCACTGGCTAGAAAGCATAAGCAAAGAGGCGTCCGTGGACGCCCCCTTGCTTATAATTGTCTATTGCGTATCCTCACTGAAAGCGCCCGCGTGGCCGTGGCGCAGGGCGCGGTGCGGGGCCTGCCAGTCGGGCATAGCCTGGCCCAGCAAATGCCAGAAGCGGGCGTTATGCAGGCGCTCGTGCAGGTGGGTCAACTCGTGCACCACCACGTATTCGAGGCAGGCTAACGGCCACTGGCTCAGCTCCAGGCTCAGCCAGATGCGGCGGGCGCGGATACTACACGTGCCCCAGCGGGTCTTCATTTGCTTGATGCCCCAGGCCGCGGCCTGGGCGCCCACCACGGGCTCCCATTTGGCCAGCAGGGCCGGCACCAGGGCTTGCAACTGCGTGCGGCGCCAGCGGGCCAGCACCTGCGCCCGCTGCGCGGGCGTGGTGCCGGGCGGCACCCGCAGGTGCAGCGCGGCCTCATCAGGGGCTAGCCACACCTGGGCGCGGCCAGCCTGCACGTGCACGTGCAGGGCTAGCGCCCGGCCCTGGTAGTAGTGGGTTTCGCCGGTTTCGTAGCGCAGGGCGGGCGGGGCGGGCCGCTGCTGCATGGTAGCTTGGTGGCGCCGAATCCAGGTCAGCTTGCGCAGTACCACTTCCTGGATGGTTGCCACGCTCGTGCCCGGCGGCACCGTGATGCGCAGCTGCCCCAGCGGCGGCCGAATGGACAGGCGCAGCTGGCGCACGGGTTTGCGTACCACTTCGGCCGCGATGTCCTCAATGAGCAGGGTAGTAAAAGCAGCCAATGACCGGTAACAGGGGACGATGAAAAGGTAAATTTACGCCCCGCCCGCCGCGGGCCGGCCCCCGCGGGCCCACCCCACCCGGCCACCGCCGCACCGCTACCGCCAACGTAATTTTACGGGATAAAGCTTCCGCGTTTATTTCTTCTGCCCATGCGCTGGCACTGCATCCAACACCTGCCCAACGAGGGCCCCGGCCACGCCGCCGCGTGGCTGGCCGCGCATGGCCACTCGCTCACGCTCACGCGACTCTTTGAGCCTGTCCCGGTTTTTCCGGCCCTGGCGGAGTTTGATGCGTTGCTGATTTTGGGCGGCGCCATGAGCGTGCACGACGAAGCCGAATTTCCCTGGCTGGCCCAAGAAAAAGCCTTTTTGCAAACTACACTGCGGGCGGGCAAAATCACGCTGGCCCTGTGCCTGGGTGCGCAACTGATAGCGCAGGCGCTGGGCGGCGAGGTGCGCCCCAACCCCGAGCCGGAAATCGGCTTCTGGACGGTGCGCTTCTCGGCCAAAGCCCTCACGCACCCGCTGCTGCGCGGCTGGCCCGACAAGGCCACGGTATTGCACTGGCACTTCGATACCTTCACGGTGCCGCCGGGGGCCGTGCGGGTGGGCATGTCGGCGGGCTGCGCGGCGCAGGGCTTCGTGTGGGGCGATGGGATTATCGGCCTCCAGTTTCATCCCGAAATGACCGAGGAAATGGTGGAGAAATTAATTACTTTCGAAAACCACGACACGGCCGAAGAACAAAAATTTGTGCAGACCGCCGCGCAAATTCGAAGTAAATTAAAATCGGTGTGGAAGGGTCGGAAATTACTTGAGCAGCTACTGGAAAATATGGTGGCGCTGCATACGGCAGATTTAACGGATTAAACGGATTACGCCGATACGCTTGCCTCCAGCAAGCTGACTACTACCTAATGCCATATTATTGCCTAGTAGTTAGCCACTTGCCTAGTCAGCTTGCCGAAGGCAAGCGTATCGGCGTAATCCGTTTAATCCGTTAAATCTGCGGTCTAGAACCCTTTCGGCAACTCAATCCCCTTAATCGTTTTATACAGGCTCAGCGCGTGCTGGTCGGTCATGCCAGCCACGTAGTCGGTGAGCAGTACTATCTGCTCGTAGGCCGAAGCATCGGCCTGGTGGCCGACGGCCCGAAATTGGGCAGGTAATAAATCGAGTAATTTTCTGGAGCGGTGGTTATTCTTGGAGTCAAAAATGGCGCACAGAAATACGTCGAGCAGGCCGCCGAGCACCTCGAAGCCAGCGGCTTCGATTTCGAGCACCGGGCGCGAGCGGTAGAGTTTATCGACGCTCAACTGCTGAATTTCCTGCAAGAACTCGTAGCCGGTCAATTCCTTTACCAGCGAGGCGTCGTAGGTGCCGGCCAGGATGGCGGGCGCGTGCTGGGCAAAGCGAGTGGCGGTTTCATCCACGAGCTGGCCGATGAGCGTGGCGCGCAGGTAGCCCAGTTCTTCCTGCCAGTCGCGCCAGTGTAGGCTGCTGCTGCCGGCGCCCTTGGGACGGGCGTTGGGGGCAGCGGCGCGCAGGTTGCGCATAAGCTGCAAGCCGCGCTCGTGGTCGATGAGGCCGAGCTTGAGGCCGTCCTCAAAATCGATGATGCGGTAGCAAATGTCGTCGGCGGCTTCGACCAGGAAGGCTAGTGGGTGGCGGTGGTAGAAGCCGGCCGGGCCGTCTTTGGGCAGCAGGCCCAGCTCCTCGGCCACGAGTTTGAAACGTGGGTTTTCGGCCTGGAAATGACCGTATTTCTTTTCGCTGGCACCGTTTTTCCGTTTATCATCGGCGATAATCGACGGGCGCGGGTACTTGGTAAACGCGCCGAGCGTGGCGTAGGTGAGCCCCAGCCCGGCCGAGCCGCTGCTGAGCGCCGGGTAGGTGTGGGTGAGGATGCGAAAGCCCGCCGCGTTGCCCTCAAAATGCTGCAAATCGGCCTGCTGGGCGGCGCTGAGGCCGGTGGTGAAGCGCTCGGCGGCTCGGCTGGCAAAATAGGCCGAAATGGCATCCTCGCCCGAGTGGCCGAAGGGCGGGTTGCCGATGTCGTGGGCCAGGCAGGCAGCGGCCACGATATCGCCGCAGTCCTGGGCGAAATCGGGTAATTCTTTTTCGATGTCGGGGTCGTTTTCGAGCACGCGGCGGGCCGAGAGGCGGCCCAGCGAGCGGCCCACGCAGGCGGTTTCGAGCGAGTGCGTGAGGCGGGTGTGCACGAAGTCGGTTTCGGGCAGTGGCATAACCTGGGTTTTGCGCTGCAAGCGCCGGAAGGCCGAGGAAAACACCACGCGGTCGTAGTCGGCCAGGTAGGGCGAGCGGCCGGGCATAGGCACCTCAGCGGGGCGGTCGGGGTAGCGGCGGGTGGAAAGCAGGCGAGACCAGGACATTTTTTCGGGAGGAGCAATACGACAGAAAAACAAAGAACGTCATGCTGACGAAGGAAGCATCTCGCTCGCGCCGCGTTCTCACCCACGCTGCATAGGGTTGCTAATCCAACGCTGCGGGCGAGATGCTTCCTTCGTCAGCATGACGTTCTTTTACGAACTTTTCTGCTCGCGCTTCTTCATGAAACACCGCCTACCCCTACTCTTTGCGCTGCTCAAATTTCTCTCCGGCCTGGCGCTGGCTGGCTACGGCACTTACGAACTGCACCGCGACGAATACCTGTACCTAGACTACGGCCACCACCTGGCCTGGGGCTACATCGAGGTGCCGCCCCTCACGGCCCTGCAAAGCTGGGTGACGCTGGCGCTGGGCGGCGGCTTCTTCTGGGTGAAGGCGTGGCCGCTGCTGTGGGGAGCGCTGACGATTTACGTGGTGGTGCGGCTGGCCCGGCAGCTGGGCGGCGGGCCGTGGGCGCAGGCGCTGGCCGGCGTGTGCTACCTCACCACGGCCTACGGGCGGGTCAACCTACTTTTTCAGCCCAATGCGTTTGAGATATTCAGCTTTACCCTGGCCACTTACCTGCTGGTGCGGCACGCACAGCCCGACGGCCACCCCCGGCACCTCTACGGGCTGGGCCTGATGCTGGGGCTGGGCATTCTGAATAAATACACCACGTTTTTCTTCGGCGCGGCGGTGCTGGCGGCGCTGCTGGCTACGGCACCGCGCACGTTTGGGCGGCGGCCCATCTGGCTGGCGGCGGGCATTGCCTTGCTCGTGGCAGCGCCTACGCTGGTGTGGCAGGTGGCGCACGGGCTGCCCTTTCGGCACCATATGGCGCTACTGCACGAGCAGCAGTTGGTGCACGTATCGGCGGGCGGGTTTTGGAAAGAGCAGGTGCTGCTGTGCTTTTCGGCGGTGCTGGTGTGGGTGCCGGGGCTGTGGGCGGCACTACGCGGCCGGCCGCAGCCAGCGGCCAGAGTGGTAGGCGTGGTGTACGTAGTGGGGCTGCTGATTCTGACCATCTTGCATGGCAAGAGCTACTATGCGCTGGGCTACTACCCGGCGCTGTTTGCGGTGGGTGCGGTGTGGTGGCAGGCGCAGGTGGCGCGGCCGGGCCTGCGGGTGGCGCTGGTAGGGCTACCACTGCTGCTGTGGGTGCCGCTGGTGCGCGATATTTTCCCCATTCTGTCGCCGCCGGCTATGGTGCGGCTCGGCCAGCGGCCGCTGCACCAGAAGCTGGGCCTCAACCGCTGGGAGGATGGCGAAATCCACCCGCTGCCCCAGGACTTTGCCGACATGCTGGGCTGGCGCGAACTGGCCGACAAAGCCTGGCTCGCCTACCAGGCCCTGCCCGACTCAACGCGCGCCAACACGCTCATCAAGTGCGACAACTACGGCCAGGCCGGCGCCCTCAACTACTACAACCGCGACCGACCCATGCCCGCCGCTATTAGCTTTAATGGTAGCTACTTATATTGGTTTCCGCAGTGGCCAGCGCGGCCTTACAAGCACCTACTGCTCATTGGCGAAGGCCACCCTGACGAGCTGACGCCTTATTTTCAGCACTTTGCGAAGGTGGGCGAAGTCACCAACCCCTACGCGGTAGAGCGCGGCACCACCATCTACCTCGGCACGGGCCCCAGCCCGGCCCTAGTAGCCCGCGCCGCCGCCGAGCACCGCGCCGAGCTGGCCGCCTGGGAGGGCAATTTGCATCCCTAGTCGCCTCAAGACGTTGGCCAGCCTGTGTTGCGGCAGTGTTATGGTTGGCTTTTTGGCGGCTGCGCGAGTGCTTAATCGGACCACGCGGCGCTATTTTGGCGGCATGAAATATCTCCTTCTTGCCGCCGGGCTGCTATTGACTTCCGGGGCGCGGGCCCAGGCTACCAGCCCGGCGCTGGCTACCCAAACTGCTCATTATCAATACTGCCTGCTCTCCCAAAGAGGCAATACTTGGCAGCTCGACTACGGCCAGGATGCTAAGCCCGCCGTGGCCGACGCCAGCCTGCGCGAAGACAATGCCGTCATTGCCAAGTTCAAGTCGGAAGTAGCGGCCCTCAATTACCTCGATGGCCGGGGCTGGGAATACGTGAACAGCACCAGCTACTCGGGCACCACTTACTCGGGCCGCACCGACTACCTGCTGCGCCGCCGCCGGCCCTAGCCAACGCCTTGGGCTAAGTTTAGGCTAGCCGTTTACTCGCTCGGCGGCGCTTCCTGGCCCCGGCCCAGCAGGCGCACGGTGGCGTAGGCAATGAGCAGAAACACCCAAAAAACGGCCGTTACGCCCCAGGTTTGCCAGTTGTGGAAGGGGTGCAAAAACCGCTGCACAATGTCGTAAAACAGCGTAAACGGATTGGTCAGCACGTTCCAGGAGTTGTAGCGCAGGTAGCGGCCCAGGTACACCCCAAAGGCGCTCAGGCCCAGCGCCACCGTCACAAACAGCCAGCCCGCCCCAAAGCCCAGGCGCTGGCGCACCAGCGCGTGCATGTCGAGCAGCGAGGCGAAGGCCAGCATCAGCCCGTTCCAGGCGCACGACATGATGAGGGCCAGGTCGTACCAATACGGCACGCCGGGGCGCGGCTCCAGGTGAAAAAGGTCGGTAATGAGGTAGGGCGCGTTGGGAAAAAACAGCAGCCACACCACGCCCACCGGCAGCAGCAGGCGGGCCCCCGGCGGCCGGCTGGCCAGCGTGAGCGCCGCGCTCAGGGCAAAGGGCACGGCGGCTAGAAATAAATTCCAGAGCAGACCCACGAATAGCTCCTGCCGCGTGAGGGCAATGCGCAGCGCAATGAGCGCGCAGCTCAGGGCCAGCGACAAACCCAGGGCCAGCAGCAGCGGCAGGCGGCGGCGCAGGGCAGGTAAGGAAAGCGGCATGGGCAGGCGGCGGCTAGTACCGCACGAAGGTAGCCGGGCGGGCGGGGCCGGCGGCGTTTTGGCCCCGCCGGGGGCAATGTACCTTTGCACCGGCCAACGCTGGCCCGCCCCCGCTGCATGACTTTATTACCTTGTGCCGTTGCCGCGCTGCCGTGGCGGCGGCTGCTCCTCCTTCCGCTGGCCCTGCTCAGCCTCACGGCCGCCGCCCAGGGCCAGCTCACGCGCTACCGCGTGGGCAAAACGCAGCTCGACCAGGGCCACTACGCCGTGGCCATGCAGGAGCTGGCGCCGCTGGCCCAGCCCGTCAACCACTTTGCCCAGGCCCCCGATGCGGCCTACCTCTACGCCGTGGCTGCCACCCGGCTCGGTCAGTGGGCCGAGGCCGAGCAGATGCTCAACCTCATCCGCAACCAGTACCCCACCTACGCCAACCTCAACGAGGCGCTGTATCTGCAAGGCCAGGTGTCGTTTGAGCAGGGCGACTACGACACCGCCCTGCGCACCCTGGGCCAGCTGCCGGCCGAGCAGTACGCCGCCCCCCGCGAGGCCATGCAGGCCACTTACCTGGCCAAGCTGAAAGACCGCGCCACCTGGCAGCGCCTCCAGAAGCGCTACCCGCAGAGCAAGCTCATCGGACGCCTGTATGCTGATTACCTGCTGAGTACGGGCGCTACTAACGATGCTGACCGCCAGCAGCTCGATGCGCTGGTGACGCAGTTTAAGCTCGACCGCACCCGCTACGCGCCCGCTGCCCCGGCCATGGCCACCCCTGCCGCCCCCAAGCCCCTGGCGCGCAAGGCCACCTACAGCATCGGCGTGCTGCTGCCCTTCGAGCTGCAAGACAACAGCTGGCAAACGCAGCGCAAAAACCAGTTCGTGACCGACCTCTACGCCGGCCTGCGGCTAGCCCAGGACTCGCTCCAGCGCACCGGCCACCCGGTGCAAATCTTTGCCTACGATACCGGCGCCGATACCCTCACGCTCAAGAACGTACTGGCCCTGCCCGAGCTGGCGGGCATGGACATGCTCATTGGGCCGGTGTATAAGTCGGGGGCCAAACTGCTGGCCCGCTACGCCCGCGAGCACCAGATTATCTGCGTCAACCCGCTCTCGCAGGATGGTGATTTGGTGGCTGATAACGCGTATCACTACCTCTATTCGCCCAGCGCGGCTACCCAGGCGCGGGCGGCGGCGCAGTTCGCGGCCGTATCGTTTGGCACCGGCCGCCCGGCCGTGCTGCTGCACGAAGACAGCAAGGACGACAACGATTTTGCCCTGGCCTACCAGGCCGCCTACGAGGCGGCGGGCGGCCACATCACGGCTAGCCACGCCTTCCGGCCCGACGACCCGGCCAGCCTGGGAGCCGCCTTTTTGCCGGCCGAGCTCACCGGGGCCAGCCACGTAGTAGTGGCTTCCGACCACCGCAAGGCCGGCCCGGCGGCTTTCGCGGCGCTGGGCACCGTGCCCGCCGCCAGCCGCCCGGCCCTGCTCGTGCCCGGCGCGTGGCTCGACAACCCCAGCCTGGGCGTGGGCCAGCTCGGCGCGGGCGTGTACTACTACCAGCCCAAGTACTTCGATAAGAACGGGGCCGGCTACCGCCGCTTCCGCCAGCTCTACTTGGCCAAGCAGAACCTGCCGCCCTCCGTTTTTGCCAGCCAGGGCTTCGAACTGCTGCTGTTTTTTGGCAATGCCTTGCAGCAATACGGCCCGGCTTTCCAGAGCGGGCTGGCCGGCGCGGCGCCGCAGCCGGGCGCCGTCTTCGAGGGCCTCACCTACCCCAGCGGCACCCACGACAACCAGACCGTGCCGCTGCTCAAGCTCAGCAACCTGGAGCCGCAGCTACTACGATAAGAATCTTCGCTTTTCGTTGTTGGTTTCCCGTTTTTCGTCTGGATTAATAGTCAGATTTAAAACCCTATTTCCCACCTCGAAAAACGAAAAACTAATAACGAAAAACGATTACAATGACAACCTCCGAATCTCTCTTTGCCCGCGCCCAGGACCTGATTCCCGGCGGGGTCAACTCGCCGGTGCGGGCCTTCCGCTCGGTGGGCGGCGCGCCCGTGTTTATGCAATCGGCCCAGGGCGCCTGGCTCACCGATGTCGATGGCAATAAGTACGTTGACTTAATCAACTCCTGGGGCCCGATGATACTCGGCCACGCCGCGCCGGTGGTGCAGGAGGCGGTGGCCAAGGCCCTGCCCGATTCTTTCTCCTTCGGCGCGCCCACCCGGCGCGAGGTAGAAATAGCCGAGCTGCTCATCGAAATGGTACCCAGCCTGGAGAAAGTGCGGCTCGTAAACTCCGGCACCGAGGCCACCATGTCGGCCATTCGGGTGGCGCGGGGCTACACGGGGCGCAGCAAAATCCTCAAGTTTGAGGGCTGCTACCATGGGCACGGCGACTCGTTTCTGATTGCCGCCGGCTCGGGTGCGCTCACGCTGGGCGCCCCCGACTCGCCGGGCGTGACCCAGGGCGTGGCCCAGGATACGCTCACAGTGCCCTACAACGACCTGGCCGCCGTGGAGGCCGCCATCGCCGCCAACCCCGAGCAGATTGCCGCCCTCATCATCGAGCCGGTGGTAGGCAATATGGGCCTCGTGGAGCCCGCCAAGGGCTTTTTGGCTGGCCTGCGGGCGCTGTGTACCCAGCACGGCATCGTGCTGATATTTGACGAGGTAATGACTGGCTTCCGGCTGGCCCCCGGCGGCGCGCAGGAGCGATTCGGCGTGGTGCCCGACCTCACCACGCTGGGCAAAATCATCGGCGGCGGCCTGCCCGTGGGCGCCTACGGCGGCCGCGCCGACATCATGAACCAGGTGGCTCCGGCCGGCAAGGTGTACCAGGCCGGCACACTTTCAGGCAACCCGCTGGCCACCGCCGCCGGGCTGGCCCAGCTGCGCTACCTGCACGAGCACCCCGAGGTGTATCAGCAGCTCGAAGCCACCAGCACCCGCCTGGCCGACGGCACCCGCCAGATTGCCAAAGAATTAGGCCTGAACTACACCGTGAACCAAGTGGGCTCGATGTTCAGCCTGTTCTTCACCCCCGAGCCGGTCAATAACCTCGAAGACGCCAAGAAAGCCGACCTACCGGCTTTCGGCCGCTACTTCCACGCCATGTTGCAGCGCGGCATCTACCTGGCGCCGTCGCAGTTTGAGGCGCTGTTTATCTCTACGGCCATCACCGACGAGCTGGTGGAGAAATACCTCACGGCCTGCCGCGAGTCGCTGGTGGAGGCGCACGGTCTTCCGGCGTAATTTTGCGCGCAAGGTCTGACTTCGTCGTCCTTCGGTTCGCAAGGTTAAAAAGGGTTTTCGCGAAAGCCCGGGCAGCCGGTGGCCAACTGCCACTACCGGCCGCTTGGCTTGCCCCCTCTTTCAACCTTGCGAACCGAAGGACGACGAAGTCAAACCTTTTTTACCTTGCGATACCTCGCGCTCTTTTTGAAGTTGCCTATGCGCCGTTCGCTCAGCCTGTTTCTCCTGTTGCTTTCGCTGGCCAGCCAGGCCCAGACGCCCGCCGAAACCAACAAGCAGCTCTTCGACCGCACCATCGACGAGTTGAATTTCCGCACCTTCGAAACGGTGTACGACAAGCACTTCACGCGCCAGAAATACCCGGCTACGCTGCGCACCGCCGCCGCCCGCCGCCAGTTCTCGGCCTTCGAGAACAACGCCGAGCTGCAAAAGCTGTTCCTCAACTACAACGGCGTAGCCGAGCGCTACAAGGCGCGCTTCGGCAACGGCCCGCTCACGCAGGCCGAGTTTGAGAAGCAGCTGGGCAGCGTGGTGCGCGACCGCAATTTCGAGTTTTTCATCCGGGGCCTGCCGCGCGATGAGCGCTCGGCGCTCATCCGCACCGAGCAGCGCACCATCAAGCAGGCGGTGGCGCAGTTCAACGCCAGCGGGGCGGCCGCCAAGCCCGCCCCCGAGCCCGAGGAACCCCTGACCGCCGCTGCGCCCCTCACCACCAATGGTCCCGCCCCCGGCGAAGACCTTAGCGGCGAAGGTAGCCCACCCGAGGCCAGGGTACTTGCGCCAAGCGCGGTCCTGAGTGAGCCCGCTGCCTCTAACGCTGGCGCCGGCGCCGGCCCCGGCTGGGTCGGCTACTTCACGCTGCTGCTCAGCCTGGGCTCCTTCGGCTTGCTGCTCTACACCGTGGCTAGCCTGCTGCCCGAGCTGCACCGCCTGCGCCGCCGCGTGCGCCAGCTGGAAAGCGAGCCAGCCTACTACGACGAGGCGGCCGACGCTGGCGCGGAGCCAGCCGACCAGCCGGCGCCCCCAGCCGGGCGCGGCCCCGGCTTCTTCAGCCGCTTCCGCCCCCAGGCCACCGGCGAGCTACCCGCCGACAACTACGACGACCAGGACGACGAGTCTCATTAATGGATAGTTGTTAAGTATTAATTGTTAATGACTGACTTACAGTCTACCCAATTAACCATTAACAACTATCCATTAACCATTAACTACCAACCAACTTCTGCTTTTGTGATTCTGACTGACCAGCAAATTCGCGCCGAAATGGAGCGCGGTACCATCGTGGTGCAGCCCTTTGACCCCGGCTGCCTGGGTACCAACTCCTACGACGTGCACCTGGGCCGCTTCCTGGCTACCTACGATGACCGGGTGCTCGACGCCCGCCGCCACAATACCATTACCACCTTCGAAATGTCGGCCGAGGAAGGCTACGTGCTCCAGCCCGGCATCCTCTACCTGGGCGTAACGGAGGAATACACCGAAACCCACGCCCACGTACCCTTCCTAGAGGGCAAGAGCAGCGTGGGCCGGCTGGGCATCGACATCCACGCCACCGCCGGCAAGGGCGACGTGGGTTTTTGCAACTACTGGACGCTCGAAATCAGCGTCTCGATGCCCGTGCGGGTGTACCCCGGCATGCCCATCGGGCAGCTCATTTACTTTGGTATTCAGGGCGATGTGCAAACGTTTTACAACCGTAAGCAGTCGGCCAAGTACAACGAGCGCAGCGAGCGCCCCGTGGAAAGCATGATGTGGAAAAACCAGTTCTAGCTGGCATAGGATACGCTTCAGCATACTACCATCAGTACGAGGCGACAGGCTAAAGCTTGCCTTACCCGCTTAACCCAACGGTAAGTTTTTCGTTAAACCGGTAGCTAATTACCACGCCCACTTATGGCGCGGTAATTGGCTACCGGTTTTTTATATCCATGCTTTGCCCGCCCATGAAATCTGCTTTTGCTTCCCTGCTGCTGCTAGCTACCCTCACGGCCCACGCCCAGCAAACGACGCCGGCCACCCCCATGCCGCAGGATAAAACCCAGCAAACCCCGCGCCTCAACCCCGCCACCTCTGACCGCGCCGAGTACCTGAGCGACCAGATGGCGCGCGACCTGCGCCTCAACGGCTACCAGTCGGCCCGCCTGCGCGCCATCAACGCCGACAAAACCGCCAAGCTCGAAGCCGCCGAGCGCCAGTATGCCAAAGACCCCGCGCAGCTCGACAAGCAGTCGAAAGCCATCGCCCGCGAGCGTGACAACGAGCTGCAAGCCTTCCTCAGCACCGACCAGTACACCGATTATTTCGACGCCCGCCAGCGCTACGCCCAGGCCGACCGCAACTACGCCCGCAACGCCTCGGCTTCCATCCTGGTGAATTCGGTGCAAAACCCGGCCCCCGTGCGCGCCAACGACGCCATTATCGCCCCCACCAAAACCAAGGATACGCGCCGCGCCAACGAGCCTTTCGGCCGCACGCTGCGGCAATAAGGCTTTCACCTTGTTTAAAAAAGAACGTCATGCTGAGCTTGCCGAAGCATCTCTACCGCGCCGCTAGGGTTGTTCGGTAGAGATGCTTCGGCAAGCTCAGCATGACGTTCTGTTTTACAAGGCTAGCTTAGAATTCAACTACTTACTTGATACTTCCAAGCCCCAGTTGCGGCCTTTTTCCACGGCGGGCACGCCTCTTTCGAGCCACACCGGGGCGGGCGCGCCTTTCAGGTAATGGTCGAAAAATTGCAGCTCGCGGATGGAGATGTCCTTGCGGTTTTCGCGCTTCACGAGGTTATGGGCCTCGCCGTTGTATTGCAACAGCCACACAGGCTTGCCCAGGCGGCGCAGGTCGGTAAACATCTCGATGCCCTGGTACCACGGCACGGCGCCATCGGCGTCGTTCGACATAATAACTACCGGCGTCTGCACCTTGGGCAGCGAAAATAATGGTGAGTTGCGGATGTACAAATCGGGCTTTTCCCACAGCGTGCCGCCAATGCGGCTCTGGGTGCGCTCGTACTGAAACTGCCGGCTCTGGCCCGATTCCCAGCGGATGCCGCCGTAGGCCGAGGTCATGTTCACGACCGGCGCGCCCGCCCAGGCGGCGGCGTACATGTTGGTCTGCGTGATGAGGTAGGCCACCTGGTAGCCACCCCAGCTCTGCCCCTGAATGCCGAGGTGGGCGCCATCGACCCAGGCGTTTTTCTTCAGTTCCTCCACGCCCGAGTTCACGTACTCCACGGCCGAGGGGCCGGGCTCGCCCACCGTGTAGCTGATGTCGGGCGTGAACACGAGGTAGCCGTTGCTGGCAAACGTGGTGATATCCAGTCGCGAAGGCGTGGGCGCCGGTGCCTGGTAGCGGTAAATACCGTCCGACAGCTTTTCGTAGAAATACGCCACCATCGGGTATTTCTTACTCGGGTCAAAATTCTCGGGCTTATACAGCACGCCGGTGGCCGCGTGGCCCTGCGGCGTGGTCCAGTGCACGAGTTCGGCCGTGAGCCAGTTGTAGTCCTTCTGTTGCGGGTTAATGGCGCTGAGGCGGGTTTCGTGCTGCAAGTCGGCGCTCACGTACAGGTCGGCCGACTGGCTCACGCTCGACTTGGTGTAGAGGTAGCGGTGCGCGTGCCTGGCCTGCTCCACGCTGGAGTACGTCACGGGGCCCATCGCCAGCCGCACCGGCGCCTGGCTACTGCCGATAGCCTTGCGGTAGTAGCCCCCGGTTTTGTCTACCTCGTTCTGGGTCAGCAGCAATAGCTCCTCGCTGGGCTCGATAAACTTCTGCTTATCCGCCGGCAGGCGGTAGCGAAAGCGCAGCTTCTGCTGCCGGCCCAGGCCGTTGGTGAAGTTGGTGGCCAGCCCCGTTTTGGGGTTGATTTTCCAGATGTCGTAGCGGTCGTAGAGCAGCACCGCCTCGTCGTTCTTGGTCCAGGCGGCCACGCCGTAGGCCTCCGGGTCGGTGGGCGAGTCGTTTTCCTCGTCGGCGAAGGAGACGCCGGTTTTCTGGGTCAGATTTACCGTTTGGTGGCTAGTCACCGAGTAGGCAAACCACGCCTTGGCCGCGTCGTCATACCACACCGCGTAGCCGCCGTTGGGCGAAATCTGAAACCGGCTTTTTGAGGCCTGCGGATTGATGGCCAGCCGCTTGCCCGTGAGTGTCGAAACCAGATACGCCTGCTTGCGCGTGCCGCCCTCCCACTGCATGGCCACGCGCTTGGCGGTGTCCGTCACGGCCAGCACGTACTCGGCGTTGGTGTTCTCAGCCAGGTAGGAGTCGCGCAGGTACTCGTCTTCGAGTTGGAAAAACTTGCTAGCCTGCTTTGGGTAAATGACTGCCTGGTAGTTGCGCTGCAATTCCTTTTTCAGGTTTTTGAGCTGCATGGGTTGCAGGTAGTCGTCCTTGTAGTTCCAGATATCAAGCTTGGCGTGCTCAAAATCGACCAGGCTCGTATCCTGCGGAATAGGGTCGGGCGCGGTGCCGAAAAACAGCTTCTCGCCGTTGTCGCTGAATGCCAGCTTGCCAAACCCACTCGGCGACCAGCCCGGCTTGAGCGCGCTAGCCCCCGGCGCCAGCAGCACGCGGGCGCTATCGGGGCCAAAATCAGCGTAATACAGGCTAAACGGCTTCACCAGGGCTTTTTCGGGGTGCTTCTCGGCCGTGAAGGCCAGCTGCTTGCCCCCCTCGTCAAAGGCCAGGTTTTTATACACGCCTTTACCCCGGCTCAGCTGCCGCAAGTCGTTGCTAGCCAAGTCGTACACGAACAAGCCTGAGCGTAGCGTCTTATTATTCTTCGGCGCCGCCACGGCAAAGGCCACTTTGTTGCCGGCCTTACTCAGCTGGTAGTCGGTCACGGCTTCGAACGTGCGCGACTGACCGGTGGCCAGGTTCATCACCGTCAGCGGCGCGCCTTCCTTCTTGGTTTCGAGCAGCCGGTCAGTGATTTTCTTAATAGTATCAACGGGCGCCTTTTTCAGCGAATCCTTGATGGCCGGCTTCATCGCCAGAAAGGCCAGCACGGGCGTGCGCTCGGCTAGCTGAAACGACTTTACGTTGGCGTATTTCGTGAGCTTGCCCGTGGCTAAGGTCACCACGCCCAGCGAATCTTTGGGCATCTGGTCGGGCTTCTTCTTCTTGATGCGCGCCTGCCGCACGTCTTGGTAGCGCGGCTTGATGGCAAAGACGGCGTACTTAGAATCGCCGGTGAACAGCGCCGAGTCGCCGCGGCTCACCTGACGCAGCAGCTTGTTTTCCGTAGTTTTCAAGTAAAGCACGGCGTCGCCCTGCTGCGGCCGCACCTGGTAGAGCACGTACTTGCCGTTGTCGCTGATACGCTGCCGCGCCACGCTTTGCCACTGGTCGTAGGCCGCAGCATCGATGGGCTTTTTGGGCGTCTGCTGGGCTAGCGCAGGCAGGCAGGCCAACCCGCTAAGGAGGAATAAATACTTATGCATTCGAACAAAAAACGGCCACGCGGGCCAGGAAAGGAAACCGAAAATAGGCCCGTAGGCTCATCCGGCTAAAGGCGTCGCCAGCCCCGCCCGGGCTGCGTGAATTCGAGCCAGAGCGCGCCAGAAAAAGCAAAAGCCTTTCTACCTGAGGCAGAAAGGCTTTTGCAACGGCAAAAAGTTGCTGGCCTACTGGTTAGTAGCGCCCTGCTCGTCAATGTAATCGCTGAGCTCCTTGCAGAGCTTGCGCATCATTTCGGCCATTTTTTTATCGCCGGTGGCCGTCTGCACGGTTTCGGCCATCGAGCCGATGTTATCGACCACGAAATACTTCATGGCGTCGGTGGGCATGTCCTTGGTCCAGAGGTCGATTTTCATCGTGGCATCGGCATTGCGGTCCCAGATGGCGACGTTGATGGCCTTGGCAAACTGAATATCGGGGCCCGCATCGGTGGCCTGCCAGCTGATGGCCTCGGGCACTTTCTGGTCGTCGAGGGCAATGCTAAAACGGATTTCTGACTTCTTCATCGCAGATTTAACGGATTTAACGGATTTCGCGGATACGCTTGCTGCGCAAGCTGGCTAGCCGGGCGAAAGCCGGTAGGCGCTTGCCTGGCTAGCTGATTGCAGCCAACAGATAGGCACCTTTGGTTGTCTAGGTTTACTGATTCTCTACCCCAAATCAACGGCCAACGCCCACGCAGTCAGCTTGCGCAGCAAGCGTATCCGCGAAATCCGTTAAATCCGTTAAATCTGCGGTTAGACATAATTGTTGAGCATGACGGGCATCACCAGCATGAGGATGCTCTCGCTCTCGTCGGCCTGGGCGGGCATCAGCAGGCCGGCGCGGTTGGGCGTGCTCAGCTCCAGCGTGATTTCCTCAGAGTCGATGTTGCTCAGCATTTCGAGCAGGAAGCGGGCGTTGAAGCCGATTTCCATATCCTCACCGTCGTACTGGCAGGCCAGGGTTTCCTTGGCCTCGTTGCTGAAGTCAAGGTCCTCGGCCGAAATTACCAACTCCGAGCCCGTGAGGCGCAGGCGCACTTGGTGGGTGGTCTTGTTGGAGTAGATGCTGATGCGGCGCACCGAGTTCAGCAGCTCCTGGCGGTTGATGATGAGCTTATTGGGGTTGCTCACCGGAATCACGTTCTCGTAGTCGGGGTAGCGCTCGTCGATGAGGCGACACACCAGACGCATCTGGTTGAACGAGAAAAAAGCGTTGCTCTGGTTGAACTCCACGCGCACCGGCGTGGCCTCCGAGGGCAGCGAGCTTTTCAGCAGGTTAAATGCTTTGCGCGGGATGATGAGGTTGGCGGTTTGGCCGGCGCCCACATCCTGGCGGCGGTAGCGCAGCAGGCGGTGGCCATCGGTAGCCACGAAGGTTACCTGGGCCTCGCCCAGCTGCACCAGGATGCCGGTCATGGCGGGGCGCAGCTCGTCGGTGCTAACGGCGAAG
>Ga0160428_1000173_pt1 | contig 80846 bp, 87 predicted proteins | sample SolpanmetagenomM_FD_108198 | JGI IMG/M metagenome (GOLD analysis project Ga0160428, IMG submission 108198) | Solar panel surface microbial communities from Lawrence Berkeley National Laboratory, California, USA - M | ecosystem: Engineered > Built environment > Solar panel > Unclassified ...
AATCACCTTTGCGCAACCCACCCCGGAAGCGGGGGGGATGACGGGTCCGTCGCCGTTATTATTGCGGGAAGGGCAGTACGTAACCACCGGACAAACGTTATTTCGGGTAGTAAACGCCAGCCGGTTGTGGGCCGAATTTCGGCTCTACGCCCGTGATGCGGCTGGTATAAAAGTGGGCGACCCGCTTACCGTCACCTTCGATCAGACAGGTCAGCCACCGCGCCCGGCGCGGGTGAGTCTGGTGGTTCCGTTCCTGGAAAATGGTACCCGCTTCACCACCATTCGTGTCAATCTGTCCGGTAATAGTAACCTCCGCGTGGGTCAGTTGGCCCAGGCCGACATTCGCCGACCGGCTACCGAAAGTCTGTGGCTCCCCATCGCAGCCGTCCTGGATTTGGGAAACGAACGGGTTGCTTTTTTACGGACCGGCAACGGTATTTTTCAACCCGTTCGGGTGCAGACCGGCCCGCAGGCAGGCGACCAGATCGCCATTACACGCGGTCTAACCGCCGACCAGTCCGTAGCCCGGGATGCTCAATTTTTAATCGATAGCGAAAGTTTTGTCAACGTAGCCGCCAAAAAATGAACAGTCTCAACCTAATTTACGGGTTTATGCTGCTAACGCTGATAGCCTGTAACCAGCAGGGCGACAACCAGCAGACCTCGGATTCGACCGTTGCCATAAACCAGCACGCCGACGGCCATCAGCATCCGGCCGGAACGCAATATACCTGCCCGATGCACCCCCAGATTGTGCAGGACGCATCCGGTTCCTGCCCCATCTGTGGCATGGACCTGGTACCCATCAAAAAGAATGGCCCGGCGAACACCACCCTCGTGCTGAGCGAAAGCCAGATGCAGCTCGCCAACGTAACAGTTCATCCCGTATCGAGCGGCAGCATCGGCAACAGCACCGAGTTGAACGCCCGCCTGGCCCCCGACCAGGAGAAAATCGACGTCATCAGTAGCCGCGTGGCGGGCCGCATCGACCGGCTGTACGTGAAAGAAACCGGGCAGGTTATTCGCAAAGGGCAGGTGCTGTACGAGATTTACAGCGAATCGCTGCTCACCGACCAGCAGGAGTACCTGGTGGCTCTGGCGCAGGAAATGGCCTTTCCAGCGGAGAAAAAATACAGTCAATTCCGGCAGGCCGCCGAGCAGAAACTCCGGCTCTACGGCATGACCCCGGCGCAGATTACCCAACTGGCCAGCACCAAAAAAGTGCAGCCGCGCATTCCGTTCGTGGCCCCGGCGGGTGGTACCGTTACGGAGGTAGCCGTCAGCGAAGGACAGTACGTAGCCGAGGGAGCCTTGCTGTACCGGTTGGTGAACCTCGGTCAGCTTTGGGTCGAAGCTGAGTTGTACGCGGGTGAATCGGGCTACGTGAAGGTAGGCGACCGGGTGCCGGTTGAAGTAGTAGGTAATGAGAATTCGCAGCAGCTTATGGCGCGGGTGGCGTTTATTAATCCCGAATACCAGGCCGGGAGTCAGGTGCTGTTGCTGCGGGCGGTGTTGCTCAATCCGGGCGGGCGGTTTCAGCCGGGGCAGCAGGCACGGGTAACCATTCGGCACGGGGTTCAAAAAGGAATAACCCTGCCCACCACCGCTCTTGTTCGCGCTGGTGAAGGGGCGGTGGTGTTTGTGCAGACCGACACCAACACCTTCCAGCCGCGCCGGGTACAGGTCGGCACCGAAACCGATGAAAGTGTGGTCATCACCGGGGGCCTGACCGGCGACGAAACCGTGGCCATGTCAGGGGCATATCTGCTGTACAGCGAAATGGTCCTCAAAAAAGGCATCAACCCGTTCACGAAGAAACCCGGCACGGAAGGCGTAAAAACAACGCCAACCATCGAATCGAACCTGGTACCAATGGCTGGCATGAAGATGTGAGGAACTGCTAACTGAGATTAAAATGTAGTTTACGGCGGTTTACGACCCATCGCTGACACTCACTGAAGCCTTTATCAATGCCAATGTAAATCAGACAAAAGTAGCCGCCGATAGGGTAGCGAAATCCCTGTCGGGAGTAGATAAGAGGCAATTGTCCGGGTCCGCGCATACGGCATGGATGACGCAATCAAGTGCTATGAACACAGCTCTAAAAAGCATCCGTTTAGCGGAGGATGTGGAAAAGCAGCGCGTGGCCTACACCCAATTCGAGGACGCTTTGTATCAGAGCATAAAAGCCTTCGCTGTCACGGAGAAGCCGATTTATCGACAGTACTGCCCGATGGCCCAAAACAGCAAAGGTGCATACTGGCTGAGTGATAAAAAGCTCATTCGTAACTCCTACTTCGGGGAGCAGATGCTGACCTGCGGGGAAACGAAGGAGACTATTCCTTGAAGCCCAAAGTTTAAAAACCATCTATTCCACCTTTTCTGTTTAAGTATGCTCAATGCCTCGCCCAGTCGTAAAACAGTAAATCAGTATTCAGTTTGGTCGACACAACGACAACGTGTTCGTCGGGTTTTGGTTAGCCTTTGTCGGCGTGTGTTCCTAAAAGGCACACGGAGACTCTACCAGATAGCAGGCATTCAATTTCTGACTAAAGAACAAACCGTATCTTTTCTTGAACCCTATCGACTGATAACTCATCCGGCGACTACGTTACCATTAGCTGAGATCGTAGACCTGGCCGAACCAGCCAAAGTCTATTTTGAACCTGTAGCCGCTGAAACGGAACCCGTTGCCATCTGGCAGTATAAGGCTACGGAACGGTTAACAAAACTGTTGCCCTACGGTGGAATTCTTACCCAGCAAAAGCTGCTTTGTACGGATGCCAATACGGACGATTTCTTTCGGAATGTAGTACACCGAACAAAACGGACGACCCGTCAAACACAAACGTTGATTGCCCCCTGGAGTCACTATTTGGATGGCTTCATGTGGGGCGGCTACTATGACTTTGTCCTGTTGGTAGCGGGTAAATTATGTCGTATCAAAGATGCCCTGCCGGAGTCGGTCTTTAGAGAAGCACTGGTAGCTTACCCGCTCTTTGATACCAGCTATGAACGTGAGTACCTTTCCTTGTTAGGTATTGAAAGCAACCAGCTTGTTGATAGCCGAAAAACAACGGTTTCGTTTGATCAATGCATTCTGGCAAATGCAGGACACTGGTTTTATCCAAACAGTGCCGATGTGGCCGCGCTCCGTAAGTACGTGCTCGCCGGTAGGCCGCCTGCTGGTGGCCAGCGCAACCGGATTTACATAAGCCGTTCGGGCCGTCGCCGTATTCTGAACGAAGATGAGGTTATTCAGCTACTGAAGGCCTATAACTTTAAGGTGATCGAGGATATCCCCCGCGCGGTGACTGAACAGATGACTATTTTTCAAAATGCTGATTTCATTATTGGACCACACGGGGCTTCATTCACCAATATTCTTTGGAGCCTGCCTGGCGCACACTTGTTTGAGCTGTTCTCCGCTACCTACACCCCTGGCTTCTTTCGCTATCTAGCTGAATTATTGGGTCTTCGCTATTCTGCTTACTATCACGGGATAGCCCCAACAGATAACTGGGCGAAGGGACTGGAAGACGACATGTACATCTCGATTTCTGAATTAAAGCAGTGTCTGGATAATCTTTTTCTAACCACTTCGACTCAAACTTGATGAGACCGCCCTGACTAAGCGTCTCCTTAGAAGCATTTATTCGACCTTCTCCGGCGTCTTCCATACACCGAAGGAGGCTCTGACGAACCCCATTGATGAAACGTCGGTAGTAGCTGGTAGCAAATTACAGGCGAAAAATTGATAAACCGGCCGGGAATTCTATAACGAGTTCGGGGCAATACCAAGCGACCTTTATCTGACTAGTATAAGATAAACAGATAAAGCCCAGATGGAAACGATCAAACTGAAAACAAATATTAAATGCGGAGGCTGCATCGCCACCGTAACCCCATTTCTCAATCAGTCAGTCGGCGAAGGCAACTGGCAGGTCGACACCCAAAGTCCCGATAAAGTGCTGACCGTTAACACAAATGGCGTGACGGCTGAGATCGTTTAAGCGGTTATAGTGCAGGCAGGGTACAAGGCTGAGGTGTTGGCGTAACTGTACACAATTTTTGCTTATGAAAGCCGCCAATAATGGTGGCTTTTTTCGTTGTTGAACGCAACAACGTCTGTCGAATGTTAATAAAGAGGTCCGTAAGCGTTGAATTGTTAAACCCACTGCTACCGGAATAATCGTACATTCGGCAAGTTAACTTAGCGATGAATCCTTTAGAAGAACTTCATAAGAAGATAGATAGCGGCATTTGGGATGTCAGGCAAAAACATGACCTGAACACAGCGTTTCTGGAAACTTACAGTCAGTTGAAGACTTCGGGTTTCACAAGCTTGCTTCGCCAAACTGAAGTTGAACGTTGGGTTTTCGCTTTTGTCATTACCCCTGAAGAAGGTATCTCTCATCAAGTGGCCGGTGTTAATAGATTAGAATCAGGTGACGAAATACCTTTCGTGTGGCCAGATAAAAACGATTTAACGCCTGAAGATCTACTTCATATTGCAGACCGGTTTAATGCAACGCAAGACCTTTACGCCCGTGTCGAATATGGACTTGTCTTATATTATTTGAACCAACTTAAAAGCAATCAGCAGGTACTTATACTACTGAATGATTTACACAGTTTGAGCAGAGATTACTATCAGAAAGCGTTACCCGAAGATGAACGTAATTATTATTTCCTTGACCTACGTGTAACCATAGGTCATGCTTTTCAGATTGCTTCTAAACGGCTGAATGACAGTAAAATCAATACGTTATTTGTTAATTTTATTCATTTTTGTACTGACATTCACAACACTTGGAATGTTAATCATGGTAGTACCCTGCGCTCTATGATTGATCTAACTAATTTTGCGATAACGTACAAAAAAGAGTTTGAGAAGCAGGTTTTATTGGAGACTTACTTAGATCAAAATTATAAGGCAGCACTCGTTTTGGCGCGAACTTACGCTTGGGGAGCGATTTATATCTGTGATATATCACAGAGGCTGGCAGACTTGATTGGTAACACAAGATACGATTGGCAAACGTTAAAGGCTCAGCAATTTGAGTCGATGGTCGAACCAGCAAAGGCTTCCGGTAATATGGCGGCCGTCGATTTTGTCGAAAAAGCGCTTACTATTTATAAAAAGCAGGGGAATACATTAAAAGAGCAGGAATTAGCCCATCAGTATGACGAGATAAGGCGCGAGTTTCGGCTCGGAGAGGTATATTCAACGCTGCCTAAAGATGAATCTCAACGAATTGCCAATGCTGTACGAGCGCAGGTTGCCCAAAGTGAAGCTGCCGATTTAGTTAAATTACTAGGTCTGACGCCTATGTTCCCGCCCCTACAGCAAATTGAGAAAATGGGTGAGGAAAGTTATGAACAAAGTTTTATACACAAATTCTCCTCATTATCGGTAATTGACAAAGTCGGTAATACAGTTGAGGTTTTTGAATTGGAGGCTGAAAAACGACAACATAGTTTTTGGCAGGCCTATGATTTGACATTTCAGGTTGGTTCTCAAACTCTTATTCAATTCTTTTTTGAAGCCTATAGGGCGGGAAAGCTATCTTATGAAGCTATAATAGACCGGTTAGAAGAGTCCTGGATTGGCCAGCAACATAACGTGAAATACAATGGGTACGAGTATAGTATCTGCCCGTTAGATGTAGTTAAACCAGGCCTTAAATTGTTCTTTGATGAGCTTGATCGTATTAAAACTACGCCTGAGCACATTAGTAGTTTTATTGCTCCAACTGATATTTTGGTTACAAAGGGCGAATACTTATTGCGTTTTTTATGCAAACTGGCGGACATTCCTACATTTACTAACAAACAAAAAGGTGAATACACCGTAAAAATGGAGAAGAACATTGATGAACTACTCCGTTCTCTTAAAGAGACACCCGATAGCCCTTCTGGGTTTAATGAGGCAGATCGATTATTTATTCAATACGTTATGTCCCTTAAAATGGGCTTGAATTTGCGTAATAGGGTTGCACATGGATTACTGGACGCTAATGAATATACGCTGCTCAATCCATTGCTGATGATAGTGATCATTTTGAAATTATCTTTCTACAGTTTTAATAGCTTACCTGATGATAGCCCTCAAACAGTCTAACCAATTCGGCACTACGCTTCTAATAGCTACTGATTATGTTAAATGGAACGACTTTGAAGAGGGTCCAACCTATCAGTTTACAAGATGGCTTCGACTGGACCAAATGGTGGAATGTTCCGCCAAGGCTCTATTAAGTCAACAGGATCCCTCAACTGCGGGTAAGACCCCATGGAAGGTAGATTTTGACAATCTAAACAAGGAGTTACCCAATGTTGACTTATCAATGGATGATATTGTTGCTGAAATGAAAGCCGCCCGTCGTGATCGCCAGTCATCCATACCGCGTCATTTTTGACGCTAACTGGTATGTTAGTGCCAGCATCAGTGAGCGATCAAGACGAAGCCTATTCCGTATTCTGAACGACCCACGGTTTAGTATCATCATCTCAGCACATTTGCTATTCGAGTATGATGATGTGATAGGACGCAGGAAAATGCGTCGATACATTTCCCCTGAACAGGCCCATCGTTTCAAACGATGGGCCTTGGAAAAAACAGTGATGTTCGTTCCCTGGTCAACTGTAACAGTCTGTCGAGATCCTGACGATGATTATCTGCTGGCCTTAGCAAAGGACTGCGAGGCCAATTTTCTTATATCAGGCGACCCTGATTTACAGACGATAAAGAGTTTTGGAATAACAGAAATTGTATCAATGCGCGAGTTCAACGACTTATTTTTTCCGGTCTAAAGGCCTTTCATACTCCGCTTTAGCAACTGCGCATTGAACGCTACAATCACCGTACTGGCACTCATAAGCACGGCACCAAGGGCCGGACTGAGGACGAAATGCGGGTACAGCACGCCTGCCGCCAGGGGAATAGCAATGACGTTATAACCCGTCGCCCAGAACAGGTTCTGAATCATCTTGCGGTAGGTCGCCTTGCCGAAATCGACTAAGTTCGTGATGTCGGTGGGTTTGCTGTTGACTAAGATGATGTCGGCGGTTTCGGCGGCCACATCGGTGCCGGAACCCACGGCGATACCCACATTAGCCTGAGCCAGGGCGGGTGCATCGTTGACCCCGTCGCCGGTCATGGCTACGAATTGTCCTTTAGCCTGTAAGTCCTTTACGATGGTTACTTTCTGGTCGGGTAGCACCTCGGCGAAAACACCGTCCAAACCCAGTTCTTTTGCAACGGCATCGGCTACTTTCTGATTGTCGCCAGTGGCCATGTATACCTTGATACCAGAATCCTGCAACCGTTGAACGGCTTCTTTGGAATCGGTCCGTATCCGGTCAGCTAAAGCGATGTATCCCGTTAGTTGATTGTTTACTATGATAAACACCACCGTTTCGGCTCCACTGCTGAAGGCATCCGGGGGTAGCTCAATGTTCTTCTCTTTCAGATAGCCAGGACTAACAACTACGACCTTTTTCCCGTCAACCGTGGCGGAAACGCCTTTGCCGGTAATCGATTGAAAATCCTGGATAGGAGGCAAATTCAGGTTACGTTTTTTGGCCTCCCGAACGATACCCTGAGCAATTGGGTGTTGCGACTGTTGTTCCAGAGCTGCGGTCAAACTCAATAAAGCGGCTTCGTCCATAGCCGTTGTCAACAGTTTAATACGGGTAACGCCAAATTCCCCTTCCGTTAACGTACCGGTTTTATCGAAGACCATCGCCGTAATCTTGCGGGCTTCTTCAAAGGCTGTCCGGTTACGGATCAGTAATCCTTTCTGCGCCGAAATTCCCGTCGAGATGGCAACTACAAGCGGAATCGCTACGCCCAATGCGTGGGGGCAGGCCGTGACCATCACGGTGACCATTCGCTCAATGGCAAAGGCAACGTCTTTACCTAACAAAAGCCAGGCAACAAGTGTAATAACCCCGACGGATAATGAAAGTATAGTCAGCCAGCCCGCTGCACGGTCGGCCAGAGACTGGGTTTGCGACTTGGCGTTTTGAGCCTCCTCTACCATTTTGACCACCTTATTCAAGTAACTGTCCTCGCCCCGGTGCGTCACCCGAATTTTAAGCGAACCCTCGCCGTTAACCGCCCCGGCAATAACTGTGTCGTGTTCAGCTTTCTGCGCGGGGACGCTTTCACCCGTTAGCATACTTTCATTAACGGCACTGCTGCCGTCGACCACCTCGCCATCAGTCGGGATGCGTTCACCAGGCCGGACCAGCACTACATCACCAACTGTCAACGTTTCGACCTTCACATCTGTAATTTTATCCCCTTCCATTTTATGGGCATCGGATGGCAACATCTGCACAATCAGTTCAAGCGAGCGCGATGCCCCGGCCACTGACTTCATCTCGAAATAGTGCCCTAAAAGCATGATGTCGATCAGCGTAGCCAATTCAAAGAAAAAATCCATCCCGCGTAACCAGCCGATCGACACAACTACGCTGTACACATAGGCGGTCGTGATAGCAATGGCGACAAGCGTCATCATGCCCAGTTTACGGGTTCGCAGTTCGCCCACCATCCCGGTCAGGAAGGGCCAGCCGCCATAGCCATAAATGATCGAAGCCAGAACCACTACCAGTATAGTACGATATGGAAAGTCCAGTTGATAGCCGGTCAAATCCCGAAACATCATTGATAACGCGACTACCGGTACCGATAAGGCAAGACAAATCCAGAATCGGCGCAAAAAATCGGCGATCATAGCCCCGTGATCATGCCCTGCTCCGTGTCCCATTTTACTGTGGTCCATGCCGGCGTGATCCATCTTCGCGTGATCTATTCCATGATCCATACCTGTGCCACCTTTGTGTTGCTCGGGACTGTCAGGGCCGCTATGCCCATCATGACCGATGTGCTGTAAAGCCTGTTGTTCTGCCGGAGCTTCGTTTTCAGGATTACCCTTAGACGGCCCCGTATGGTCAGTATGAGCAGGCTGATTCTGAGAAGTAGTCGGCGGAGTTGGGTGTTGATGTTTCATAAGAAAGGAGTAAAAATGAGAATCAACTCGATCATCAGAAGTCAATTGTAAGTAACGTATCTGTTGTAACACTGAATGGCCGTAAAGGGAGTGATCGGCATAAATTATGCAAGGCTACGCCTGAATTTTGCAAGCCTTCCGGCCATCAGTAACTGTACTTTTGCTTGTTAACAAGTCGACCGGTTTCTGATCAACAAGGTCTCACGCTGGTGATGTAGAATGTTCGGTGTATTATGGACAGCACAATGGCTCCAGAAGTAGAAGCAATAGACGACGACATTACGTTACGGGTTCGGGGCATGGTTTGTGCCCGGTGCATCGACGTTGTGCACGCCGAATTGACTCAGTTAGGTTTTGATGTAATCGACACACGATTGGGGCAGGTTCACCTGCAAGGCCCGGTGCTGGCGGTTGACTTAAAGCGGATTGAACAAGCGTTGGCCAAACAAGGCTTCGGTCTGATTCAGGATCAACGGATAGCAATTCCACAGCGGGTCAAGTCAATCATTGACGCTGTTTTTGCAAAGGATGATTTGAGCGAATCGAAAGCCCGGCTATCCGTTCAGCTTCAGACTACGCTGGGTCTTGATTACGATACCATCAGTGGTCAGTTTGCCAAAGCCGAGGGTATTACTCTCGAAAAGTATATCATCAATCGGCGCATCGACAAAGTAAAAGAGCGACTGGTTTATTCCGATGATACGCTGACGGACATTGCCTACCGCACTGGCTACAGCAGTGTGCAGCACCTCTCCAACCAGTTCCGGCAACAAACGGGCCTGACCCCCACGTATTTTCGGCAGGTCCGCCAGCAAAAGAAAAATATTCAGCAACATACGGCCTAATGAGCGCTATGATCGGGATCGCATCGATTCAATCACCAGATCCATACTGGCTATAATCTCATAAGCAGGCAGGGGAATTCTGTAAGGACATAGCGGGGACGTAAACCGACCTTTGTGGTATCAACAGAACTGATCATGACATCCGATACTACAACTCAGGCGACAGACTCTTTAGTCGGCGTTAAACCCGGCGCGAAACTAACCCGCCAATCCTTTCCGGTACTGGAGATGACCTGCGCGGCATGTGCCATCAGCGTCGAGTCGATGCTAAGCAACACACCTGGAATTGCCAAAGCCACCGTAAACTACGCCAACCAGTCGGCTACCGTTGAGTACGACCCCAAAGCCATTACCCCGGCCGGGATGCAGCAGGCCCTGCAATCGGTTGGCTACGACTTAGTCGTTGATGTTGAAGACCCGCAGCAAGTGCAACAGGAAGCGCAGCAACGGCAATATGAGTCGCTGAGAAAACGGACACTGTGGGCCGCTTTGCTTTCGTTGCCGGTCGTGATTATCGGCATGTTTTTTATGGAGATACCGTACGCCAACTGGATCATGATGGTGCTTTCGGCTCCGGTAGTTTTCTGGTTGGGCCGCTCCTATTTTGTTAACGCCTGGAAGCAGGCCCGCCACGGCAAAACCAATATGGATACGCTGGTGGCCCTCTCCACGGGGATCGCCTTTCTCTTCAGTGCATTCAATACGTTCAATCCCGAATTCTGGCATCGTCAGGGTATGCACCCGCACGTGTATTTTGAATCAGCTGCGGTCGTGATTGCCTTTATCTCGCTGGGTAAACTGCTGGAAGAACGGGCTAAATCTAATACCTCATCTGCTCTTAAGAAGTTGGTTGGCCTCCAGCCCAAAACGGTGCGTATCGTCGAGAACGGGCAGGAGCGGGAGTTACCCATCGCCAGCGTACAGGTTGGTCAGATCATTCTGGTACGGCCTGGTGAGAAAATTCCAGTGGATGGCGTAATAGAGTCGGGGGAATCCTTCGTGGATGAAAGTATGATCTCGGGCGAAGCTATTCCGGTTGCGAAACAGGCAGGTGCTACCGTATTCGCCGGTACCATCAATCAGAAAGGGGCTTTTCGGTTTACAGCGCAAAAAGTGGGCGGCAATACGATTCTGGCCCAGATTATTCAATTAGTACGGGAGGCACAAGGCAGCAAAGCACCTGTACAGAAACTGGTTGATACCATTGCGGGTATCTTCGTGCCCGTCGTCCTTGGCATTGCCCTATTGACTTTTGCGGTATGGATGTTTATTGGCGGGCAAGACGCTTTAACCCACGCCTTGTTAACCTCGGTAACGGTACTGGTTATTGCCTGCCCTTGTGCGCTGGGGCTGGCCACGCCCACCGCCATCATGGTCGGCGTGGGCAAGGGTGCCGATAATAACATCCTCATCAAAGATGCCGAAAGTCTGGAGTTGGGATATAAGGTCAACGCCGTGGTGCTCGATAAAACCGGAACGATTACTGCTGGAAAACCAACCGTAACGAATCTGGTCTGGCAGATTGATGAATCAGACATACCAGCACTGGCTCCCGTGCTGTACACCCTCGAATCGCAGTCGGAACACCCACTGGCCGATGCGGTTGTCGAGTACCTGAAACCCGCTGGCATAACCGGAAGTCAACTGACCCGTTTTGAGAGTCTGACGGGCCGGGGCGTTTCGGGTAGCGTCGGTGATGAGGTGTACTTCGTGGGAAACGTCCGGCTGCTGGCCGAACGGGGTATCCTTATTGAACCGCCCGTTCAGACGTTGGCAACGGACTGGCAGCGGACGGCTAAAACGGCGGTATACTTCGCCGATGCATCGCGTGTTCTGGCCGTGTTGGCCATTGCCGATCCGGTGAAAGAAACCTCGCGGGAGGCCATTCAGACCCTCAAAAAGCGGGGCATCGCGGTCTACATGCTGACGGGCGATAATGAGGAGACGGCCCGTGCGGTGGCTACGGCAGTGGGTGTTACAGAATACCGGGCCGAAACACTACCGGCCGATAAAGCCGATTTCATAAAGCAGTTGCAGGCGCAGGGAAATGTCGTGGCGATGGTAGGCGACGGCATCAACGACTCGCAGGCCCTGGCGCAGGCCGACGTGAGCATTGCGATGGGCCGAGGATCGGACATTGCGATGGACGTGGCCAAAATGACCCTCATCACCTCCGACCTCAACAGTATTCCCAAGGCTTTGCAACTCTCAAAAAAGACAGTACAGACGATTCGGCAAAACCTGTTCTGGGCCTTTATTTACAACCTGATCGGCATCCCGATTGCCGCCGGACTACTTTACCCAATCAATGGGTTTCTGCTGAATCCGATGCTTGCCGGAGCCGCAATGGCCCTAAGCTCGGTGTCGGTGGTGACCAACAGTTTGCGTTTGCGGTCTGCCAACTTGTAGCTACAATGAATCCGGGTATAGTTATACCGGGTTCGTCTTTTTTAAAACATGCTGATTCCCAGCTCATAGCCAATTCGCGACGTTTTGTTTTCCGACCAGGCATTGAACAGATACGCGTAGATCACTTTGTCATGCAATACACCATTTTTAACGGCACTACAGCGTAACACGCCCTCCTGGCGGTAGCCTACTTTTTCCAGCACCCGTATGGAGGCTGTGTTATGAGAAAGGGGCAGGGCATGTAGGCGAAATAACTTCAGGTTGGTAAACGCATAGTCGGTTATTACTTGAAGGGCGGCTGATAGAATACCCTGTCCCCAATATTTTTCGCCCAACCAGTACCATAGTTCGGCGGAGTGTCGTTCAATATCTTCCCCCATACGTAAACCGATATTACCGACGGCCTCCCCATCAACGGCGATGGCAAAATTCGTTTCCATCGCTGAATCAATCACAAATCGAACCCATCGTTCAGCATCGGCAGGTGTATAAGGATTTGGAAACTGGTCGCGTAGATTATTCCATATCGCTTTGTTATTGGCGTGCAGATGTAGATTCTTCTCGTCGCCAAATTGCCAAGATCGTATACGGCACGGGCCACAGTCAATAGTCATAAATAGATACGGGTAAGTGCTGGTAAGCGGATGATTAGTCTCCGTTTGATTTGGTCAAATATAACAATCGGCCAGGGCCGTCGTGCCATCAAAATTTCCCCGTTTAGCTGTAATATTTTTGGGTAGTTGCCGAACACTCTGTCCCTGTAAAAACCCATTTACCCCCCTCATACCCAAATTTGGCGGTTTCAGTCATTGGACTATGAACGGTTGGCCAAATAGTCTGTAAGCCAGTTCGGTAATCTTACAAAAACTCTATTCAGTACATAGGGTTCAATGGAGCAATACATTTATGAACTCAACTTAATGAAAGTACCTTTTCTGTCTATGGGCATTTGTCTTATTGGCTTGCCCCTGTTACTAGGTAGCTGTGCCCACCCGGTCACGACTGAATCCCGCAAGGGCGTTTCGTACATTCGCGGGCCTTATAACGCGGCCTTTTTCCGCCGACACCGGCCTTCCGAGCAGTACTCTGCCGGGTTCCATTACCATCACGGCAAAGAGCACGATTTGCTCCAGCTTACGCCCCTCAGCGACCGGGCAACGGTGGATTCGAGTTTCGACAAAAGCGTGGTAGAGTACGTCAGCACCCGCAAGGTAAAAGTAGGGCCGACGATGGAAAACTACGGCCCCTATACAGCCCGCATGGCCTGGAAGCTGTTCCGGGTTATCGACTGGACCCACCAGCACCACGAGCAGACCTACGATATCATGGCCAGCAAACGGGTGGCCTGGGACAAAAAGAAAGAGTGGACCGACCGGGCCGTGAAGTACTACCTCGCGCGGAATAAAGACGTGGCCCGCAGTGTAGCTCCGCTCGATATTACCATGCGCCGGGCAGCTACGATGATGAAACCCTATTTCACCTACTACCGCAATTTCTACCCCAAATCCAACGGTGATGCTTGGGTTGCCCACTGGTGGCACCCGGCCGCGTATGAATGCCAGATGATTGCCGGCAATGGACACGGGCAGGAAGAAGCGTTAGCTGTAATGAACAAAGTCATGTTCGATCAGGCATTTAACGACCGGCCCCAGCGCATGATTCTGAGCCGCGAGCTGATGCCCCGTTACAGCCGGATGTCGCCCGAATCGGCCAATATTTTCGACAACCTGCACATGATTCACGGGCTTACCTACGATATTCTGGCCTACGAAGGCTGGACGGAAGCGCAAAAACGCGACGAACTCTACCGGGTGCTGGACGCCATGAGTTATCACCCCGGCGACGAGAAGTACACCCGCAAGTTCAAAACGCCCTACCCCGACGTGGACCCCCGCATATACGAACCCTGGATGAAAAGTTCGGAGGGTGAGATGAGCCGCATTATGATGGAAATGATGGACGAAATGATGCCCATGATGATGCCGGACATGAAGGAAATGATGATGGCGCAGTTTAAGATGAAGATGCGGCCGGGTATGGAACCGGGTGAAATCGAAGGGTCATTGCACGATGCCATGATGAAGATGATGCCCGACATGAAAATGATGCCCGAAGCCATGCAACCCGGCAAAACGCCCCAGATGATGGTGGACATGATGCTGAAAGGCTGGCAGGAAAAGTACGGCACCATGCCCGACATCGAATCATACCCGATGAATCGGGAACCCACGCTGGCTACTTTCTCCGCTCAATAACGCATCAACGTCATTATGAAATCGAATCTTTATTTACCTGCTCCCTTCGGCCGACGGCTCCTGGGGTGCTTCATCATCATCGGACTGCTGCCTGTATCAGGAGCATTAGCGCAGTCAGACCAGTTAAATCTGGAAAATAACTTTGGGGTTCAGTTAGAGGATGCGTATGCTACGGAGTTTGGCAACCGCGAATTGCAGACCTACGCCCGCTTCTCCCGCGACAATCAGGGACGTAACGTACTGACGCTGGCCCCGGCGCTGGAGATCGGCCCGTTTCGGAATACACAATTCTCCATAGCGGCCCCGTTCCGGCTGGGCAACGGCGACCGTACGGGCAGCGGTAATGTACAGGTTTCGGCATTGTATAATTTTAACACCGAGGGCTTGGTACTGCCCGCCATTGCGCTGGCTGGGCAGGTCGAGTTACCAACGGGTCTGGATAGCAAAGGGGTCGATTATACTCTCCGGTTTGCGGCTACCAAAACCATCACGCAGGGCATTGACCGACTGCACGTCAACGTCCGGTACACCCGTAACGGGATGCCTACTACGCAGGGTGAAGGCCCGACCCTGATGAGCGAACGGCCCGAACGCTGGGTGACCATCATTGGCTATAGTCGTCGGATTGCGCCCACCACGCTGTTGGTACTGGATTATGTCCGGGAGCAACAGCGGTTGCAGAGCGAGAACGCCAATACGGTTGAACTGGGTTTTCGGCGGCAGATGAACCCTCGCTTAGTGCTATCGCTGGGCGGGGGACTCGGTATTGGCCAGGAATCGCCCAAAGCGCAGGCAACGTTTGGCTTGCAGCAGGCATTTTGATCATAATTATTTGCCAAAAAGCCCGCTACATCTCATGTAGCGGGCTTTTTGGTTCAACTGAAACCGCTTTAGCTTATTTATCCATCCGGGCTAAAATGGCTTTCATCTGCGCGATTTCGCGTTCTTGGGCATCAATAATATCACGGGCCAGTTTCTGCACTTCGGGGTCCTTCAGATTGGCCTCTCGGCTGAATAAAATGGCCGACGAATGGTGGGGAATCATGCCCTGCATATACTGACGGTCGCTAACAAACGTCTGGGTTCTGACCAATATCAGCACGATGATAAACGTAGCGATGCTACCGCCGAAGATAAAGGCATTCAGACGTTTGTCTTTGTACATCGACCCCATGAATCCCAGCATAATCAGGGCCATCAGCGACACCATGAGTGCGGCCATGTAGAGCCGGGTCAGGCCGATATATACATGGCTGAATTCGGCCACGTTCAGGTACATTACGCTCAGCATAACCACAAAGGAAACGGCGAGCATAAGGGCAAATTTGCGGTAACTTCCAGCTTCCATCACAGTCTGATTAATGCATTCATAATAGTTCATTCACCGGCAGCCAGTCTACGCGGGAGCGTAACCTGACTGCTGGACTTTTACCAGTCAGTAGGTCTTATTTTTGATGAGCCAGTCCTGAAACGCGCTAATCTCAACTTTCTGTTCGTCGATAATCATTTGGGCCATTTGCCGCATCGTAGCGACAGTGCCGTATTTTAGTTCCTCCTGCGCCATGTCGAGCGCACTTTGGTGGTGATCGATCATCAGAGCCGTGAAATCCACATCGGACCGGCCCGTCAGAATGCGGGTATCCTGGGCTTTCATCATCTTATCCATATCCTGCATCGCCATCATGTCAAACGATTGTCCGGCTGATGTTGCTGTTGGCTGATGACTACTCAAAAACTGAGCAAACTGAGCCTTTTCGGCCGTCTGCGACGTGATAATATTCTGGGCCATCGTTTTGATGGTTTGATCACTACCCGTTTTAAGTTCCTGATTCGCCATGTCAATGGCTCCTTGGTGGTGCATCTGCATCATCATCGCAAAATCATGATCGGCATCACCCGTCATTTTCATGGCGTTCATCGTTGTCATATTAGCGTGCATGATTTGCTGATAGACATTATCGTCGTGGGCCTGGGGTACAATGCCGTCATTATTTTTGGTACAGGCGGTCATTACTCCCAGCAAGACGACAGCCAAAAGACTCTTTTTGATTACGTTGTTTTTCATTTTGTTGAGTAACAGGTTTTGTATTAATATAACATCCAGGTAAGAATAGGGTTTTTACAAGATTTCCCAGCTGAATTACAGAATTTCTCCACGCCTATCCTTCTAGTTGGGTAACCAACGCGTAGTATTTGGTAAAGAGACGTTCAGTGGTCAACTTAGTCGTTCCATTAACTGCTTTCCCGACTACGCTGATGTCTGCCGACCCTTTTGCCCGTCTGATCGACGACTACAAACAAAACCCGAACCTGATTTATCAAAGCTGGTTTCTGCACAATGAAGATCGCCTGAAAGCGTTTCGCTCCATCCGTCGGGGCGTACTTCAGGTCGTCAGCGACATCAAAGACGGGTCCTTTCCCAACGATTTTAAGGGCAGCTCACTGGAATTTGTCTTGTCATGCATCACCGAACAAAAACAGGTTTTTGAGGGGGCATCGCATCCCTTCTACTGGAAACCCAAACTGCGTATCCCGGACATTTACGAAAATCAGGAACACAAGCGATATTTTGGGCAGTTTCTCGAATGCTGCCTGAAGGCGACCAAACCCGAAGCCATCGTTAGTGAAATCAACAAACTTGACGCCCACAAAATCAAAGGGCTAGGGCCAGCCGTGGCCAGTATAGTGTACTTCTTGCACCCCACTTGGGTACCTCCTTTCAACACGGCTATTATCAATGGTTATAACAGGCTCTTCAACGAACGAAGAAAACTTGGCTCCTGGTCAGAGTATCTGGCGATTCGGGAGAAAATGCTGCTGGTCAACAATGAACATCGTTCCCTGCTATCCAATGACCTCGGGGCATTAGCGGGATTATTGTTTGAAGTAGGAGCGGGTAACCTGTTGGTACCGGGTTTAGCCGATCAGCCAGCCCCCGACCGGGAGAAATTACAAAAGCAACTTGACAAACGCCATAAAGCCGTGGTCGATGAGCAGCAGGAAGAACAAACGCATAGTGAAATGCAGTACCACCTGCTTACCATTGGCCGGGCCTTGGGCTACGAGGTGGCCGCAGCGCGCAACGATATGTCGCGGCACTATAAAGGCCATTCGTTTTCGTTTTTGAGTCTGCCCAGTCTGCCTCCACTACCCGTCTCACCCGAAACCGGGCAAACGATCAGTCTAATTGACATTGTCTGGCTTGAAAAAGGTACCGGACGTATTGTTTGCGCCTTTGAAGTAGAAAAGAGCACGTCTATCTACTCCGGCATCCTGCGGTTAACCGATCTAACCTGCTCGCTGCCGGACCACGCAACCACCCTCTATTTAGTGGTGCCGGACAGTCGTCAGAAAGAAGTAGAAATGCAGTTGACCCGTCCCTCCATCCGGCAAACCAACACGCCTATTCGGTACATGCTTATGTCGGACTTACGTACACATTGTGATGCGTTGTGCAAGTTTGGGGATAACCACCAGGTGTTAGAGAAGATTGCGCGTTCAGTGTGAACTGGAGAACCGGGTGATTTAGTAGCAGATTTAAATGCCTGGAAAAGCCACGTCCCGATTTAATGGACGCGGCTTCTCACGTTACTGATTTTATTCTTACGCTCAATGACCTACTAACTTAGAGCTCAATGACATACTAACTTAGAAAAGAATAGAAGGGAAGAAAAAGCAGAGAAGAGGGGTTTTCGCCCGGCTTCATAAATCAATCCCACGAATACACTTTTATTATTGGTTCTGTGTGGACACCACCCAAAAACGTCACCAGGTTGCGTACCTGTTGTAGCGTCAATTTTGGCTCAATTGTACCGCCATCGCCATCGGAACCAGCCACAAGTGCAATACCATGTATTCGGTACGGATACCAGCCAAATTTGAAAGCGGGCGGTTGTGGTTCGTGTAACAACGCTTCATCATATACGATTAACGCGTCGCCTATAGCGGTACGGGCAACAAAGTCAATTGTATGACACCCAATATGTTTATAAAGGGCCTGTAAGCTGTTGGCTTGCATCTCGACCTCTTCGATAATCTGTCTGGTCGGGTCAATGCTGATAAGTTTAATTAGCTTGCTCATTTGAATTGTTGTTGCAGGGTTGTTTACTGATTGTATTCAAAGGTTTTGAAATCGGTCTCGTCGGTCAGGACGATGTACCGGTTACCGGAATCGTCCCAAGCATCGAATCGGATGGCCGAAGCCACAATACATTCGGGCTATTTCCCGTGGACTGAATGCGGTTTGGTAGGTTCTCCCATCGTTGGTGTTGAAAGCGTACATATCAAATTGAGTGATAAGCAGACCGGAGCGAGTTGCCCCGGTCTGTTGAGGTGTCAGGCTACTTGAGCTATTGGCTGCGGTGTACTACTGGCAGGCAGTAAATTGTACTGGTGCGAAGTCTTGAATCGGGCGGGGTCGGTTTGGGTATCGTGCCGATAAACCCGATTGTCCTGCGCGTATTGTTGCCGCTGTTTGGTCAGGTCAGTATCAGCCAGTTCGTAGCTGAATCGGGCGATGTGATAAATACCCTTCGGCTGAATCCTGGTATTCTCTTTACGCTCGGCAGTTGCCGTAACCACTACGTCAGCAAGGTTAAGGTCATCGTAGTATAGTGGCTCTATCAGCCGAAAGATATTATCGACCGAATAGCCATGAAACAGCACCGTAGATACGCATTTGCTTTCATCAATAAAGAACAGTTCAGCCCATTGCTTCTCTGACTGTTTCAGAATACTGTCGTTGAAGATACGCCACGCTATCGGCTGAAAGGTCAGTGTATTACCAACTTTCTCCCGTCCATTGATGGTAAATACGCCCTCTTTTGCGTCGAAACGGTACTGTTTCGGGTGGCCTTCAAGGTATTTATATTTGCTGACTACTTCGCCGGTCTTCTGGTTGACCGTCTGCCACGATCTGATATTTGAAACAGGTTCAAGGGTTATAGGATCAAGTACGCGGGCTGATTCCATTAGTTTCAGAATCTTGGTTGACATAGTTTGCATCGGGTTAGTTGTAATCGGGTTCGTATTCTCCTGCTCCGGCAAAAGCGGCTTCCTCAATGGTTTTTAGCTGTTCACTGCTCAGGCAGTTAAGCGGCAGGGTATGACCACCAATAGACACCGTGCATATATCTACCTCGGCAGCATCCCCAGGGTGCCAGTAGTCGGCAGGGCTACCAACAGTGTGATAAAAGTTTATAGTTACTTCGACTTCAAGCGTTATCGTCGTCGTCATAAAGTGATTAGTTGTCTGAGGGCCGGTAAGGAAAGTTCGGTTTAGTTTGTGTCCGGCTGGCCTGGTCTATTGGGGGGCCACTTGTCGGCTCTTCGGTTTGCGGTGTCATGTCGATGGCTCCCAACCGTTGCAGGGTGTAGTTTCGGGCATCATAGTATTCCTGTAATGCAATCAGCACGTTACCCGTTTGCAAAGGGCCGGATACCCCTTCATACCGTTCGATTCGTTCACGTCCGGCAACGGTGCTACATGATTCGACTTGCTGGGTGTCCAGGTCGAGACAATAAAAAAAGTTGGCGATACTATGTTTCAAAAAGACCTTCATAGTTGGCGTTCATCTGTTATCTACTCTATAAATATACGCTATTATATTAATATAATGAAATAATAGTATTATCATTAATAGCCATTTATGCGTAAGCCCAACTTTTTCTTCCCTTCTATTCTAAATTATTTATTGTGCTGATTTTCAGCTATATCAAAAGAATATAACTACATAAAGCAAGACAGAAATAGGTATTTTTAATTATAGCAAAATACTAATTAGTCAATATATTGATTTATCAAGATAATGCTTTACTTTGCGATTGAAGAAACCTATACCAATGGAAGACGTCAGAATCATATCCGTGTGCTCCCAAAAAGGGGGAAGCGGGAAGTCAGCAATTACAGCCTGGTTGGCAAACAGCCTGTGCCGGGAAGGGAAACGAGTATTGATTCTCGATGCTGACGGGCAGCGAACAATAGCCAAACTACGAAGCCGCGAAGTAGACAGGCTTGGCGAACCCGAAAAGGCCTGCGAGGTGATGGCCACCGACGACGTAGCAACCGTTCTCGATGAACGCTACGAAGATTTTGATGTCATCTTTCTGGATATGCCCCGGATGACCGGCCCTGACGAAGCGGTAATGGCGCTAACCTTTTGTGATAGTATCTTAGTGCCGATTCGACTCGGTGATTCCGATGTACTATCAGCATTCGAGTTTATTAAAGCCGCCAAAAAGATGGGCGACATTCGTCGTGACCGGGGATTTGATTTCAATATCTACGGCGTTCAGAACTTCCGGCAACCGAATCTGCGCGAGAACAATGACATCGGCCGATATGCAGAAATGCTCGACATTACCATTTTCGACAACGCGCTACCCAATCGGGCCGACTTCATGCGGGTGGGAACAATAGACTGTCCGTCCGATTATTCAAGCATCGCTGAGGTCTACAAAGCGTTCTATCAGGAGTTTAAACAGCGATACCAAATCAACTAAAACATGGCAAAAAATAAACGCCCGTTCTCTTCGTTTTTGGAGAACCCGGACACGAACAAAGCCGTGCAAGAAGCCTTACACGCGCCTGCACAGCTACCGACCCAGGAGACTCCGGCTTCGATTCCTGAACCCGCATCTGTTCAACAGCCAATCATTGTTGAGAATAGGAGGGAAAAAAAAGCAGACAAAGAAGAGTCTGAACCATACCAAGTTGTTACGATCCGCAAGTCAATTCACAGGCTTCTAAAAATGGCTTCTGTACATTACGATATAGAAATTAGAGAGTTAGCAACAGAGGCCATTGCTGCCCATCCGAAGATCAAAGAGATGTTGGAAAAATATGGTTAAAAAAATCTTCATTTTGTTCGTTTAAGTATGAACAATTTGAGGAATGTATTTTAGATTTGTACTCAAGAACACGCTTTATATGCTTGAAGCAACTGTGTACTTGGGTGCAAGTCTTTTTTTTGGCCTATTAGTCGCTTATATCTATCGGCATTATAACAAAAACAAAACACAAGCCCTTCAGCCGGTTTCTGTACCATTGCAAGTTGACCGTAAAGCACTACTGGATCAAAAAAGGCAGGCCGTTGCTGATCGTCGTGCTAAGCTATATAATCAGCAGATACCGGAAGCAAATCAACGACCCAATGCTAAACCGACGAATACCAAACCTGAAACTCGAAACGATGGAGCTCTTAATGATGCTGCCGAAGATGGATTCGGCGAGGACTTAGGGTCGGCTTTAACGCTGAATCAGAAACCGGATGCTCCTAAACAAAACCGGAGTGCTGGCCGATCAAGATTCGGGGCGTTGAAAGACGCAGCCGATGAACTTCGTGATATGTACAACAAGAACAATACAATTTAACCCAAAACAACATAACATGATGAAAAGTACTACTCTTCTCCGGTCTGCCACCTCAACACCGGTCTGACCCAACGGGTAACCCATCCGGGGCCTGAATTCTGAACTTTTGGATTACTGATTGCAACGTATATACCAATACGTTAGGAGCCGTATGGCTTTGTCGGAAGGTTCACTTTATTGCATTCAACAAGTCAATTTATACCATAAAACAAACCGTTTACAGTAATGAAAAAGCCCGTACTCTTTACGGCGATGGCCGTGCTATGCCTTGTTTCGCTTGATTTGTTCGCTCAACCCGGGGGCAGCGGTCAGGTGTCTCAAACCCTCACGGGTTATTACAACACCATTGTAACCATTGGCAATGTGATATTCAGCATTCTGATGGTCTTCGGAGTGGTCAAGACCGTATCTGCTTTCCTAACCAATTCAGGAGGTGGCCCGCGAAATTTAATCTTTCTGGTAATGGCCGCTATTATCTGGTTCGGTTTCAACTTGATTGTGAGCGATGTACAAACGGCATCGGGCGGTTCGACGGGTGGCTACACGATGACGAAATAGTATGAAGGTTCAAAAATCCTTGGAGAAGCCGACGCGAATTCTGGGGATGCGGATGCAGGAACTGGGATTGTACGTTTGTCTACTGATCGGCCTGATTACGTTGGCCTCATTAGCGCGGACGATCATCCCGGTTCCCCGCGCCGTGTACGTCGTTATCCTGGCCATGCTTATTTCGTCATGGTTCCTGCTGCGGTGGGGAGAACGACACAAGCATCCTTCTTTTCTGATCTCGTTTATTTCCTGGGCCTTATTACAGCCTAAAAAAGTCATTCACGTAAAGACAAAACCGCTACGGCAGACCGCTCATGGCAAAGTCGGTAAACTACGACACGGTGTTTCCCGTGTTCAGCATTGAGCAGGCCCCGGATGGCCTGCCAGTCGCTGTGTTAAAGGATGGACGGGTTGCCATTGGGTACCGGTTCGAGGGGGTTGAGACCGAAGGCGTTACCAGTGGCGAATATGATGCATTGGGGGCGGCTTTCTACCGGGCTACCCGAACATTGCCCGTCGGAACGGTTATTCAGCGATTCGATGCTTATTACAACGAGCGGCACAAAATGCCCAAGAGAATGCAGCAACGGGCCGATGCACCCTTCACGCAACAACAGCATCAGCACATGCAGGAACGGCCTGTCCTACACCATGCAGCTTACCTGTTCATCTCGTTCGGTAATGAAAAGCAGCCGCGCACAAACGCAGCTAACACAATCTGGACGCGGCTGGGTTTGCCAATCCTTAAAGACCCATTCGCAGGAATTGACGGTCTGGTCGAACGGGCAGAGCGGGCGGCTAATGAATTCACACAAAGCATTGCGCTGGGGCGGCTGCGGCTTACCAGACTGGATGCAGAGGAGCTGGAGCAACTGTATTTTCAGTACTTCAACCTCGAATTCGGTCGGCAACCAACAGCCCTGAACCGCTCGGTACAGCCTGACGCTACATTCGTCGCTATCGGGGAGAAGAAAGCGAATGTGCTGACCATGATCGGACAGCCTTCGGTTATCTACAACACGCAACCGGGCCGGACGGGGGTTGAAGCTCCGTTTGTGTGCAACCTGGCTTTAGACCTTCAAGTGCCGCATATTCTGGTAACGAGTTTCCTGATCGAGGATACTGAGAAGGTTATTGGTTCGCTGGAATTCGAGCAGAAGGTCAACCGCAATCTTGACTTTCTGATGACGCACGAGAACAAGATCAAGATGATCGAACTGGAGGAATATATCGACGGGCTGCGGACGGACAATAAGAGCCTTATTAGCGTCAATCTCTCCCTGATCGTCTGGAACACCGATAGCAAAGTGCGGGAGGGATTGATACAACGGGGCATTGCGGCTTTCCGGTCGATGGGTGGGGCCGATGTGTTTGTCGAGACGATGGACACGACGAATCTATTCTTTGCGCTAGCTCCTGGCAACGGCTACCAGAATTACCGCTGGCTACTGATGTCGGGCGATAATGCGGCCTGTTACCTCAACTGCGCGACTAACTACCGCACAGCTAATCATGGTGAATTGTTGAGCGACCGCTACGGAAACCCGGTATTGGTCAACCTGTTCGATACCGACCTGAACAACCAGAACAGTGTGGTCGTCGGGCCAACCGGATCGGGTAAGTCGTTCACGATGGGTTACTTCATGTTGCAGCGGTACGAAGCCGGTCGCCGACAGATTATCATCGACGTGGGCGGTACGTACCTCTCCCTAATGACTGCATTGGGTGGTCGGTATTACCAATACGATCCTCAGAAACCGATCAAGTTCAACCCGTTTGGTATTCCCGTCGATGGCGCTGGCCAGTACGTCCCGGATGGCGATAAGATCAATTTCCTCTCCACGCTACTGGCTATTATCTGGAAGGGCTACAAACGACCGGTTCGTCAGGCTGAGCGGTCGGTGCTGGTACGGCTAATTCCGATGTATTACGAGTGGTACAACGCCCGGCAGGAGCCACCGACACCGGTACCGAGCCTGGTCGGTTTCTACGATTTTCTGTACCAATACCTGAAAGACAATGAGGGCACGGAAGATCTGGTCAGATGGCATAAAGCGTTCGATTTTGCTGAGTTCTTTACCTGTCTGGAACCCTTCGTCGTGGGCCATTACCGGGACGTGCTCGATGCCGGGGAGAACGAAGACATCAGCGCGTACCGGCTCGTCTGTTTCGATATGGCTCGGATCAAGGACAACGAATTACTGAAATCGGTAGTCACGATGCTGATTACCGAACTATCATTGGATACGATTCGACGCTATCCGAAAGATGTCAAATACCTCTACATGGACGAGGCCTGGTCGATGCTATCGGAGGGAATGGGCGACTTCGTAGAAATGATGTACCGGACGATTCGGAAAAATAACGGCTCAATGTGCATCATCACCCAGGGTGTAAAGGAAATTGAAGATTCGGCAGTCGGACCGGTGATCGTGGCCAACGCCGATACCAAAATTATCCTCAACCATCAGGACACGAAGCAACTCGACCGGGTGTCGGCCGTGCTGGGGTTCACTAAACACGAACTGGATAAGATGCGCTCAATTCGGGTATCCAAGAACTGGCGGGAAATATTCATCCGTCAGGGTGAATACGGCAAAGTGTACCGGCTCGAAGCGGCCCCAAACATCTACCCGTTACTGACCTCAAAGCCAGCCGAACGCGAACACCTGCGCGACCTGACGCAAACGTACCGGGGCAACATCGTGTATGCCGTCCGGCAATTCAATGAGGATAAGGCACAAGGAGTTATCTAAACCACCCACCGTATGAATGAAACCTCGTTTGGCTATTTGATGGCCAACAACGGCGACCTGATCCGTACTAAAGTGCTGGGGCTGGCGGCTGCGCTTATGGTGGTCAACTTTCTGTGGGCGGTCGGCCGAACGTTTCTGGTATCGTCAGACCTGACAACCGATTACACGCCGGTCATTCGGGCCATTATCTTAACGATTGTCCTGACGCTCTACAGCGATTTGCTGTACATAGTCTCCGGTATGATTGACTTCGTGGCAGGCCTGTTTGCGCCTAAGAATCCACAGGAAGTGTTGGCCTCGCTAAAAGCTTTAACCGCCAAAGTTGACGGAGCTTTTATGTCGGCGAATACTAACCTATGGAAGGATTTCGATCTGAAGTGGGACACCGATCAGATGAAGAAGGACATCGATATTGTGCTCGGCGTAATGAGCAATTCGATGGAAATGGTCATTCTGAAACTGGTTCGGTTGATCGCGGAAGGATTGACCCTGCTGATCCGGGCGTTTGTGGCCAAGATGCAGGTGCTGGTTGTCGTGTTCCTGAGCATCACGGGTCCGATTGCCATTCTGATCTCGATGATTCCGGGCTTTCAGGGTGCATTTTCGTACTGGTTCCGAAATCTGCTTCATGCCAAATTCTGGGCGATGACCATCGGTGTACTCGACAATATCGTCAATTTCTACGTGGATAATCTCGTGGACACTCACATAGACAACATGATGAACAATGCCACGCTGGAAGAACGGTTCGGAGCCATTTTCAACCTGGTTGTCGTGCATTACTGCGTCATTGGTGCGTACCTGGCCACACCGTTTCTGACCAACACCTTCATCGGAGGCATTACCTCGGCAGGCGGTCTGGCTAGTTGGGCAGCGAATAAGGGGGCCAGCTTACCGGGTGAAGCGGCACGAACAGCGCAGTCGATGAGTCGCAGCAGTGGCAGTAGCAGCTCGTCGCGCTCGAACAATAATACGACGAAGACGACCACTGAAAAAGCCGATAATAGTACCTCACGGGCCGAACGGGAAGAAAGCTACACCGCCACGCCCGGCCGTCAGCAGGAACCACAACCCAGCTACGATGCACCGGCACTGAATGAAGGCCAACGCAAACCCGACGATGACCGATACGATGACTTTACCCTTGTCTAATTATGATGCAGCAAGCAAACAACGTAAGTACCCTAATCCGCTCCTTGAAAGTAGTCTGTCTATCGCTGATCGGCGCACTGGCCCTGAGTAATGTAGCCTGGTTGTATGCCTATGTGAAGGAAAGCACAGAACACGCCGAACGGGTGTACGTGGCCACGGACAATGGCACGACCTCAGCCATAGCAGCGGGGCAAGCGCAACCCACTCAATACGAAGCCCGGAACCTGATGCGGTCGTTCATGGATCTGATGTTCCAGCATGACGCGAATACGTTCCGTGAACGGGTCAATCATGGGATGAAGCTGATCGACCACAACGACGGTCGCGCTATTTACGAAACCTTCAAACGGGGACAGGTCCTTGAAAACTATCACCGTTACAACTCGCATACCAACTGGTCCTGCGATTCGGTTCAGGTCGATATGAGCGTCGAACCGTATAAAGGAATTATCTGGGGGGCGCAGGAAGTCGTGTACGACAATCAGATTGCGGTACAACCCGTCGCGGCCCGTTTCACCCTTTCCCGGCAGATCCGCTCCGACATCAACCCGTATGGCCTGCTGATCGACGGCTTCACCTTCATCGAGTACCGACGCCCAGCCCCTGGTGGATCAAAACCACAGTAGACAACCATTAACAACTCATACCGATGATTAAGCGCTTTATCTCCTTAGCATTGGCTCTCGGCCTCGCCCGGCTGGCTCATGCGCAGACGTATCTGCCCGATACGATTCGGGTAAACAAACTGGCAACCACCTATCTTATTTTCCCTTCCAAAATAACCCTGGTCGATATTAGCCCGGAGTATTTGGTCAAAATTGAATCGGGAAACATTGTGTTCGTCCGGCCCCGGCTGACGACCGCCCGAATGACCCCTTTCTTCGTTCGTACGGAAAACAGCACGTATCTTGGTTACCTGAGCGTTTCAGGAAAAACGCCACCGGCATTTGTCGAAGTGAGTAAACTCCTTCTCAAAGCGGCTGGTGCCGGCACAGCTATTGCCAAACAGCCGGGGCCGGTCATTACCTCCGGTGCAGCAGCTACAAACACAGTTCCTTATAACGGACCGTTGCTGGCTTCGCTCAATCCACTGGCCGGTGTGATACCACGGGCTGAAGAGCACGTCGACTCGAAACCGCCTGTCAAAGCGGAGAAAAATAGCTTGCAGGTTCGGATGGCCTCTCTGCTAAACGGCTCCTCCACCCATCAAGATAGGGAACACAACAGTGGCATTTCGGTCAAATTGACCCACCTCGTTCACGACTCGACCAATACGTTCGTGCAACTGACCCTGACGAATAAAACCGCTATGCCATTCCTGCTCGATCAGGTAAGTTTCTGGTACCAGCATCAGGCCAAAAAGTGCAAAGGAGCTTATCTGGATGGCGAAACTTACCCGATGGAGCCGGTTTACGAGACGGTACCGGAACGGGTCGAAGCTGGCCAGCAGGTACGGTTACGGTTCGTGCTACCGCAGTTCGCACCACAAAGCCGCAGCCGGTTCGTAATCAACGTCCGCGAAAAGTCTGGTACCCGAAACGTAACACTGAGTTTGCCCATGCGGTCGGTACTCTATGCTCACGCCCGGTCGAGAACGCCGTTTTTCAAAAGAGACAAGATTCAATTGCCATTCATAGCCCGTTCGCATTAAACCTGAATTTGGAATGAACGCAAACAAAAATCATGATGCCAACCTGCACGACGACGATGCTTTCGGTCAGGATGACCAGAGCTATGGTGAATCGGCAACTCATTCAGGATATGAGGACCAGTACCACTCCGATGGAACAGAACAACCCGACGATGAACTACTGGATTATCCTGAACCGAATGGCAACTGGCAGGACCATGTAGAAGATGAGTACGAGGATGAACTGGAAGATAGAGAATCAGACGAACCGGCTCCAACCGTCGAAAACAAAGAACGCAACGCCAAACGAACACGAGTCATTTTAGCCCTTACGTTTGGACTGCTGGCCCTGCTGGGGATCGTTGGCATGTTATGGAAACTGACCTTGTCGGCGAACGGCTTCCAGGCACCGGTACCGGCTGAACCCATCGACGTTGCGGAGAAACAGAGTAACCGCAAAAATCAGCCGACCGATTATGCCGATGAGGAGCAGATGAAGACGATGAATTACGATGGGGTAAACTCCATCTACGGTCTGACGCTTAAGAAACAGGAGGAAGCAGCGCGCAACTCAAATTCGGCAACCGATTCGTCGCGGCAGGACCCATCCGTTCAACGCGAACTGGCCCGGTCACGCCAATTAGCCGGGCAGAGGTCAGCGAGTCTGAACCAAAGCCGACATCCCTCAGCATCCGGCAATTATGCAACAGCACAGCGGCAAAGGCCGACAACCTACAGTTCCGCGTATGATGATCCGTACCATGCAAACCCGACGCGCGAAGACATGTTGCTACGGGCCGGGTTCAATACTGTTAAGGCTGAGGGCAATATCAGTAACGGCTTTAGTGGCCAGCAATCCCAATCTTCCCAGGCATTGGCATCGGCCGAAATGGACCGGAACGCTGTAGAAGACAACGAACCGATACCGGGCGTGGTCAGTGGCGATCAGACTATCATGAACGGAACGCGGGTAATGTTCCGCACTCTGGCCGATGCTAAAATCAGAGACCGGTTTGCGCCAAAAGGTTCTATTCTGGTGGGTTTCGCGCAGGTTGGCAGTAACCGGGCCGTATTCAACATCACGACCCTGCGACTCAGCACCGGTGAAGCGGTACCGGTACGACTGCGGGCATTAGACCCTGACATGAACGAGGGATTGGCGTTACAGTCCGATAAACCCGCCCGTCAGCAAGCCGATCAGGCGACAAATAACGCACTTAGTCAGGCAGCCGGGCAAGCGGCCTGGTCAGCCGGGTACAGTGTGAATCAGGCAACCCGCTCACCAGTGGCCGGCAATGCACTAGCATCGCTCGGCGCGGGTCTGGCTTCAGCCGCCACAAACGGTCGACGTCGGGAGGTTCGCCAAAAGTTGAGTTTACAGGATGGTTTCAAAGTATTTTTCGTACCTGCTAAATGAGAAAATCAATCATCTTAAGCCTGTTGGCGGCTTTACTTATCTTACCGGTACCAGGCAATGGCCAGATGGAGACACTTGTGAATCTGGGTCTATCGCTTCTGGGCCTCGGCGGAGGTGGTAAAGACCCGTATGCCAAAGCCCGGTTGGTAGAGTTGAAAAAGATTCTCGACAAGAATAAGAAAGAACTGGCGAAACTGGCCCGAATCGACGAAAGCAGTCAGGGAACCGAACTCTACACCCAGGCTAAGCTGGAAATTGCCCGTAGCGTCGAAGAGTTGATGCGCTCGGTTTCTGAACTGAAAGCGATTAAATCGCAAGACGGGCAAATCAAGTTCAATGAACTGGTCGTCTTCAACCAGATTCAGCAGGAGGTCAATCAATATCTGAGCGGCTACGTACCGGCTCAATTCCTCAAGCAGTTGGAAAAGCAGATTGCCGACGGTGCCGCCCGTAATTACCCGCTGGCGCAGGACAACGGTGGTCAGATTTATGGTATGTTCTTCGGCAAGTCGGGTCTCGATGTCCGTCAACCGGCGAACCTGACTGACCTCGGCGCGGCACGGGGTGAAGAAGCCCAGCATCTCTTGCAATTCCAGACAGCCGCGCAGAAAAAGAAAATCGTACAATCACTGCTGTACTACAAACTGGCGGACGAATTACATGCACAGTCGATCACGCTGAACAACGCTCTGAATGATGAACAGAACGGCACCGCGATAGACATCGCCCGGCGACTGCGGCAGACTATTCTGCAACGGATGTCTCAGTCAAGTATCGAACAGTTGATCAGCGATCCGCCTGGTATCGGCTCCGGTTTCGACCTGATGTCATTGGGCGATCTTAGCAGCTTACCGGCTGAGTTTGCCAGCCAGTTGCAGGGCATGGTCGATCAGGTGAACAATGATGCTCAAAGCTTTTTGTCCAATTTGGATGGAGCTTCTCAGATTCCGGGCATGATGGACCCTGGAAGTCCTGACATGGGTTACTTCTCGGAGCAGAACGGCCCGCGCGGGTTACGGCTCACGACGGGCGAACGGGCCGCCCTGCAAAAATCAGCGATGGACATGGCTACGCAATCTGTCGAGTACCGGCAGAAAGGCGACAAACTAATGGAAGACGCATTGGAGAAAACACCACTGCAACAGGTACTGGAGATGAAACGGGCGCGGTCGTATATGCAGGAATCCTACCGATACTTAGATCTTTCACTGTAAGATGAGCGAAAACCTAAACGGGCAATTCCCACCCATCAGCAAAAACGGAAAGGCGACTGCTACCGAATCGTCGGACCGAGCAGGGCAAGCAGATTGGCCTAAACAAACCGATTCTCACAAGGCGCAAACCGACAGTAAAACCAACAACGAATCGGCAAAGACAACGGCGACATCACCCTCTGGTGAACCGAAACGGCGTACGACGAGCGAACGGGTTAAGCCTAACCAAAAAGAAACCACTCTCGATCACCTCAACCCAACTCAGGTCGTTTCGTCAAAATTATCGGCGTACATCGCAAAATATCCTTGGCAGACCATCGGCGGTCTGCTGGGACTTCTATTAGTGATCTTCCTTTTCAAAACGTTTTACCAAAGCAAGAACTGGAAGGCGAAGCGCATGGCCGAAGAAGCCTACTACATGGCCAATCAATATGCCCGGAACAATAATGCTAACCTGCAACCTTATCTATCGCAGGCATTTCGCCGGGAAGTGCGTCAGACACCAGGCCTGCTACCCCTTTCGATGCAGTCGGCCACACGCGGGGGCAGCATTTCCGGAGCCGAAGCAGTGAATCTGCGCGAGATTACACCCGACTCAGTATTGGTCGAAGTAGCCGTGCGGTTTGAGAATGGAAGGGAAGAAAAACGGTATCAACCGCTGGTGTACGAGAAAGACCAGTGGCGGCTGGGGCTGACGTACAGCCGGTAACCTTTCTGGTTACCGTAAACGGCTATCTAACAACCCAGAGATTGGTCTTCTGATAACCCTGAAAGATGTCAACTCAAATCTTTCAGGGTTATCAGGGGACTACTTCGGTATTATACATTATGGTTAGTTTCTAATTCTTTTTTCTGTTTTGGCTCACCTTCCTTTGCAGGCTCAACTAACGCTTTTAGACCGGCCCATACCAAGAATAAATATATAACCACAGCGAAAAATCTATGCCCGTCTTCCCACAATGCGATGTTGAATGACGCAATCAGAAAAGATCCAATCAGATAAACGAATACGGCGGTACCAATCAAGATACCAAAAAAGAGTCTACGATTATTCATGGTTTTCTGGTTTATAGAGTGATTTATAATTTCACAAAAACTGGTGCTCCTACCTGATCAAGCGGAAAATGGAAACATTCTTCACTCGTGTATTTTGCGCGAACATGCTCCTCTACCGTCCCTAAACTGCCATTATAAGCGAGATAATCTGGGGTGTCTTTATCTTTTGTCCAGTTGGTTACTAAATTCACGAACAGTCCAATCGCAGTTGAGGCTAATATACCATTCGGCCAAACGACCTGCGGTCGTCCACCAACCTTACCATACTTTGCAGCCTCCTGAGCAAGTTTTTTGTCAGTTAGAAACCCAAAGCAACTCATACATGGATAGCCAGGTACCGACAGAATTACTTGACCGGATATAGAATGCGGTTCATCTTCTAATTGGTACACGTCCATACCAATGTCAATGTAGGGTATTAGATACCGCCGGCACTCCGCTTCGGCTTGTTGCCGCTCTGAATAAGAATCAACGCCACCAAAAACAACGTCACAGGCTTGCAGTATTTCTGGTTGTTTTTGCCATCGACTGTTCACTCGGATCACATTAGCCGTCGGTAAAATCTTTTTGATTACTCTTTCTGCTACGGCTGTTTTAAGAATAGCATTTTTCATATCGCTAAACCACGCCCCAATAAGGCGGTTCAGGTTGGTGTCTTCTACCTTATCATCATCAAAAATGATAATATTTTTGACTCCCAAGTGGGCCAGTTGCTGGCCAATATGGGAACCTCCGCCACCGTACCCGATGATGCCTACCCTGATGTTATCGAACAAATACGGAGACGATTCACCTAAAAAGGATTGCCGATCATACACTTTGCTTTCTGACCTCTTCTGGTCAGTGAACGACAATAGCATCGGTTTTCCTACAACAGACACCACTTCGGCTTCTAAGAACTCCTTTTCCCCTACGATCTTGATTGATGTATAAAATGAATTCTGACTGAGAATAAGGAAACCATTAGGCTGAGCAGGAGCAATATTGGCCAGGCTTTCGACAACACCTGGTAGCCCTCGCTTATCAGTTGAGCTGGGACGTGGCCGTCCTCGGTGATCGTGTAGATGAACGTGGAAACAACCGCCTTGCTTTACTAAGCTACGTTGCATAGCCGCTCTGATTGCCGCCGAATTAATTCTGGCCCCTACACGCTCATCTTCAATATAGTGCGCATCATCAACGGGATTGTATTCCGTAGCAATTACAAGCACCGTACCATCAGCGAGTATCTTGGATGTTGTATGCAGGAACCCCACACGTTCATCAGCAAAGAAGTGATGCCGACGAAGATCATCAAGCATCAACCTGTGCAACAATTCCGGTATTCGTAGTCGAATGGTGTGGCTTTGTAGTTTCATTCAACGAAGTGGTTTTAAATGAATGGTTAAAATCTCGGCTAATCTCAATCCAGGCTGGGTTTGCCAGGAAATAGCATACCAAGCTCGATCCAGTACTCGGATATTTCCATTCCAGTTGTGTACTGAACGTCCTGTTATCTGCGCGGAGAAGAAAAGGCGTGAATTATAGCCTTCTCTCGGAACCGAACAAAGAAGCGCATCGACAACCGCTGGCTGACAACCGTCAGGTAACAGCAGTCCGGCAATGTGAATGTAAGTATAGCCCCCTTCCTGAGCTACGCTCAGGTTAGGGGCTATGGTTTTTAATTCGCTGATTTCTTCTTCCGGAAAATACATGGCGGCAATGATTTTAAGAAGAAGAACCGTCCCGAACGTGAGAGATGAACTGCTCACCACCCTTTATGACAACTATAGCCGCATCGTCAAGTGGGGTAAGTTTATGACCTTCCAAGGCATCTACTTCATCCGATGCCTTAACGTTACCAATTTTCTTAAGCTGGGAAATCGTATACGTGCCGGGCTTAATTTTGTGTTCCACGTTGTTGATGCGGATTATAACTTCCAACTTCACAACGTAGAAATGCTCCAGACCCGCCCGCGTCAGGTCAACGCGGTTAGCGTCGGTAACCAACTCGTCGTTGTGTGGCCGGGTAACAGACAACCATATTTGATCACCTTCCTCAATAGCACCTAACTTACGAAGTTCAGCCCCTGTGATGAAAGGCTTATCCCACGAAAGTTTTTTGTCCGCCAATCTAAACTCAAGTTGCTGGCGGATGTAGAATTTTTCGGTCCCAGGCCGGGCAAGGTTAATACTTTCCTCATTGGCAACAAGTACATCGTCCCACGGGTCAACAAGCGACAGGTAGAGTTCTTGTTCGGGCTTCAGACCGAACATCTTCTTTAATTCTAAGCCGGTTATGTACTGCTGTGGCCAGGTAAATTTACTGTCCTGGAAGGTGATTGCGAGGGGGGCGATGCGTCCTGCTTCTTTGCCCAGATTGCTTTGGCTGTCTGACATTGTTTGTTATTGCCGCTTGGTTTGTGCGACATTAAATTCAACGCAAACAAAATACCATTTGTTCCATACATGACACAGTTTTATGTGCAGCACAAGAAATACATGCATTTATAAGACAACGGGCAGTATATTTGTCATATTCTTATTTTTGTGTTATAACGGCTGAGCCGAAACAAAACTTACTAACTGACAGTCTGTCACTGTATGCAGCATGAAATCAATGTTAACGCTTTGGGCGAGGCCATTCAACGTCAACGCGAAGCTAAAAAGTTAACAGTTCGGGCAGTTGCCGAGCAAATGGAGAGTGTTAGTCCATCTACACTATCTCGCATTGAGCGCGGAAGTCTGCCTGATTTAGATACGTACATGCGAATTTGTCGCTGGTTGAACGTAGATCCAGCTCACTTCGCTACTGAACCAATTGGTAGAACTCAGTCAGAGAACAAGACAGAATTGAACAAGGAAGATATTATTGTACATTTAAGGGCAGATAAGTTATTAAACCAACAAACTCGGGACGCTCTAATTACGATGATTGAGGTAGCTTATGCTGCCGCCCGGCGCAATGTTTTACCGAATGAAGCCCAATCCACTACCCAAGGGATTTAAGAAGAAAGCAGAAACTCAGGCTATTGAGATTAGACGTAAGCTGGGTCTCAGTACCACTGTTGCCTGCCCTGCTCGTTCAGTTGCTGAATTGTTTGGTGCAATTGTAGCACCCGTACAATGCTTGGAGGGTTTGATCAGAACAAGTCTTCGTGATGAATTTCCTGATACTAACAGTGTTGCTGAGCAACTTGCTTTATTACAAGGTCAAAGTTGCGGCTTTCATGCAGTGGCCGTTATCGTCAAGGAGCATAAAATGATCTTGTACAATGCCGATAATTCGGTCGCTCGGCAGGAAAGTGATATCATGCACGAATTAGCGCATATCATCCAAGAACATCCGGGCGACTGCTTACAATTGAACGGCGATATAGGACTACGTGAGTATAACGAGCGGTACGAAGCGGAAGCTAAGTGGTTTGGAGCAACATTACAAATTCCTGAAAGCGGTCTTTTCGAGTTAGCTCGCGCAGGTTATACTACTGGACAAATCGCTACGGTATACGGAGCCAGCGAAGAAATGGCTATATTCAGACGAAATATTCTCGCCATTGACCGTCGACTTTCTTACCTTAAACCTGCTCCTGTACGTAGATAATATCTACTTTCTCAGTTTACCGCATTTATATCCCCCAACGGCACTTCCTTCCTTACCCTCACCCGAACAGGCACCGGCGTAGCCGGATTCTGATTGTTGATACCTGCCAACTGATAGTCCTGCTTTTGCTTCGCGCCGGACTTGTCGATCAGGCCAACTTCAATGGATACGCTCTGGGCTTTACGGGCTGATAGGTAGCCCTCCAGCACCCGGTCGGCGGGAACGTTGGCATAGATCGTCGTGTCGTAATCCACTTCGTAATACAACGTTCGGTTGGTCAGGATGCGCGTGGTACCGTCTTCGGCTCGGTAGGTGAGCGTATCGAAGCCGACTTCATTACGTGGCTGAGCAGGATCACTGGGTTTGAATACCCTGAATGAGTAGTAAGCCCGCGTCGTCGGGAAGTCAGGGGTAACGGCATCTTTCTGGCAGGAGACTATTCCAAGAAGCGCTCCTGCTAAAATCAATGTGCTTAACGTCTTCATTTGCTCGTACTGTTGTTTCTAGCCTGTTCCGGCCGGTTATGGTTTTGAATAAACCAGATAAAACGATCATCAGGTAACCACTGTGATACCTGCCCGTCCAAGAGCGGTTACACAGTGGTTACCTGGCATCGTGAGTAACATGATTATGCAATGACATTCCGGCGTTTCAATTCAAAGAAGCAGTGTGCCGTTGCTTGCATGTCAGCGGCTGCATCGTGCATCCCCTTCATGCGTCGGCCGGTCAGCAACTGGTACAACTCCTCTAACTTAACCGGTTCGCGATTCGCTGTAACCTTCGCGCTGGCATCCATCGTACAGACCACCGGTCGGGCAGGAAACTCCCCCACCCGACCAGGCTGCGCCCGTTCAACTCGCAAAAACTCCGCTCCAATGACTCCGTAATCCAGGTCAATGTTATGACCTACCCAAGCATCAGCCCGCTCGATGGCCGGGCGAATTTGGTTCAACACATCGATAAGCGGTTGCCCCTCGGCCTGCGCCTGATCCGGCGTAATGCGGTGGATCTGTTGCGCCACCTTGTTCCAGCGGTAGCCATCCGGTTTCACCAACGAGTACTGCCGGCACAACTCTTTACCCTGCTCATCGTATAACCCCCAGGCTACGGAGATAAGCCGTGGCCAATTGGTCAGGTCCGTTACGGGGAGGTGGTATGACTGCGGCAGGCCGTTAGTCTCCGTGTCGATGATTAAATACAGCATTATTTACCGAAGCTTGAGATACTGGGTCACCCCTATATAGATAACAAAACCAAGGGCAAAAATGACCACAATGGGCATCAAATGGGTAAGAATAAAGCCATCGACAACTGCCTTTAACTTCTCAATTGGTGTCATTTGGCAAAAGTGATTTTAGGTTTAAGACATCGATCAACGTTTCATGCCGTTCGATGCGTTTTGAGCAGTTGAGAAATTGGGCATATCAAATTTGGGTGTCATCTTCGGCCCCTCCATTGTTTGCGGTAGTTGCTGTTTGGCTTCGCTGGCCAGGGCGGGTAGTGTCAACTTTTCGCCCCGTTGCAGGTCTTCCGTAAAATCCTTCTGCACCGGCAGTTTCACCGCAACCACCTCTTTTAAGCCTTTAGCCGCTACTAACTCCGATTGCGTCCGAATCAGATTTTGACGGGTATTCGGCATCGAAACCTCAAATTCGGTTCGGTTACCCTGCTGAGACGCCAACCCGGCACTCTTCACGCTGATACGGGCCTCGGGCTCATCAATCGGTGCATTCTTATTGAGGGCATTTGAGAATCGCTCCGTCAACTCCTGCATCCGCTGCTTACCAGTTGCCTGATCGGGATAGCTGAACGATACCGTCAGTCTTAACTGGCTTGGAGTCGGTACGCTCAACTGCGCCTGAACATTGTTACTTTCCTCTATACCCGGATACCGCATCCGACCGACGAGGTTGATGTTATTCCGAAAACCGCCGTTATCGTTGTCGTTGGCCAGTACGATCTGCTTCGGTTGATAGCGGTCGATGAGTTTCTGTACCGTATCGGGTGCGCCCGACGACAGGTTGCCCGCCGTGCCGATGTATAACCTTTTTTCCCCTTCCACCGGTGGTTTTAATTGGTGAAAGCTCATGGCATCAATCGGATTTTCGGTGATGACCAACCGGTCAGCTCGGTTACCGGGTTCGATTACTTTCGGGTTAGAGATCCAGACACCGTCTCCGCGCGGTCCCTCCACCATTTTCAGGCCTTCGTTCCGTATAATGACAGCAACAGTTCCCTGCTCGTTCTTAATCGGAAAAACCGTGTTGGTGTACTGCTTACCCCGATTGCGGTCGAGGTACGTCTTGTTGAACGCCGTATTTTCGAACTCAGTCGCGCCAATCGTCTCGGCCGACAGTCCCCGACTTATTAGATAGCTGGTATCGGACAATGGTTTTAAATCAAAGCTGCGGACAACGGCCTGTTCACGGGTAGGCAACGGTTGATCGGCGGGCTGTAATGGCTTTGCCGGGCGTTGCTGCTGGGGTACCTCGCCTAGGTAGCGTTGCAGGGTTTCTATCGTGTCTTTCCAGTCGCCCGAACCACGTCGGTGCTGAAACTGCACCACCGATCCTTTATCGGCTCCGTCGTTGGGATTAAAGTAGATGTCCACGCCGGATTTCTGATTAGGATACACAACAATCTTATCGCGCCCTCGGGGATCGTCTTTATATAGCGTTACGGAGTTTCCTCCACTGCGTTGACGATCTTTGATATATCCCTGCGCCGTTGCATAATCGACCAGATTGATCCGCTGTTTGAAATCCTCGAAGTTCACTTTACGCGGTTCGAGGGTTGGCCTGTCTACTTTCTTTGTCGGCTCCGGCTGAAGACTACGGCCTAACACACGCTCCTCTATATACGCAATGTCTTGTAAGTCCTTTGGTCGGGATGCCGCCCGCTTACTGGCCACCAGATCATGCGGTGAAACGACTGTGAAGTCGGTACCATCTTTGGTACGGGCCGGAACCCGGTTAGAGTAGTGATCGGGGAATTGACCTAAGCCCGGTACATCTTTGTGAATGTCGATCCGGTATGGGTTACGCCCGAAATAGACGATCTTATCATCGGTGAAATCACGGGGGTGCATACTGGCTCCCAGAAATTCCTTTACTGAAGAGACCATCTTTGTCGCATTGTCGGCTGTCGGGTTTATCCAGACATCGACGTCATCGGCTTTGCGTGTACTACCGTAGGACTGAACGGCTTTTCCACCGATGACAACATACTCCACCGAGTGCTTGTTGAGCACTTGCAAAAATTCTTCCTGATCGCGGGTCATTTAAAAATGGACTTCTACTGGTTAGCTTCCCTCCACTCTTCCTCTTTCATCAGGACAAAATCCTCCTGGCTCAACTTGCCAATGATCCATGGCTCGTCGGCGGGTTTCTCAGCGAACCCGTATCGTTCGATAGTGTCTTCGCGGATAACGTCGAAGTCCACGACCAACCCTTCAGGCGTAACCGTGACGTGCGGGCCTAACCGCTGCTGCTGTATATTCTCCATTTTGTCTACCTGTTTTATTCCTCAAAAATAATCTAAACAGAGAACTTTTTGAGGATTAGAGCGAAATTTCTTGTGTTGAAAGCAGATTGGCGATTGACTTATCATCGAGGCCAAGAATAGTGGCACAATCCAGAATGATGCTATCCATATTGGTTTTCAGGTCATGTTGCGTCGAGAACTTCGATAAGGGTTTGACTGACCCGTACTTGTCCGGCTCCAGCGCAATCGTACCCCAGAAACGGCCGTGTTTGGCTTCTACTGTGTAGCCGATGAATTCACCTTTGCCGAATGTATGTAGATCGTCCGGGTTGATAATCGGCCGTTCCTGCTTGCGGAAACTAATGGTGCTCCGGTTTCGCTGCGGCTGATGTCGCTCATTGAATAAACTGCCGATGTCAAAGGACGAACTATTGTCACGGGACTCCTCCGGGGTGATGACTTCATGCTTCCCGAATAGCTGGCTGACATACCTGGCCGTTTCTGCGCTTGAAACGGCTCCGTAAATCTGATTACTGAGCGTTCCCAAAATCATCTGAGTTTCTTTGTCGCCGTAGTACTTCCTGACCTGTGACAAGTCCTGGCACATAAACACCGTTGCAATCTGTGAACTACGGCCTGTGGCCGGTATCTGCTCGAAGTTAGGGATGTAGATCGTGGGAGCCTCATCGAGCAACAAAACCGAATGATGCTTACCGGCCCGGTTCATGCGTTTGGTGGCCACCGTACTATATAGTCCCAGCAAGGGCCGCAAGGATTCGATAATCTCCCTGTCGCCCCCCAGACATAAGAAAATCGGTTGATTAGGATTGTTGAGGTCCATACTAAACCCCTCGTCTGTCGCCGACATCACCCAGAACACTTCGGGGGTAGCCAGCTTGGCCATCGCCACCTGCAACGTACCGATCACACCAGATAACTGATCGCCCGATTTGTTGCTGATGGCGGTAACAATGCTCATCACATAACTAAGACATTCGGCATCGTTACCAATCATGTTGATCAACTTGTCGTACGGAGTCTTGGTAATCAGCGTCACAACGTGGGGAATTGTACATTGTTCTTTGTGGTGCTTCCGTAAGTACCAGATCACGCCGGTTATCAGGGCTACACTCGACCGGGACCAGAAGTCGGGACGTTCGATGGTCTCCGTTTGCAGATTCCGGATGAGGGCAATCGCGTATTCCTCGGCATAGGTGATGCTCGGAATATTGGCCGGGGCAATTGGATTGAGCCGATGCGTTCGGTCCATATCCTTGAAGTTGAGGATACAGAACCGGGTAGTAGCGTCGGGGTTCAGTTGACGGTAGTGATAAGCATACTCGGTCAACTCCGGAAACTTTACGTCGTAGAGTATGCCACAATAATCCTGCGCGAGGGCCTGCCGGATCAGCGGCTTTGCCCACGAGTCGGACTTACCAGAGCCGGGGCCACCTGCAATGAATATGCCCCGAAACGGATTCGGCACCTTCACCCATGCACCTGATGCCAGTTGCAGTTGAAACCCTTTTTTTGCAACACCCTGCTTTCGGTCTTCGCTCATGGGTGACTTCGGAGCCGGTCGCAACAGCCAATACCCAACGGCAACGCCAGACAGCAGACTCAGCCCCCCTCCTATCGGAACTATGTAAGCGAATTGGTACGGAAACCGGTGCGCCATTGCCAGCAGCCCCGCGCCCAATAAATAGCCAGCAACGGCTACCAGCTGCATCCACAGTGCCGGGCGTTTATGATGGCGTACTTCCCTGTACGCTTTGGTCTCGTCTGGGACGGCCGACAGCATCGGCACCATTAACGCAAAAAGAAGCCGGAACAACCAGCCGCCTTTCATAAATAGTGTCAGCAAACGGGTGTACCAGGCAGCATCACGCGGAGCGACGTGTAAGAGGAAATAATATTCGCTCCCTACTAACAGAGCGGCTAACGTAATCAGGAGAAATACGGCGTTACGGTTCTGATTCATTGGTAATGATTGATTCTGTTATCGGCGTCGTTTTAATTTTCTGCGGTAATCGTCTTCCTGGGTGCGGGCGTGTTCGCCGGTTTCCGGTACGCTCTCGAACTTCAGGGCGTTTAATAATGGACTGAGGTCTATCCGGCCGGACTTACCGGACGACCGTTGCTGCTGTTCTGATTGATTGGCCGAAGCTGCTTCTACGTTCGTCTGTTTCGTAGTCAGTTTTCCCGGCACTTTTTCTGCTGCTGTGGCTAGCGGAATAGTCGTTTCGGTAGTCTCTCTGCGCTGAATCGGTATGTGAATCGGCTGTGTGGTAGTACCAGGCGTGTACGGCTTAACTGTGTGTTGGTCGGCGACTCGTTGATTTGTGCCTTTCAGCTTTGGCTCAACGGTTTCGTTTAATCGTTCATACGCCTGATTTGCGGTGAAGATGCTACCCTGCTTTACACCGCGCTCGACCTGATTCATGCCTTTCCAGAATTCCGGCGAATACGCATGGTGCCGACCGATGGTTGTTATCTGTACCTGATTGAGCGAAAGGCCTGCCCGGTTCAGCCGATCTACTTGCTTTTCCAATCGCTGCTGATGCTGTACATCTGTAGTGATTTGCTTGTAATCGAACGTCCGTTCAAAATCCTGCTGATTCTTGGCCAACCAGTCCTGATAATTGAATCGGCGACTACCCGCGTCAGGATGCAATGACCGACTCATGGGTTTGTCTCGTGCAGAAACGACAACGTGAACGTGGGTTTGCTCGCCTTCTTTCGGCTGACGTGGCTGGGCTATGCCGATTTGTACGGCATCATCCAACCCCGAATACTGTCGGCTATTATGAATCGTCGCGAACCAGACGAGGTCATCACTTTTCAATGACCGCTGTCGTTTGTCGGCAAAATTGGCCGCATAGTTTTCCATCACCTGCCGGGTGTATGCTTTCAGCTTCTCAGGGTCATTGTCAAGGTGACGTAATTCGTCCTGACTGGGTGAGATCACCAACGAGTGAAATCCGGGCTTGTCCTTTTGTAGCCCCTGCACGTTAGTGTCGATTCGGTTCTTCACCTCCTCTGCCGTTATACCTTCCCGTTTTTGATCGAAAAATATAGTGTTGTTATCCCGCTTTTCTTCGCGGGCCTCATGTTCGAGGTAATTGACCAAAAAGTGGGAAGAACCCCTGTTGGAATAAATACCGCCTTTGCTGGCGGGTAGTACACGTATTACCATACCCCTCATCCGTCTGATTCAGAAATCAGCTCTATACGATATATTAGCTAACTGGTATATCAGTATTTTAAAATAACACTAAATTAGTTGATCAGTATTTTGCTGTTAGTTCATCGTATCGCTCCTGATAACGCCGGGCGGCCCATGCCTGAATCTCAGCCAACTGTTCCGGCGAGTCCCGATACTGCTGGAAGAGCAGATTCAGAACCAGATCACTCGTCAGGTAAGCGAACAGGCTCATGTCCTTAATAAACCCGATGTCTGAGTTCGGTTCTGCGGTCGGTGACTGAGCGGCTTGCTCCAGGCGGGCATCAACTTTTTCGAGATGCTGCTTTACCGGGTCCATGTACCACTTCTCATGGCTTTGCAAATAGGTGATAATCCGGTCAGTTGTACGAACGACGGTCTCCTTTAACGGATTCTTATCATCCTCCCGGCTGGGATCGTACCCCAACTCGTTGTAATGATCGACCGCTTTGCTCAGGTACTCGTGCAGCGTAATTTTTTCAGTCTTACCAGCTCCCCTTTTACGAGCTAACTTCTGGTTGATCTTCTTTACTTGTTCGCGGGCGCGTTGAGCCACTTCCGCATCAATTTTAACAGTTTCCCGTTCCATCTGTCAATCAGGCACTTACGTTTCTATGTATACAGATTATAGAGTGTAGTTATCTGTTAAACAATGACTTGCAAAAACGATGTACACGATTCACGTTCGTTTTTATTAGCAATACTTTGCAAATCAGTGTGTTACGTTCGGCTATCTTGCTAATCAAAAAACAGTCAATTAAATACTTCCTCTACCAAATCAATAGAGTAACGAAGATACATGATGACAATTATATTTAAAAACCAGAATACTATCTTTCAACTATCGAAATTAGTCGATACAATAGGCAATAGATTCCATGAACTGCCCAATTATTTCCAGGTCTTCTACCTTCCATGTATCGGGATGGTCACGTCGGCGGATCAGGTTTTTATGGTGTTGCAGGTGAATCAATCGACGGTATTGAGCCAGGGGAACCCGTGATTCTACCAGGCAATTATAGACCTTATCCCTAACTTCGATAAACTGATAATACTGCCTTTTTTCCTCTGCTGTCCCGAATCGTTCAAGAAGCTGCTGTATATTGTGATAGGTAAATCGTCGTTCTCCCTGCCGTTTACTATAGTAGTTACTGATACTTAAACCAAGGTATTTAGCTATGTCGGCGTGTTCTAAATCCTGTCTCAGATACTCATCCACCCGTTGCAACAGTGCTTTATAGTTCCTCACTATATCTATTAGCTTTCGTTTGGGGGGAGGGGCATCAAGGGACATGGTAGGCAACGATTAGTCTGTTTACGCCGTAAATAAACGGACATTTCTGACTGAATCGGCCTTTAATGCGTTTAAACTATGTTTTCAAGCTATTCAAAGCTGGTTTTTAACGCATACATAAATTTGTAAGATGATACCTTTTGTGCTGAATTAACCAGTATTCTGTTATATTAATTTACCAATTTATCGTCTTTGCGGCATCTTGTCTATTCCTAAATAAATTAATTACTATACTGTGACACCAATAAACTGATTTAGTGGTATCACAGTATACTGTTTAGATTACATCTGTTTCTTCGGCAATCTCGATCATCTTTCTGAAGTCGTTGGCGGGTATATAAGTCCACCGTGGGTGTCTAAACGCCTTCCCTTCGGCAAAGTCAAACTGTACCAGATCCGTCGTCTGATCTGCTTGGCCGGGCCTATATTGCTCAATAAAAATCATTCGTTGAGGATTTACGTCGTATTGCCTGACAACCTCGTTAGCAATGATATCACAGGCATTCGTTACACTCATTCCTTTATCCGTATCAGTCGCAATGACGATGCCAGATGGTCGATAGATAGTAATCAGGCATTCACTCGGATATTTATTCGGGGCAATGAATTTCAGATTATACTGTTCCATTGGTTTGTTAGTTAACCCTACCGCCCGCGTTTAGGCAGGCAGTAGGGTAGGGGTTCAGGCTTCGTACTTATAGATAATATTCTGAATGTAGTTAGCGGCCTTCTGCGCTTTCTGGGCGGCTTCAAAGAAAAACCGTTTGTCGTCGCGCAGTCGGTTCAACCAGCCACTAATATAGGCAGTACTGTTGTCTATCGTAATGGCACTGATACCAGTGACACCACATAGGTAAGCCGCGCCCAACTCCGCCGTTAACTCCTCCTTGCTGTACGTCTGTGAGCCAAACGAAGCCATTTCGGTAATCTCCGCCCGGTCCAATCGGGAGCTGTGGCCGGTAGCGTGTACCAGCTCATGAAACAGAACGCTGTAATAGTCGGCTGCTTTCCTGAAGTTCTGAGCCGGTGCCATGTTGACAATGTCTTGGAGTGGTGAGTAATAGCAGCGGGCCGGGTCTTTGTTTACCACTGGCGGACGGTTGGGCATTCCGTCGATAATACGCTGGCAGGTATCTATTGTAACCGGTTCCTGCTGTTGCTCCGGTTCTTTGTTCTCTATTGGTAGCGTCGTATCTTCAATGTTGAACACCCGGTAATAGCGTAATACTAACTTATCTTCCTCCTTACCCTTTTCTCCATTTACTTTAATTAGTTTCCAAAACACAATGGGCAGGCTTGCCGCTCCCTGCTTCACTAACCCGCCTAATTCTTTCACCTGGTTAAAGGTCAGAAACATCGGGGTTCGGTAGGGGGTAAAAGCCAGTAGAAAAGCGTTTACACCTGTATAGGGCCGCTTCGTTGCGTAGTTGTGCGGAATCGTGTACTGTTGACCTTCGACAATGGCCACCTTCCAAGGCTTGCGCCACGGCAAAACGCCTTTCTCTAACTGCCTAACTACCTGCTCGTTGATAAACTCGTAAATGTCGAATTTCTCTGCTTTCTGGTTGCTCATAGTACTGTAATTTGCGGGTTGCCGTCCCGTTTAATGACAATACTAATTTACGCAATATATCATTATAATAATATATTGGTATCTTGCTATAATGATATGTCATGACTTTTTCTTCCCTTCAATTCTAAAATCATCAATGACATCCGAGCGGGGCATTTTCAGCCTGGCGCGACCGACTTACCTGTTAGATAGGTCTCTTTGCAGAATCGTATAGCACAGGCCGCCCTGATAAATCCTTATGCAGAGTATGTTTCCCATGTGGTACATCACAGGCCGTCCGAAAGTCCGTCAATTGGCAGTCAGTGAAAGTGTAGACAAAAATAATTATGGGTAGTTCTACAAAAAGGGAGATAATTTACGGTCCGCCGTTGCGGTCGTTTGGAAAAATAGTATCGCAAACTCATACACATTGTTGATGTCATGTCCTAAAATAGGTTTACAGCCTTAACTGAGCTGTAAAATGAACAAACGACAAAAAGCAGTACGAGAATACTTGCTGGGTGGGTGTACCTACCTGCAACTGGAGAAAAAGTATGGCATCAGTAAAGCCACCATAAATCGGTGTGTGCTCAAGTATCAAGCGCAACAACAGGCTAAACTAAAAGGTGTGGGCTTATCTTCAGATCTCATGAAGCCTAAACTCAATCAACCGCCCACCGTTGAGCAACTCCAAAAACTTTTGGAGCAGGAACAACTACGTAATAAGCTGCTGAATGCCATGCTCGATATTGCCGAGGATGAGCTGCAAGTCTCGATCCGAAAAAAGTTTGGCACCAAGCAGTCGAAAAAGTGAGGCACAATGGAAAGCGACAAAGCCTGTCAGCGTTGTGTGCACTGCTTGGTTATAGTAGGCAGGCATTTTATCAATTCGAAAAAAATAATAGCCAGGCCTGCTTCGAAGCCGAGCTGGTTATTCAGCAAGTGTTGCTCCACCGCTCGCTGCAACCCCGATTAGGCACCAGAAAGTTACTCGTGCTGATGCAGGGTTTTGTCCAAGAACACCAGTTAAAGATGGGGCGAGATGCGTTATTTGATTTGCTACGAGAGCATAAGCTATTAGTAAAGAAGCGTCGACGTAAGGTTCAGACTACTTTTTCTAATCACTGGCAGAAGAAGTACCCGAATCTGATTCGTGAGTACGTACCAAAGGCACCCAACTTGCTATGGGTGAGCGATATAACCTATATTTTGGTCGGTGATGGCTTTGCTTACTTGAGCTTAGTGACGGATGCTTATAGCCGAAAAATCGTTGGATATTGTGTATCGGAAACGCTGAGTGCGATGGGCAGCTTAAAAGCCTTGTCGATGGCCTTGAAATACTGCCCGGACACGAGTGGATTGATTCACCACAGCGACCGGGGCGTGCAGTATTGTTGCCTGGAGTATGTCAATCTTTTAAAGGATAATACCATCCAAATCAGCATGACGCAAAGTGGAGATCCACTGGAAAACGCTATCGCGGAACGGGTGAACGGGATATTGAAACAGGAGCTACTAGCCGATCACTATCCTAGCCTGGCTGTAGCCAAAAAAGGGATTGCCCAAGCTGTCCTGATCTATAATTCATTACGCCCCCATAGCAGTTGTGACATGATGACCCCACAGCAAGCCCATCAACAGACGGGTGATTTGCGAAGACGCTGGAAGAATTACTACAAGAAAAGGGAAGTAGATCTGGAAATCGCCAGCTGATTTTTAGTTGAGATACTGTAAACCAATGGTAGGACTATAAGCATGAACTACTAAATTCACCTCGAAACTGTAAACTTATTTTAGGACGCTACATGAAAAAGAGATGTTGATACTTGAGATGACAATTTGAGATTGTACAGAGCTAAGTTTGGCGTAGCTGGTATAAGATTGACTATCGTCGCTTAAATGGGGCGTTTGAAGAGATGCTTTCTTTCCAGTTATTCTACACATAACATGGGGCATAACCAAACAAACAGATTGGGCACCGTCCGCCGAAGCGGGCAACTGCGGCAAAATTCCGATCACTGCGGTAGGCCGCATATGCTCAAAAGTGGACCATGTAACTTAACACAAAAAAGGTGTGCTGAAATAGACACTTGATTAGGCAATAAATTTTACCAAGAACCGCGTATCTGTATCAATTTGACTCTTTACATGCCCTAGCAGTTCCGTACTGCCTGAATCACTGGTTTTGTTTAGCTTTCGGTAAAAAGATACAAGCGAAACGCCAACGTCTCGTGTAATGATGCCAGTTATCTCATTAACAGCCTTGAACGGACTGAATCCATTCAATTGACGGATATCATCCGGGTTGGAATGCTGGCCACCAGTCCCGGACGGATGAAGACGACCTGGTAGGGGGCTAACCTGTCGACAGTTAAACATTTGAGGTGGGCGTGTGTTGGTAGAGGACCAACGTTAACCCAAAATCAACGGTCATGGCACACGAACATCACAAGGAAGCAGCCTATCATTTCCGTAAGGCTGCTGAATACCACGAGCACGCCCAGCAACTGCACGAAGCAGGTGAGCACGAAAAAGAAGCCCACGAAGCGTATGTGGCCTACGGCCATCACAATTTAGCCGATCAGCACGCGCAGGCGGCAGCGGAACACCACGCCGAGAAGCATGACACCAGCGGTCACAGTGATCCAGTAGCCTGATTAGCCCAAACGGATTGCCTTGCCAAAACCAAAGCAGCACCCCGCAACTTGTGATTTGCGGGGTGCTGCTTTGGTTTTGGCTTACTTGAATTTCAGGTTCTGCACCCGCACGGCGTTCAGAATGGCCAACATCGCTACGCCCACATCGGCAAACACCGCTTCCCACATGGTGGCCAGCCCACCCGCGCCGAGGATCAATACAATTGCTTTCACCACCATCGAGAGAGTGATATTCTGCCAGACGATTCGGCGCGTGGCCCGGCCAATTTCCACGGCGGTGGCAATCTTGGCCGGTTCGTCGTTTTGGATGATGACATCGGCGGTTTCGATAGTGGCATCGGAGCCTAAGCCGCCCATCGCCATACCCACGTCAGCCAGGGCCACGACTGGGGCATCGTTTACCCCATCACCGACAAAGGCCAGCTTGGCCTTCGGGTTGCCCGCCAGCTCCGCTTTGAGCCGTTCGACCTGGGCTACTTTATCTTCGGGCAACAGATCACCGTGCCACTCATCCACCCCGACCTGTTTGGCCACGATCTCGACCACCGCAGCTTTATCACCCGATAGCATCACCGTTCGGATGCCGTCGGCTTTCAGGCGTTTTACGGCATCGGCGGCATCGGGTTTCACTTCATCGGCAATCGTGAAATAACCCGCAAACTGCCCATCGATGGCGGTCATGACGATGGTATAGGGAATCTTGGTCAGGGCCTCGTCGAAGGTGACATTGAACTTACGGAGCAGTTTGGCATTTCCTGCGAGTATTTCTTTCCCCTCGACCCGTCCTTTCAGGCCGTGTCCGGCAATCTCTTCAACGCCTTCCACCGACATCGTTTCGTGTCCCTTATCTGAATGTTCTAGAATAGCCGTGGCCACCGGGTGGGTCGATTTGCTTTCCAGCGCGGCCGTTAAACGCGTCAACTCCGTGGCGTCGATGCCGACGGGTTTGACTTCCTGCACCTTAAAAACGCCTTTGGTCAGCGTACCGGTTTTGTCCATGACCACTGTTTTTAGCTGGGTCATCAGGTCTAAAAATACTGACCCTTTAAACAGAATACCCTGCTTCGATCCGGCCCCAATGCCCCCAAAATACCCGAGCGGAATCGAGATCACCAGCGCACAGGGACAGCCGATCACTAAGAACACCAGCCCCCGATAGAGCCAGTCCCGGAATTGGTAATCAGCCACGAAAAAGTAGGGCACGACGGTAATCAGCAGGGCCAGCCCGCAAATGGCCGGGGTGTAAATTTTGGCGAACCGGGCAATAAACTCCTGTGTCTGGGCTTTGCGGCCCGTCGCCTGCTGCACGAGTTTGAGGATACGCGACAGCTTGGAATCCTGATAGGGCGTGGTCACGTCCATCTCCACCAGCGACTGCCGGTTAATCATGCCGGCCAGCACCGCTTCGCCTTTTTCAATCGTGCGGGGTACGCTCTCACCTGTCAAAGCTGCCGTATCAAATGTGCCACTATCGGAGCGCATCGTTCCATCGAGACCCACTTTCTCCCCGGCTTTGATCTGAATCACATCGCCCACGGCCACCGATGCCGCTTTGACCGTTCGGGCCTGCCCATTTTGTAGTACCGTTACTTCATCGGGCCGCACGTCGAGCAGGGCTTTGATGCTACGGCGCGCCCGCAGTACGGCCGCATCCTGAAACAACTCCCCAATGGTGTAAAACAGCATCACCGCTACGCCTTCGGGGTATTCGCGGATACCAAACGCACCAAGGGTCGCTACGCCCATTAGGAAAAATTCGGTGAATACGTCCCCCCGAAGGATGCTGTTCCAGGCCCGTTTCAGCACCGGCCAGCCGACGGGCAGATAGGCCACCACGTACCAAATGAACCGGACAGGGTCTTTGAACCAGCCAAGCAGCGGCACCGTTTTAGCGTAATAGTCGAGCGCAATACCACCTAACAATAACACCAGACTGATAGCAGCCGGGGCATAGGTACGCCAGGTCTGATCGGGGCCTTTCTTTGCCGGAGCAGCATCAGCGGCAGGCGTCGTGCCTGCTTCAATTAAGTCAATGTCATCTTCCTCGTCGTGGTCGTGATCGTGTGCCATTGGGTTATCAGAGTTTAATAAAAAAGATAAGAATGCCGAGGGCGATCAGGATACCGCCGGTAATGCGCTTCTCGTTGTGATCGAGCCAGTGCGAATCCACGCCGGACCAGTTGACACGGGCCAGCCCCCGGTACGACACTGCCGTCAGGCCCACCATGCAGGCGATGGTGACCACGGTATAGGCTACTGACAGGGTGACAATAGCCGACCAGCCTAGGGTGCCGGCCGTAAAGAAAAACGTTTCAATTTCCAGACAGGGCGAAAACAGCATGGCCACCGACAGCGTCGTGATGATCGTTGCTTTTGACCGGCCCGCAAGCCCCTTGGGTACGTGTTCATGGGGCGCGTTGGTATCGTGCATGGCAAAGTAGATCAGGCCCATAAACACCAGCAGCAGCGAAGCAATCAACCGAGTCTGGTCTTCCAACCGTTCGGATACTTCCATGCCGATGGCCCCGATCACAACGCCCAGCACGACCGTACTCAGCGTATGAAAAAAGCCGCTCAGGGCCACCACGCCCAGCGTTTCCCGTTCCGACCATCCCTCGGCGCGGCCAATCAGCACGACGGGTAACCAGTGGTTGGGGATAGCGGCATGAACCGATCCCAATAAAATGCTGCCAATCAGTAAGTTCCAGAGCATGTAGGTGAATGCGTTGTCAGGTTGGTTGATGAAGCGGGATGAGTACGCATCCGAAATAGACTTTTTTCGAGTGCGTACCACTCGCTCCACGGGCGGTTCAACTAACCATGCCCAGCACCAGAAACAATAAAAAGCCGACAAAGAACATGGCCGTCAGCCAGGGTTTTTCTTTCCCTTCATGGGCCTCCACCAGAAGTTCCTCAGTTACCAGAAACAGCAGCGCGGCCAGGCCAAACGAAAGGACTATGTCTAAACCCGTTTCGGGCAGATTATGCAGCAGTGTCGCCCCGATCAGGGTGCTCGTAAAGAATACTCCCGACATACTCAGCAGCAACCGAATGATGCGGGAGCGGGCAACCCCGTCGTCGGTCAACGACGTAGCCGTGGCCAATCCAAGGGACAACACCTCCACACCCAGTGCGATGGCCAACAGAATTCCTTCTTTAGCCCCGGCCGCAAAGCCAATGCCCAGCAGTAACCCGTCGATAAACAGATCGACACCAATAGCCAGCAGAAAGGCGACGGGAAGCACAGCGGCCGGAGCCGGGTCCGCAACCGGTGAGGCAGTCGTTTCGTCGGTGGGCGATTCGGTGAACTGCCGGATCAGGAGCATCAGCGCGATACCCCCGCTAAAACCCAGCACCGTCAGCCAAGGATTATGCAGCCGCACCACATCGGGCAGAATCTCAACGGCCACCACCGAGAAGACGACCCCGGCTGCAAAGTGCAAAATGGCCGAGCGGGCCTGCGCTCCGAACCGGATAACCAGTGCCAGTAGCCCCCCGCCCGTCAGGGCAAGGGTGGGCAATAGCGCATACGTGATAATTTGCTGAAAAAGCGGAGTCATAAAAAAGTGAACGGACAGCGTTTATGGATATAATGGGACGGGCTGACAGACGACTTATTCTTCCTCACCTCCACCTTTAAGTTGCGACAGCACCGCGAAGGCCCCTTTGATGGCCACCCGATTCTTAGTTAGGTCGAAGCGGGCAGGCAGTGTAACCTGGGCGTATCCACCTTCGGTCACCCCCCGGCGCACGGGCACCTGCTTAAAGGCAATGCCGTGCCGTTCCAATTGGGCTTGTTTACCAGTAGCCTCCGGCTTTTTGTTTTCTTTATTAGTATCGCCTGCCGCTCCGTGCTGTTCGGGGGTCGTCTGCCTGGTGACAACAAAAATGTAGTCTTTGCCCTCGGCAGAAACGACAGCCTCTTCTGGCAGGGCCGTTACCCGGCTGTCGCCCACGTCTAAGCTGGCTTTCAGAAAGGTATTCGGCGATAGTCGGCCATCGGGTTGGTCAAGTTTAGCCACGACCCGCACTGACCGATCCTGATCGATGGCCCGGTTGATGTAGGTGATATGCCCCGACCGTTCTTTGCCACCCTCGTTGTTGAGCCGGATAATGACCCGCTGGCCGGTCCTGATTTGAGGCAAATCCTTTTCAAACACGGTCAGTTCGGCGTACAATCCCTGACTGCTGGTGAGCTGAGCAATCCGGTCGGCGGGCTGCACGTACTGCCCGGCGTTGACGGCAACCTCCGTCACCACACCCGATACCGGGGCCGTAACGGTGTAGTATGCCGTAAACCGCCCCGCCAGCGCACCAGCGGGCGTTAAACCAACCAGACGCAGCCGCTGCGCCAGCCCGTTCTGACGGGCACGGATCTGATTCCGTTCAGACGACGTTTGCTGGAACACCTTCAGCGCACCCACGTTCTGTTCGCTGAGTTCCTTTTGCCGCACGTATTCAGCTTCCAGATACGTCAGCCGACTGGCATTCTCGGCGTAGTCCTGTTGCAGTTGCACCAGATCAGGATTCTCGATGCGGGCCAGCAATTGTCCTTTGCGCACCGGCTGACCGGGTAGCAGCGGCACGCTGCGGACAAAGCCACCCTGGAGGGCGGTGATAGCGACCTGACTCTGGGCGGGTACGGCCAGTCGGCCATTGACCTGGAGCAGTTGCCCCAGATTGCGGTAGGCCACCTGACCCAGTTCGACCGCTCCAATGCGAACCTGATCGTCGGTCAGGGCCACCACGTCGGCCGACGCACCGGAGTCCGGTTTAGCTTCAGTAGTTGTAGCGGGTTGGTTTTCGGCCGTCCGTTTACAGGCCATCGGCAGACCCAGCAGGCTGATGAAAAAGATGATTCGTTTCATAGATGTATCAGGGTAAGCCCAGAATCTGTTCTAGGCGGATGACGGATTGGTTGTAATTGCCCAGCACATCGACGTAGCTGGAACGGGTCTGGTAGGCCTGCGTGAGGGCCTGCGAGTACTGGAGATAACCGATCTCCCCGGATCGGAAGGCAATGCCGGCCTTTTCAACCAGCAGCCGGGCGGTGGGTAGGCCCGTTTGTTCGTAGTAGGTCAGGCTGCTTTGCAACTTGCCAATCTCCTGGCTGATCGTCCGCAGATCGCCCTGTAGATTGCGCTGGGTCAGGGCCAGCGTCGCCTGGCTGATGTCCTGACCTAAGCGGGCCGCTTCGACGCGCGCGCGCTGAGGCCGGGTGAAAAGCGGTACGGCAATACCCGCCGTAAAGCCCTGAAACCGCTTCCCTCCGCCGTAGGTCACTTCTTTATTGTCCACCGTGTACGTGCCAATGAGCGACTGATTAAAGTATCCCACCGAAAAGGTGGGTAAGAGCCTGGCTTGCTCCACGTTGGTTTGTCGGGCCGCGACATCGGTCTGCTGCCGCAGCAGGGTCAGTTCCGGCGTTTGGGCCAGCGTGGCCGAGTCAGTTACCAGGGGCAAGGCCCGGCGCGTGAGCAGACTATCGGTCAGGCTGACGGGCTGATTGGTGTTGAGCAGCGTTTGCAGGCGGCTCAACACGATCTGCCGGTCAGCCTCGGTCTGGGCCAGCCCGTTGCGTAATTCGCCTAATTGACTAGTAGCTGTGGCGACCTCGATGGCCGTTCCCTCCCCGGTCTTCAGGCGCAGCTCGGTCGCGGCCCGAAAGGTGACCAGCAGGCTGTCCTGCGCCCGCAGCAACCGGCGTCGTTCGGCCAAATACAGCCAGTCGTAGTAGGCCGCTTTTACCTGCGTCCGTAATTCATTCTGGCTTACCCGCGCCTGTAGTTCACTGCCGGTCACATTCGCATCGGCCAGTCGACCCAGTTGCCGCACCAATTTAGGGTTGGGCAGGCTTTGAGAGACGGTGAAATTATTGTCGAAATTAATGCTGTTGTATTGCCCCGCCAGCCACGACACGCTGGTGGCTCCCACGTCGCGGGCCACCCGGCGACCGGTTTGCTGCTGGGCAATGCTGAGCGCACTGATGCGAGCCGTACCGTTGTTGGTAGCCGCCTGCCGTAGAACCGCATCGAGCGATAACGGACCGCCTGTGATGAGTTGCGGTACCTGCGCTTTTGCCGACGTTGCAATACCCGTGAGACTGCCTATTGCTCCCAGCAGCAGCCAACCCACCAGCTTACCGACGGAAGTCGGATGGTTTGACGGGGGTCCGGCAGCGGCCGGTTTATCAATAGCCCGGTCAGCCTTTTTCCCCATCTTCTGTTCCCACCAGTACAAACAGGGTAGCACCAGCAGCGTCAGTAAGGTAGCCGATACCAGTCCGCCGATGACCACCGTGGCCAGCGGTCGCTGTACCTCGGCTCCCGCTGAAGTGGCCAGCGCCATCGGCAAAAAGCCCAGCGAAGCTACCAGGGCCGTCATCAGTACGGGCCGAAATCGGATAGCCGTTCCCTGTAGAATGCGATCCCGCAGATCCAGGTCCGTTTCAGTTTTGAGGTGATTGAACTCTCCGATCAGGACGATGCCATTCAGTACCGCCACCCCAAAAAGGGCAATAAATCCCACGCCCGCCGAGATGCTGAACGGCATTCCCCGGAGCGACAAGGCCATCACGCCCCCGATGGCGGAGAGGGGAATGGCCGAAAAAATCAGCAGGCTCTGCCGAATGGAGCCTACAGTGAAGAACAAGAGCAGAAAGATCAGCCCCAGGGCCACCGGTACGGCGATACTGAGCCGGTCTTTGGCTTCCTGTAAATTCTGAAACTGCCCGCCGTAGGTGACGTAGTAACCCGGTGGCAGCCGAAGCTGTCCATCTATTTTACCCTGCAACTCCTGGACTACCGTTTCCACGTCGCGGCCCCGCACGTTGAAAGCTACCGTAATGCGTCGTTTGGCATCTTCCCGTTGAATCTGGTTGACGCTGTTCTGAAAGGAAATATCGGCGACCTGGCTCAGAGGAATCTGCTGGTCGTCCTGGGTGCCAATCAGCAGGTTCTGCACGTCTTCGAGCCGTTGCCGACTTTGCGCCTGTAGCCGCACCACCAGATCATACCGCCGTTCACCTTCGTAAACGACCCCGGCGGTGGCCCCGGCAAAAGCGGCCTGCAAGGACCGGTTAGCCTCGTCCACCGACAGGCCAAACCGGGCCAGCGCATCCCGATCAAATTTGACCACAATCTGGGGCAGGCCCGATACCTGTTCGACGTAAAGGTCTTCAGCGCCCGGTACCGAGCGAACAATGCGGCCGATCCGATTGGCATAGTCGGCCAGTACCCCTAAATCCTCCCCAAACAATTTGATGGCAATGTCCTGCTTGACTCCCGAAATCAGTTCGCTGAAGCGCATCTGAATCGGTTGCAGAAAGCTGAAACTCACCCCCGGAATCTGTTGTAATTTTGCCTGCATCTGCTCAGCCAACTCCTCCCGGCTGGTGGCCGATGTCCACTCGCTTCGGTCTTTGAGGATCACCATCAGATCGGTGGCTTCCAGGGGCATGGGGTCCGTGGGAATCTCGCTGGAGCCGATCTTACCGACCGTCTCGATCACTTCCGGGAAGTTGGCCTTCAGGATCTGACCGGCCTTCAGATTGGCGTCAATGGACTCGGCCAACGATGCACCGGTCATCACGCGCATTTCGACAGCAAAATCACCTTCGTCCAACTGGGGAATGAATTCTCCCCCCAGGCGGCTGAAGATGAACCCGGCCACGGCCAGCAGTCCGACCGACAGGCCTACCACAATTCCCTTGTGGTTTAGCGTCCAGCGAATGGCGGGGTCGTAGATGCGGTGGAAAAAGCCGACGATGCGGTCGGAGATGGTCCGGCTACCTTCCTTAATGGGTTTCCGGCTCAGCAGCAGGGCCGAAATCATCGGTACGTAGGTCAGGGAGAGAATAAAGGCCCCCAGAATGGCGAACGCCACGGTTTGGGCCATCGGGCGGAACATCTTGCCCTCCACGCCCACTAAGGCCAGAATTGGTAGATAGACGATCAGAATGATGATCTCCCCGAAGGCGGCCGACGAACGAATCCGGCTGGCCGACTCGAAGACTTCGTCATTCATTTCAGACTGTGAAAGGTGATGCCGGTACTTTTTTTGAGCAATGTGGTGAAGGGTCGCTTCCACGATAATAACGGCCCCGTCCACAATCAAGCCAAAATCGATTGCCCCCAGACTCATCAGGTTGCCCGACACGCCGAAGAGGTTCATCAGCGAGACGGCAAAGAGCATGGCCAGCGGAATGACCGAAGCCACCACCAGCCCCGCCCGCCAGTTACCCAGCAGCAACACCAGCACGAAGATGACGATCAATGCCCCTTCGATCAGGTTTTTTTCGACGGTGCCGATGGCCCGGTTCACCAACTTGGTCCGATCCAGAAAAGCCTGAAGTTCAACACCTGGTGGTAGTGATTTCTTGATCTGGGTCATGCGCTGCTTGACCTGTCCAATCACCTGCGCGGCATTGGCTCCTTTAAGCATCAACACAATGCCGCCCACGACCTCCCCTTTGCCGTTCTGCACCATCGCCCCGTATCGCACGGCACTGCCTAATTGTACTTGGGCTACGTCGCGTACCAGCACGGGAATACCGCCCGGTGTTCGGTGAACGACGATCTTGCCGATGTCGGCCAGCGTGCTGATCAGCCCTTCGGAACGAATGAAATAGGCATTGGGTCGCCGGTCGATGTAGGCTCCTCCGGTGTTCTGATTGTTGGCTTCCAGGGCGGCAAACAATTCGTTCATCGTTACCCCGGCCGCCCGTAGTCGCTGAGGATCGACCGCCACTTCGTACTGTTTGAGGTAGCCCCCGAAGCTACTCACCTCGGCTACGCCTTTGGTACCCAGCAGTTGGCGACGCACGATCCAGTCCTGAATCGAGCGCAGTTCCATCGCCGGATACCGTTTTTCGTAGCCGGGTTTGGGTTGCAGGACGTACTGGTATATTTCGCCCAGGCCCGTCGAAACGGGTCCCAGTTCGGGGTCCCCCGTACCAGCCGGAATCTGGGAGCGGGCCGAACCCAGCCGTTCATTCACCTGCTGCCGGGCTACGTAGATATCGATACCATCCTCGAAGACGACCGTGACGACTGACAGGCCGAACCGGGAGATGGAGCGAACTTCGAGCAGTCCCGGCAGGTTGGCCATCGTCTGTTCGATGGGAAAACTAATGAGCCGTTCGACATCCGAGGCTGACAGGGCCGGGCTTTGGGTAATCACCTGCACCTGATTGTTAGTAATATCGGGCAGGGCATCAATGGGTAATCGAGTGAGCGAGTAGCCGCCCCAAATAATCAGGGCCAGCGTCAACAGCCCGACAATAAGTTTATTCTGAATGGAAAAATGGATGATACGATCCAGCATGATAGGGTCTGAACAGGTGAGTGTTAAGAAGATGCCGCACACGAATAGACTGCACATGCCCGATTAAAAAAAGGCGCAGCAGTCACAGCTCATGAAAGCGGAAGGGTGTTCAGACCCGGATTTGAGGGGGTTGCCAGATAGCCGCGTGAGGATCGGCCCAATGCATCGGCACGTACGTGAAGTGATCGGTAGAGATCGTCACCCCGTTGATGAGTGGGCTGAGCGTGTAGCTGGATCGGAGTAGAACCGTTAACGTTGCCGCGCAGCAGGCACAGGTACAAAAGGGCGTACACTGATCGTGGTGGGCATTGGACGATCCGGTTTGTGGAGACTCGGACGACACGACCATAGCAACCGACTCCTGACCAAAGACGGGCAGGCGTTCATCCGAACAGGGCCACAGGGAAAGGCCAATCAGATACAGGGACAGGATGGTAGTGAGCCACTTCACAGCTGCAAAGGTACGCCGAAACTTAGTGCAACAGGTAGTCAAAAAGTAAGTTCGTATGGATTTGGCCATCCCTCACGCACCTGATGTCGAAGAAAGTATATCCGTAAGCTTCCCTATTGGCTTCCTTTACGCTCCCATCGGAGACGAAAGAATATTGACTTATCTGCTTCTTGAATGGGGTGTTTCGTAAGATGCATACAAATTTTTCATCGTAATATTGCAATGGGTAATTTATAAGCTACCTTTGTGGCATGGGACTGACTAAAACTGAGATATTCACCGAAGAGCAAAACCGAATTGCGGATTTGGCCAAAGCATTTGCGCATCCTGCGCGGGTAGCCATTCTGCAATTGCTGGTGGCCAAGAAAGCCTGTGTCTGCGGTGACCTGGTGGACGAGTTAGAGCTAGCCCAAGCAACCGTGTCTCAACACTTGAAAGAGCTAAAACGCATCGGCATTATTCAGGGTGAGATTAACCCACCACGCGTTTGCTACTGCATTAATCCCCCTGTATGGGAAGAAGCCCAGCGCGCGTTCGGGGCTACCTTTGATACGTTCGTACCCGCTACCTGCTGCTGAAATCGGCGGGTATTTTTTTGCCTGAATCAATCGCAATATTACATTATACCAATAGAAAACAGATGGAAACCGCTGAGCAAATCAAAGAAGTCGTGCGTCAGAAATACGGCGCGATTGCCGAACAGCCGGAAGCCGATAGCTGCTGCGGGCCAACCTCGTGTTGCGGCCCGGAGATTGACGCGAATGTTCCGATTGTCATGGCGCAGGATTACCAGAAACTGAACGGCTATGTGGCCGATGCCGATTTAGGATTGGGCTGTGGCTTGCCCACGCAATTCGCCCAGATCAAATCCGGTGATACGGTGGTGGACTTAGGGTCAGGGGCTGGAAATGATTGCTTTGTCGCTCGTGCGGAAACTGGAGAGACAGGCCGTGTGATTGGCCTGGACATGACCCCGCCCATGATCGACCGCGCCCGCAAGAATGCAAAAGCCTTGGGTTTTACCAACGTCGAATTCGTCTACGGTGACATTGAGGACATGCCATTACCAGAGAATCTAGCTGACGTAGTAGTGAGCAATTGCGTGATGAACCTTGTTCCTGATAAGCGCAAAGCTTTCTCGGAAACCTACCGCATCTTAAAGCCAGGTGGTCATTTCAGCATTTCCGACATTGTGTTGAAAGGCGATCTACCCGAAGGGTTGCAGCATGACGCTGAAATGTACGTTGGCTGCGTTTCGGGAGCCATTCAGAAGGACGCTTATCTGCAACTCGTGCAGGAGGCTGGATTTACCACTATCATCATTCAAAAGGAACGGGAAATCAGTTTGCCAGTTGATGTACTCCAAAACTATCTGTCGGCTGATGGAATAGCTGAGTACCGCCAGCAAGACCGAGGTATTTACAGTGTGACCGTGTTTGCCCAGAAGCCCGCTGATGGAGCAATTCCTTCCGTATCCTGCAAACCGGGTTCAAACTGCTGCTAACCGAGAAGACAACGATAAATAGAAAAGATTTATGAAAAATATCTTAGTGCTTTGCACGGGCAATTCTGCCCGTTCCCAAATCGCCCACGGCTATCTGCAACATTTTGCCGATACGGCGGGCCGGGGTGAGAGTGCCCAGGTTTACAGCGCGGGCGTTGCTCCCCACGGGGTCAATCCTTTGGCAATTCAGGTCATGGCCGAAGATGGAATTGACATATCCCATCACACCTCGAATCATGCCGACGAATACACTAGCCTGCCGCTCGATTACGTGATTACCGTTTGCGACAATGCCCGTGAACAATGCCCTTATTTCCCTTCTATGGCCAAGAAGGTGCATCACAGCTTCACCGATCCGTCACACGCCCCCGGTGATGATCGGTTGGCGCAGTTTCGCACGGTACGTGACGAAATCAAAGCATACAGCCAACAATTCATTGAGGAGAACGTAACGGGCAAAGCTACCCATGCCTAAACTCTCATTTCTCGACCGCTTTCTGACGTTGTGGATCTTTCTGGCCATGCTGATCGGCGTGGGTATCGGGTATTTCTTCCCGCAGTCGCAAGCCTTTATCAATCAGTTTAATTCCGGCTCGACCAATATCCCCCTTGCTATTGGCCTGGTGCTGATGATGTATCCACCGCTGGCAAAGGTGCGCTACGAGGAACTGCCGAAAGTGTTCGCCAACACCAGAATATTGAGCCTGTCGCTGCTGCAAAACTGGATCATCGGTCCGCTGCTGATGTTCGGGCTGGCCGTGGTGTTTCTGCCTGACAAACCCGAATATATGACCGGGCTAATCATGATCGGTATTGCTCGCTGCATTGCGATGGTCATTGTCTGGAATGATTTGGCCAAAGGTGACCGGCTTTACGCTGCTGGCCTGGTGGCCTTCAATAGCATTTTTCAGGTGCTGTTCTACTCGGTCTATGCCTACGTTTTTATCACCGTGCTGCCGCCCCTGTTCGGGCTGAAAGGCTACACGGTCAATATCACGATTGGCGAAGTGGCGGGGAGCGTTTTCATCTACCTGGGTGTGCCGTTTCTGGCCGGGTTGTTTTCGCGGATCATCCTAACCCGGCTGTTCAGTCGCCAATGGTATGAGGAACGCTTTTTGCCCGCCATCAGCCCTATAACGCTGGTTGCCCTGTTGTTCACCATTGTGGTGATGTTTAGCCTCAAAGGGCAGTTGATCGTATCTATCCCGCTTGATGTAGCGCGTATCGCTATCCCGCTGACGATCTATTTTGCCATCATGTTTTTTTCGGCCTTCTATCTCTCGAAACGGGCCGGTGCGGATTATGCTAAATCGACCTCGCTGGCTTTCACCGCAGCCGGAAATAATTTCGAGCTGGGCATCGCCGTTGCTATCGCCGTCTTTGGGATCAATTCGGGTGCAGCCTTTGCGGCCGTAGTCGGTCCACTGATCGAAGTGCCGGTGCTGATCCTGATGGTCAATTTTGCTCTGAAACAGCAAGACAAATTTGTTCTTCACTACAAAAAAACGCGTTAAAAGCACGCATGAAAATTGCCCTACCCATACGCAGATATGCTTCGTCGCGGCTAATCTCCCTGATAGCAAGAAAACCCACCATGCGGGGGCTTTTCTTATAGGGTATTTTGAACTTCAGCCGAAAGATTTCCTAGTTTTACGAGCGATGCTGATAACCGTTTTAAAATCCATTTTGGTATTCATCCTGGCAGGGCTATGCGAAATCGGGGGTGGTTACCTGGTCTGGCAATGGATGAAAGAAGGCAAGCCGCTCTGGTATGGGATTATTGGCGGTATCATCCTGGCAGGATATGGCATTGTGGCCACCTTCCAACCGGCGGGATTTGGCCGTGTATATGCTACATACGGCGGGTTTTTCATTGTCATGGCTCTACTGTGGGCCTGGAAAGTAGATGGATTTCGACCGGATAAATACGATATTATAGGCGCAATGATTGCGCTTATTGGGGTGTGCATTATCTACTACGCACCTAGGAATTAAGCCTAAGAAGCTGACCTAGCGAGCAGGATGCTTATCGAGTTTGTCGAGTTCCATTACCAGATAGACCATTTCTTTTGTTTCGGCAGAATCGCCCATTTCCAAGGAAATCGGGCCTTCTTCGGGCTGGAAGGATAGATGAAACACCAGCCAGGGGCAGCATAGCCGCTCGAATTTGATAAATTCGGCCAAATCGCCAATGATGGCATTATCCGATTTTTCAAATACCAGTTCGTAGCTGGTCGGATGCTCAACGGCGCGTGACACCCTTTTAAATAGCGTCTGGTGCAACTCATTCATTCGCTTGATCTGGTCCTTGTCCGTGAGCTTGCAGGCCAAGGCGATTTTCTTCTTTAATACGGCTTCGGTTTCCATTGTCTTTGCTGTTTTTGTCTGACCTAGGCAGGACAGCGCGACTAGCCAGGCTAACCCGGTAAGCATAAGTGCTTTCATGTTTTTCTGGTAAATTTAAACGGTGGAGTATAGTCCACTGTCAAGCGTTTCACTGAGAAATAGTTATGCTCATCGGCATCATTGCCCAGGAATCGGGCTTTTCCCGCGACACGATCCGGTATTACGAAAAAATCGGTTTGCTACGCCTGCCCAAACGAGCCCGGCGGCAAAACAACTACAAGGAATATTCACCGGCCATTTTATCGCGGCTTCGGGTGATCAGGGAATTAAAGAACATCGGCTACACGCTGGGGGAAATTCAGCAGGTCATTGCGTCTTATGAAACTGGCGGGCTGGACTGCCTAGCAGGCAAAGACCAGGTACTAGAAAAAGTTCGGCTGATCGACGCGCAAATGGCCCGATTGCAGCGTATCAAACAACAGTTACTAGAAGCGGTTGCTGAATGCCCCGACCATTGCAAAATTACGGCGATTCTGGACGGCACACTAGCTTCGCCAAGATGACGTGGTGATCTTTTATAGACGCTCCTTAGCATGTTAACTAAAAGCCTGTAACGGTCATTCCTGTTTTGTAACCCTTGTTTGCTTTAGTCTCATGAAAACGCTCCTTTCTCACTATACGGACGCTGTGCCCCCAATGGTGGACCGTGGACTTTCCGGGTGACCGGTGCTGTACCACATAGCAAACGCACCCTACATGAGGATTTATCAGGGCCTGCAACGGTGAACCGTGCCATTGCCGTACGATTCTGCAACGCTACCCTTAGATACAAAACGTCTGCCTGTCAAATAACAGAACAGCATCATTTTCGGTGAAACCAGCGAAACAGTAGGGTGGGTGAAGAGTAACCAGTCCCTTTGGAAGAATACGACGAATGCTTTAGACTGACTAAAAAGTGTCGATTTAAAATAGTATACCAATATAACATGATACTGATATACTATTTTACTAAAAATTACTAGAATTACAGTTCCCGAATTGTATTGCTCACGTCGGCCAGGGTGTTTGCGCCGGGCACTTCCTTAGTCTCGAAGACCATGAAGTAGTTTCTTAAACTACGCTTGTAATTTGACTTGAAATTGTATTATGACCATCTAAGCTCAGTAGTATTTTGGTCATGATGGTAGTTTTAGCACGTGTTACGACAGAATCTCAAAAATAGCCCAAAACAGGCGATTTATTCCCGTATGGTCCCGGCCAACTGTTCATTTTTCACGTATCTTTAGTTACGTTTAGTCTTCCTCATGACCACCCAAACTACCCTCGAACCGGCCCTGCAAACCGTCCTGACGCATCTAATCAGCGACCTGTCCGTCTCGGAAACTCAGTACATGGTAGCGGCTAATTACTATGAGCATCAAACCTAGAACCGATTCGGCGAACGATGGTATATTGCCCAAATCTGGCTGCACTTTGATTCAGTTTGGAACTTGACATTAGACGAACAGGGATTACTATGCGATGTCAAACTGAACCGGCATGACCTGAGCCAGGTAAGCCGAATCTTGTTGCCATACAGTGAGATTTGGAAGATTCAGAAGAACGACGACGGGCTTTTCACTGATGCGGACAACGTATATTATCGCATCGACAAACTGAACCTGCCACGACCGGGCAAGAAATGACGCATCCAATAGCCAAATACAATCAGCAGCAGGCCGACACGCTGGCCACGCTTCCGGCCGATCAGCGCGACTACATGGCCCGTATGTTTCGCATTGGCAATGCTGCCTATCGATACCATCATCGGCTGGCCAGCGAACCCACAGAAGAAGACTTTGCGGAGTTTCTGGAAGGACTTCCCCAGGACAACATTCGGAATAACTATCGGGCCGAAGGTTTTGACAAAGCAATAAAGAGTTGGCCCTTCCGCCGGTATATACAGGAGAAGAACGACATTGGCATGGGTGAATTCATGCGTCAGCATTTGAGCGCCGATGATTACACCTTTTACGTAGAAACCAGTAAGCCGTAATGTCGGCCTATATGCAGTTCACTGAGTTGATTACTACGCTGGAAGGGCTACATCAGCACCTCAGCCAGCAGGCTACCCGCCAGGCCGATTAGTTGATGATTCTGCGCAACTGGCTCATTGGTTTCTACCTTGTCGAATTCGAGCAGCATGGCGACGACCGGGCTGCCTACGGTAAAAACCCGATTCCCAGGATTGCTCAGGCCATGAAGCAACAGGGCGTTCGGGGCTTCTCCGACCGGAACCTGTATTTGTTCAAAAGCTTCTATCTGACCTATCCAAACATTTTGCAGTTTCAAACTGCAAAATTATACCTTGCTGACTATGAAAGCATTAAAGAGAAAGCATCGACGCGGGTGCTGTCTCAAAATGACGTGCCACCTATCGACCTTACGCTTCTTTTTAGTCGGTTGACGTTTACCCATTTTGTCGAACTACTAAAAGTGGGCGATCCACTTCGCCGACGTTTTTATGAGGTCAAAGCCATTAAAAATAACTGGAAGGCCAGTGAATTGAACCGGGCGATTGTGACACTGCTAGCTGAACGTACTGGACTGTCGACTGATAAAGCAGCCGTTATTGCCCGTGTTAAAGACGATCAACCGGCAGGTTTGACAGATTACATTCGGAACCCATATATGCTGGAATTCCTGAATTTGGAAGAGAAGGCGGAGTATTCAGAAAACGATCTGGAGTCAGCTATTATCGACCACTTGCAGGATTTTCTGTTGGAACTGGGCCGGGGGTTCTGCTTCGAGGCCCGGCAGAAACGTATCACCTTCGACAATCGCCATTGTAAAATCGACCTGGTCTTTTACCATCGCATTTTAAAGTGCCATGTCCTGATAGACCTCAAAATCGGTGAATTTGACCATGCCGATGCCGGCCAGATGACCATGTATTTAAATTACTTCGCTGAAAACGAAGCTACCGAAAACGACAACCCACCGGTAGGTATCATTCTCTGTGCCAGCAAGAATAACGCGATGGTTCGGTATGCCACGAACGGGCTGGCGAACGATATTTTTGTATCGCAGTACCTGACTAACTTACCGAGGAAAGAGCAGCTCCAGGCGTTCATCGAGCGGGAGAGTCAGGGGCTATGAATCTACTTACGGTTAAGCACTCCGAATTACTTCCGCGATTTCTTCAGCTATTTCTTCTACAGTATACGATGCAGTATTCCGCGCCAATTTATCAGCCAAAGAAGGACTGTAGTCAATAACCTCTTTTTTAGTAATGTTATGCCATATTGGGAGAACAACCTGTTCTCCACTGACAGCTTTGGTGATTATACCATCTAATTCGTAGTTTGTCCATCCCTTCTTTATAAACTCCTTAGATAGCACAACAATACCAAACTTACTATTAGCGAGACCTTTATCGATTTTCCTTCTCAAGCTGTCACCTATTCTCAGTTCAAATTCGTCATACCACACTTTAAGATTTCTATTCATCAAAGCGTGTGCTAATGGGCGTACAACTTCGTCTTTATCTTCAGAAGCATGAGATATGAACACATCATATGTCTTTACAAAAATATCTGCTTCGTTGTGAGAAAATTCATCTCCTTTATTGACCAAAGATGGTACAGTGGAAAGGTCAGGCTGACGAAGTTCTGGCAATGCTCCTGGAAGCATTCTGATAGACGCTTTAACGTTGCCAATCAAACCTTGCATATCGACCGCTACATGCCAATGCCCTGAATTTGGAATGGACAATCTGATAGGTGAACTTTTTGCTAACCCTCCATGATACCTATGTTGTCGGCCATTCCTGTAATTGCTGAAGTTGGAAGAATCCATAAGCCGAACGTTCGCAGCACTGCCAGATAAATTAATTTCGACAATTTGACCAGACTGTTTGTACCCAAGATCAGAATGTATAAAATTCATATCTAAGTTGGTAAGATTTGGAGGTAAGTGCTGTCAATTTAGTCTTTTTAGACGTATCCTGTATACTACTATCGTATTATTCATCCCTATCTAACTAGAAAAACCCTATTTTTATAATATAAATAAAATATTATCATTGACTTGTATTATAACATTTGCTTAATGTTGCTGCTGAGCCATAATAATTTGGCTAACTGACAGCACTATGATTGCACCCGACGACCGTATTGGCCCCAACAACATTGTAAAGGCGACAATACAGACCAACTTTTCTATTCCCTTCTACTCCTATTACGTTCAGGCCGGATTTGCATCGCCGGCCGAGTCTTACATTGAAAAAGCCTGTGACCTCAACGAACTCTGTATCGACAATGAGGAAGCAACTTACTTTGTCCGGGTTGGCTCCGATAGTATGACGGGCGACCGAATCGAGCGGGGTGACGTCCTGGTTGTCGATTGCTCAAAGGAGCCATCCGATGGGAAAATAGTTGTGATCTGGTATGAGGGCGATCATGCCGTAAAGCGCATTTACAGGGTAGGGGAGATGATTGTATTGATGTCATCTAACCCCAAATACGAACCAATCTACGTGCATCCCGGCGAAAATTTCCAAGTATTCGGTGTCGTACAGCACGTCTTCTTCAAACCTTTTATTCGCTCTATATCAACATGATAACATTGGCCGATTGCAATAATTTCTATGTTTCCTGCGAGCGTAGTTTCGATCCATCATTGAATGGTCAGCCTGTTGTCGTACTGTCAAATAACGATGGGTCAATTGTAGCAAGGAGCGACGAAGTGAAACGGCTCAATGTGGGAATGGGTCAGCCTTTCTTTCAGATTGAGAAGTTACGGAAAGAACACGGCATACGGGCGTTCTCCTCAAATTACGTTTTATACGGCAATATGAGCGCAAGAATCATGTCGATTTTCGGTCGTTTTGTCGAAGATGTCGAAGTCTACAGCATTGACGAAGCATTCCTTGACCTGGCAGGTTACGAATCCCTTTATCCCGACCTGATTGAATTTGCCCGTACCCTCCGCTCGACTGTAATGCAGTGGACGCGCATCCCGATCAACATCGGTATTGCACCAACGAAAACGCTTGCAAAAGTAGCTAACCGGCTGGCCAAGAAACAGCCGGATTCTGGTGGTGTATTTATGTTATCGACTCTTGAACAGATCCGGGATGCACTGGGACAGATCGAGGTCAATGAGTTATGGGGAATCGGTCGTCGTTATGCGGCTTTCTTAAAGCAGAACGGTATTAAAACAGCCCTAGACTTTAGCCAATGTCATGATGTATGGGTGCAAAAGCACTTCACTATTAACGGGCTGCGGCTGGTACACGAACTGCGTGGCGAAGTTTGACGGACGGTGGAAACACAGCCAGCCAATCGCAAATCGGTCTGCGTGGCTCCCAGCTTCGGTGAATTGGTAAGCAATCGTGTCGCTATGGATGAAGCCCTGACTACCTATGTTGCCCGTGCGTCAGAGAAGTTGCGCAAACAACGTCTATCGGCCGGGGCTATGACTGTGTTTCTACACACGAATCGGTTCCGTGCCCGAGAAGGCCATTACTCAAGCAGCCGCTCGTTTGTGCTACCCATTCCAACCAACCTCATTCCCGAACTATCGCATTACGCGTTGAAAGCACTCGATGCTATTTACAAGCCCGGTTACTGTTATCAGAAAGTTGGTCTGATGCTGTCAGGTCTTCAGCCGGACACTCATCAAACACCCGATTTATTTGAAGGAGAACTAGATCCTCGGCTGCTGAAAATACAGCCAACATTAGAACGGCTGAATCAAAAATTCGGTCGTGAGAAGATACGCTTCGCTGCTCAAGGTTTCGATTACTTCTGGAAAATGAAACAGCGCTGGCTATCCCCCTGTTATACAACACGTTGGGAAGATATAATTATAATAAAATAACAGTAAAACAATATAGTGAAATATTGACAAATTAATATTTCACTATATTGTTTTACTTGAACGAATTTATAGCGCCGGTTTCAGGCTTAATTCGAGCATAAATTGTATGCCTGCCTACTTCGGATTGTATGGGAAAGCCATTTAGATACCCTTCAACTTCTCTGTTTTGGTAGGGATGGTCGCGTAAAATCTCTTCCGTATCGACAAAGAGAATATTATAACGGACCTGGGTAATGTTCCCTAAACGATCTCGCTGCGTATTTAACAAATGCTCCTGCTCATTAGCATAGTCTCCTGACGGTAGCCGGTATTTATAATTGGCCGTAACATAGAAGTGTTGTCTGCTATAATTGGATACGGCAATCTCGTACTGCCCAGGATTAGATAATATTTCTCGCCAGACATCAATCTGCTGCCTGTACATACCAATCTGCCCTTTGGCTTCAGACCGCTTGGGTGCAGTCAGGGTGTCTAACTTAGCTTCCAGAACTTGACTTTTTACGATCAGGCCATTGATATAGGCCTCGATCTGTTCAATCTTTTCGTTGATCGGCAAATCTTTATCCTTTAGTAACCAGTAGCGATGCTTGCGATAGAACGTGATCCGCACGGCCGGGCGATCCAGATTGACTAGCTTGATCGTCCGACAGTCAAAATCACGTATTGTCTCAAATAAAGGTTGATGAACAGCGTCGACAAAGTGAATGATGCCGGTGGATACCCAGTCGCCTTCAACATCCCAAGCATTGCGGTCCGGTCGGAGTTTGGGAACGTCATCCATTAATTGAGTTAGATCAGCCAATAACCGGGCATAAGTACGCTGATCGTAATGTTTTCGTTTAGTGTGTGATGGCTGTTCTTCCATGAGAAGTTAGTAAGCGTTTAAAGCAAATATATTTCCCTTAAAGGGAAACTTAATAGGGCAACTGCTAATTATTTTCTGATTTTTTCTTTTCATCTCAATCCTAAGGAGGTGCAGCAGCAATTTTTACTTTCAATGACCTTATAGTCTATTATTAAGAAAAGAAAATTATAGAAATCATTCTTTTATGATAAATTAGATTATTAAGATAATTATAGGATGTGGATAACCGTCGTAAGTGTCTCATTTCTAAATAATTGCATGTGGATAACTTGGCTATCCCTAACAGATGATAGTCGTAGCCTAACAGATGATAGCAGAAGCCTAACAGATGATAGTTGTAGCCTAACAGATAACAGTCCTGACCCTAACAAATAATAGTCGTAAGCCTAACAGATGATAGTCGTAAGCCTAACAGATGATAGTCGAATCGACATCTATTAAAAATAGAAGCACTTTATTATCAGTATGTTATAAACAGGTCAAAAAATTGGACGAAAGAAAGAGAACGACCGTTGAAAATAGACAAAAACTGGACATGCTGTGAAGAGGAGTAGCCATCGATAGCAGTTTACCCTAACAGATGATAGTCGAAATGGCACTACTAAATGACTAAAACACCATAATATTGACAAGCACTATTTAATTATAGTACTGATAATCAAATTTTTATCCCTAACAAATACATAAAGCTTTGTTAGGGATAAAAACGGTATTACCTTGTATTCGCTATTATCTGTTAGGCTATGCGCAAGGCTCAGGACTCCAATAAGTCGATTTTACTATCTAACAATCAGTTATCGCTGACCTTTGAAAGCACGACGGTAACAGCACCTGTCGAGGTTAACCCAGAGACAATTGTACTTCGCACCCCGAATAACAAGACTATTCTGATTAGGGAGCCTCTGAAACTTTTAACTAGTACAACCGAATTCGGATTCTTTGAACGTCGGCTATACTGGCTTGTCCTGCGCGAAATACGAAACATCCAGGCGATTGATAAAATGAAGATCAAACCTTACGAGGAGTTGAAGTTTCGTTTTCATTACTCAGAGGTGATAAAGGGGCATCCAAACTCGACCATCAAAAAAGTCACTGATCTGATTCAGAAGCGCACGATCAGTTGGGAGGATGAAACCGGTAAACACACCAACGTAGTCGTGTTTCCAATGGCTGAATACTGGCCAAAGAAAGGAATAATCGAATTGACGATGTACCACGCCGTCATACCGGTTTTCCTTTACTTGGGCAGCGGCTACTCACAATATGGCTATGAAGACGCCTTAATTCTAAGTAGTGAGTACGCTCAGATGCTGTTTACCAATCTGGCCCGGTTTCGGGGAACAGGCATCTGGCGGGTCAACCTACAGGAACTTCGGCGAATAATTGGTGCTGACGAAAAATCGTACAACAACTACTCGGCCTTCCGAACGCGTGTAATTGATTTGTCGCTGCGGCAGATCAATGAGCACACTAATTTATTGGTGACTTATAAGCCGGTGATGCAGGGACGGGGCGTTATCGGAATAGAATTTAATATTCAGACAAAAACCCCGCCTGAAGAACTGGAGCAAGAAACAAAGAAGGCAGAAATCAAACAGCGATTGGATGAACTGATGCAACAGGATATCGCTGACCTCATTTCACATGCGGCCAACACATTGCAGAAGTACTACGGGTCGTTCACAAGTCAGCAGAAAAAAACCATCCTAACTAGCGGTGAACACCTGAAAGCATTTATCCGGGCCGACCTCTACGTCGATTATGGATACGCAGATAAAGACCCTGAAGCCTACGTAGCCCAAAGCGTCTTCAACTATAAGAAAGGGAAATCGACTGAGTGACGGTAACGCTCAACCCTGTTCTGACCGATGGTCACTAGAGAAACAGAATAGAAGGGAAAAAAAAGACACCACTTTCGGTTTCATTATTATGTCCGATAACCTTAAATTATCGGACGTAATGATAGTTTGCTTACTTTGCTTACGATTAAACCCCACCAATGATGAATCTATTACCAGATCGTCCCGTGAGCGATCAGCCAAAGCCGGTAATAACTCAAATCACCGGTTCATCAGTGCGGCTTGACAAAATGGCCCAGCAGGCAGCCACTTTCCTGCAAAAGGGAGTCGAGGGTGCAAAAAATACCCGCACCGCCTACACTTCCGATGTAGCGTTGTTGCGACACTGGCTACAACAACATCAATTAGCCGATCTGCCACTAACGTCGGCAACACTGGCTACCTATTTGTCGGATGTGGCTACGCGACACAAGTGGGCAACCATTACCCGGCGGTTAGCAGCCGTTCGCAAGTGGCACCGATTACATGGCCACCCTGATCCCGGCCGCGACGAAGGAATTACGACCCTACTGGAGGGCATCAAGCGCACCATCGGTACCGAACCCGATCAGGCACCGGCTTTCGATCTGAGTGCCTATAAAGACGTGGTCCGGCTTATTCCGACAACAGCAACCGGCATCCGGGATCGTACGCTGCTGCTGGTCGGTTTTGCCGGGGCGTTCCGCCGGTCAGAATTGGTATCACTCGATGTTGAGGGAGTACAGTTCACCAAGAAGGGAGCCATCCTGACCTATCGAGGCAGTAAAACGAATCAGTACGGCCATACCGAACAGAAGGCACTATTTTTCAGTCCTGATGCTGATACCTGTCCGGTACGGTCCCTACAAGACTACATAGCCACGTTGGGCCGCCTGGACGGGCCGCTGTTCGTCCGGATTCGCAAGGGAAAGCAAATAACGACAGACCGCTTATCGGACAAGCAGGTAGATCGAACAACCAAGTTATACCTTGGAGAAGGTTACTCCGCTCACTCACTCAGGGCTTCCTTTGTCACCATTGCTAAACGGAACGGGGCCGATGACTCGAAGATTATGCAGCAAACCAAACACCGCACTCGCACGATGATCGACCGCTACACCCGTATTCAGCAAGTCGAGGATCATAACGCAGCAATGGAATTAGGGCTGTAATCTTTTCTTTCCCTTTGACTGGAGTACCGAATGAATCAACTGATTGGTACCAAAGCACGACCATAACACCGGGTAATTCATATCAACAGTATTGTTTCTACAGTCATGCGCTATCTGTTTTATTTATTTGTGTCAGCAAATACTCTTTGGGCTCAAGGGCAATCACTCAACACTTCCCAGACTGTGGCAACCGGTCATCTTCCGGTTGCTGTTGCCGATGCTACAGGTACTATACATTTGGTTTTCGGACAGGATTCAACCATCTATTATACGACAGCTACTGAAAAGACGGCTCACGTCAGTCAGCCTCTCGCTGTTGCGACCCTGCCGAACTTGGTAGCTGGTGCTAAGCGCGGTCCACAACTAGCCCTCACAGATCAGTTTATCGTCATTACGGCTGTCAATCGAATGGGGGATGTGTTTGCGTATTCACTCGACCGGAAAACAGGACGGTGGTCTTCAGCAACCAAAATCAACGATGTGCCTGAAATAGCCAAAGAGGGCTTTCAAACTGTGGCAGGTGCCTCAGATGGAGTGTTTCATGCGGCCTGGCTCGATCTACGCGATGACAAGCAAAATAAAATCGTCGGCGCTACCTCAACTAATGGAGGTCGAACCTGGTCCGCTAATCAGATTATTTACCGCTCACCAAACGGCACGGTTTGCGAATGTTGTCGGGTGTCAATGGTCGCCAGAGGAAAAGACATTTATGTGCAGTTTAGGAATTCACTCGACGGCTCGCGTGATCTGTTTTTGATTCACTCAGCCGATGGCGGCAAAACGTACGCTTCAGCCCAAAAACTTGGCACCGGCACCTGGAAGCTCACCGCCTGTCCAATGGATGGCGGTGCAGTATCCCTTTCTGCAACGGGGCAGCCGCTGACCGTCTGGCGACGAGAGAATACCTTATTCACTTGTGAGCCTGGTCAACCGGAACAGGCTGTAGGAACGGGCCGAAATGTAACACTGAGTATGGGGTTGACTGCGTCAGTGGTAGCTTGGGATGAAGGGGGTACTATTTGGATGAAAGTAAACGATAAAGCACCGGTTTCGCTGGGCGCAGGCCAGATGCCTAGTCTGGCTATTAGTGGGCAAACGGCAATTTGTGTTTGGGAAGCCCAAGGGCAGGTGATGCTGAAGCGTGTTTCACTATAGCATTTTAGAATCGCAGAGAGCAGTAAACCAACAAGTACCATTTATCTAAAGATGAATGGTACTTGTTGATAAAGGCTTACCCAATTGCATGGGAACCCTGAGCCATTTTATGGCAGGCCTCGGCACACTGACGGCAAGCTTCGGCGCAGGCTTTACAATGGTCATGGTCATGCTTGCCGCACTCAGCCGCGCAGGCTTCGCACAAATGAGCACACAGTTTGCAGACATCAGCCGCGTGAGCACTCCCGCTGGCCATAAATGAAACAGCCGTGTAGCAAATTTTAGCACAGTCCCGGTCAAGTCGGATACAGTCTACCATCATTTGAATGTCTGTTTCGCCAAGACAAGCCTGTGCGCAGGCATCACAAGCAATGGCGCATGCTTGGCAGGCATCGATGCAGGCTTGGTACTGCTGGGGGACTAATTGAGTCATCATATACATCTGTGGTTTTATTGATACAGAAGGATAACTCATTGACGGTGCATAGGTTAACTGGTGTAATCCCGAAAAATCACAATAGCGCGGGTTTCAGTAAATTTTGTAAAGACTACTCTTAATCCTGTAACGATTCATGTTAGGAAAGACCGTAAGTTTGTAACGGTAAATTAATGTGCAATGAAAACCCCATTTCATACTCGTCTTATCTGCTGTTGGCTGGCCCTTACGGTCCTGCTGAGCAGTATGGGATTTGGGGTGGTTGACCATTGGTGTCAGATGCGGGGGCACTCTAAAGTACCGTTGCTGAATCAAGAAGTCACCGTTAACACGTGTGAAGCCAACGAGCCAATGCCGCTCGTTTCGAGTTGTCCCGCCGTTAAAAAATTACCCTGCTGCAAAACGACGCTTTCCTACGAGCACCTTGATGTAAGCCGTTTCGTAGCGGATCAACATAACCCGGCCGCTCCTCAGCCCGCCGAGTTTATTCCCAATCCCCGGTTCCGATTGTTGCTGGCGGCACTTCTGCCGATTGATGCTCAACCATCGGCTGCCTCAATGGCGGATGACCCGCTTCCCCGAACCGGGCGTTTTCGGCTGACGGTCGGCTGTAGCTGGCTGATATAAACTCTATTTCTTCATTCCTCACTCGCTGACGGATGCTTTCGGGCATCCCGGTTGGCGGGTATCCGGTGTTATGTCCGCTTCTTCATCACAGCACTTTTCTGTGGGCAAAAGTCGAACGGCAGCGCCCTCCCCTTTTAATTAGCCAGTTTCACCGTTTTGTTACAACGGGAGTCCCTGCGATTCCCCGGACCGCACAGGTCAACCCGCTTTTCAGCACGTGCGCATCCAGCCATGCGTTCCACTCAGTGAAATTTTCTATTTAATAGTCTCATGAAATACGGACAAAAATTAATGCTTGCTTTCGCGCTGCTGTTCAACCCCGCACTGCTATTTGCCCAATCCGGTAATTATAAACAGACCATGACCATCAATGCCGGTGGCCAGATCAAAAACAACGAAGGCACTACCGTCGGGCTGGTTAGCAAAGACGGGATAATTATGGATGCGAAGGGCCAGAAAATAGCCTTTGTCGATGGACAGGGGAATTTGGTCGATGCGAAGACCGGCAAAAAAATGGGTAAGATGGGTAAGAATGGTAAAACCTACTATGCTGCCGGGGGCGAGTTGTTATTTACCGTTAAGGACAAACCCGGTGCGACCTGTGATATCCTCGACGCCAAAGGTAACAAGATTGGTAATGTGTACGATAGCTACAAAGGCTCGGCTTGTGCGCTGCATTGTTTCACGAATGGATTGAATCCCCGAACGCACCGGCCCAACTAATTCCAGCCATTGATCACTTTCTGTTTCACCTAATTCTGTTTCATAAACCAATGAAAACTATCCGATTTGCTGTGGCTACGCTAAGCCTTGGGCTTTTCTCATTAGCCGCTACCGCTCAATCTACGGTTCCAGCCCTGACGGCTTACTATGGCGTTAAAGATGCCTTAGTAGCTACTAATGCCAGCAAAGCCAAATCACAGGCGGTAACTCTATCGTCCGCATTAAATAAGGTAGAAGCCGCCAAACTCACGGCTGCTGACAAAAAAGCGCTTTCAATGGCGAAAACCCATGCCCTGGCGATCAGCAAAACCGCTGACATTTCGGCCCAGCGGAAACAGTTTGAGTCGTTGTCGACGGATATGATTACGCTGGCCAAAGCCACCAAACCAGCCAAAGCATACGTGCAGTTTTGTCCGATGGTTAAAGCATCATGGCTGAGTGATAAGAAGGAAGTAAAAAACCCGTACTACGGGGATAAAATGCTCACCTGTGGCTCAGTGAAGGAAGAAATTTAAGTCAGATCACGCTGGAAACGGCCACTGGTTGTTTCCAGCGTCAATTTACAGACGATGGCTGTACAGGAAATCTTTATTAAAAACATGGTATGCAGCCGCTGCATCGCCGTCGTGCGGGGCGAGTTGGAGCGGCTGGGCTACACCGTCACACAGGTCGAACTGGGCCGGGCGACGCTGGACGCACCAGCCCTTGATCTGATATCCATCGGTCCCACGCTCGAAAACCACGGTTTCGCCCTGCTCACCGACAAGACAACTCGCGTCGTGAACCAGGTCAAAACGCTTATCATCGAACTGATTCAGAGTGGTCGTATTGCCGGACTGAAAACGACCTTGTCAGACTACCTGGCCAGTCAGGTTGGCCTGGATTATGCCCACCTGAGTCACCTATTTTCAACAACGGAAAATCTCACCATTGAGAAATTCTGGATTATGCAGCGTGTCGAACGGGCTAAAGAATTACTCAGCTACGATGAGGTACCCATCAGCGACATTGCCCGGCAATTAGGCTACAGCAGTGTCGCCTACATGACTAACCAGTTCAAACAGATTACCGGCCTGACACCAGCGGCTTACAGGGGTCATAACACCGCCGACCGAAATCCGCTGGACTGGATTTAAACGGGAAAAAAGTTGACAGTCCGGGCGGGAATTCTGTAACGAAGCCAAGCCGCTTCCTGGCGATATTTGTTCTATAACTAAGATTAAAGAACAAACGCTATGGAAACGATAAAATTGAAAACTAATATCAAGTGCGGGGGCTGCGTGGCTACGGTTACGCCTTTTCTCAATCAGTCGGTGGGTGAGGGTAACTGGCAGGTCGATACGCAGAATCCCGATAAAGTACTGACGGTGAAAACGGTCGGCGTGAATGCCGATACTGTTAAAAAAGCCGTTCAGCAGGCAGGCTACAAAGCCGAGGTGCTGTCGTAACGGATAGTTACTTCGTCGTGGAAAAGCCGCCATCACCGGGCGGCTTTTTTTATGGGCCGCGCCATCGAAACTAGATACTTAACCTGCTTGCTCATGATTGAGGGCCTGATTAAATTTTCGCTCCATAACCGATTCATTGTCCTGCTCATTGCTACCGGGCTGTTCAGTTGGGGGGTGTATTCGGTGAAGACAAGCAAAATCGACGCGATACCCGACCTGTCGGAAAATCAGGTCATTGTCTTTACTGAATGGATGGGCCGCAGCCCACAGCTCATTGAAGATCAGATTACCTATCCCCTAGTGACCAATTTGCAGGGGTTGCCGCAGGTGAAATACGTGCGGGGTACGTCCATGTTCGGGATGAGCTTTGTATACATTATTTTCAATGATAAAACGGACGTCTACTGGGCGCGGGAACGGGTGCTGGAGCGGCTCAATTACGCGGCCCGGCTGCTGCCCGGTGGGGTAACCCCCTCGCTCGGCCCCGATGGTACCGGCGTGGGGCATATTCTCTGGTACACGCTCAACGCGCCCGGCATGGACCTTGGCGAACAGCGGGCCGTGCAGGACTGGTACATCAAGTTTGGGTTGCAGAACGTACCGGGCGTAGCTGAAATTGCCTCGTTTGGTGGGTTTCAGAAGCAGTATCAGGTGACGCTCGACCCCAACAAACTGACCTACTACGGGCTGTCGGTGCCGAAGGTAATCGGTGCCATTCGTGCCAACAACAACGAAGCGGGCGGGCGTAAATTCGAGATGAGCGGCATTGGCTACATCATTAAAACGACGGGCTACCTGCAATCCATTGAGCAAATTCAGAACATTCCACTCAAAACACTGAATAGTGTACCGGTGCGCGTGGCCGACGTGGCCACCGTGCAGATGACGGGTGAAACACGGCTCGGCATCTTCGATTTGAACGGCACGGGCGAAGCGGTGGGCGGCATTGTCGTGATGCGCTACGGCGAAAACGCCGATGCCGTGATTGCCAGCATCAAAAAGAAAATGACGGAAGTGGCGAAGGGTCTGCCCGATGGCGTAAGCTTCAACATCGTTTACGACCGCAGCGGCCTGATTCAGGAATCGGTCAACTCCATTACGCACACGCTCATTGAGGAGATGGTGGTCGTGTCGCTGGTGGTGATTCTGTTTCTGCTGCACTGGCGGTCGGCCATCAGCATCATCATTCAGATCCCCGTTACCATCGCCACGAGTTTCATCCTGCTCAATGCCTTCGATATTTCCTCCAACATCATGTCCCTGACGGGCATTGCGCTGGCCATCGGCGTTATCGTGGATAACGGCATCATTATGGCCGAAAACGCCTACCGAAACTTAGCCATCCGGCAGGCCGACCTAACGGCGGAACGGGACAGAAAAGTGTCCCAGTCAAGACCGAAAAACGGCAACGGCACTCCCGACAGTGGTCAGGGCCGGACAGAAAAATCAGCGGGTTTGCCAAAACCTGAACCCAGCCCGCAAACGCACGACTAACTATGTGGAAGAAACTAAAAAGCTGGTTTAGCAAGCCCATGTTCGGGCCAAAGAGCTACGTCGAGGTGCCCGATGACGAGCGAATCGCCATCATCGAACGGTCGAGCATTCAGGTGTCGCGGGGGGTGTTCTACTCTACCATTATCATCATTACGTCGTTTCTGCCGGTGTTTTTGCTCAGCGGGCAGGAAGGTAAACTATTTCACCCGCTGGCCTGGACCAAAACCTTTATCCTGCTAGTCGATGCGTTTCTGGTCATCACGCTGGCCCCGGTCATGCTGTCGATTTTTATGAAAGGCCGCTTCAAAGACGACCACGCCAACCCCATCAACCGCGCGTTGGAGCGGGTGTACGAGCCGGTCATTCGTTGGGTCATGCGCTGGCGAAAAACGACCATTGCCATCAACCTGCTGGCCCTGGCCATCAGCGTGCCGATGCTGCTGAGTCTGGGCTCGGAGTTTATGCCGCCCTTAGATGAGCAGAGTATCCTGTTCATGCCCGTTACCCTGCCCGACATTTCCAACGCCGAGGTAAAGCGCATTTTGCAGGTGCAGGACAAGATTATCAAGTCGGTGCCGGAGGTAGACGAGGTGCTGGGCAAAGCAGGCCGGGCCTCCACCGCCACCGATAACTCGCCTATCAGCATGATCGAAACGATTATCAAACTCAAACCCAAATCCCAGTGGCGGGCGGGCCTGACCAAGCGTGATCTCATCAACCAGTTAGACGACAAACTCCAGATTCCGGGCGTAGTCAACGGCTGGACGCAGCCCATCATCAACCGGATCAACATGCTGTCTACGGGCATCCGCACCGATGTGGGCATCAAAGTACACGGACAATCGCTGGATAGTATCTACGCCGTGTCGGAGCAGGTAAAAGCCGCGTTGCAGGGCATACCGGGCGTAAAGGACCTGTACGTCGAACCCGTTACAGGCGGCAAATACCTCACCGTCGACATCAACCGTGAAGCGCTGGGCCGTTACGGGCTGAGCGTAGACGAAGTAAACAACGTGGTCGAATCGGCCATTGGCGGCTCACCTATCGGACAGACCATCGAAGGTCGCCGACGGTTTTCCATCAACGTCCGGCTGGCGCAGGACTACCGTAACAGCGTGGAGCGTATCCGGCGCATTCCCATTGCAACAGCGGCTTTGGGTACCATTCCGCTCTCGGCGGTGGCGACCGTAACGTTTGAGAACGGCCCGCCCATGATTTCGTCCGATAATGCGCTGCTGCGGGGCGCGGTCATGTTCAACGTCCGCGACCGTGATCTGGGCCGCACCGTGCAGGAAGCCATCGCCAAAGTCGACCAGAATATGAAACTGCCCAACGGTTATTTTCTGGAATGGAGCGGGCAGTACGAAAACCTGATTCGCGGGCAGCGGACGCTGCTCATCATTGCACCGGTGGTGTTGGTTATCATTTTCCTCTCGCTCTATCTGGCCTTCGGCTCAGCGCGGGAAGCGTTTCTGAGCCTGATTACCATTCCCTTCGCCCTCATCGGCGGAGCCTACATGGTTTATTTCTACGGCGTAAACCTGTCGGTGGCCGTCGCGGTGGGCTTTATCGCGCTGTTTGGCATTGCCGTAGAAACGGGCGTGGTGATGGTTATTTACCTTAACGATGCCATGAAGCAACTCGTGGCCCGGCAGGGCAACTCACGCGACACCATCACCCGCGATGACCTGCGAGAAGCCGTAATCAATGGCGCGGCCAAACGACTCCGGCCCAAAATCATGACCGTTTCGGTGGCCCTGTTTGGCCTGGTGCCGGTGCTGTGGTCCACCGGCGTGGGGAGTGACGTGATGCTGCCCATCGTGCTGCCCATGATAGGGGGCGTTCTGACCTCTTCGACCCATATCCTGCTGGTGACCCCCTTAATTTTCTTACTCACGAAAGAATATGAACTTCGCAAATTTGGTAAGCTCGACGTACTGGAAGCGTCGCATTGAGGGGGTTTTGTTTCTCCTGCTCACGACCCTCTCCCTCCAAGCGCAGCCCGTGCTGCCGCTCGACAGCATTCTGGTGCGTATCAACCAGGACAATCCGCTGCTGAAACCGTTTGGCAGTCGGGCGGCAGCGGCTCGTGCCTACGCCGAGGGCGCGCGTAGCTGGATGGCCCCAATGGTGGGTGTCGGCACATTCATGACCCCCTATCCGGGACAACCCATCATGGAAGCCCGCGACCGGGGATTTGCGATGATCTCCGCTGAGCAGGCCATTCCCAACCGGGCCAAACAGCGGGCTACCCAGGTTTATCAGCAGTCGAAAGCGGCCATTGAAGAAGCCGCGCGGGGCGTTACGCTCAACCAGCTTCGTAGCGATGCCCGGCAACTGTATTTCGACTGGCTCGTACTGGAAAAACAGCGGGTAATTCTTCTCGAAAATCAGCGCATTCTACAGTTGGCCAAGAAACTGGCCGACATCCGCTATCCCTATCAACAGGGTAGTCTGGGCAGTATCTACAAAGCACAGGGCCGACTCGAAGAATTGACTAACATGCTGCTGATGAACGAAAATAATACCGTGCTCAAACGAATCGGGCTGAATACCCTGATGAATCATCCCAAAACGGATGTTTTTCAGATTGACACGACTTACCGCCTAGAAGAGCCTAACCAAACCCTGCCAACGACGGAAGAAATTGGTGAAGCCCGCTCTGACATTCGGCGCATCGACAAGCAGATTCTGAGTATGCAGGCGGGAATTGAAGCGCAGAAAGCACAGGCCCGACCCGACTTCCGCATCCGTATGGACCACATGTCTCCCTTAAGTCAGGGGGTTATGCCCCAGATGTTCACGGCCATGGGCATGATTTCGATTCCGATTGTGCCCTGGGCTGCCCGCGGTTACAAAGCCGAGATAAAAGGAATGCAGTTGGACATCGAAGCGATGCGGTCTGAACGCGCCGGCATGCTCAACGACACGCAGGGGATGGTGGCTCAAACGCTCACCGACATTCGTACCCTGAAAACGCAACTAAACAATTACGAGACCCGGATTATTCCGGCTCTGCGCCGGAACTACGACACCCAACTGATTGCTTACGAGCAGAATAAGAGTGAGTTACCCCTGGTTATTGATGCCTGGGAAACGCTGAACATGACCCAGATGGACTACCTGACCCGGTTGCAGGATTATTACCTCATGATTGTGAGTTATGAAAAAGAACTGGAGAAATAAACCCGAATTTTGCCTTCCCGGCTGGGTCTTCGGACTGGTACTGGTGACCCTCGCGGGCTGCCAGTCGGGCACCGAGAACAGGGAAAGTAGTTCCCCGGCCAACCGTGCGACCGGTACGCCGGTGCGGGACCGCCCCATTACCAGCGACCGGCCCACGCATAATCACTCAGGCGAAGCTGTTCAGTACACCTGCCCGATGCATCCCAAGGTTGTGCAGGACGCGCCCGGTTCCTGCCCCATCTGCGGCATGGATTTAGTGCAAAAGCATCCCGCCGGTGGTGGCAACAGCCTGGCCGTAACTGCCGACCTGAATGCATTAATCAGACCGACGAACTCAGTTGTAGTGGCCAACATCGGTACGGTGCAACCCGAACGGCGCAGCGAACCCGTTATCATCAACGCCAACGGCATCATTACCTACGATACCCGGCGACTTTATACCATTCCGGCCCGGTTCGGGGGGCGCGTCGAACAGCTTTACGTTCGGTACAATTTCCAGCCGGTTCGGAAAGGGCAAAAACTCCTCGAAGTCTACAGCCCCGACATCGTAACGGCCCAGCGCGAGTTGATTTACCTGCTCGAATCCGACCCAACCAACGCGCCCCTGATTGCCGCAGCGAAGCAAAAACTCCGGTTGCTGGGCGTGACGGACGGGCAGATTGCCACCCTCGTCAACACTCATAAGCCGAGTTATTCATTGGCGGTATTCAGCCCTTACGAGGGCTACGTGGTCGAAGCGACCACCCCGGCTCCGGCACCAGCCGCCAGAACGGGGGCTGCACCGTCGGGCAGCGGCATGAACGGGGGCGGGATGGGTGCCAATGCCGCCGGGTCAGGCACCGATGAAATCACCTTTGCGCAACCCACCCCGGAAGCGGGGGGGATGACGGGTCCGTCGCCGTTATTATTGCGGGAAGGGCAGTACGTAACCACCGGACAAACGTTATTTCGGGTAGTAAACGCCAGCCG
>Ga0160428_1000175_pt1 | contig 80521 bp, 61 predicted proteins | sample SolpanmetagenomM_FD_108198 | JGI IMG/M metagenome (GOLD analysis project Ga0160428, IMG submission 108198) | Solar panel surface microbial communities from Lawrence Berkeley National Laboratory, California, USA - M | ecosystem: Engineered > Built environment > Solar panel > Unclassified ...
CGCGGTGCGTGATCTCCTGATTACGCAGTTCGATAAACACCTGCTTGTCGATGTCGGTGGCGTTGTCGTAGAAATTGTCGCACACCAGTTCCAGGAAGCGCAGTTCGGCCTGTTCCAGGGCGTAGGCGTAGTTGAGGACACCCACGTCGCCCGATCCTAGATCGATCACGTCGCCGGCGCGGGCATTGGCCGTCGAGCCGCCCCCCGGCCCGGCCAGCGGTTCGGGAATGAGGTTACTGGTACACGCATTCAGGACAAGACCAGTGGCCGTGGCTACCCCGGCGTAGCGCATAAACATACGCCGACCGGAAAACAGTGGGACAACGGGCAACACCGATAGCGGCTGCTTGGCTGGCGGTTGCTGCGGGGATATATTTTTCATACACGTTACTGTTGAGTTGATTGAAAACCGAGCACCTGCCCGGCACGGATAAGGTACAAATTGACCCACAAAACGGTTACGTTTTTAAGGAGAAAAAGAGGGAATAATCCGGTGAATTGATTGAATGGTATGTTAGGTATATATTTTTAGTAGGTTAGTTGCCTAAGTGGTGGCGCCCGACCAGTCCGACAAAGCCAGTAAGCCGCTTATCCGACGCAACAACCACCCGCCACGGCACGCGCCGACAGCGGTAGTAAAACGGCCTGATACCGTTAGCTTTGTAATCGGCACGGCAACCCGGTAACGCAGCTGAACGTCGTGATAAGGTCGTTTATGAATTTTATTGAAAATATCCGCGAGGGCCTGCGGTCCATCACCGGCAACCGGTTGCGCACCGTTCTGACGGCCCTGATTATCGCCATCGGCATTACCTCGCTGGTGGGTATCCTGACGGCTATCGACGGCTTGCAGCAATCGGTCGACGATAGTTTTGCCGGGCTGGGGGCCAACACGTTCAGCATCGGCGCGCGGCAGGAGGTATCCCGGCGGAGCGGTCGGGTACGCAAGCAGGACAAACCTATTTCGTACCAGGAAGTCAACGCGTTTAAACAGCGGTTTCCGCTCGGGGCCACCATTGCCATATCGAGTCAGGTGGCCGATGCGGCACAGGTAAAGTTTGGCTCCCGGAAAAGTAACCCCAACATGCAGCTCGTGGGGGGCGACGACAGTTACCTACCGGTGAAAGGGTACAGCCTGAGCAGCGGGCGCAACCTGAACACCAACGACCTGAGCTACGCCCTCAACGTGGCCGTGATTGGCAGTGAAGTAGCAAAAACACTGTTCAAGGGTAAACTCAACCCCATCAATCAGGTAATTCGGGTGGCGGGTGTACAGTACAAGATCGTGGGTGTGCTGGACGAAAAAGGCGGGCTGACCGGCGGGGGCGAAAACCGTATCATTCTCATTCCGCTCGATAACGCCCGTGCAGTAGCCGGCGCGGCCAAAATGACGTTCGACATCACCGCTTCCGTACCCAACGCAGCCGATCAGGACGAAGCCGTGGGCGAGGCTCGCGGGGTAATGCGACAAGTGCGGCATGATCCGCTCGGTCAGCCCGACTCGTTCGACATTGAACGCGCCGACGAACTGGCCCGTGAAACCGGCAATATTACCGGCTATCTCCGTATCGGTGGGTTTGGTATTGGCTTTATCACGCTGCTTGGTGCGGCTATTGCGCTGCTCAATATCATGCTCGTGTCGGTAACGGAACGTACCCGCGAGATTGGTATCCGAAAATCGCTGGGGGCCACACCCAGGCGCATCCGGGAGCAGTTTCTGATCGAAGCCATTGTGATCTGTCTGCTGGGGGGCGTGGGCGGAGTGCTGCTGGGACTAGGCGTGGGCAACCTGATCGCTCTGCTGGTCAGTGGAGGCAAGGGCGGCTTTGTGGTGCCGTGGCTCTGGATGGGGCTCGGCCTGCTGGTCTGCGTCAGTGTCGGGTTGTTTGCCGGTCTTTATCCCGCCGTCCGGGCGTCACGCCTTGACCCCATCGAAGCCCTGCGCTACGAGTAACGAAATCAGGTTTTTTCAGCCGGAGGCTTTCACGCTGTCACCTTTTTCCGTACGTTTGCATCCACGTTCGCGGTCGGAACAGCCCCTGTGGTCATTCTGATCGTGTTTTTGCCGGGATGGCGGAATGGTAGACGCGATGGTCTCAAACACCTTTGTCTGCAAGGACATGCCGGTTCGAGTCCGGCTCCCGGTACATATAGATCCTCTAATTAGCTACTTGTTAGCTGCTTAGAGGATTTTTTGTTGGTACATACTTTCGTCTGCATAGTCTATCAGTAGCCGACGGTATACAAGCGTCATGTCTTGTTACAAACCGTATGCGCCATTCACGGTCAGGCAGACGATATAGCTTCATTATCATACTGTTTCACCACCGATCGGAGAAAATGGGCCAACTTATCCGTTAGTCGCCGTGGGGAGCAAACCGCTTATTGGTGAAGCTGGCCAGTAAGTGATCGAGCTTCTAATCGTACCTGAGTGGAGAGGCTTCTGAATCAGACCAATGACCTTGGCTTGCCAAGAAGTACATTACGGAAACAGGACCGACAGCGTACCGACGATGAGGGCGAGGCCAAACAGAATCAGCAAACCGATCAGGAACGTACGGCCAGGACCGCCTTTACCGGGTGATTTGGGGACAGACATAATCAGACGTATTAAGGGCGGCTGGCCGGGGCCGGGCCGAATTTAGTACCAAAGAAATCACCGGGGTTCCAGGTAGGGCGAGCGTCGGCCTGGGCGGTGAGGTAGCCGATCAGAAACTGCAACTGCGCGTGGCGTCCGGCGGCTGTCCAGTCGAAGGGCTGATTCATATCGTCCTGCGGACTGTGGTAAATCGTGGCCCGCCACTCCAGATTGAGCTTCGTACCGTCGCGATTGTCGCCGGTAGTCGAACCGCTTTTGATGAACAGCGCCGGTATACCCTGCCGCACAAAACTAAAATGGTCGGACCGCATAAAGACAGCCTGTTCGGGAATCGGATCGGGCGCGACTTTCACACCGATGAATTTAGCCGCCGTATTAACCGATCGACCCAGCGTCGAATGCTGCGCCCCGTAGGGCACGATGTCGAGCAGGGGGTGGAAGAAAAAGGGCATATCGAGCGTCAGGTTGGCAACGATTTTGTCTTTCGGAACAGTTGGGTTGGTTGCGAAATAGTCGGAACCCAACAGGCCCATCTCCTCTCCCGTCACCCCCACAAATAGAATCGACCGGCGTGGGGCCGTGGGCAGTGACGCCATCAGTCGGGCCGTTTCCAGGTTGATCGCCGTACCCGATGCGTTGTCGTGCGCGCCGTTGTAAATCGAATCGCCCTTTACCGGCCGACCAATACCCAGATGGTCGAGGTGCGAGACGTAAACGACGTACTCATTTCTCAGCGTCGGGTCGGAGCCGGGCAGCACCGCGACCACATTTTCGCCAATCAGCCCGTCGTTTTGCTCGGTATCCGTGTGCGCCTTCGCCGACAGGGGTAGCGAAACCAGCACAACAGCACCCTTGCGCGTCTGGGTGATGGCGTCCATGAATGAAACCGGCGCGCCATCAAACAGGAGCCGGGCTGTGGAGTCGCTCAGGGAACCGACAACGCGCAGGGCTGGAAACGTACGCTGCGCCTGCCCTTTCGCATTGGTCCAGCGGTAGGTGGCCTGCCGGGCGCGGGGTGACGCGGCCATAATCCGCGACCCAACATCGGAGGGCAAACTAAACGTCAACAAGCCAACGGCACCGTGGGCAGCAGCCAGTTCAGCTTTCGCCGACCCAAAATACGCCCGTTCGTTGGACGGAAAACCGGCTGGCGCACCGTTGACACAAACGACGATCTTACCCCGCACGTCGGCACCTTTGTAATCGTCGTGGCCCAGTTCAGGAGCTTCAATACCGTAGCCCATGAACACGAGAGGAGCCAACACATCGCTGATCGCCGGACCGAAGTTGGGGCTCAGCACAAACTGTTTGCCGTAGGTCATGGGCAGGTCCTGACCGCTGCGTACAAAGGTCAGGCTGCTGCGATCTTCGCGCACCTGCGCCCGGCGTAGCGGCACCGCCTGCCGGTAGGTACCGTTCTGCCCCATCGGCTTGAAGCCGATCTTCTTTAGCTGCTGCTCGACGTACTGAGCGGCCATTTCGTAGCCTTCTGTTCCCGGTTTCCGCCCATTCAGTTTATCGTCAGACAGAAAGCGCATGTGCGCTTCGATATTCGTTGGCTGCACGGTCTGCGCAGCTTTCTGAACCGCCATCGGCAGACTGTCGGTAGGGGTTTGTGCGGTTGCCTGCGCAGTCAGCAGGGTGGCAAACAGGAGAAACGATGCGTTTTGAATCACGTTGAGGAATTGGTTTTCGGTTTTCGGTATTCGGTTTACTGTTTTCGGTAATGCAGTTGCGAGCTGTTTCCTTGCATTGATAGCCCAACAAAATTCTGCCCCGACACCACGGGGAACTACCTGTAAACCGTATACTGTAAACTGTTCATCCCCTCGCCAGAGCGAGAGAGACAGGTTTAGCGGCAGGGCCGATGTCGAACAAATATACACGACGACACCGCATCATCTCGCATAAGACTACCTACTACAGATCCCTGGCTAACAGGTAAACGCAGAAGACTGTAAGTCCGGTCATCGCCAGCACGGAAAAACAGGTATACACAACAACTATTCTATAGGCTGGGTGATTGGTTTCGGCGTATAGTTTCATCTGAAACCATGCACATCCTGCCAGCAACCAGCCAGCTAATACTATCAAGCTAATGCGTAGACCAGCCAATGCTGTCCGGAACTGAAATGCAGCCAGATGCCAAATGCAACGATCAGACAAACCGTCATTTTAGTGCGTTGTGACATAGACAGACGATGAAGAAATCAATCAACACAGAGGCACAGAAAACACAGAAGACTAAAGAATTCTCCGCGTTCTCTGTGCCTCTGTGTTAAAAACTTACAACGGGATGTTTCCGTGCTTTTTCTTCGGCATCGTGGCCACCTTGTTTTCCAGCATGCCAAACGCCCGGATGAGTTTCTGCCGGGTTTGGTCGGGAGTGATCACCTCATCGATATAGCCCCGGTTCGCAGCCCGGTAGGGGTTGGCAAACTTCTCCGTATAGTCGAGTACTTTCTCCTGTAGCCTGGCCTGCGGATCGTCGGCACTGGCGATTTCGCGTTTAAAAATGATCTCGGCAGCCCCACTCGCGCCCATCACCGCGATCTCGGCACTTGGCCAGGCGTAGTTCATATCGGCACCGATGTGCTTGGAATTCATGACGTCGTAAGCACCGCCGTAGGCTTTGCGGGTGATAACCGTGACACGCGGCACGGTGGCCTCGCAGAACGCATACAGCAGTTTGGCTCCGTTGCTGATGATGCCATTCCATTCCTGATCGGTGCCGGGCAGAAAGCCGGGTACGTCTTCCAGCACCAGCAGCGGAATGTTGAAGCAATCGCAGAAACGGACGAAGCGGGCGGCTTTTGTGCTGGCGTTACTGTCGAGCACACCCGCCAGTACGGCCGGCTGATTACCCACCACGCCGATACTCCGTCCGGCAATCCGGGCGAAACCGACGACAATATTTTCCGCGTAATTCTTATGCACCTCCATGAAGCTACCCGTGTCGACCAGTTCGTCGATCACCTCGCGCATGTCGTATGGCTGGTTGGCCCCATCGGGAATCAGGCTGTTGAGCGCCGGGCGGCTTTCGTCGGTCGACTCGTAGGGTAGCCGCAGCGGATCGTCTTCGCAGTTCTGGGGAACATAGCTGAGCAGCTGCTTGAGTTGCTGAATGCAGGCCAGTTCGTTGGCGCAGGCAAAATGCGTTACGCCCGACTTGGTACTGTGGGTGCTGGCCCCGCCCAGTTCTTCGGCCGTCACTTCCTCGTGCGTCACCGTCTTGACCACGTTTGGCCCCGTCACAAACATATAGCTCGTGTGTTCGACCATGAAGATGAAGTCGGTGATGGCGGGACTGTACACGGCACCGCCCGCGCAGGGCCCCATGATGGCCGACAGTTGCGGGATCACGCCCGACGCTTTGGTGTTGCGGTAAAAAATGTCGGCGTAGCCCGCCAGCGACAGTACGCCCTCCTGAATCCGGGCACCACCGGAGTCGTTGAGGCCGATGATCGGCGCACCGTTCTGCATGGCGAGGTCCATCAGCTTGCAGATTTTTTCGGCGTGGGTTTCCGACAGCGCCCCGCCAAACACGGTAAAGTCCTGCGCAAACACATACACCAGCCGCCCGTCGACAGTGCCGTAGCCCGTCACGACACCGTCACCGAGGTAATGCTCTTTGTCGAGACCGAAGTCACGGGTGCGGTGCATGACAAACTTGCCGATCTCTTCAAACGACCCATCATCGACCAGCAGGGCAATGCGTTCGCGGGCGGTCAGCTTGCCTTTGGCGTGTTGCGCATCGATGCGTTTTTGCCCTCCGCCCAGTTCAGCTTCGGCATTTTTCTGGGCTAGCAGTTCGGGTTTTGTCGGTTTATGGTTGTCAGAATTCGGGGCAGTTGCTGATGATACGGGCTGCATAGACTGGGTTTGCAAAATCTAACTGTGTATTGGCAAAGTTAATTTTTACCGATTGAATCCAACGGTTTTGTCCGATTTTGTATCATCGTCCCAATAAATCCACTGGCCTGTGCGCTTCTTTCTACGAATTCCGCTACTACTGTTTGCCGGTTTGCTGTCAGTCATTGCCAGGGCTCAGGGCACCCCTACCCCGCCCGGTCCGGCGCGGCAATGGGTCATTAAGTTTGCCCCGTTGAGTCTGGTTGATCTCAGTAGCACGATTCAGTTTGCGGTCGAGGGCGTTGTTGCGTCTAATCAGTCGTTGCAGCTCGAACTGGGCTATGGCTGGCAGGCAATGAACCCTTGGCTGGCCCCGAATCGGGAGCGGTTTAATCAGTACGAGGTATGGCGTGGACGAGCCGAATGGCGGTATTACTGGCGCGGGCGAAAGGCTCCATACGGTGCCTACACGGCAATCGAAGGGCTATACAAACGGGAAAACGCGCTTGCCGTGTCAACGATCTCCGCATATGACAACGTGAGGCAGGTTGAATATACGCTACAGTCTTTATCGCCAATCGCGAAAGATGTGTTTGGTATCAACGTGAAAATCGGCCGGCAGTTTCCACTTATAACCAATGGGCGGCTGGTGTGTGACTTTTACGGTGGACTGGGTTTACGCACACGGTCGATCCAGTCTACAAACCCACCCGACGGCTACCGCCTGGCCCGTCAGCCATTTATCGGCATCAATCCGTTTTACGAGTACGGAAGCGCGTCGCTGTTTAGTTTATCCGGCGGTTTCAAAATCGGCTACACGCTTTAACCACCCATTCTGCTGTGAAAGGGAAAATGCTGCTGCTCCTGAGCCTGACGGTTTCGTTAGCCAGGAGTCAGGATTCAACGCTTACGTACAATCACCCATCACGCTTTGTCCTGAAACTGGCTCCGCTTTCGGTGCTCGATCAGGATGCGACGCTACAGGCCGGGCTGGAGTATCGAACCGGTCGCCGGACGTCGGTGCAGGCCGAATTGGGTTATGGGGGGAAGAACCTGTCGCCATTCCAGAGCGACATCAAAAAATTCACAAATGCCGAAGTCTGGCGCGGCCGGGCCGAGGTCCGGTTCTACCGGGGCCGCTACCGTACCAACCGCAAACAGGGCCTTGCGATTCGGAGCGATTTTCCGCTAGGCAATTACTGGGCAGTCGAGGGGCTGTTCAAGCAGATTAACGTCACCACGGCCGAATACATCGGTCAGCTTGATCCCGTGACGCGCGTATCAACCATCATCTATCCCCACAATATCCGCCGATATGTCGCCGGTTCGCACATCAAATTTGGGCGGCAGTTCGCTTTTTATGATCTGCACCGACGCGTCTTCTCGCGGGCGCTGCTCGACATTTATTGGGGTATGGGGGTACGGCTTATCACTAATCAGGGCGCGGAGCAGCTGACGGTAGAAACCTGCGGCTGTGGCTTCGGGCGTTCGTTTACCCGCCGGGGCATAACCCCTGCCCCCAGCCTGTCGCTCGGGCTGAAACTGAGTTTTGCGCTCTGACGTCGTTTACAGACCTTTGCTATACGCTCTTTTCCGTTTGCCGCTTGGGTCGTTTTCTACTATACGCGCTACTTCTGCTTACTGCCAAAATTGGGTTCGCCCAAACGCTGGGCGGGCAGCGGGTGTTTTCCTTTCTCGATCTGCCCACTCACGCCCGTGTCGCAGCCCTCGGTGGGCAAGTCGCGACGGCAACGCAACCCAGCGCCCCCTATTTTCAGAACAACCCCGCCCTCGCCGATTCACTACCCGCCAATCAGCTGTCCATCAGCCTGATGCCGTATCTGGCAGCGGCTAAATATTACACGCTCCAGTACGCGCTACCCATGAAGCCCCGCCCCGATCACCGGGCGAGTTGGGCCGTGGGTATGCAATACATGAGTTACGGCCAGTTCGACCTGACCGACCCGGCGGGGAACAAACTCGGCACGTTTACCGCCAACGACTATGCCCTCGGCCTGACACACAGCCGCACGGAAGGTAATTTCACGCTCGGCGCGACAATCAAGGCGGTGGGGTCATCCATCGAAACGTACTCGGCTTTCGGATTGCTGGCCGATTTCGGTGGTGTATGGCGACATCCGAAACGTGAACTGACGGTTGGCCTGACGGCGAAAAACGTGGGGTACCTGGTTAAAAACTACGGCCCGACCAACGCCGACCTGCCGTTCGACTTGCAGGCGGGTGTTACGTTCAAGCCACTCCACGCCCCGATCCGGCTCACTTTGACGGCCCACCACCTGTACCGTTTCGACATCGCCTACAATGACCCGAACCTGAACGTTCGCTATGATTTGAGCGGCAACCCGATTCCGACGACGGTGAGTACGTTTGAGAAAGCGGCCCGGCACCTGAGCATCGGAGCCGAGCTATTGCTGAGTCGCAACGTGCAGTTACTGATCGGCTACAACCACCAGAAACGGCAGGAAGGTCGGCTGGCAACGGGCAGTGCCACGGCGGGTATCTCGTTTGGGGCTATGGTGCAGGCACGGGGGTTTCAGCTTACCTACGCCCGTTTTTCCGCCGTCCCGACGGCGGGTACCAGCCAGCTTTCGCTCAGCATCGATATGAATCGGCTGCTACGGTAAAATAGACCACCCAACAAAAAAGGCCAGCCGATTGCTCGGACTGGCCTTTTTTGTCTCCGGCAGCTTCCAGCTGTCGGGCCGCGACAGCGGCCAACAAACTAGCACAACGAATAAGCCTAAGGCTCGACAGTTGGAAGCTGTCGAAGACAATCAACTATTGCCCGGCCCGCTTCATCAGCTCGTCGCGCGAGAGGGTAATCAGGTGGCCGATGGGTTTGCCAGCCCGGTACGTAACGACGCGCAGGGTGATCGGGCCATCAGGCAGCGCAACGGGCTGCGTGTACCTGGTTGAAAACTGGTCGGGCATGGTATCGTCGGTACTGTAGTAGATGTCGAGTCCCGGTATTTCGCCCGCCATGTTCAGCATCAGCTTATCGCCGTTCATACTGGTCTTCACAATGGCGTCGTACACCGCTTTGGAATGATTTACCTGCGCGACATCGGCCCGGTCGAAGTGGGTTTCCATGCGCTTCACGAAGTCAGGCCAGTTTTTCGCTTCCTTCGGTGACCAGTACACCTCCGATAGCGCCCAGCCACGCGGATACATCATGTATTCGGCGTAGCGCAGGTTCGGAATCTGCTCGGTCCAGAGGTTGCCCTGCCCGCCCAGAATGTACTTCGCATCGACGCCATCGGGTACGGGTTCGTAGTTGTAGCTCGTCTGCGTCCGTAAGGTGGCGTAGATGGGCGGATCGACGGCATTGTCGCCCTGATTGTAGTCGAGGTAAGCGAACGTGGTCGGCGTCATCACGACGTTGTGCCCCTGCTGGGCGGCTTCGATGCCCCCTTTAACACCGCGCCAGCTCATCACCGTGGCCGTGGGCGAGATACCCCCCTCCAGAATCTCATCCCAGCCCAGAAACTTCTTGCCTTTGGCGGCCAGTATCTTCTCGACCCGACCCATAAAGTAGCCCTGCAAATCCTCGACGTGGTGAATGTTAAGTTTCTTCATCAGCGCCTGACAGCCGGGGTCCTGCGCCCAGTACCCTTTGTAACATTCATCGCCCCCGGCATGGATATACGGGTTGGGAAACAAAGCCGCTACTTCGGTAAAAACCTTATCCAGAAACTCGTATACCTTTTCGTCGGACGGGTTAAGCGTGTTCTCCACCTTCATCTTGAACGTGCCGTTGCCGTACCAGTCGGCGAAATTGGTACCGGGGTTTACGCTCACCTGCTGCTTTGTGCAGCTCAGTTCGGGATAGGCCGCGAGTGCCGCCATGCTGTGGCCGGGGATGTCTATTTCGGGCACAATCGTTACGTTGCGATCCTGCGCGTAGCGGATGATCTCGCGAATATCGTCCTGCGTGTAAAACCCGCCGTAGGGCGTCGGTTCGCCGGGTTTGGGATCGGCCCGGTCGCCGAAGTGGCCCGACCGCGCTACCCGGAACGCACCGACGCTGGTCAGTTTAGGCAGTGATTTGATCTCGATGCGCCAGCCATTGTCATCGGTCAGGTGCCAGTGCAGGGTGTTGTATTTGAGTTTCGCAATCTGGTCGATAAACGTTTTAACGTCTTCTTTGGGAAAGAAATGGCGGCTCACGTCGAGCATGATACCCCGCCAGCCAAAACGTGGGTAATCGGTAATCTGTACGGACGGAATGGCCCAATTCGTACTGACCGCCGTTTTACTGCCGATTTCTTTAGGCAGCAGCTGCGTCAGTGTTTGTGCCCCGTAAAATAGCCCGGCGGGTTTGTTGGCCGTAATGGTCACGCCCTTCGGTGTCGCGTTCAGGATATACCCTTCATCACCAAGTTTAGCGTCTGGCGTTGCGTTGAGCATCAGCTGGATCGTACCGGCGCTGCCTTCTTTCGGACTGATTGAAAAGCCCGTCGGCGCGTTTAGTTGCCGGGCCAGCAGATCGGCCGTAGGTTTTCCGGCCACCTGATTGTAGCCGATACTGGTCGATCTGGTCAGTTGATAGGTACCCTGCTTCGCCTGTACACTGACGGGTTGGGGAATGAGGTGAATGGGCGCTTGTGCGTTGGCGGCAGTAACCAGGCCAGCCAGCACGAGCATGGGCATGATGCGCATGAAAAACGGATGGATAAGGGTAGACAACCCCGCTGAATACGGGACAGTCAAAGGTAGCAGATTTGCGCCAACCCGGCCCTAACCCGGCAACAGCGACCCGGTACCACGACAAATTCCGTGACGAACGGACACATTTTTTCGTTTCTGTTGTTAAACACCTACTACGAACCCATCGTACATCAACAAGTCAATGTCCGAATTACTGAAAGACCTTACCCCCCGGCAAATCGTTGCCGAACTCGATCAATACATTATCGGCCAGCACGACGCCAAACGCAACGTGGCCATCGCACTGCGCAACCGCTGGCGTCGGATGAACAGCCCGGCCGATATGCAGCACGAAATTACCCCGAACAATATCCTGATGATTGGCGCGACGGGTGTCGGTAAAACCGAGATCGCCCGGCGGCTGGCCAAAATTGCTGACGCCCCCTTCGTAAAAGTGGAAGCGTCGAAATTCACTGAGGTCGGGTACGTAGGGCGGGACGTGGAAAGCATGGTGCGTGATCTGGTCGAGCAGGCCGTCAACATGGTGCGCACAGCCAAAAAGGAAGACGTGAAAGTACGGGCGCAGCAGAATGTGGAGGATGCGATTCTCGATATTCTGATCCCACCCGTCAAACCAGCGACGACAACCACGACCGCCGTTGGTTTTGAGTCGAACGCCAGTACATCGGACGCCGAACTGAACGAACGTACCCGTGACCGGTTTCGGGAAAAAATCCGCTCCGGCGAGATGGACGACCGCAAAATCGACATCGACATCCCACAATCGGCCTCCCCCAACATTGGTATCATGGGCGGTGGTATGGACGACATGTCGATGATGAATATTCAGGAAATGATCGGCAACATGATGCCGAAGAAAGGTAAAAAGCGGAAAGTGACCATCGCCGAAGCCCGTACGATTTTGCTGGAGGAAGAAGCCGCCAAGCTGATCGACATGGACGAAGTGAAGGAAGAAGCGATCCGCAAAGCCGAAGATGCCGGTATCATTTTCATCGACGAAATCGACAAGGTCGCGTCGGCCCGGTCGGGCAACGGCGGGGGTGGTCCCGACGTAAGCCGCGAAGGCGTGCAGCGTGACCTGCTCCCGATTGTCGAGGGCAGCACGGTCAACACCAAGTACGGTTCGATTCACACCGACCATATCCTGTTCATTGCGGCCGGGGCTTTCCATGTCGCCAAACCCAGCGACCTGATCCCCGAATTGCAGGGTCGTTTTCCGATCCGGGTGGAGTTGCAGAGCCTGTCGGAAGACGATTTCTACCAGATTCTGAAAGAGCCGAAAAACGCGCTGACCAAGCAGTACGTAGCGATGCTGCAAGCCGAATCGGTGTCGCTTACCTTCAACGACGATGCCCTGCGCGAGCTGGCCAAGATCGCGTTTGAGGTGAATAGCGACGTTGAAAATATCGGTGCCCGGCGGCTGCAAACGGTGCTGAGCCAGCTGATGAACGACTTTATGTTCGACATTCCCGACGTAATCGGGGCTAATGCGCAGGTAGTCGTTACGAAAGAACTGGTCAACGAAAAGCTGAACGGGCTGGTCAGAAACCGCGACCTGAGCCAGTTCATTCTGTAAATTCGTTTGTAACCCCCGGTTCGTGAAACAGCTTCGTTCATTTGCCCAGATTGCGGGCCGGGCATTTACCAATCTGGCCGACAACGACCCCATTCGGATGGCGGCAGCAACGGCTTTTTTCAGCTTTTTCGCGCTGCCGCCCATCGTTATCATCCTGACCCAGCTGTACGGGCAGGTACTCACCGACGCCGACCAGCAGGTTAGTACGGAGCTATTTCGCACGATGGCCGATTTGTTTGGCTGGCAGAGTGCCCGGCAGTTACAGGACATTTCGCAGCGGCTGCAGCAACCCCGGTCGAGCGGCTGGCTGACGGCGCTGAGCGTGGTCCTGCTCCTGCTGGCGTCGACAACCTTGTTTGCCATCATCAAAAACTCGCTGAACCAGCTGTGGATGGTGAAGCACGCGGCTCACCGGCGCTGGTGGGCGTCGGCCGCTGATCGGGCCATCGCGTTCGGGCTGATTCTGTTTTCGGGCCTGCTGGTGTTGGCGTCGCTGATCGTGCAGCGAATGCTGCTGCCGCTGAAGGCCGAATTAGCCAACTCGTTCCAAACTCCTGCCTGGCTGCTTCTTTCGGGGCGGTATCTGCTGGCAACGGGGTTGCTGACGTTGTGGCTGTGCGTACTGTTTAAGTACCTGCCCGACATCAAAATTCGCTGGCAGGCCGTTTGGCGGGGGGCACTCGTTACGGCCTTACTCTTCAGCGTGGGGGAGCAAATTCTTGACCGGCTGCTGATAAAAAGTCCGGTTGGCGCACTCTACGGCCGGTCGGGGGCCATCATCCTGATTTTACTGTTCATCTTTTACTCGGCGCTGATTCTGTACTACGGAGCCAGTTTCACCCGCGAGTACGCCAATTGGCTGCACCTCGATGCCCGGCCCGCGACCGACGCGGTCGCGTATCAGATTCAGGAACTGCCGGAGGAAGACGACCTGAGCGATAACCTCACCCCCGGCCCCTCCCGTGACGGCGGACCACCTAAAACAGGAGAGGGGTGAAATCAACGACAACTAATTCTATATCACTTACTGGGCAGAGTGGATACTACCGACTAGTTGAACAGTTAGGCGAAGTATCAGCCGCAAGTCACCCCTCTCCTGTCGGGGAGAGGGGCCGGGGGTGAGGGGAATTCTCAAAACAGCAGTTGCCGGACTAACCCGGTTACCTGCTCGATGGCCCGATCGGTGTCGCTGCGTTTGCGGTCGGGTGGGTCGAACCGGTTGAACGGGCGGAGGTCCAGCACAAACGTTTCATCGACGGCATCACCCTCGACGGGCGTGTACCGCTTGTAGCCACCCAACACAACCGGCATCAGTCCGTGTGCCGTTTTAAAGCGCATCAGCACCGATATCAGCAATTGCTCGACCAGCGCAGCCGATACATCATCTGCCGGTATAAACTGCACATACGCCAGATTTCGGTCGACCAGATTTTGCTGATCGGCGTCGTAATGCCCTTCGCAACTGGCAAACGTCTGTACAAGCCCGGTGGCGTTCAGGGCGTCGACCAGCGGGCGGATACCCGGTTCGATTGTATCGGTTGAATGATTCATAAGCAGGAGATAGGATAAAGCACAGTGGTCGTATTTGCTACCAGTTTGGCGGGGCGGTACTGGTAGCGGGCCGTAGAAAGGCCAGTCGTTCGTTATTTTGGCCGGGCGCTCAGATAACCCACGGCCAGCAGGGCCAGGCCAGCCGATACACCGAACGACACGTACATCCCCTGCGCCATACCAAACTGGTTGAGTAGCCAGCCCGCAGCCACAGCGCCGATACCGATACCCGCTTCCAGCGCGATGTACATCGTTGCCATAGCCCGGCCGCGCGTGGCTTCATCGCTCAGATCGGCCGTCCAGGCCGTAATCGTTGGCGAGTTCATGCCCCACGATAGGCCAAACAGCACAGCCGCTGTCCAGAACAGCAGGGTAGAATGCGTGAACATCAGTGTCGCCATAGCCACGGCCAGCACCGAGGTCGACACCAGCAGTACCGGTACCCGCCCGTGCCGATCCGATGTGCGACTAAACACCAGACGGACCGCCAGCGACGCCAGCGTGTAGACACTGAAAAACAGCCCTTTGTTGGTGATACCCAGCGAACTGCTCAGCCCCGATACGACCGTCAGCACGACGCCCGACGAGAACGATTGTAACAACAGCACAACGAACGGGGGAATCGCCTGCTTATCGAAAATTTCGTGTTTGCGCAGCCGCAGCAGTCCGAACCGAAACGGTTGCGTATTGACCAGCGTTTCGGGCATCTGAAGCAGAATCAGAATCGACAGCAGCGCGAAAGCCGACGATGTCCAGAACATGGCGTTCATCGAATACGAATTGGCCAGCCAGCTGCCGATAGCCGGTCCCAGCGACATACCCGTCGCCGTGAACAGCCCCAGCATTCCCATCGCTTCGCCCCGCCGGTTGGCCGGTACAATGTCGGCGACGTAGGCCGACGTTGCCGTGGGTTTGGTACCCGTCGAGAAGCCGTGTACGAGCCGCAGCGTCAGAAAGCCGCTGACTGTCAGCAGGTAGGGATACAGAAAGCCGCAGAGAAAGCAAACGATTGACCCGAACGCCATCACCGGCACCCGCCCTACCGTATCCGTAATTTTACCGCTGAACGGCCGCGACAGCCCCGCCGTGAGCGTAAAGAGCGCGATGATTAACCCGATGTATTCGCGTCCGCCCAGCCGCGTCAGGTAGTCGGGCAGCTCAGGGATCATCATCTGAAAACTGGCCGTAAACAGAAAATTACTGGCGCACAGCAGCCAGAACGACAGCGTATACAGGGCCGACTGGCCGAAGGGATGGCGGATAAGGATCGTTTTCAGCGGACAAAGCGGGGATGATTCGGGACAAAGGTACGAATCAGCGATTGACTCGCCCCCGGCCCCTCTTCTAAAACAGGCGAGGGGTGACGACAAAGACCAGTAGCTCTACGTATTTTATCATCGGGTAAAGACACCCAATTACATAGCTGGGTAGAATAGTAGCCGCAGGCGGGTATGCAGCTAGTCACCCCTCTCCTGTTTTAGGAGCGGGGCCGGGGGTGAGGTTACCCGCTCTTTCGTACCTTTGCCCCCGCTTACTCATTCCCCCGGCTATGTCCCGCAACGTTAAAATCGGTCTCTTCCTTACCGTTTCCATCTTACTCACCACCTTCACGTTTTACTTCTGGCAGATTTTTCGCACCCCGAATCTACAGACGAACGACGGCGACAAAACCTTTGCGCTCCTCATTCCCAGCGGATCAACCTTCGAGTCGGTCATGGATACGCTGAAAACCCACCGGGTTCTCGACGACGAAGTATCGTTCCGGTTTCTGGCCAAACTGATGAAGTACCCCGACCACGTCAAGGTAGGGCGCTACGAGATCAAGCCCCGCACGGGCAACCGGGATGCCCTGGTCAAGCTGCGCAACGGTAGTCAGGATGCGCTGCCCGTCACGTTCAACAACATCCGGCTCAAGAGCGACCTGATCGAGCGGCTGGGCAGCAAATTTGAGTTCGGTCCCAAAGCGCTCGGCGAACGGCTCAACGACCCCGCCACCTGCGAAAAATTCGGCTTCGACACCACCACCATTGTCTGTCTCTTTCTGCCCAATACCTACGAGTTTTTCTGGACCATCAAGCCCGACGCGTTTCTGGAACGGATGGGCAGCGAGTACAAAAAATTCTGGACGCCCGAACGGCAGGCCAAAGCGAAAGCTCTGGGCATGACGCAGACGCAGGTGCAGGTGCTGGCCTCGATTGTGAAAGCCGAAACCAATAAAACCGACGAGCAGCCACGCGTGGCGGGCGTATACCTCAACCGCCTGAAACGGGGTATCAAACTGGAAGCCGACCCGACGGTGATCTACGCCCTGCGCGACTTTGGCATCCGGCGATTGCTCACCAAACAGCTGGCCATCGATTCGCCCTACAACACCTACCGCTACACGGGCCTGCCACCGGGACCGATCAATCTCCCCGCCCCCGCTACCATCGACGCGGTGCTGAACGCGGAGAAGCACGACTACCTTTTCTTCGTCGTCGATGCCCGCTTCAACGGCTACCACACATTCTCGAAAACGCTGTCGGAGCACCTCGCCAACGCCCGGCTATACCAGCAGGCGCTGACGCGAATGAAGATCATGAAGTAACCCGCCCATGCTGACACACGACGTTACGGGCATTCGCGTACGCTACTACGACACCGATCAAATGGGGATCGTGTACTATGGCAACTACGCCCGCTTCTACGAAATCGGCCGGGTCGAGCTGATGCGGCACATCGGCATGGACTACAAAGACCTGGAAGCGGGCGGCATTGGTATGCCGGTCTACGACATGACAACCCGCTTTATCCGCCCCGCCCGCTACGACGATCTGCTCACGATTCGGGTGACGGTCCCGCAACTGCCGACGACGCGTATGTTGTTTCAGTACGAGGTATTCAATCAGCATGGCCACCTGCTCAACACGGGCAGTACCACGCTGGTCTTCGTCAGGTCGGCCACGGGTCGCCCCTGCCCCGTCCCGCCGGAGCTGGCAACCCTGGCCAAACCTTTTTTTGGGGAGTAGGTTGACTTATCAGTTTGTGGTTTGTCGTTCGTGGTTCGTAGTTGTGCTGCTGCCGGAGGAACCACGAACGACAAACCACAAACAGTTTTTCATGCTCGACAAACTACTGGCATTGAAGCCGATGCGCGGAATACGGGCGTGGCTGTATAACAACCACCCGTTTCGGTCACCGATCACCTGGTATGTGTTTCTTAAAAAACTAGGTAACAAGATTATCGAAAACGACACGAGCGAACGGGCTGCGTCGGTATCGTACAGCCTGATTCTGGCCGTCTTCCCTACCGTCATTTTCCTGTTTACGCTTATTCCGTACATCCCCATTCCGCACCTCGACGACCGGATTATGGGCTTCGTACAGGAGCTGCTGCCCGGCGACACATTCAGTACGGTTGGCACCACCATTCAGGACATTGTCAGTCGACCGCGCGGCAACGTACTATCGTTTGGTTTTCTACTCGCCCTGTATTCAGCAACGAGCGGCCTGGTCGCGCTGATGAACGCCTTCAACTCGTCGCACGGTGACGATAGCCGGGGGTTCTTCCGGATGCGGCTGGTAGCGGTCGGGTTGACGTTTGCACTGGCCTTCGCGCTGGTACTCGCCATCCTGACCCTGATCGTGGGGGGTATCGTCAGCGATTACCTGCTGCGTTTCAATGTGTTTAACAACGACCTGATCGTTTACCTGCTGTCGATGGGTCGATACCTGGTCGTTTTCGCCGTATTTGTAGCGACAGTCTCGGTCATTTATCGCTTCGGCCCCGACAAATACCTGCGGTGGTCGTTTATCACGCCAGGCAGCGTGGCTGCGTCGGTCCTGATCGTACTGACCACGCTGGGCTTTTCCTACTACGTGTCCAACTTCGGCTCGTACAACAAAGTGTACGGCTCTATCGGCACGCTGATCGCGCTGATGATCTGGATCAATCTGATTGCACTGCTGCTGATTCTGGGCTTTGAAATGAACGCTATTCTGTACGGGGAGAAGGGCGAACGTAAAAACGGCGGATAGCCGAAAAACAACAAACACCACCTCCCTATACCTGAAGTGGTGTTTGCAACCCTAACCCATAAATGTAAGTACCTTGTAGCGGACAATGCCGACTACGCTGAGTTTATAAACGAAAATCGTGCCAGATCTTTCAACGAAACCTGTCTCTTTTTCAGTAATCGTCCCTTCCTGACAGGCACTGGCCGTTGATCCGGGAGCGGTTTTTGCAACGCTGCTACCACCCGCCTGTAGCGGGTCGGGCTGTTGTTACGTTGCGTACAGCCGTTTATTTCCGCTGGCTCAAAAGAACAGTGATAACCAGACGGTAACTGTCTACTTTTGATTGGTAACTGGAAACAGCGCCTGCTGACACGTACCAGTTCTCACCATCCGGTAAACAACAACATAAACTATGGTATCAGTAACGGTTCAGGCAACGCACCTGCCGATGAGCCCGTTTTTAAATCAGAGTAAGCCCTGGGTCAGCGTCATATGCACCTGTTTCAATCAGGGTCAGTTTGTCGAAGAGGCCCTGCGCTCCGTTGTCGAACAGGACTACCCGAATGTTGAATTAGTGGTTATCGACAACGGCAGCAGCGATCAGTCCAGCCAGCAGATCGATCAGTTTGCTGCCAGACACTCGGCCGTGCGCGTTATCAAAAATCCGACCAATGTTGGTCTGAACCGGGCCTTTAATCAAGGTTTACCGCTCACTACGGGTCGATACGTGATTGATCTGGCGGCCGATGATGTGCTGCTGCCGGGCCGGATCAGCAAGCAGGTCGAGTTGTTTGACCGATTACCCAGCCATTACGCGGTGGTGTTTACCAATGCAGCCTTTATCGATGAGCAGGGCAACCGGCTGGGTACCCACTACCCCCTCGACAGCAACGGCCGGGCACGGGTTCGGGTACCGTCGGGCAATGTGTTCAGCGACATCCTCGACCGGCACTTCGTCTGTACGCCCACGATGATGATGCGCCGGGATGTGCTCGATGAACTGGGTGGTTACGACGAGTCACTTGCTTTCGAGGACTTCGACTTCTGGGTACGCTCGGCCCGCTTCTACCACTATGCGTACCTGGACGATGTGCTCACCCTCAAACGCCGGCTCCCCGACTCGCTGTCGACGCAGGTTACGCAGCGCGACAACCAGCTATTGGCGTCGTCGCTGGTAGTTTGCCAGCGCGCGTTCGACACTTGCCAAACCCACGACGAACAGCACATTCTGGCCCGGCGCATTAGTCGATTTGTTCGCAAAGCGTTTTATGCCGAGCAGTTCGATCTGGCCCTGCGCTTCGGTCAGTTGCTGAACCGTATCGAATCGCCGGGTACGGCCACCCGGCTCTTTCTGGGCATGAGTTACGTACACCTGCCAGTCAACGGGTTGTACCGGCGGTACCGGCACTGGCAGTTGAGTCGTCGGCTGAAACTGGCAGCGGTTATTCATCGTTAACAGGTACAGCCGGTCCGATAGCCCAGCCGGACTGTTTGTACTGACCCTGTTTCCAATGGCCGCTGAATTTCTTAAACTCTACCCCACCAGCCCCGACCCGCGCCGGATCGACTACATTGTTCAGGCGCTGCGCCGGGGCGCAGTAATCGTGTATCCCACCGATACAATCTATGGCCTGGGTTGCGACATTCACAACGCCCGCGCCGTCGAACGGGTGGCCCGTATCAAAGGCGTCAAACCGACCAAAAACGATTTTTCCTTTATCTGCTACGACCTGAGTCACATCGCGGATTACGCCCGTGTCAGCAACTCGGCGTTCAAGCTGATGAAACGGGTACTACCGGGGCCGTACACGTTCCTGCTCGAAGCCAGCGGCAACGTGCCGAAATTGCTGAATACCAACAAAAAGACGGTTGGCATTCGCGTACCTGACAACGACATTCCGCGCCAGATCGTGCATGAACTCGGTAACCCGATCATTACAACGTCTATCCGTGATGAAGATGACGTGATTGAATATTCGACGGACCCCGAACTGATTTTCGAGAAATTTCAGCACCAGGTCGACATCGTCATCGACGGCGGTTACGGCGGCAACATCCCGTCCACGATTGTGGATGCCACCGACGACGACTTTACGGTGGTCAGGCAGGGACTGGGCGAACTCGTCCTTTGAAAACCCATACCTACCCGCTATACTTGTAGGAAAATCGATCTAAAATCTCTCCATGCGCTTACCGCTAGCCGCTTTATCCTTGCTGCTGCTGGGACATTTCGCCACCAGTTGTTCCTCTACCGAATCCAAGCAAAAAACCACGGCTGCTGCCGGTGATTCCGCAAAAGCCGACGCCACCGAAACAGCCGCCGTCAAACCGGTCACCCGTCCTTCCGGCTCAGTAAGCACGGGTGATTCGACCCTCGATTCGCTGACCTACGCACCCACCGGTGCCATCCTGCCCAAGTATCGCATCTTTGCCTACTACGGTAACCCGCACTCCAAGAAAATGGGGGCGCTGGGCAAATACCCGAAAGAGGAAATGCTGAAACGGCTGGATGATGAGATCAAAAACTGGCAGAAAGCGGATCCCGCCACGCCTATTCAGCCCGCGCTTCACCTCGTTGCCACCTCGGCGCAGGGCGCTCCCGGCAAAGACGGTGGCTACCGCCTGCGCATGTCAGACAGGACGATCAAGAAAGTGCTGAAATGGGGCAATGAGCACAACGCCATCGTGTTTCTCGATATTCAGCGCGGTCATGCCCCGCTGGGTCCGGAAATGAAGTACATGGAGAAATACCTGAAGTTGCCGTTTGTACACCTGGGTATCGACCCTGAGTTTTCGATGGTAACGGGTGCCAAGCCCGGCACAAAGATTGGCTCCTACGATGCCGCCGATATCAATCAGGCGGTAACGTTTCTGAGCAATATCGTAAAAGAAAATAACCTGCCGCCCAAAGTGCTGGTCGTTCACCGCTTTACGCAGGGCATGATCAAGAATTACAAAAACATCAAGTTGAACCCGAACGTGCAGATCGTGATGGATATGGACGGCTGGGGACCACCGGTGCTGAAAAAGGACTCGTACCACGATTACATCCAGAAAGAGCCGGTGCAGTACACGGGTTTCAAACTGTTCTACGAAAACGACTTCCGCAAGCCCGGTTCGCGAATCATGACGCCCGCTGAAGTACTGGCACTCGACCCAAAACCGATGTACATTCAGTACCAGTAAGTCTCTAATATTCTGCAACAAAAAAGGTCGCTTCAGCTGGAGCGACCTTTTTTGTTGCAGCGTAATTCTGATCAGCGCACGCGTGTCCATGTCTTCGTTCGGCCCAGCAGACTGATGCCCATAACGTAGCCATGAATATCGAGCGAATTAGGATCGCGCAGAGTTAGGTCACAGCTGTAGGTCTTGCCGTCTTCGGGATTGTATACTTGCCCTCCTGTCCACGTATTGTTGCCTTTGTAAACCAGATCGCTCATCATCACCATGTTCATCAGCGGTCGGCTACGCAGCGAAACATCGGGATTTTCAATATCGGTCTTCGGTCGTTTGGTCGTTGGATCAGTCGGCTCAAGCATCCAGATCAGCCGGCCGTAGTACTTATCGCCCTGCCTGTAAATCTGAACCTGGTTCCGCTTTTTACTGCTCAGCCATCGTCCCAGCACGGCGTCGGGATCATCAGCGGGCGGAGTTGAGGCCATAAGCAGGTAACACACAAGTAAAGCAGGCACTAGCAGCAAACGCTTCATCGACGTACGGGTAGGATGCAAAATAAGTTGTAGGATCATCAGTCCGGTATAAACGATACAGGGGGGCAATATGGTTTTGCATCCCTATCGATTGGACAATAGCAGGCGTCATTTGTCAAGTTTTCGGGCAAAAAAAAGCAGCTCCATCCGTGGATGGAACTGCTCTCGTAAGTGACCCGAATCGGGCTACCGCCGGTTATGCCTGCCGGTTTTCGACCAGCGCTTTGAATTCATCGACCGTTGTGTCCTGCGATGCAATCGTCATCTGCTCTTTCGCGTAACCCAGTACTTTATCGTCGAATACCCGGTTGAACGTGCTCGTGTAATTCTGACCGTTGTTTTTCTCGTCGGTCAGGTAGTTACGGGCAATCCGGTCGATGGTCTGGTTCATTTCTTCGTTTTCGCCACCGGCAAAACCAAACTGCTCCCGAACCATCTGCCGCGTTGCTTCCAGTACTTCCTCCTGATCGACTTTGATGTCGGCTTTGTCAGCAATTTTATTCTTGATGAGTTGCAGCTTCACCGATTTGGTAAAGTCGCCGTACTGCTCATCGATCTGCTCCGGCGTAAATTTGCCTTCGTTCACTTCCAGCAGCCAGTTTTTCAGGAACTCGTCGGGCAGCATGATCGGTGTCGCGTCGATGAGCGTCTTCTCAATGTCCAGCCGCAGCAGTTGCTCCGACTCCCGGCCGTAGTTGCTCTTGATGATCTCGGCTACTTTCGTGCGGAACTCGGCTTCGTCCGAAACGGCACCGGCACCCAGTACTTTATCGAAAAACGCCTGATCCAGTGCCGCTGGCTCGTGGCGGGTAATATCGTCGATCGAGAAGGTAAATTCACCGGTCAGCGCAGACACCTCTTCTTTCGGCGCACCCGTAGCCGTTGCCCGTGCTTTCTCATCGGGGAATGCCTGCTCCAGATTGAACGTGATAACGTCGTCCTTTTTCTTGCCGACAAACTGACCTTTGGCCTCTTCAGCCATCTGATTCAGCGGAAACGCCGTCTTGGCCGTGAATCCCTCAGCCCCTTCCGGCGCATTCACCTGCTTCAGTTCACCATAGATCGTGTCGCCGTCGCCTACTTCGTCAGCGTGGGTATGCTCGTGGAACCGCTTTTGCAGATCGGCAATCGTGCTGTCTACTTCAGCCTCACCCGCCTGAATGTCGTGCTGGTTTACCGCTGGCAGATCAGCAAAGTCGATATCGAACTCCGACGCCAGACCCAGTGTATAGCTGAACGCAAAATCGCTTTGGCTGTCCCAGTTGATGGCATCAGCCTGCTCGCGATTCGGAACGGGATCACCAACGACCTGTAGCTTATTCTCACGGATATAGTCACTGACAGTGCGGCTCAGCATCGAGTTGATCTCATCGACCAGAATGCTTTTACCGTACATTTTCTGCACCAGCGACGCCGGTACGTGACCTGCCCGGAAACCCTTCAGCGAAACCGTTTTGCTGTACTCCTTCAGTTTCTTATCTACTTCGGGCTTGTAATCGGCCGGGCTAATGGTAATGTTCAGCGACGCATTGGTATCGCTGGCTTTGTCCAATGTAATCTCCACAGTGTGTGTCGGTTTAAAAATAAAAGAGCGAAAGAGTAAAAGAGCGAAAGAGTGAATTGTTTTTGACAAACGCTCTTTCGCTCTTTTACTCTTTCGCCTTAAACAATTGTACGGGCGGAGGGACTCGAACCCCCATGCCTTGCGGCACCAGATCCTAAGTCTGGCACGTCTACCAATTTCGCCACGCCCGCGATTCGGAAGGTATAGAGTTATAAAGTTTTGTAGTTGACCAGTTGTAGAGTTGACTTGCGCGCCCTAGCTTACGCCGGATGGCAACTTTATAATCGTACAACTTGGCAACTGTACACCTTTACGACTGTACAACTTCGCCCCGTTTGAGGGTGCAAAAGTAGTCAAAAAAAATTACCCTCCAAATACAAGCTACTCAGATTACATTTTTTACTAAAAACGGCTCAGTTTCCTGTTATTTAATTGTTATCTTGGTAGAACGAGTACAACCACCGGGACTGACTTACCCGAAAATTTAACCGATGATGATGAATACAACCGAACGGCGTCCGGCTCCCGCTGCCGAGCCCGTTATCGACCTGGAACTGGAGCGACAGGAGATTTTAAAACGGTATCGCCGGTTGTTACGGGCGGCCAAGCCAATGCTTAAAGGCGATGATGCCAAGCTGATTAAGAAGGCGTTCAACACGTCGGCCGAGGCCCACAAAAATATGCGTCGGCGGTCAGGAGAACCGTACATTTATCATCCTATTGCCGTTGCGCAGATCGCCGTAGAAGAGATTGGTCTAGGCCCCACAAGCATCGTAGCGGCCCTGTTGCACGATGTGGTCGAAGACACCGAAACGACGATTGCCGACATCGACCGGAGTTTCGGCCCCAAAGTAGCCCGGATCATCGACGGACTAACCAAGATTTCAGGCTACTTTGACTACGGTACGTCGCAGCAGGCCGAGAATTTTCGGAAGATGCTGCTAACGCTCTCCGACGACGTACGGGTGATCCTGATCAAACTTGCCGACCGGCTCCACAACATGCGGACGCTGGATTCGATGCCCCGCGACAAGCAGCTGAAGATTGCGTCGGAAACCATCTACATCTACGCCCCCCTCGCGCATCGGCTGGGTTTGTACGCCATCAAGTCGGAGCTGGAAGATTTGTATCTGAAGCACGTCGAGCCGGAAGCTTATAAGGATCTGGCTAAGAAACTGCGCGAAACCAAGCTGGCCCGCGACCGGTTCATCAGCCGATTCATCGAACCCATCGACCGCGATCTGGCCGAGACAGACATTAAATACATCGTCAAAGGGCGACCCAAATCAATTTACTCGATCTGGAATAAGCTGAGCAAATCGAAGAAGCCGTTCGAGGAAATCTACGACCTGTTTGCCGTTCGGATCATTCTGGACGTACCGGCCGATCAGGAAAAAGCGGCCTGCTGGCGGGCGTATTCCATCGTCACCGACCACTACAAACCGAACCCCGACCGGCTGAAAGACTGGATCAGCACCCCGCGTACCAACGGCTACGAATCGCTGCACACGACGGTAATGAGCAAGTCAGGGCAGTGGGTAGAGGTACAGATCCGGACCGAGCGGATGAACGAGATCGCCGAGAAAGGGTACGCAGCCCACTGGAAATACAAGGGCAACGACACGCAGACCGGCGCGGGCATCGAAACCTGGATCAGTCAGGTGCGCGACATGATCGAATCGGCGGGTAGTGGCGATAAGAAAGCGGCTATCGAGTTTGTCGACGATTTCCGCTCAAATCTGTACAGTGAGGAGGTCTTCGTGTTTACCCCGAAGGGCGATCTGAAAGTGCTGCAACGGGGGGCTACAGCCCTCGACTTCGCGTTCGACATTCACACGCAGGTCGGCGCGCACTGCATGGCCGCGAAGGTCAACAACACCCTGGTGCCGCTGAGTTACGTGCTGCAAAACGGCGATCAGATGGAGGTAATCACCTCGAACCGGCAGAAACCCAGTGAAGACTGGCTCCGATTCGTGGTTACGTCGAAGGCCAAGACCAAGATCAAAGACCTCATCAAAGAGGACAACAAACGATACGTCACCGACGGGCGCGATCTAGTTGCCAAGAAGTTGCGGGTACTGCGGCTGGAGATGAACAATGAACTCATCAACCAGATGCGGGCGTATTTCGGCTCAAAAACCACCGATGACTTCTTTTACCGCGTGGGTAAAGGACACGTCGATGTACAGGAATTGCGCAAGTTCAAGGCCGATAAGGAAGCCCGTGAGAACCGCGCCAACAAGATCGATACCAGCGCGATTCAGGACGGCAAGTCGTTTACCAAAGAACTCAAAAAGATTCACGGCGAACGCGCCGACGCCGATATGCTGCTGATCGGCGAAGACATGGATCGGATCGATTATACGCTGTCGAAGTGCTGTAATCCGATTTCAGGCGACGATGTATTCGGCTTTGTCACGATCAACGACGGGATCAAGATTCACCGTGTCACCTGCCCCAACGCTGTCGAGCTGATGTCGAATCACGGCAACCGGATCATCAAGGCGAAGTGGACGAGTCAGAAAGAGCTGGCGTTTCTGGCGGGGCTCCGCATTACCGGCACCGACCGGGTGGGCCTAATCAACGACGTGACGCGGGTCATCAGCAATGAACTGCACATCAACATGCGATCGGTGGCTATTGACTCGAAAGATGGTATTTTCGAGGGGAATATCCGACTGTACGTACACGACACGGAACACCTCGAAACACTGATGCGCAAACTCGAACGCGTACAGGGCGTCTTCGAAGTTATCCGCTTCGACTCGTAATGGAAGTTTGTCGTTCGTTGTTTGTAGTTTGTAGTTCTCCCAATGGTAGCAGAACGACGAACGACAAACCACGAACTACGAACCGAAAACCCTACCTTTGTACCTGAATAACTCAATCGGAACGGATATGCCTGCGCCGAAGCAAACGAATATGGAAGCCGCCCGGACCATTTTCACAGCCTACCTCGAACGGAAGGGACTGCGAAAAACGCCTGAACGCTTTGCCATCCTGGAGGAGATTTACCACCGTCAAGACCACTTTGATGTCGACGAGTTGTACATCTCCATGAAGAACAAAAAGTACCGGGTCAGCCGCGCAACGGTCTACAACACGCTCGACGTGCTGGTTGACTGCGACCTGGTGACCAAGCATCAGTTTGGCCGTAACCTGGCGCAGTACGAGAAGTCGTACGGGTACCGGCAACACGATCACCTGATCTGCACCGATTGCCACAAAGTGATGGAGTTTTGCGACCCGCGCGTGCAGAACATTCAGAACATGGTGGGCGATCTGTTGAAGTTCAACGTGATGCACCACTCGCTGATTTTTTACGGCTCCTGCAACCGCGACTTCTGCGAGAACCGGCAGCACCCAGCCTCCGCCGATCATCCCGACGCCCGGCAGGGTACGGTCGATTACCCGGCGGATATTCAGGAGCACCAGTAGGCGAAACGACACAAGACATTGTTCGACCATGAATCCGTATGCTGAATTAGCTGACTTTTTGCTAGCGCACATCAAGCCCGAGACGGTGTTGTCGTTCCGGGCAACAGACGAGCAGCATGATCATTTTTATCAGCTCCTGGAAAAAGAAAAGAGTGGATCGGCCACGGCGGAAGACGTTGACTTGATCGACAAGTTCATGCAGGTCGAGCATATCATGCGGCTGGCAAAAGCGAAGGCCCGACAGTATGTCCACCAATAGTGGTCCCGTTCCAGCATCGATACGGAGATTAGTGGCGACACGTGCAAACTACACCTGCGAGTACTGCCTGGCAGACGATATGGATTCATTCGTTGGCTTCGAAGTGGATCATATCATAAGCCGTAAACACCGCGGCTCGAATGACGCAGCCAATCTGGCCTATGCCTGCCCCGATTGCAATCGCAATAAAGGGAGCGACATTGCGTCTATCGACTGGGAAAACCGCGAAATAGTTCGTTTCTATAATCCTAGAACCGATATTTGGGCTGAGCATTTCAGGTTGGCAGGAGGTTTCATCGAACCGCTGACGCCCATTGGCAAAGTGACTGTTGACATCTTACGATTCAACGATAAAATAAGGCTTCCAGACAGGGGCATCTTTTAATTTGCAATTCATGATTGATGTTTTATTGGGCCTCCAGTGGGGCGACGAAGGAAAAGGGAAAATCGTGGACGTACTGGCGCCACAATATCAGGTCGTAGCCCGGTTTCAGGGCGGTCCCAACGCGGGGCACACCCTGGAATTCGACGGGATCAAGCACGTACTGCACCAGATTCCGTCCGGTATTTTCCGGAGCGATATTCAGAATATCATCGGCAACGGCGTTGTACTCGATCCAATCACGTTCAAAAAGGAAATCGACGCCCTGGCAAAATATAACCTGCCCCTGACCAAAAATCTTCAGATCTCGCGCAAGGCGTCGATCATCGTGCCAACCCACCGGCTGCTCGACGCGGCCTACGAACAGGCGAAAGGTGAATCAAAGATCGGCTCGACATTACGGGGCATCGGCCCGACTTACCAGGACAAAGTAGCCCGGCAGGGCCTGCGCGTGGGTGACGTTATCTCGCCTAAGTTCGCCGACAAATACGGCAAGCTGGTGGCGCTTCACAAGGTTATTCTGGAGCAGAACAATTTCGACTACGCGTCGGTGCTGCCACAGGCGGAGGAAGAATTCTTCGCGGCTGTGGAGTTTATGAAGCAATTCCCGCTGACCGACAGCGAATACGCGATCAACGAAGCACTGAACGATGGCCGTAAGATTCTGGCCGAAGGGGCACAGGGGTCGCTGCTCGATCTCGACTTTGGCTCGTACCCATTTGTCACCTCATCGAACACAACGGCAGCCGGTGCCTGCACGGGTCTTGGCGTAGCCCCCCGGCAGATTGGCGAGGTTTTCGGCATTTTCAAAGCGTACTGTACCCGCGTTGGCAGTGGTCCGTTTCCGACTGAACTGAACGACGAAACCGGCGAACGTATCCGAAAAGAAGGGCGCGAGTTTGGGGCCACAACCGGCCGTCCGCGTCGGTGTGGCTGGCTTGATTTGCCCGCTCTGCGCTACGCGATTATGATTAACGGGGTGACGCAACTGGTGATGATGAAAGTCGACGTACTGAACAGTTTCGACGAGATTCAGGTCTGTACGCACTACAAACTTGCCGATGGCACCCTGTCCGACCAGATGCCGTACGACCTGATCGACGCCGATATTACACCCGTCTACCGCTCGTTTGCCGGCTGGAAAACCGATCTGTCGGCCGCTCGTATGTTTGAGGACATGCCTGCCGAATTAGCCGCGTATGTTTCATACCTGGAAGAGACGCTGAATCTGCCGATCAGTTTTATTTCAACCAGCCCCGACCGGGAAGCACTTATCTACCGTCAGGCGGTTCAGATTTAAGTAGTCGTTAATTTTTTCTAGTTACATACGGGTGGAACGATTATCCTTTACTTGTACGGCGGACGACTAGTCATCGATTCTCCTCCCACCGTCCTGAACTGAGCCGGGTCTGTTCGACAGCAGATTCGGCTCTGCTGGTTTACGGTCGATCCGTTTCTAAAGCCGTATCTTTGCCGTATGTCCGCCAACGCTTTTTACCAGACGCTTTACCAAACCGATCAGCTGTTCCGAATCCCCGGTGATTCATGGGGTACTACACCGGCCGAACAAGCATTGGTAGCGCAAACGCTGGTTGTTGAAGACGAGCCGGAACCGGCTATACAGGACCTGTTAGCCGATCTGGACCGGCTGGCGGCTGGCCCTGCCGCCGTAGACGTCCCCCCAACGGCAACGCTGATAGCTCCGCCGGAGTCGGTAACGGCATTGCCTTCCGCTCCGCCCCGTGCCTCCACGCCACCTATGCGCTCGCCCGATCAGCCCAGCGCACGACCGGCTCAGCTTAACCACAAAGTACTGCTGCTGGCCGACGAAGAACTGGACCCCAGCAATTTGCTGTTTCTGGAAAAAATCCTGAAAGCAGTCAATCTCAACGTCGACGGGGTTGATTTGTTAAACCTGAACGGGGCCAAAGACATTGATTTTGCCGCGATGGTCGAGGGTAAACACATTCAACATTTTATCACGTTTGGCGTACCGTTCAGCCGGATCAAGCTCGACATCGGCATGGATCGTTACCACCCGGTTCGCTTCTTCGGCATTAACTTTCTGATGGCCGATTCGCTACCGACCATTGAAGCCGACCAAAACCTGAAACGGCGGCTATGGGGTGCGCTGCAACAACTCTTTTTAGGGCAGAGTTAAGTGGCGGTATCATCCATTTGTACCTTGCCAGCAACCTGCCGGTTGGCATCTGCGACAGCCCGGACGCGGGGAGAAACACCTGCCGATCTACTTAGCTGGGCCCTGTGTCGCTGCGCGCTGGGCGGGAAACCACGAGGTCAGCACGGTCATCAGAATAACCAGTATCCCCGTCAGTAAAATGTCGTTCAGTTGCAACCGCACGGGATAAGCATCGACGATCGAACTGGTCATGCCCATGCTGACAAAGCCGTACGTCTCCTGCGCCAGACACAGGCCAATGCCCAGTACCAGCCCGGCAAACGCACCGCTAAGCGCGATGATAGCGCCTTCGGTCAGGAAAATCCGACGTATCAGCTGGCTGGTTGCCCCCATCGCGTACATGATCTGGATATCGCTTTTCTTTTCGATCACCAGCATCGACAGCGAGAAGAAAATGTTGATACTGGCCACCAGAATAATCAGTGCCAGGGTAACGGCGACGAACAGCTTTTCGACCCGAATAGCCCGGTACAAATCCAGGTTCAAATCGTCGCGGTCCTGTACGACCAGCTGATCGCCCACGATTGCCTGTAAAGCCCGTTTTGACTGGCTTTCGCTGACACCCGGCTTCAGCTGAATTTCCAGCGTCGTCACCTCGTCCGGCTGATAATCGAACAAACGGCGGGCTACATCGAGCGGAGCCAGTACGAAGTTGTCGTACCGCGATTCGATGAAGAACACCCCCGCGACAGTCAGGCGCTGCTCATTGAAAATATCGGGGCTGAGCGCGTTGAGCGTCTTGCCGTTTTGCGGGTAGAGAATATCGAGGGGCGTCAGAATATCGGCGGGCGAAATCGCTAAGTCGGCGCGGACCCCGTCGGCCACGATCGCGTAATTGATGCCATCGCGCCGGAGCAGCAACTTCCCTTCGAGCAGGGCCGAGTCGAGAGCGGTTTGTTCGAGGTAATTATCATCGACCCCTTTCAGCCGAACTACCGTTTGCCCCGTTACGTAGCGGGCCAGCGCATTATCCTGCGCCACACGCGTGATGGCCTGAACGCCCGCCACGCCCTGTAGTTTGCCCATCAGCGCAGCCGGGGCCGCAAAGCGCTTACCCTGTTTGGGCGATACGGTCAGGTCGGCCTCAAAGGTTTTGAAAATCTGCCGGTTCAGTTCTTCCATGCCGTTAAACACAGACAGCACCACCACCAGCGCCATCGTCCCAACGCCCACACCGAGCATCGACAGGATAGACAGCCAGCTGATGAAGCTGCGTTTCTTACGGGAAAAGAAGTACCGGCGGGCAATCCAGGGGGCGAGGTTCATAAAGTAAAGAGCGAAAGACTGAAAGAGTGAAAGAGCGAAAGAGTGGCTGGCGCATCATTCGCTCTTTCACTCTTTCAGTCTTTCGCTCTTTAATCCTCATCGTCCTCCTCCGGGGCGGGGGGAATATCAAGGCCGGCGAAGAGTTTATCCATTTTGTCGGCATACTCGACTGTATCATCGATGTAGAAGCTGATGTCGGGAACGATCCGAAGCTGATGGCGGACCCGGTCGCCGAGGTGCTGCCGGATCACTTTACTTTTTTCCTGAATACTTTCCAGCAGCAGTTGCTTGTTTTTTGTCGCCAGGAAACTCAGGTATACGCGGGCCACGCTTAAATCGGGCGAGACCCGTACGCTGGTTACGGTGATAAACGCGCCGTTGAACAGATGCGGCACGTCGCGCTGAAAAATTTCACTGAGGTCTTTTTGTAGCTGACGGGCTACTTTCTGTTGTCGTTTCGATTCCATAATGCAAGGTCGGGTACGATGATGAACAGTTCGTCGGGCAAATCGTTCTTCGCTGCCGCTAAACAATGGCGCTGCGGTTTCGACCCGGCTGCAAATATCCGTACCTTTTTTCGTTCTGCCGAAAATGGGCGTAATTTCGCTGGTAGCGTCGGTCCGGCGGCATCGGTATCGGCCAAACACGTCGCCTGCTTTGCTCAGTTTTTTCCGCTCTTATTTTACGTATCAGTACGTGGCTCTGCTAGGGTTACTGGTCCTGATTCGGTTGCCGCTGCTGCTGCGCCCGATGCCCCTGCTCATTCCCGAACTGAACTGGATGCTGGTCGGTGAGCAGATGAGTGCAGGCCATCTCCTGTACCGCGACGTCTGGGACAGCCTTAGCCCGCTGTCGGCAACGGTTTACTGGGGGCTGTACAGTTTGTTTGGCCGGTCGGCGGTAGCCCTTCACCTGGCGGCAACGGTCGTGTCGGTGTTTCAGATCGTCTATTTCAATTACCTCACCAACGCCCGCGATGTGTATTCCGACCGCTCGTTCTGGCCGGGGCTGATCTACATGCTGTTTCTGCACCTGTCGTTCGACTGCCTGACCCTGTCGCCGGTGCTGATGTCGACGTCGTTTCTGCTGCTGGCGTTCGGCACGCTGATCCGGCAGATGGAACGGCGCGGAGCCACCGACGAAGTGTTTGAAGTCGGGTTTTACCTCGGTCTGGCGGCCCTGTTTTACCTGCCCTCGGCGCTGTTTATCGTGTGGGCGTCGGTGTCGCTGCTGCTGTATACGGGGGCTACGTTCCGGCAGCATTCGCTCACGTTTTTCGGCTTTCTGTTTCCGTTTGCCGTGATGGTGCTGTTTTACTACATGCGCGACGGGCTGGACGACGTCAACCGGAACTTACTGGCATCGGTGTTTCGGGTACGGCAGTACAATCTGTCTGATTTTCAGTCCCTGTTATTCTCCCTGCTGATCCCGATGGGGCTGGGCATACTGGGTTTTCTGAGCCTGTTCGACACGCGCAACCGGTACGTCAACGTACAGCAGCGGATTCAGCAGATTATGATGCTCTGGTTTGTCACGGCTGTGCTGACGATGGCGCTGGTGCCGTTTCTGGCCCCCATGTCGTTTCTGAGTTTCGTACCGCCGATGGCGTATTTTGCGGTCTTCTATTTTGAGAATCAGCGCAAAAGCTGGCTGGCCGAAACTGCCTTTGGACTAGCTTTCGCTCTGATGCTGCTGCTGTTTTATCAGGGCTTGCTCAGTCTGATTCCGGGGGCACAACTGGGGCAACTAACCAGCCTGCGGGTGCAGAAAACGTCGCTGCCAGCGGCCATTCACAACGAGCCAATTCTGGTCATAGGCGAAGACCTGAGTGCGTACCGCGATAACCGACCGGCTACCCCTTACCTCAATTGGGATCTGGCGCAGTACGACCTGAAAAACCTGGATAACTACCAGGCCGTCGTACACGTATTCGACAATTTTCGCAACGACCCGCCTACGTTTATCATCGACCGGGAACAGATCGTGGGGAAGCTGTTTCAGCGTATTCCCGCCCTGGCCGCCCGCTACGAAAAGACCGCTTATCCGGACGTGTATAAACTGAAATAGTGTTCACGGTTCGTGGTTCGTCGTTTATGGTTTGTAGTGGCTACCGCATTGCAAGATAACCGCTGGATGAACCACAAACCACAAACTAGAAAATGTCCCCTTCCTTTACCAACAAGCGTACGAACCTGTACATCTTTCTGAGTGCCGTCTTCCTGACCAACGCGCTGATTGCCGAGATCATCGGCGTCAAAATATTTTCGGCGGAAGCGCTGCTGGGTACCGCCCCCGCACAGATTCACCTGTTTGGCGGCTTCACCCTCGACTTCAACCTGACCGCCGGAGCCGTGATCTGGCCGTTTGTGTTTATCACCTCCGACATTATCAACGAGTATTTTGGAAAGGCGGGCGTCCGGCGCATCTCGTTCCTGACGGCGGGGTTTGTGGCCTACAGCTTTTTTATCATCTACGCTGTAACTAACCTGCCGCCCGCCCAGTTCTGGCTCGACGTCAACGCCAAAGACACCGCCGGTAACCCGATCAACATCAACAACGCCTTTCAGATGATCTTCCGGCAGGGGCTGGGCATCATCATCGGTTCGCTGACAGCTTTTCTAATTGGGCAGATTCTCGACGTGTACGTGTTTCACTCACTACGCCGAATCACCGGTAGCCAGAAAATCTGGCTCCGCGCTACCGGCTCGACGCTGGTTTCGCAACTGGTCGATTCGTTTGTCGTGCTGGGCATTGCGTTTTACGTATTTGGCAACTGGTCGCTGACGCAGGTGCTGGCGGTGGGCATCATCAACTACCTCTACAAAGCCACGTCGGCCATCGTACTGACGCCCCTGCTGTACGTTGCCCACCACTTCATCGACCGGTATCTGGGCAAAGAACACGCCGACGAACTGGCCAATGAGTCGGCCATGAGCAGCTTTATGTAGCGGTTAAGGGTATTTGATGTAACCGTTTTACATCCGTCATCTTTATCCCCCAGCCCCCTGAAGGGGGAGCGTTCCGCAAATGAAGTGCTCCCCCTTTAGGGGGCTGGGGGGTAAACAGACCAGCACTTAACAGCTTTGCCCTTCAGGGGGCGGAATGTACTTATTTCAACCCCCGACGCCAGTTGTCGAGCAGCACGGCGGTAGCGATACCCACATTGAGCGACTCGGCATCACCGAAGCGGGGAATGGTGACGCGCTCGGTGACAAACTGCCCTACCGTCGGCCGGATGCCGTTGGATTCGTTGCCCATGACCAGATAGCCACCCCGCCCAAACGACAGGCTATGTACGTTGGCGCCATCGAGAAAAGCCCCGTAAGCCGCAAAATCAGGCTGACGGGCTGCGGTTTCCAGCACGGACTGAATATCGCCGTACCACCACGACACCCGCGTAAACGAGCCTTTGCTGGCCGAAATGACCTTGGGATTATAAACATCGGCGGTCGTTTCGGAACACAGAATTTTGCGAACACCGTACCAGTCGGCAATGCGGAGGATCGTACCGAGGTTCCCCGGATCGCGGATATCGTCGAGAACGAGCGCTATTTCACCGACTTCAGCGACTAAAGGGACATTCTCTTTCGTTCTGACCACGGCAATGGCTGCGTTGTTGCTTTCGAGCGTACCGGCGCGTTCGAGGTCGGCCACTGTCGCAATTTCGACGGGTGTTCGTTGGCGGTCTGTCAGCCGACTGTTTTCTTTGTGAAACCCTTCGGTAGCCAGTAGCAGTTCGACCGTAAAATCAGCGGCCAACACTTCCTGCACGCTCTTGGCCCCTTCGACCAGAAAAGTACCGTACTGTTGCCGGAATTTCTTCTGGTGTAACGACTGAACGTATTTAAGTTGATTTTTAGAAAGCATATCTACTTGATGGTGAATCGGCAATCCGGCCCACAGATAAACCCAGCGCAGTCCGCCCGCGTCAGGACTGGATTGCTCGTGCTGGGTTTGGTGCTGAGTCTTACCGGTTGCCTGACGACGCGCAGCTCCCGCAGCGGCTACCTGCTCACCTCCCAGAACGTACGCGGCAACCGAATCATCGAAACCAGTCAGCTGGAGAGTCTGATTCCGCAGAAGCCCAACAGCCGGGTACTAGGTCTGCCGATTGCTCCGCGGCTCTGGTTCTACGAGCAGGGGCTGCGTACGTACAATCGCGAAGCCGCCGTCCGGGCGTTGCAGGCCAAAACTAACGAATTCGAGCAGCAAAGCCAGCAACTGGCCGATGAGCCACAGGCCCTGCACCGACTCAACCGACGCTACGAACGACAGCTGAAACGACTGCGCATCAAAGCCGAACAGGGTAACTGGCTGATGCGTAATCTGGGGCAACCCCCCTCCTATTTTACCGAACGTGATGCCCAGGCCAACGCCGTCAAGATGCAGCGGTACCTGTTCGATAAAGGGTTTTTTAACGCCCAGGCCAGCTACCGGCTCGACACCCTGCGGGGCCGTCAGGTGCGGGTCAACTACCGCGTCAATGAGCGGGCGGGGTATTACCTCCGCACGGTTACCTATACCATCGCTGACCCACGCGTCGATTCACTGGTGCGGCAGTCGCTCGACCGGGCTGCTATTAAAGTTGGGAACCGCTTCGATCTGGACGCGATCTCAGCCGAGCGGGTCCGCATTGAGACGCAGTTGCGGGATCAGGGCTACTATGCGTTTACCCGGCAGTACGTGCAGTTTGGCGACGTCGACACCATCCGGCGCGCCACCGACCGGCTGGCGACCGATTCGCTCCACCGCCCCGTCGACGTGTCGCTTGCCATTCTGAACCCGCCGGGTGTAGCCACTCACCCGGTCTACCGCATCGGTACCGTGGACGTTCGGATCAGCCCCGACGAAACGCAGCCTGCCGCCTTCGTCAGCCGCCCCGATACGATCACGCGCAACGGCGTACTGTACCTGCTGAACGGCCGCAACCTGTCGTCGCGCCTGCTCGACAACAAGATTCTGCTCCGCCCGGGCGATCTGTACAGCCAGACGAAATACCGCGAAACGCAGCGGCAGTTGTTTCTGCTCAACCAGTTCAAATTCGTTAACCTCAACTTCACCGATACCACCAACCGGCGGCTGCAAACGCTGATTACGGCCACCCCGCTCGACAAGTACGAAGCCACGGCTGAAGGGGGCGTAACGGTCCTGTATCAGGCGCAGGGGTATCCGGGTGGCTTCGGTAGCCTGTCGTTTCGCGCCCGCAACCTGCTTGGGGGTCTTGAAGCGTTTGAACTAACCGGCCGCTACGGCCTGGAAGCGCAGACGGGTTTCCTGACCGCTCCCGGCGATCTGAGACAGGTATATACGTCGCAGGAGCTGGGTATCAGCTCGTCGCTGACGTTTCCACAAATCCTGTTTCCGGGCCCGATCCGTAATCGATTCAATCCGTACAATCCGCGTACACAGGTCAGTCTGAGTTTCAACAACACGTTCCGACCCGACTTTCGCCGTTCGCTGTTGCGTGGAACGATGGCTTATACCTGGCAGACGACAACTAACCGGCAGTTCAGCTTTCTGATTGCTGATGTCAACCTGATCAACGCTAATTTTGATACGTACCTGGGGTCTCTTTTCAAAAGGCAACTCGACTCGCTGGGTCGATTGGGCAGTACTATTGGTCTCAGTTTTCGACGGTCGCTAAGCTCCAGTTTCAGCTTTGCGTACACCTACAATAACAATGCGCCGGGCACCACCGCAGGTGGCCTGCGCCGACCGACCAATTTCCTTCGAACAGTAGTAGAATCGGGTGGCACGACGCTCAATTTCCTGCCGAACCGCCTGATCGACACGACCAATACGAATCTGCAATTTTATAAATTCCTGCGTTTCAACGTTGATTTTCGGCACTACATCCCGCTACGTAACCGCGCGATGCTGGCTTTTCGGGTCAACACCGGTCTGGCCTATGGCTACGGACCCGATGGTGGCCCGGTGCCCTACGAAAAACTGTTCTTTGCGGGTGGTAGCAACAGCGTTCGGGCGTGGCTACCCCGACGGCTTGGACCGGGGGCAGCATACCCCTACCGCAGCGGCATCAACCAGCCCGATCAGACAGAAACGGGGCAGTTCATCTACCTGTTCGAACAGCCGGGCAACGTTTTACTGGAAGGCTCCGCTGAGCTACGCGGCCGACTGTTTCACCTGGGAGCCGATATAAACGGCGCGGTTTTCATCGATGCCGGTAACGTCTGGACACTGCGCACCAACAACGCCACTCGCCCCGGTGCCGCCTTTCAGCTCGATACGTTCCTCCCTCAGATCGCCGTTGGTACGGGCGTGGGACTGCGCATCGATTTTTCCTTCTTCGTCATTCGACTCGACGGCGGCATCAAAGTGTGGGACCCGGCCCGGCAGTACGTTCCCACACTTGACGGGGGTGTCGAGGACCAACGCTTTATTCTTCCTAAGTTTTCGCTCCGGCAACTTAGCCGTGGCCCCAACCCGCTGGTCATCAACTTCGGTATCGGGTATCCCTTTTGAGCGTAACCCAGACGTCCACGTCTGGAGGAAGCAGCAACGACCAACAAAGCTGCCGCTTTGAGAACGTTGACCTGACGGCCTCCAGACCGGGACCCACGCGGTGGCCGCCACGCGGTGGCCGCCACGCGGTGGCCGGTCTGGGCTACACCTCTTCACATTTTTTAACGCGGCATTTCCTGCCAAAATGACAGCGTTCCAAGTGGATATTCGTAAATTTGCCTATCGGTTTTCTCGCTGACGAAGCCGGTACGCTTACGTATGACACTGATTTCAGAACTAACAATACTCCAACCCGCTGACAAGGAACAGGTTGACCTGCTCCGGACCTCTCCCGACGAACCAGCGCTTGGCAAGAAACGCCTGTACATCGAAAGTTACGGGTGTCAGATGAACTTCGCGGACAGTGAAATCGTCGCGTCGGTGATGCGTAACGCCGGTTTTGCGACAACCTCTACCGCCGAAGATGCCGACCTGATTTTCCTGAATACCTGCGCCATTCGCGAAAACGCAGAGCAAAAAGTCAGAAACCGGCTTAAGCACCTGGTCGGCCTGAAGCGGCAGAAACCTGCGCTGCTGGTCGGTATGCTGGGGTGCATGGCCGAGCGTCTGAAAACCAAATTACTGGAAGAAGAGAAAGTCGTTGATATTGTGGCCGGCCCTGACGCCTACCGCGACATTCCGAAACTGGTTGACGAAGCCGGGTCAGGTCAGAAAGCCGTCAACGTATTCCTCTCCCGCGAAGAGACGTACGCCGATATTGCCCCGATTCGCCTGAATTCCAACGGCGTTACCGCGTTCGTGTCGATCATGCGCGGTTGCGACAATATGTGTTCGTTCTGCGTCGTGCCGTTTACCCGTGGCCGCGAACGCAGCCGTGACCCGTTTTCCATCGTTCGCGAAGCACAGGACTTATTCGATCGGGGGTATCGTGAGGTGACGCTGCTGGGCCAAAACGTCGATTCGTACAAATGGCGGGGCACGGAAGACACGGTACAGGCTGTTGCTGAACGGGATGAACCCGTATTACCGACGGCCGACACGGTCACGTTTGCCAAGCTCCTCGAACTCGTCGCGCTGATCCATCCCGACCTGCGGGTTCGTTTCTCGACCTCGCACCCAAAAGACATTACCGACGACGTACTGTACACGATGGCGCGGTACGATAACATCTGCAACTACATCCATCTGCCCGCGCAAAGCGGCAACAGCCGGGTGCTGAAGCTGATGAACCGCACCTACGACCGGCCGTGGTACGAAGACAAGATTCGTAGCATCCGCCGGATTCTGGGCGACGACTGCGGCATATCGACCGATATGATTACGGGTTTCTGCTCCGAAACCGAGGAAGAGCATCAGGACTCCCTGTCACTGATGGATTTCGTGCAGTATGACTACGCTTATATGTTTGCGTATTCGGAGCGGCCCGGCACACTGGCCGCCAAGAAATACCCCGACGACATCCCCGAAGACGTAAAGAAACGGCGACTGAGTGAGATCATTGCCAAACAACTGGCGTACTCAGCCATGCGCAATCAGCGGCACATCGGCCAGGTGCAGCGGATATTGATCGAGGGGCCATCCAAGCGGTCCGAGGATGAACTTTGCGGTCGCAGCGATCAAAACAAAATGGTCGTTTTCCCGCGTGGCGACTGGCAGAAAGGGCAATACGTCAACGTGCTGGTTACGGAATGCACATCGGCCACGCTACGGGGCGAAGTGGTTTAGGAGATACGGTTTGAAGCCCAGACCGGCGGACCGGTCTGGGCTTCAAACCGTAAACAGAAAGCAGATCTGAATGAACAATCAGGAAATACAATCCGTCAAGCAGCGGTTCGGCATCATAGGCAGCGCACCCGCCCTGAACTACGCCATCAACGTAGCCATGCAGGTAGCCGCCACCGACCTGACCGTGCTGATAACGGGTGAAAGTGGTAGCGGTAAAGAATCGTTTTCCAAAATTATACACAGCCTGAGCGCCCGCAAACACGGTCAGTTTATCGCCATCAACTGCGGAGCCATCCCCGAAGGCACCATCGATTCGGAGTTGTTTGGCCACGAAAAAGGCTCGTTTACGGGGGCTGTCGATTCGCGCAAAGGCTACTTTGAAACGACCAATGGCGGCACCATCTTTCTAGACGAAATTGGCGAAATGCCCTTGGGCACACAGGCCCGGCTGCTGCGCGTGCTCGAAAACGGCGAGTTTATTCGGGTAGGTTCGTCGAAAACGCAGAAGACCGACGTGCGTGTTGTGGCTGCTACGAATGTCAATCTGATCGACGCTGTCGACAAAGGGAAATTCCGGGAAGACCTGTACTACCGGCTCAACACCGTCCCGATTTTCGTGCCCCCCCTGCGCGAACGCGGGGCCGACATCGAATTGCTGTTTCGCAAATTCACGACCGACTTTGCCGAACGCTACCGCATCAAGCCGCTGCAACTGACCGACGACGCCAAACAAACGCTGGTCGCGTTTCCGTTTCCGGGTAATATCCGGCAACTGAAAAACATTGCCGAGCAGGTGTCGATTCTGGAGTCGGAACAGAATCGGCCCATCGATTCGATGACGCTGTCGAAGTACCTGCCCCAACCCCAGCCGACACAGCAGCCCAATCGGACCTTGACTCTGTTTCCCCCGGGCACAGCGGGTAGCGGCACCGATAATTTTTCCGAGCGCGAACTGCTCTACAAAGTGCTGTTCGATATGCGCCGGGACGTCAACGAACTGAAAAAACTCGTGCGCGATGTACTGGGCAACGATCAGGTTGACGGGCGGCAGGTGTTGAATAATCACAAAGATTTATTCGATTCAATACCAACCGATACCGACGCGTATGCCCCCGCCGAATCGTCGTCAGCGCGCTATCTGCCACCCGCTACCAGTACGGTGCCCCGCAGTGCTGTGCCGCCCCCATCGGAAACATACGGCTCGCATCCGCCGGTGCAGATTTATGACGATACCGAAGGTGATATCAACGATCTCACGGAAGTAGAGGATGTGACGCACGAAACCGCCGACGACGATTCGTTGTCGCTCGAACGGCAGGAAAAAGAAATGATTCAGAAGGCGTTACGCCGGAATAATAACAAACGAAAATATGCCGCGCAGGCGCTGGGTATTTCCGAACGTACCCTTTACCGTAAAATCAAGCAGTATGAAATTGATGAAGAGTAACGCCTTTACCGTGTACCTCCTCGTGTTGCTCTGTTCGGTCATAACCAGCAGCTGCGGGGTATACTCGTTTACGGGCACTACCCTATCGCCAACGATTAAAACGGTGACCGTCAATAACTTCGTGCTGGCAACGGCGGGCGGACCGGCGAACCTGCCGCTGACATTCAACGAACGGCTGAAAGAATACTACCAGCGGTATACCAACCTGAAAGTAGTACCGGCCAACGGTGATCTGCTGCTGGAGGGAAACATTACGGGTTACGAACTGATTCCGGTAGCACCCACCGCCCAGGATCAGGCGGGGGTCAACCGGCTGCAAATCACGATTCTGGTGCGTTTTTACAATAACAAAGACGAAACCAAGAACTTTGAACAGCCCTTTTCGTTCTATCGGGATTTTCCGCAGAGTCAGACGCTGAGCCAGAACGAAAGCCGACTTGTGCCGCAGATTCTCGATCAGATCGTACTCGACATCTTCAATAAAACGGCCGCCGACTGGTAGGTATCGTCGGATTCCGGCTTTGCCAGTTAGCCAATTTTTTGCCACTTTCGTACGGTAACACACCTGTTAGCCTCCCCGCCCGTGACTCCCATCGACAAAGAAACGTTCTCGTACTGGGTAACCCATCCCGACGATCTGACGGCTACCGACTTCGTGCAGCTTCAGGAAAGTCTGGCTACGTATCCCTACTGTCAGTCGTTGTATACCCTGACCGCTAAAGCCGCGTCTATCCACCAGAAAGGGCAAACCGTACCCTACGTCCGGCAGGCGGCCGCCTACGCGCTAAGTCGAAACGCGCTGCGCAAGCTGATCGACAACGAGTTTCAATGGTCAGATAACCTGCTGTCGCGGCTCAACGAACTATCGGCCCGGCACGTACCCATTCCCGACGATTATCAGCAGGAGAGTTACGCGTTCTTCAAATCGAAAGCAAGCCTGACGGGTGGTCTGCCCCGCCTGACAGTACCCGGTATGCGGCTGGCCGATCAGCCAGAACAGGTGTTTATCGAGCCGAAACCAACGATTCCGACCCCCGAAGACCCTACCCTGTCTGAGTCGACTTTGCAACAGGAATTGACGCAGATTGCCGAAGCCCCGGCAACACCCGTCCTGACGGCAACCGAACTCGAACGGCAACGACAGCTTGAACTGATCGATTCGTTTATTCAGAAAGAACCCAGCATTTCGCGGATACAGCGCCGACCCGACGAAGAGCAGCAACAGGAAGATTTGGCCAGACGTACAACCAGCGGGGGAGGTATGTTTATGACCGAAAGCTTCGCCAAAATTTTGATTAAACAAGGCAAGGCCGACAAAGCCCGTGAAATCTACCAGCAGCTAATGCAGCGGAATCCGCAGAAAGATGCGTACTTTGCGGCAAAAATAGCTGAATTGGATGCTGGTAACGCATCGGCTAAGTAGCTCTTGCCCTATCAGTCTAATCACAGCAACGAACGCATTTCAACTCGTAGAATTCTATTTTCATGTTAACGGCAACGATTGTCATTATTTGTATTTTCACCGTATTACTCATCCTGATTGTACTCATTCAGAACTCGAAAGGGGGCGGACTGTCGGGAGAATTTGGTGGACTGGGCTCTAATCAGTTGATGGGTGTCAAGAAAACGACCGACCTGCTGGAGCAAATCACTTGGGGGCTGGGTATCGGCGTAATGGTTTTGTCGCTGGCTTCCTACATCATGGTCGACCGGAATCAGACGGGTGTTATCAACAGCATCAACGTCGACCGGGCGCAGAATCAGACCCTGCCAACGACGGCACCGGCTCCAGGTACCGGCGCAACGAGTCCGGCCGCTTCGGGCGCTGCCCCAAGTCAGGCGGTACCGGGTGCCGCTACGCCGGGTGCGTCGACGTCAGCCCTGACTCCGCAGCGATAAGTTTTCTTTCGGTTTACGGTTTTCCAAACCATAACAGCGCCACTTTCCAAACGGGAAGTGGCGCTGTTATTTGTACCTGTAGCCCAGACCGGCCACCGCGTGGGTCTAGGTCTGGTAGCCGTCAGGCTAATTAGTCCGGAAGGCAACTTTATTGGCCTACTGGCCTCCAGACCTAGACCCACGCGGTGGCCGGTCTGGGCTACGCGCACGCCAGCCACCGAAAACGGTGAACCGAACACCGTAAACTGCTATGCCACCGCCTGCGCCAGCAGTTGCCGGGCGATGGGGAGCAGCGTTTCGGTGACGGGTAATGGCTGTTTACTTTCCAGCCGGAAGGTGGCCGGATTGGGTAAATGACGGTGTCGGCGGATCAGGTCAAGTTTGATATTTTCGAGCGTATTGGCCAGCCCCTGCTGCACCGACTCAACGTACTGAAACTGCACGATACGACCGCCCGGCACCTCATTGGCGTAGAGCGTAAGCCGAAACTGATACACGTCCGTTGGTCGCTGCTGCGTCGCGTAAACAAACAGATACCCTTCTTCCGGGTGTAAGGGCAGCAACCCCACCGGCTCCAGCGTCAACGCGTGAGCGATGTCGGCCCAGCGTTGTTCGCCTTCGGCAACAGCCTGCCGGAAGCGGGGCAGTGCAAATGCCAGTGTCGCGTCGATTTCAGTCAGGATGTCATCCTCGGGTACTTCAGAAACGTAGTCGATGCGGGGCGGTGGCCCTTTGATCCCCCGCACCCGCCGGGGAAACGACGCGCTCAGTGAGCCTTTACCCGCCATAAACGTAGCACCGGTAGTATAGTGTTCGCGTAGATCAGGCAGGGCGGGATGCAACTGATTCCCGGCAAAATGTTGTTGAACAGACTGTAAGTATGCCATCACGACATATTGCTGGTATTCGGAATCCAGCCAATTTTGCATAAACCAGTCGGGAGCTAACGCTTTCATACGAGTGAGCAAAGATGGTGTCATCGGTAAGATATTGAATCTAACCCTGATTGCCACATATTATTGCTACGGATAGCCGATGAACCAAATATTCGGCAAGATTTCCGAAAAATCGACAGCCTGTCAGACAAAAAGCGGTAAATCTGGCAGGGTTTGGCTCTGGCACAGTAATTGGCAATTGAAGACCGTCATACTGACTGAATCGTTCAGTTAACAACCTTAATCAACTCATTATCATGGTAACAGAAACGGAAAGCGTGAAAGTGAACGTAAAACCGCTGGCCGACCGGGTGCTGGTAGAAGCCGCTCCGGCAGAAGAGAAAACCTCATTCGGGATCATCATTCCTGACACAGCGAAGGAGAAGCCCCAGCGTGGTACGGTCATCGCCGTAGGTGCTGGCAAGAAAGATGAGCCCCTGACGGTTCAGGTGGGTGATACAGTGCTGTACGGTAAATATGCCGGTACCGAACTGACCATCGACGGTAAGGAGTACCTCATCATGCGCGAATCCGACATTTTCGCAATCCTGTAAACCTGTTCGTAGTTCATGGTTTGTGGTTGCATGCGCTAACTACAAACCTCAAACCACAACCCTTTTAAATTCAAGACAATGGCTAAGAAAATATTTTTCGATACAGAAGCCCGCGAGCGCATCAAGAAAGGCGTTGACACGCTGGCCGACGCGGTGAAAGTTACCCTCGGACCTAAGGGCCGTAACGTTATCCTCGACAAGAAATTCGGTTCGCCGGCCATCACCAAAGACGGTGTTACGGTAGCGAAAGAAATTGAGCTGAAAGACGCCATGGAAAACATGGGCGCACAGCTGGTGAAAGAAGTAGCGTCGAAAACGGCTGATTCTGCTGGTGACGGTACGACCACCGCTACGGTTCTGGCGCAGGCGATCTACTCGATCGGTGCGAAAAACGTAGCCGCTGGTGCTAATCCAATGGATTTGAAGCGTGGTATCGAAAAGGCTGTGCAGGCAGTAACGGCCAATCTGGCTGAGCAGGCGCAGACCGTTGGCGATGACTTCGGCAAGATTCAGCAGGTAGCGACCATCTCGGCTAACCACGACGATGAAATCGGTCTGATGATCGCCGAGGCTATGAAGAAAGTCGGTAAAGAAGGTGTGATCACGGTTGAAGAAGCACGTGGTACCGAAACCGAAGTAAAAACGGTTGAAGGTATGCAGTTCGATCGCGGTTACCTGTCGCCGTACTTCGTAACCAACACCGAGAAAATGGAAGCCGAACTGGAGCGTCCGTTCATCCTGATCTCGGAAAAGAAAGTATCGTCGATGAAAGAACTGCTGCCGGTACTGGAGCAGGTGGCTCAGACGGGCCGTCCGCTGCTGATTATCGCAGAAGATGTCGACGGTGAAGCACTGGCTACGCTGGTGGTCAACAAAATCCGGGGTGCGCTGAAAGTTGCCGCCGTGAAGGCTCCGGGCTTTGGCGACCGTCGGAAAGCGATGCTGGAAGACATTGCCATCCTGACGGGTGGTCAGGTAATTTCGGAAGAGCGCGGCTTCAAACTGGAGAACGCATCGATCGATTACCTTGGTCAGTGCGATAAAGTGACGATCGACAAAGACAACACGACCATTGTAAATGGTGTTGGTGCGAAAGACGATATCACGGGTCGGGTTAACCAGATCAAAGCACAGATCGAAAACACGACGTCGGATTACGACCGTGAAAAACTTCAGGAGCGTCTGGCCAAATTGTCGGGTGGTGTTGCCATCCTGTACATTGGTGCCGCTACCGAAGTCGAGATGAAGGAAAAGAAAGACCGTGTCGACGACGCCCTGCACGCAACTCGTGCCGCCGTTGAAGAAGGTATCGTAACCGGTGGTGGTATTGCCCTGATCCGTGCTATCTCGGCACTGGACGCTGTCAACACGATCAACGAAGACGAAAAAACGGGGGTTAACATCATTCGTGTTGCGCTGGAGTCGCCACTCCGCACGATCGTAGCTAACGCCGGTGGCGAAGGTTCGGTCGTTGTCAACAAAGTGAAAGACGGTCAGGGCGGCTTTGGCTACAACGCCAAAAATGACACCTACGAAGACCTGTTTGCAGCTGGTGTTATCGACCCGAAGAAAGTAACCCGTCTGGCACTGGAAAACGCGGCTTCGATCGCGGGTCTGCTGCTGACGACCGAGTGTGTGATCGCTGATGAGCCAGAAGAAGCTCCAGCTGGTGGCGGAGGCCATGGTCACCCCGGCGGTATGGGCGGCATGATGTAGTCCCCGGATTACACTGACCGATCTCATTCGTGTAAAAGACAAAACCCTCCGGCTATACAGCCGGAGGGTTTTGTCTTTCAGGGCATGGCAGCCCCGGTAACGTATACACCAATTACAAAAAAGGGACCGGGTCGTACGTTGCGGCCTGGTCCCTTTTTGTGCGTAGTAAAACGAAATGGCCAGCCAATTGGCGGGTATCTGCGTATAGAACAGCTGCTTATTGGCTACAGCTAGTTTGGCAGATAGACACTGAACGTGGCCCCCTGACCAGGCTGACTGGTTGCGGTGATGATGCCGCCGTGGTTGGTGACAACTTTCTGGCAGATTGCCAGTCCAATGCCTGTGCCAGCAAATTCGTTGGTACCGTGGAGCCGCTGGAAGACCTGAAAAATACGATTTGTATATTTTTCTTCGAAACCGACGCCATTGTCGATAACGTCGATTCGGTAGTAAGCCCGTGCTTGCCGACCGGGTCGTATAGAGGCCGGTAACTCATCCAGCGCCATCAGGCATGCGCTGATCTGAACGTGTGGTATCACCGGATTACCCTGTAGATCGACACGGCTGAATTTTATGGCGTTCGCGAGCAGATTCTGGAATAGCTGCTCCAATTGGGTAGGGTCACCCTGAACCGTGGGCAGATCGTCGACATCAATCTGCGCCTTCGACTCCTCGATCGCCACCGCCAGATTCTCCTGTACAACGCGAACGATCTGCGCCAGTGAAACCGTACTGGCGGATGCCTGCCGGGTCGAAATTCGAGAGAAAGCCAGTAAGTCTTTGATCAGCTTCGACATCCGGCTGGCAGCCAGCTGCATCCGTTCCAGATAGCGATGTTCTTCCGTCGATTCGTCGGCATGGCGCGTTTTGAGCAGGTCGCCGAATTGCTGAATCTTGCGCAGCGGTTCCTGCAAGTCATGGCTGGCGATGTAAGCAAACTGCTCCAGATTTTCGTTGGACCGAGTCAGATCTCTATTCGTCTCGATCAGCTCCTCGTTGGTGAAAGTCAGTTCTTCATTGGTTGCCATCATTTCCTCATTGATGGCGGCCATTTCTTCATTGGTCGCGGCTAACTCCTCCGTGCGCTCCTGCACATCCATTTCAAGGGCCAGCTCAATGTGGCGCTGCTCCGTAACGTCCTGCATGGTACCGCTAACCCGGTACGCTTCCATAAACGTGTCGTAATAGACATGGCCTCTGGCGTGGATAATACGCTGGCGACCTGTTTTCAGCGACTTTACCCGGTATTCGACATCATAATCCTTCCTGGTGTCTGTGTTGGCGGCTTCCGCAAGCGCAGTTTTAAGCAACTGTACATCGTCTGGATTGACGGGCTCATAGCTCCGCTCCAGCGTAACGGGTTCGTCACTATCGAAGCCATACCACGCCCGGATACGGTCAGAAAAGGTCAGAAACCCAGTCGTCAGATTAATTTGCCATACGCCCAGATCAGCCAGATCAATGGCACTGGACAGCCGAATTTCCGACTCCTCAATTGTCAACTGCGTCAGTACCTGTGGGGTGATGTCCTGTACCGTTCCCGACAGTGAGATGGCTTCATCGTTGTCGTATACTGCCTGTCCCAGCGAACGCAGGTATCGGTATTCCCCAGTCTCCCGGTTTATTATTCGATAGGTCAGATCGTGGTGACCGTCTAATTTCTTAAGCCGGGCCTGCGTCAATACATTGCTCCACTTTGGCTGATCGGCCGGCAGCACTTTACTCAGCAGGCTGTCGAGCGACGAGGTAGCACCGGGTAAGCCCCACCACGTATACGCCCGTTCGGAGGCAACGATTTCATCCGTTTGCAGATCGATCCTGTACGTGCCCAACTGCCCGATTTCGAGTGCCAGTTCCAGAGCTTGATTCTTGGCTTCGATTTCGCGCTGCACCCGTTTTTCCTGGCGACTATCCCGTGCTATAGCGACCACGCCCAAGGGTTCGTTCGTAATCGGATCATTGATGGGATACATGGTTGTGGCGGTTGGAATCCGCTCTCCACTGGCTCGATGCCATTTCATCAACTCGCCCGACCATGGTCCTACGGCAATACGGGGCATTATTTCGGTACGAATCCGGTCATGCTCTTCAGGAGGGCTGAAAAAATCGATCGGCTTGCCGATTACCTCGTCGGCTGTGACACCCAGCAGATCAAGGCCGTACTGGTTCATAAACTGTACATGCCCGTTCACATCCATGTACATCATCAGTTCCGGTGCATTCCTGACCAGCTGACTCAGGCGATTATTTTCCCGACGCTCTTCCAGGTCAAGGCTGATATCCTGCGCAATACCGAGCAGATTACGGACGTTGCCCTGCTCATCGGTTATCCGGGTCACGTTCATACGCACCCATACGTCCGATCCATCGCGCCGTATATACCGCTTGTTTATGTCGAAGAACGGAATCGTACCCTGCACTACCTGGGCCATCAGTACCCCGTTACGCGCTTTATCGTCGGGGTGGGTCAACTCCGTATAGGATAGATCGACAAGTTCTTCCGGTGCATACCCCACTATCTGACTATACGCTTTATTAACCAGCAGGATAGACCCTTCGGCATCGGTAATGACGAAGCCGAGCGAGGCATTGTCGAACGCTGCTTCAAAGCGTATCTGGGCTTCAGAACGTGCCTGAGCCACCCGCTGGTCTCCCGTGACATCGAGCAGAATGCCACTAAACCGGTATACCCGCTGATTACCGTCTACGTATCCGCGACTCCTGCAGTTTACCCAGCAGATTTCCCCATCGCGCGGATTGACCGTGCGAAACGTAAAGTCATAGTGGGAATCTTTTCGGGAATTGAGGGCCCGCCGGATGGTATCGTTTATCGGTTCGATGTCGTCCGGGTGAACATGGGCCAGTGCCTGATTATAGGCAACGGTTTCGGCAGCATCGAAGTGGAGCAGTTTCCGGCAAACGTCGTCCCAGAAAATCTGTTTCCCGGTCGGTTCGATGCTCCAGGCTCCGATACTGGCGGCATCGAGCGAGAAACGTATTTGTTCGTTGTCGATAGCAACGTTCTGATTGAAGGGCCCATGCTCTTCATTCATAGACGGTAGCGGCTGATGATAGGCAACTGATTGATGTAAACCGGGCTTCAGCCGACGATACATGCGTCACCAATCAAAAACGGAAACCGGCAGATTCTGGCAGGTAAAAAACGCAGTAGAGCACTCGACCGCTGTTCCCAGCAGTTTAATGTCAAATATAAAACAAAAGGTAGTTCTACGATACTACGATTCGCGACAATCGGCCCGGCATCTACAGGCAATATCGTATCAACTTTGTAAACGAAGCCATTACTTATGGCGACAGCAGTTGCGCGTATGGACAAAGGCCGAATCGATGTACACTGAAGGGCAAACAAAAAAGCCAAGCGAGACACTCCCCTGGCTTTCTGATTTACTCAACGTTATGAAAAACTTTTCTTTTCGACACAATGATAAAACAAAAGCAGTAATAATTGGTTCTTTCTCAAGTATATTTTTTTCACTTTACCACTTAAACTATTATCTATCAATTACTTAAGTCTTTTGGTTTGGGTTGCCATACGATAAAGATTAAGTAGTAATACTCATAGGTATCTAAACCATTGCATCAGAATATCCGCCTGATGGCTACGGTTTCTACCCAAATACAACACCGTCCCGGATAATGATCGTACGGTCAGCGAGGGTAGCCAGCACCTCGTTGTGCGTCACAATGATAAATGTCTGACCAAGTTCATCACGCAGGCGAAAAAACAGCTGGTGGAGTTCTTCCGCGTTTTGTGAATCAAGGTTTCCGCTGGGTTCATCCGCAAAAACGATAGCCGGTTCGTTGATAAGTGCCCGGGCTACGGCCGTCCGCTGTTGCTCTCCGCCAGACATCTGTGAGGGAAAGTGATTCAGCCGGTGTTGCAGGTTCAGGGTCGTCAGCAGCGATTCAGCCCGCAGGCGGGTAGCTTTCTCATCGCGTTTGGCGATGAACGCTGGCAGGCATACGTTTTCAAGGGCGGTGAACTCAGGCAGCAGATTATTGAACTGAAAAACAAAGCCAATCTTCTCATTGCGGAAGCGGGCCAGATCGCGGTCATTGAGCGTGAAGACGTTCTGCCCGTCGATCTCCAGCGTGCCAGCGTCGGGCCGGTCAAGCGTACCGAGGATTTGTAGCAGCGTCGTTTTACCCGCCCCCGACGCCCCGACGATCGAGACGACTTCGCCCGCGTCGATACTGAGGTTGATCCCTTTAAGAACGGGAAGATTGCCGTATTGACGGCGCAGATCGGTGGTTTGCAGCAGGGGCACTCAGGTTGTCGTTTGTAGTTTGCAGTTCGTAGTTTATGATTTATAGCGAACAATCGTAGTGACCGGGTCCGGCCACCGTACACCACTACAAATCCCGGCGGGGAACCGCACAAACCACAAACTACGAACTCATTTATTCTTAACTTGCCGCACAAAAGTACGATTTCCAACACTCCATGTTGCCATTACCATGAATATACACGAGTATCAGGGTAAAGAAATTCTCAAAAAGTACGGTGTCCGCATTCAGGAGGGCATCGTAGCCGAGTCGCCCGAGAAAGCCGTTGAAGCGGCTAAGCAGATCATGGCACAGACGGGCTCGAAGTTCGTTGTCGTGAAATCGCAGATCCACGCCGGTGGTCGCGGTAAAGGCAGGATCGTCGGTTCGGAACAGCGGGGCGTTGCACTGGCTAAATCGGTCGACGAAGTGCGCGACATCGCCAAGAACCTGATCGGTAATGTACTGGTCACGCACCAGACCGGGCCGGAAGGTCGGAAGGTTAACAAGGTGCTGGTCGCGCAGGACGTTTTTTACCCCGGTGCCTCGGAGCCGAAGGAAATGTATCTGAGCATCCTGCTCGACCGGTCGAAAGCCTGTAACGTAATCATGGCCAGCACCGAAGGCGGTATGGACATCGAAGAAGTTGCCGAGCACTCGCCCGAAAAGATCGTTAAGGAGTGGATCGATCCGGCCGTTGGTTTGCAGCCGTTTCAGGCGCGTAAAGTAGCGTTTGGTCTGGGGCTCGAAGGCGAAGCGTTCAAAGAGATGGTGAAGTTTATCACCTCGCTCTACAAGGCATACGTCGATACCGACGCAGCGATGTTCGAGATCAACCCGGTGCTTAGAACCTCGGACAACAAGATTCTGGCGGTCGACGCGAAAGTAAACCTCGATGACAACGCCCTGTACCGCCATCCCGATCTGGCCAACCTGCGCGACGTGGCGGAGGAAGATCCGCTCGAAGTAGAAGCAACGGCCAACGACCTGAACTATGTGAAACTCGATGGTAACGTCGGCTGCATGGTAAACGGGGCTGGTCTGGCGATGGCAACGATGGACATTATCAAGCTGTCGGGTGGTGAACCGGCCAACTTCCTCGATGTTGGGGGTGGAGCCAATGCCAAGACGGTTGAAGCTGGCTTCCGTATCATCCTGAAGGATCCAAACGTTAAAGCCATCCTGATCAACATTTTCGGTGGTATCGTTCGCTGTGACCGCGTGGCTACGGGTGTCGTGGAAGCGTACAAAGCGATTGGCGACATCAACATTCCGATCATCGTTCGTTTGCAGGGTACCAACGCCGAAGAAGGGGCTCGCATCATCGATGAGTCGGGCCTGAAAGTGTTCTCGGCGGTGCTGCTGAAAGAAGCGGCAGAAAAAGTTGAGCAAGTACTGAAAGGTCAGCAGTAAGCTACGCTGAACGTAATCCTTTATAACAAAGCCGCCCGAGCCACATGGTTCGGGCGGCTTTGTTGTTACCTCCTAATTCATCGGAATGATAAAATTTTCTGCCACAAGTCTGACAATCAGAAATGCCCGGCGCGCTACGTATGGTTCATCAGAAAAGGCTGGTTGTCAGGCCAGGTCAGCAGTTGCAGGTCGGTGCCGTCGAACACGGCGTAGGTACGGGCCGATACCCATTCGCCGAGATTGATGTATCGGCTGTTGGGGGCCACACGCAGGTTTAACGGCAGATGCCGGTGGCCAAAAATGTAGTAATCGTGGTGTTGCCGCTGCTCAACTTCGCGGGCGTACTGCATCAGCCATTCGCGGTCTTCCCCCAGAAACCGTTCCTCATCTTTCTTCTCATTGGTAATGCGGCTCCGGCGCGACCATTTCTGCGCCAGCCCAATGCCAAGGTCAGGGTGAACGTAGCGAAACAACCGCCGGGCCAGCCGGTTCTCGAAGACTTTTTTTAGCTGCTTATAGACGTGGTCGCCCGGCCCCAGGCCGTCGCCATGCCCGATCAGAAATGCTTTTTCACCCAGCTGATACTGGCGCGGAGCCCGGTAGACCGGGATGCCCATTTCGTCGGTGAAGTAGCTGTCCATCCACATGTCGTGGTTACCGGTAAACAGGACGATGGGCAACCCGGCATCGGTCAGTTCGGCCAGTTTACCCTGCAAACGGGCAAACCCTTTCGGGATGCTGTGTTTGTATTCAAACCAGAAATCGAACACGTCGCCGACCAGAAAAATGATGGCTGCGTCGGTTTTTACGTGGTCGAGCCAGGCCACAACGGCCCGTTCGCGGGCGCGGCTTTGTTCGGGCGTTGGCGTACCCAGGTGGAAGTCGGAAGCAAAGTAAGCTTTACGGCCGGGGGCCAGCAGAATGGTCTCAGCGTCGGTCATGACGGGCAAAGCTACAGCTTCCGGCAGGATTGTTTTCGACAGGATTACAGGATGAACCGGATTTCTTTGTAGCTGCCCTAGGTTGAAAAAGAGTATTTGTGTGCCTGCCAATCGGGCCCAACGGTCGTTTTTTGCTGATGAACAGGAGTCTGCCCTGTACAGGCTTTGTCCCGTCAATCCTGTAATCCTGTCTAACCCATTACAAACATCTTTCCGAAACTGGTGGTATTAGAAAGAACGGTTGTTAATTTTGCGCATCATCATTTTTCTATGAAAATCAACTCACTTCTGTACGCACTGCCCGTATTGCTGCTCACGTCCTGCTATGACTCGGGCACCGATGCGTCGACGGGTAACACGGCTGATTACGGCAGCAAAGTATTGGCTAAGCAGGTAGCTGGCGTCGACGTTATCAAGTCGGATATCATCTACCAGGAGCCCTGCGCCATTGTCGACGAAGAATTTCTCCGCAAAACGTTCAACCTCGGTGAAGACGTAAAGCTGGAAGACGTCAGCACGGGTAAAGGCTGCGAATTTGAGTGGGCCGGTAACAAAGTGATGCTGTCGTTTGGCGGAAAACGGCCATACCAGTCGATGTTTATTGCGTCGTATCAGTTCGACAAACTCTATCAGGGCAAGGCGAAGGGTGAAGACGACGTTGCCAAAGCTGATACACTCTCGACGGCTACTGTTACAGCCACACCCGGTGAGGGTGTTGGTACGCCACCCGATTCGGCCAAAGGCAAAGCGGATAAAGATCTGCCGCAAATCAAACCCGCCGTTGCACATGGTGAATACGAGCCGGTTAAGAACGTAGGCGATAAAGCTGTCTGGAATGCAGGCGAAGGCGCATTACACGTATTGTTCATCAATCACATCATCAATATTCAGGTCGAAACCAAAGACAAGAACGAGGTGAAAAAAGAACGCGCCATGCTGATGGCCGAAGTATTGATGGAGCGGATTACCGATAAGGAATACTTCAAGATGATGGAAAGCCATTAATCAAGTTGGTTTCTAACTGAAAAGGCCCGTCATGCGACGGGCCTTTTCAGTTAGAAACCAACTTGATTAAGTTGTAAAGTTAGATGGTTGTAAAGTTGGCTGGCGCAAGAGGTACTGGACGCGGTAGCCAACTTTATAACTATCTAACTCCTTTTTAAAGAGGAATCTGCTCGAAGACAACGGAGGGTCTCTCCTGCCCGGCTTTGTCGCCGTTTTTGAAGGCTTTGCGGGGGCGGATGTTCAGCGTCTGGAACAGCTGCTGATCGGCGTCTTCGTTGGGGTTGGGCGTGGTCAGCAGTTTATCACCCGCGAAAATTGAGTTGGCACCGGCCATAAAGCATAGCGCCTGCTCTTCAGTATTCATCCTGACGCGCCCCGCCGACAGCCGCACCATGGCACCCGGCATAATGATTCGGGCGGTGGCAATCATGCGAACCATTTCCCAGACGGATACACGGGGCTGATCTTCCAGCGGAGTTCCCTCTACCGGCACCAGCGCATTGACCGGCACTGATTCAGGGTGCTGGGGCAGCGTCGCCAGCGTGTGTAACATCCCGATCCGGTCCTGATCGGATTCGCCCATCCCGATAATCCCCCCCGAACAAACCGAAATACCGGCTTTCCGGGCGTGGCCGAGCGTGTCGAGCCGGTCGTCGTAGGTGCGGGTGCTGATGATGTCGCCGTAATACTCTTCGCTGGTGTCGAGGTTATGGTTGTAGGCGTACAGGCCCGCGTCTTTCAGCTTCTGTGCCTGGCTCTCAGTCAGCATCCCCAGTGTGCAGCATACTTCCAGGCCCATTTCATTGACGCCCTGCACCATATCGAGGACTTTGTCGAAGTCGCGGTTATCACGCACTTCGCGCCAGGCCGCGCCCATGCAGAAGCGCGTGCTGCCGGTATCTTTGGCGCGTTGGGCGGCTGTCAGTACCTCATCGACCTCCATCAGCTTGTGGGTTTTGACGGCGGTGTGGTAACGGGCGGCTTGTGGGCAATAGGCACAGTCTTCGGGGCAACCGCCCGTCTTGACAGATAGTAGTGTACACACCTGCACTTCCTGCGGGTCGTGGTGTTGGCGGTGTACGGTAGCCGCCCGGTAGATCAACTCCAGTACGGGCGAATTATAGATATCGGCAATTTCAGCACGGGTCCAGTCGGTACGCAGCATAGTTCTGTTTGTCGTTTGTAGTTTGTGGTTCGTTGGTTTCGCGCGCCAGCTAACTGCGAACTACACACGACAAACCACAAACCGTACTAGCAAATATAGTCGGCCGGGCGGATTTGGCGCGTCGATTGGCGACACTAGTTATTTTTGTCGATGCTTCGTTTGACCCGTCAGTTTCTGAATCGGCCTGTGGCTGAAGATTTTGGATTTCCCAATCAGGTGCAGCAATCGCTCCTCAGCGGGGTCTATGTCTTCGCGTTTATGTTTCTGTTTGGGGGCGGGCACGCCGAGGGATGGGCGCGGGCGGGTCTGCTGGCATCGTTTGCATCGGGCTGCGCCGTTGCTGCGTTGCTGGCCAACTGGCTCACTCCAATGCTGCTCCCCAGGTTGTATGATGACGAGCGCTGGACGGTCGGTAAACAGATCATGCAGATATTGTTTGTGCTCCTGTGTATCAGCGTGGGTAACCAACTCATCATGTGGGGACTGGGTATGAACCGGCCACCGTTCTGGCTGATGTACCTCAGCGTAACGATCATCGGCTTCTTTCCCATCAGCGTGGGTATCTTCGTCAACGAGCAGCGTCGGCTGAAGCGAAACCTGGCCCATGCCCGGCTGCTCAACGAGCAACTTACGCACACAGCGGTTGTTCAGCCTACCGACGTGTCAGCGGGACAACAACCTGTCGATACCCCTATTCAGCTGTTTTCCGATACGGGTCGCGAGCGACTTACGCTACTGGCCGATCAGTTGCGCTACATCGAGTCAGAGGGTAACTACGTCGACGTATACTGGCTGCAAGACGGCATGCTGCAAAAGTCGGTGCTGCGCAGTACCCTGAAGGAGATCGACACCGTTCTGTCTGCCTACCCCGCCTTTTTTCGCTGCCACCGGGCGTTCGTGGTGAATCTGCACGCGGTGCGTCATACCAGTGGAAACGCCCGGGGTTATCAGCTTACGCTGGCCGATGTTGCCGTTCAGATTCCCGTATCCAGAACCTACCTGAACGCGTTCGACAACCGGTACGAACACATCAGCCAACTATCCCGCTGACCCCATACAGGCCGTATTATCCCGAAAGCGGCCCATCTATCCCGGTATCGACCAGTCCGTCACAATCCGTTTGTCCGGGGTGTGCATACGCAGCAGTTTTGTGTAGATCGACATACCGTCGATCTACACAACCTGCCTCTTTTTATGCGTTTTCCGTTCCTCGTTTGCTTCCTGATTAGTGTTTTAGTTCGTCCGTCGACGGCCTTGCTGGCCCAGTCCGACAGCTCGTATCGAAGCGTGCCGCACCAGACGTTACACCTCGATTCAGCCGGTGCGTTTTCGTTGTTCGATGAAGCCTTTTACCAGAATCAGCTGTTTTTGCTGGGGGAATCACACGGCTTTCAAAAACCGCAGGACGTTGATTTCGCCTTACTCAAACACCTGAATCAGCGGGTGGGGCTGCGTCACTACCTCGCCGAAGTCGACGCGTCGCAGGCCCGGTTGCTGAACCAGTACCTGCAAACGGGCGACACTGCCAAATTGCAGTGCGTTTTTCGGCTGTGGGTTGGGCAGAAAGCGCAGTGGGGCAACGCTGATTTTTACCGCAAAGTCCAGCGTATCCGGGCATTCAACCAGACGCTATCGGCGCAGCGACGCATCCGCTTCGTGGGCATCGATCGGATTCAGGACCGCGCTGTTGCCGCCGATCATCTGCGAGAGCTGACAACCGCCGTCCGGCTACCCCAGGCAGTTCGCCCCCTGACGGATTCCCTCCTCGCTCAACTGACCCAGCAACGCCCCGACAGCGTATCGGGAACGACCGCGCTGGCTTTTCTCGACCGGATCAACGCCGATTCCGTAACCTATCGCCGGCTCTTTAAAGCGACGTACCCGGAGTTTCGCCATCTGCTGACCAATGTCGCTTACTTAAAAACGATACCTGGCCGCGAGACGACGATTTTCACTAATTTTTCGACCCTGCTGCCCGGTCTGAAGTCGGAGAAATTGTATGGTCTGTGGGGTTTTTATCACGTGCTGCAACAGAAGCCCGTCAACGCCGGAAAGTCGATGGCGTGCCGGATACGGGAATCGAACCTGTACCTGCATGATAAAGTCGTTTCGATTGCGTTTAGCTACCTCGACAGTTTCATGATGCTGCCGTCTTCTTACCTGCCCGTATCGGCGCGGGCGAAGGGACAGCGGTTTTCGCCCGTCAGCCTGTTCAACAACGACAGCGAGATGATGCGTACGGAAGGCATCGACGTGATGCGGGCCATGACGCAGCCCAACACGCTGACGCTCTTCGCCCTCGACAAACCCGGTTCGTTTGCCAGAACGACACCACTCCGCGTTCGGTATTCAGCCGCGATGCCAGCAGGGCAGCGGGTTGAGTTCGACCCGGCACTACCCATGGCGACTTACTTCCAGTACGTTATCCTGGTCCGCAATTCGCCCATGACCGAACCCCTGTCCTTTTAGGTCACGGCTTGCCCTGAATGCGGCCTTTCGTACTGGTCTTGATGCGGCACAGGTAAGTTCCCGACGTAATGTATAGCGTTGAGCCATTGTCGCCCCAGGCGCAGTTGGCAATGACTTCACCCGTGTCGAGCAGACCGATCAGTTTACCGGGCTGGCCAGCACCCGCCGGAGCGATAATCAGCAGCCCACCGGGACCACTGGCCCACAGGTTACCGGCCTGATCGGCTTTCAACCCGTCCGGTACTTCTTTGTACCGGAGCCGAGGCAGTTTGCTCATGTCGAAGTACACCCGCCCTTTGCCCAGCGCACCACCCGCCAGCACTGGGTAGGCCATGATGACCGGCTTCGTTGAATCGGATTGCGAGACAAACAGCGTTTTGCCATCCATCGCCAGGGCCAGTCCGTTGGGATAGGTAAGGTCGCGGATAAGCAGCGTGGCGGCTCCGTTGCCCCCCACCGGCAACCGGTACACGCCTTTGACGGGCTGTTCGCGGGCGGGGTCGCTGTCTTTCCGGGGCAGGCCGTAGGTTGGGTCGGTAAAGTAGATACTGCCGTCGGGATGTACGATCACATCGTTGGGGCTGTTGTAGCGTTTGTTCTGGTACCGGTCGCTCAGCGTTTCTTTGCCGCCGTGCCCGACCAACGGCATACGGGCGATGCGCCGGTCACCGTGCTCGGCCATGACCAGCCGCCCCTGCGGGTCGATCGACATACCGTTGGTGCCGGGTTCTTCGCTGTACGGCAGTCGGCCGGTATAGCCCGTATGTTCCAGAAATTTAGCCGTTCCCTTCGTCGGCGACCAGCTGTAGGTGATCTGCGCTTTGGTGTCGTTGACGAGCAGGTAACTACTATCCCTGGCCCAGACCGGCCCTTCCAGATGCCCGAACCCTGAGCCGATCAGTTCGATAGCGGTACCCGGCGCGATGAGTTTATCGAGTTGCGGGTCCAGCCGGACGACAGTGCCAATGGTTGTGAATTGAGTTGATTGAGCCAGCACAGGCCCGGCCAGCAGGCTACCGGCGATACAGGCAAACAATAAGCGCATAACGTTGAGTATCGGTTTGTCTTTTGTCGTTGGTGGTCAAGCCGTACCAGCAGAACGACAACTTACAAACTGTAAACTGCACACCGAATGTTATCAGTTCTGCCAAAGATTATCCAGCGACAGTGAACAGGGCCGCTGGGGCTGATTTTGAAACCATAACCGATACGCCGGGTTATCTGAGCAGTTTATACGCTTCTCTCAACGCATGAAAACGCAGTTACTAAGTCTGTTTACCCTGATGAGTATCGCATCCACGCAGGCCCAGCCGGGGCAGTCGCAAACACCGCTGGAAACGGTGGCCGAGTTCGGTAAGCACCAGCCCATCGGTGTCGGCGTGTCGAAAGAGCGTCGGATCTTTATCACGTTTCCCAAAAAGCCGACGAATTACGATTACGGGCTCGCCGAAATTATCAACGGCGAACGAAAACCGTACCCCAACGCCGAATGGAATCAGTGGGATTCGCTGAAACCCAAAGAGCGGTTTATGAACGTTCAGGCCCTGTTTGTCGACAATACCAACGCGCTCTGGGTGCTCGACCCCGGCAACCCCGGTGAGGAAGCAACCATTCCCGACGGTGTCAAACTGATGAAGATCGACCTCAGCAACGACAAAGTCGAGACGATATACCGCTTTGAGGATTTGCCCCGCGAGCAGACAGCCCTCAACGACGTTCGCATCGACACGCAGCACCAGTTTGCCTACCTGTCCGATCCCAAACGATCATCGGTGGTTGTGCTAAACCTGAAAACGGGCAAGAGCCGGACGGTACTGACCGACGATAAATCGACCAAGGCCGAGCCGGGTTTCACCCTGCGGCTCGATGGCAAGATCGTGAAGGATAAGACCGGTAAACCATTCAGCAGCAACGTCAACGGCATTGCCCTGACCGACGATAACCGGTATTTCTATTTCCGGGCCATCAACCAGACCAACTTGTACCGCATCGCTACGGAAGACCTCCGCAACGAATCGCTCAGCCCGGCGCAACTGTCGGCTAAAGTCGAGACGATGGGCGAAACAGGCGTGTCGCACGGCATGACGTCCGACAAGGCCGGCAATGTGTACCTGACCGATTCACCCAATCAGGCCATACGCTACTTTACGCCTAAACGTGAGCTGAAAACGCTTGTTCGTGACGGACGGTTGATCTGGCCCGACAGTTTTGCCGTGGGCGCAGATGGTTACCTGTACCTCACCTGCGCGCAGATCAACCGGGGCAAAAAGTACAACGACGGCGAAGACAAAACAGATTATCCGTACCGGCTGTACCGCATGAAATTGCCTCAATAGAGTTGGATAGTTGTCGAGTTATAGCGTTATAAAGTTGCTGGCACCGGAGGTACTGGACGCGGTAGCCAACTTTATAACACTACGACTTTACAACTGTACAATTGACCTGTTGGCTCAATTTATTCCAGTGGTGTCAGGTTACGAACCTGACACGCTCGCGTCAGCCAACGCTTCGCCCGGAAATGTGTCAGGTTACGAACCTGACACCACTGTTATGAAAACAGTCCTGCCAGGCCAGGTTTGTTGGCTCAATTTATCAGCTGTGCGCGACCATTTGCGTTAATTCAGGGTTACTCCCGTACCAAGCCACCCCGGCCCGCTGCCGTTGGGTGGCTTCTTATTGAGTTTTATGAAGTATTACTACGCATCAATAGTACTGGTTATTGGCACGCTGACCCTGGCGTCGGCACAAACACCGGGCCCGGATTCCCTGACCCGTTCGCTCGACGACACCCTGCAACTCAACGAAGTTATTGTCCGGGGGTACGCCACCAACCGACGCCTGCTCGAAACCCCCGCGTCCATCGGTTTGCTGGGTCGGCGCGAGCTGAATCAGCGGTTTGGTATCCCGACACTCATACCCGCGCTCAACACCATACCCGGCGTCCGGGCCGATGAGCGGTCGCCGGGCAGTTACCGGCTGGCGATCCGGGGCAGCGCCATTCGCTCGCCCTTCGGTGTGCGGAACGTAAAAACGTACTGGAACGAAATTCCACTGACCGACGCGGGCGGCAATACGCCCCTCAACGCCCTAGACGTACGGTCCCTGGGCCGGGTCGAAGTCATCAAAGGCCCATCAGGTAGTTTGTACGGAGCCGGTACGGGGGGCACGCTGCTGTTCAGCGGTCTGTCGGTGCCGAGCGGCAAAACAAGCGTCGAACTATCGGGACTGGCGGGGAGCTACGGCCTGTTCGGCAATAGTGTATCGGTGCAGTCGGGCCGGAACAATTCGGCACTGTCGGTCAGCTACAACCACGTACAATCAGATGGTTACCGCGATCATACGGCCGCCGTACGCGACAACATCAACCTGACCGGGTCGTTCAGCGTTAGCCCGAAGCGGACCATTTCCGTGCTGGGCCTCTACTCCGATCTGCATTACGAAACGCCGGGTGGCCTCAACGAAGCGCAGTACCGGGCCAATCCGCGCGCGTCGCGGCCGGCCACGGCAACGCTGCCCGGTAGTGCCCAGCAACAGGCGGGTGTTTACCAGAAGTTTGGTCTGCTGGGCGTATCGCAGGAATACCGCTGGAACGACCGCATTCAGAACACGACGGTGCTCTACGGCTCAACAACCGACTTTGCCAACCCGTTTATCACCAACTACGAACGACGCACCGATCAGGGGCTGGGGGGCCGCACCATCACCCAGTTTCGACTGCCTGACGGACCACTGCCAACGACCTTCACCGTTGGGGGCGAGTTACTGCGCAATTTCACCGTCGACCGGAATTTCGGCAACCGACAGGGCGTACCCGACACGATCCAGACGGACGAAGAACTGACGGCCCGGCAACTGACGCTGTTTGCCCAGGCCGAAACCCAGTTACCGGCCCGCTTCCGGCTTACGGCTGGCCTGAGCCGCAACGACGTCCGGTACGGATTTACCCGCTTCCCGGTGCAGTCGACCAACGCCATACCCGCGCAACAACTAACCCGCACCTTCGATCCAGTATGGTTGCCACGCGTGGCCCTGCTGCGCACCTTCGGGCAGCGCGTATCAGCCTTTGCCAGTATCAGTACGGGCTATTCGGCCCCATCGAGTCAGGAAGTGCGGCCGTCGGCGGGTGGTTTCAACGCGACGCTGAACCCGGAACGCGGCATTAATTACGAACTGGGACTGCGCGGGTCAACCCGCAACGGGCGGCTCCGGTTCGATCTGGCGGCCTACCAGTTCCGGCTACGGGAAACGATTGTCCGACGGTCGAACGCGGCCGGGCAGGAGTTTTTCCTTAACGCCGGACGTACCGATCAGCGCGGACTGGAGGGACAGTTTTCGTACGATTTTCTGCGTAGTAACCCCGACCCGACCGTTCGCCAGTTCGTTACGCTGGGACGACTCTGGACGAGCCTGACGCTGACCGATTACCGCTTTCGCGACTATCAGCAGGGTAGCGCCGACCTCTCGAACAACCGCATTCCGGGTGTAGCGCCGGTGACTGTCGTCGCTGGTTTTGATCTCGAAACGCGACCGGGTCTGTATGCCCACCTGACGTATCAGTACCTGAACGAGTTCCCCCTGAACGACGCCGGAACGGTCCGCTCCGACCCGACCCGATTGCTTCAGGCAACGCTGGGCTACCGGCTGACGTGGCTACAGCGCTGGACGGTCGATGTGTACGCCAGTGGCGACAACCTGCTGAATCAGCTGTATTCGCTGGGCTACGACCTCAACGCCGTGGGGAATCGCTACTACAACGCGGCCCCCGCCCGCAACGGACTGGCCGGGTTGCGGCTTGGTCTGAAATGGTGATGAGTGGTAAGGACCTACCGGCGGGACAGCTGTAGTTTTGCGGTCAGCTGCTGCCTGACCCTTACCGCCTGTGCTGACCGTTACCAACCTGTTGAAAGCCTACGATGGTCACCCCGTACTGACCATTCCTGACCTGACGTTTCCACCCGGCATTCATTACTTCCGGGGTAGCAACGGATCGGGCAAAACGACGTTTTTACGGGTTGTGGCGGGGCTCCTCCCCTTTTCGGGACGTATTCAGCTGGCGCAGACGTACGACATTCGCCAGCAGCCCGTCGACTACCGGTTGCGGGTCAACTATGCCGAAGCCGAGCCGCGCTACCCAGACTTTCTGACGGCCCGTGACCTCGCAACCTTCGTAGCCAACGCAAAGCGAGCTCCGGCCGGGCAGGTCAACCAGTTAGCTGACTTACTGGGCGTCAGTGCCTTCTGGACGCAGCCTACGCGCACGTTTTCCAGCGGTATGCTCAAAAAGCTATCGCTGCTGCTGGCGTGGCTGGGCCATCCAAGTCTGGTATTACTCGATGAGCCACTGACCACGCTCGACGTTGAAACAGCCGGTCGTTTGTTCGACTTCATTCAGGAGCGGGTTCGGCAGGGCGTGTCCGTCTGGCTGACTTCGCATCAGGACATTACGCTGACGGGGCTACCGCTGACAGCAAGCTGGCAGGTTAGCAACGGTACTATCAGCCCGATCGACCATGACCCGGCTGTTTAACCGACTCTTCATCCAGCCCTTCTACGAGCAGAACGCCGGATCGCTGCTGGTCGTGACGTTACTGGCTTTCGGGTTTATGCGCCCGATGGACCACGAAGCCCTGATCACGGCGGCTCTCGGATCGCCTTTGCTGCTGGGGCTGGTTTTTCTATTGTGGGGCTTGTACACGCTGAAAGCTATCACGTTTATCATTGCCCGACTCAACGACCCGACCCACCTGTTTCTAACGGCTTTCCGGCTGGTGAGTCGCGCCAATCGGTGGCTTGTCTGGTCGGCGGTACTGATCGGTTTGCTGCTACCCGTGCTTGGCTATGCCGGCTGGATGCTGGCCAGGGCCGTTCACTACGACCAATGGTTCGCCCTGAACGGTATCATCGGTTTTCTAATCGGTCTGGTTGTCGTTGGCGTGAGCGTAGTCGACTACCGGTTGCGCCACCCGGCTCCCGACCGGTTCAGGCTTCCCCGCCCGGCATTCAGACTCCCTTACCTGCTCTTCTTCCCGACGTACTGGCTACGTCACGAACCGCTGTCGCTGCTCCTGACCAAGGGGTGCTCGGGCCTGTTGCTCATCGGTGTTTGCCGCCTGTACCCCACCGACGAGTACGACGAACGGTTACTGCTCATTGGCCTGCTGCTGTCCGTGCTATTTCAGGCATCGGTACCCCGCCAGCTGAGCCAGTTTGAGGGACGCTATCTGCCGTTGCTCGACAACCTGCCCTATTCGGTTAATCGACGGTTTGGGCAGTACATGGTACTGTATGGCCTGCTCTGGCTACCCGAACTTGGCCTGTTGATGCGGAATCGGCCCGACGCCGTTTCTATCGGCTACATAGCGCTGCTCTGGCTGACGGGCTGGGGCTGGCTAGGGCTGCTGCACGCGTTTACATACGGTCGAGACGTAGACCCAAACCGCTGGCTGGCGATTCTCTTCGCCGGGTTTATCCTCGGTCTACTGACCATCATGGCCGGTTTGCCAGTGGTGGTGTGGGGGCTGCTTGGCTGGGGCGTTGCGCTGGTCTATACACAGCTGCGGTCGCTACCCCTCAACGTGACGTCTTGATCAGCTTAATCGATCGGGCATCGCCACCCGTGTACTGAAGCCGGAGTACGTACTGACCGGCGGGTAGCTGATCGCCAAACTGAACCGGCTGATCGTGCCGGACAGCGCCCCATTGCAGGTATTCGCGCCCGGTCAGGTCGAGCACCCGGATCTGCTGCAGATCACCATCGGCCACAAACGTAAAACTGCCCGCTGAGGGGTTGGGATAGGCGACGTTCTGAACCGCCGGTAGCCCCGGTTCCGTTGCGGTGATAATGCTGGCGGTATCCAGTGAACCCACGGATACAACTTTTAGACTAATACGGGCCATGTCGTTTTCGTTGTCGTCAGTGCCCGAATCCGACGAACTGTTGGGGTCAGCGTAGGCGGTTTCCGTCACCTGCGCACCAAGCTGATACGAACCGGTTCGGACGGCCCGGACCCGGAAGGTAAACGTCGTGTCGCGGGTCAGTCGCTGCACCGTACCCAGTACCGTACTGTCGCGCCAGACGAGTCCCTGGGTATCGGCCAGTGTCAGCCCGGCCGGTAGCCGACACGCCCACTGTACCCGGTTTGGTACCTGGCTACTGGCCCCCGCCCCACTGCGGAGCGTCACCGACACCGTAGCGTTTTCGTTGAGCGGCACCGTCGACCGCGCCAGTTGCATCGACAGGCTCACGTCAACGAAAGGCAGGGTATCGCGCAGCAGTACCAGGGATTGAAACGGAGCCAGCGTCACCTGCTGACCATACCCCCGGCTTTGCAGATCGCGGGCATTGGCCGGGAGCGTGAAGGTGCTGTCGTGCAGACTGGGATTGCTCAGCAACTGCATATATCCGCCGGGATCGACCGCCTGTACGGTTGCTTCCTGGATGTACAGGTTATCGAGCCAGATGGGTTGCCCGTTCTCCTGAATCTGAAAGGCCAGCAGGGCGTCCGGCTCCGAATCGGTAACGGTAAAGGGAATCTCGTAGTGCTGCCGCCCCGTCGTTACCAGCTTGGCCGACCGGGCTGTCAGGTCGTTGTAGGGCGCGTTGTGCCGCCGGATATAAACGGCAATTTGCTGGCTGACTCCCTGCGTTACCGCGTCGAAGCGTAACAGATACGATTTACCTTTCACCACCGCCTGCATAGGTTTATACAGCAGCATATACGAGTCGCGGGCGGGCGACGACGTCGGAAAAGCCACCTTCATACTCCCGCCGTCCAGCGGCCCGCTGTTGTCCCAGCTGACCTGGCTGTTGTTTCGTAAACTCCATGACTCCCAACCGCTGATCTGCTGCCCGAATGAATCGGCAATCCGGCTGGTTGCGTCGATAGCCTGCACCTGATAGCCGGTAAAATCAACCGGGCTGGCGTGTGAGAACAGGTCGTGCTGGAAGCGATCCTGCCACTGCGCCAGCGCCAGATTCGCCACGATATTGCCATTATAGACGGTTCCGATGGTCAGTACGTCATCAAACGGGCGACCATAATAGTTGTGATCGATTGCGCCAAAATTGGGTAAATCATCGCGGTTCGACAGGAAGCCCACGACTGACTGCGTACTGCCACGCGCCACGAATTTGTTGCGCTGAATTACATTGTCGTGGGGCGGACAGGCACCGGTATACGTATACAGCGTAAGCTGACCAAGCTGATTGTTGAAGCTGGTATTCCGCAGAATCGTTACGTTGTTTACGCCGTGCAGCGCGATTCCCGTACCGTTGCAAGCCGACACCGTGTTGTCCAGAATGTTGACGTTCGACACACAATCGTCCATGAAAATGCCGTGCGCCCCACTGAAAATGGTGTCAGACGTTCCCGACGTGGTGCCGATACCGCCCCGAATGATATTGCTCTGCAACGTGACATTGGCCATGGGCAGTTTGTTGCCATTCCACATGTAAATGCCTCCGCCATCGCTTTTAATTGCACAAAAGTTGCTGATGCTGTTGCGCCGAACGGTGGTATTGTTGCCAATCGACAGCGCGTTATAACCCACGCTGTCGATGAGGTTGTTCTCGATCAGCAGCTCCTGCGCCGACGACTGGATGGCGCAAAACTGACCATCGCCACTTTTCCCCATCCCGTGGTGCAGCCCGACGTTTCGTATGCTGCTATTCCGAAAAATCACCTGTTTGTAAGCACCAACGTTGACGCCGTTGTTGTTGATATCGGTCAGCTGTACCTGATTGATCAGTATGTTCTGCCCGGTCCCGGCCAGCGTGATACCATCCTCCCCCGACCCCGTAAAGACCGCGTTGCTGACGCTGAGACTCGATACGTTGCTGACGTATAAATGGTGACTACGCGTCTGGGCCACCTGTATATTCTGAATGCTGATATTCGACGCGTCGGCGATATTGATGCCGTCGTCAAAAGCCGTCGCCCTGATCGACTGGGTGCCGGGATTGTATCGACTCTCGTAGAGCCAGACCACCTGCTTCACCGGATCGTAATACCACTCGCCGTTCTGATCGAGGGTAGCCGGGTGATTCTGAATGAAATAACCCCAGCCGTCCGTTAGTTCATAGGTCGATTTGTTGGTTAAAAAAAGCGTATTGTCGCGCTGACCCGTGATCGACGCCCGGTCGATAATCCAGTGGGTCGGCCTGACCACGACCTCCCCCCCAATCCAGTTCGTCGGCAGCGACTGTCGGCTGGTCAACTGACTGGTACCGACGTGGCTTTGAATGGTCAGAAAACCGGCATCGGCTTCCGTTGGGTTGGGAAAGCGGCCAAGGGGTAGCTGTTTGTCGTCGCGGAACAGGGCCGTCACCCGGCTCCCGCAGTTGGGGCAGGGGGCCTGCCAGCGGTTGGTGCCCGCCGGTATCCAGCCCGTCAGGGGCAGGGCTCCGCTGATGCGTGGGGGTTGCCCGGTGCCGTAAGCGTCGACGCGGATGGGCTGGCTGGCCGATCCGGCCTGTCGGATGGTCAGGGTGCCAGTGAAGGTGTCGCCCCGCCGGAAGAGGAGTACATCCCCGGCTTTGAGCGACAGGCTGTTGACTTTGCCCAGCGTCTGAAACGGCGTCAGCAGTGATTTCCCGTCGTTTGTATCCTGGCCAGTAGCGGCTATATAATAGGTTGTCTGTGCCCGCACCGGAGCGACTACCAGCGTCAGTGCCAATAACAGCCCGTGATAAAAAGTAGCCAGGCACAGCTTGTTCATAACTCAGTTTTGTGAAAAAGACCCAGCGATTGACTGGCTCAGGAATAAGGAACGCTGTCCGCTCGGCTAGCGGGTGTACAGGGCCCCTTTGGCAATGGTCGATTCGTATTCGTAGTTGATGGTTTCCAGAAACTTACCCGTCACCCAGCTAATGTCGGCATCCCGAATAAAGACGAACCGTTTGGCTGCTCCAGCACCGTCGTAGGCTTTGATGATCGATTCCAGCCACAACACGCCGGTAATCAGCTGTTTTTCGTTGGTGCGGGCGAGCAACCCGTTGATATCGGCTTCTGCCCGACTGCGCGCGATGGGGTCGGTTACGTTATCCAGACCGGGCCGGGTCAGGGCGCGGTAATCCGTCATGACCAGCTTCTTAAACCGCTCGACATCGTCCATCAGAATCGGCACAGCCGCCGTATTGGCCCGGTCAGGGTGCAGATACGTGACGATGGCCAGCGCCACATCGCCCCCGATACCGACCGTCGACCGCTGCGTGAGTCCCGACCGAAGCCGTTTGATCTGTGGGGTCAGGGCCGTATCGGCTACCGCATTCACCAGACGCTGCGCTTCCCGGCGGAAGGCATCGATCGACAACGACCGCCGACCTTCGATCTGTTTCATCAGCGTGCCGACACCCACCGGTACGTACAGGGCCGAAAACGATTTGTCGCTGTCGATGTAGCCACCGATCGTGGTATTCTCGCCAATATTCAGGGCCGATGTAGTCGGCCACACTTTACGTGGTATAGCCCCGATGGTAAACAGTTCGGCCTCCCGGCGCGGGTTTACCGTCGTGTCGATACGGATTTGGCCGTTGGGTAGGGCCTGCGCCAGTTGGGTATACAGGTTCCGGGCACTCTCGGGTGTTCGGTTCAGCCCTTCGCGCACTTCACTGCCCAACACGATAAAGATGCGCTCGTTCGGAATGCTGTAGTGCTGAATGGAATCGAGGCAGGTACGAAGGGCATCCTGCCCCACCCGATACGAGCCCGACGCATCGGCGAACAGGTTGTTATTCGCAATGTCGAACGTCGACTGAATGTCTTTGTCGTAAAATTCGCTTTCGTACTTCGTCTTGAAAATGGCGACTTTAATGTCCGACGCGTTGATCTGAATACCGGCGTACACATTTTTCCCGGCAATGTCGCGAATCACTTCATTGACCGCCCAGCCGCTGGCGACGTACTTGAGTTTCGCGTATTGTGACCGGGCTTTCTCCAGGTAAGGCAACGCCTGTTTCTGATCGTTCAGATCGCCGTACGACAGCCCCAGCAGTTCATTGGTGGCCGCTTCCCAGTAGGCGCTTTTTCGCTGCGTGATGGGCAGGGCCCGTTTCAGCAAATCGATAGACGCCTGTGGCTTGTGAACGGCACGTAACGTATTGGCCAGTTTGATGTAATGCACAGCCTGCGTCATGTCGCGGGCATCCTGTGCCCGGACATGCTGCACCAGTAACAGCAGCAACACGGTTAAAATCGATTTCATCGGTTGGGTTAGTTAGAAATAGAACTCTTATCCGGTAGGTTAAGTTGAATCGGCATAACCCTGACGGAGCGGATAGTTACCTCGCCGACAGCCAACCCACTAATATTCAGACGCTTACCAATAGCGATCCGTCATAGCCAATATTACTTATTTATTAAGCGTATCGGCTTGTGCAGTGAACGTGTACCGGTAAACGTCGACCCTGTAGTGAAAACGCAGGACGAACCTCTTAAAAGACCAATACTATTAACGGTCAACGGCCAGAAAACGATTGCATTACAGCCTGGTAAACAGCCGCTGTGAGCAAGGGCCAACTGAGCAGAGCCGCCAGACAGGTCAACGGCCCTGTCTGGCGGCTCGATAAACTATACGCTGACGACGCCGGTAAAATCAGTAGTGATTACAACGGCACGTCCTGATTGTTGCGTCCGTTCAATTCCCGCTCAAGATCGCTCTCCTCGGTAGCCGGTTTAGCGGGGCGGGGCGGATCGACCTGCCGCTTGACGGTACGGTCAGCTTTCGCTTCGACCGGACGCTGTGACCGGCCCGGAGTCGGCGCAGTAGCCACGGGGCCGGGTACTTCGGTTGGTTCACTCACTGCCGGTCTGGTGCGACGCGTTACCGGCCGTGATTCATCGGCCGTGCTGGCTTCCCGGATCGGCTGACGAACTGGCGCAGCAACCGATTTTTCCGACGTCCGTGTTTCGCGGGGCACGGCCGCAACCGGCGGTGCGGCTGTCACTGCTTCCTCCACCGGCTCCGCAGCGACTGTTGGCTGGACGACGGCTGGCTCTTCCCGGCAGAGTGAGGGGGCCAGCTGGCAGCGGTAGGTAATGCCCGTATACAGCAGGCCGACCAATACCGCCAGCCCGGCTATGACAGCGCCGATCCGACCCCGCGCAGTTTTAGGCCGGACAGGCGCAACGGTTCGGGTCAGGGCTTTATTCGTGCGGGTGTCCGTTGCTGCCATGCGGGTGCAGCGACCGGTCAGCGTCACGGTTCGGGTGCCGATGGCCGACTCGAGCGTCAGTACACCCTCGTGTACACCCGAGCGCGCAGGCTGGTATCGTATATGTATGTACGTTCCGGCCGGTTCCGGCACCAACGTCAGTGTCGAACCAAAGATGGGGCGTTTGTCGGTGGCAAGCTGAAAAACATCGGGCAGATCGGTAGAGGCCACCACCTGCACGTCTGTTTCGTCGGTAGCAACGCGCAGAACCAGGAAAACAGGTTTCCCCGGCAGGGTTCTGGCGAACGTCAACACCTGTTCACTTATTGTCAATTCAGAAGTCTTCATAAGTCTATCGTTACATCAGCCACTTCCAGCGATTGATTCTGATACCCGTTTTTTTAATTACGTGGTATAGTAGTAACAGGGTTTTAGCGAATTCCTTACGAAGGTACGATCATTTACATCGGTACAGGCCCGATTACCCGAATGCTTATCTTATGGGTATACGCAGCTTAATTGGCTCATTACCAATAAATTGACTAATTATCCTATTATCCCCACGTTTGTATACAACTTAAACGGTCACCTTTTCGCTAAATATGAATTAACTGTATAAATGGGTATTTATCGAATAAATTTCATTGCCGGTTAGAAAAGTCCTGTATCGATGTTTATCGAATATCCTATTCGGAAACAAACGATAAACTGTGGGTAATAAACCGGCGTAACACCTCCAACTCCGGTTTACTTACACTACAGACACGGTAGATAATAATACGCCCAAGCATTGTGCATATCAATTTATTCTGCTAAATATTTGTACACCAATGACAACGCAACCCGTGTCTTCCGGTAGTGTGGTGTCATCAGTTAGCCGTAGCTGTTTTAAAGATTTTCCCACTCTGCTGCAATCGACGTTTATCCGCTATCCGGTAGCGACGCCTGCATGGTACATAATACCCATATCTTCAAAAACAACGAAGTGCTATGATTACAGTTCAACTGCCCGCGCACAGGCAACCCACACCCGTCGACATGATTGTCTGGCTTGAAGGTGAAGCCAACTACACGCGTGTTCATTACCGGGACGGTAGCTTTACCCTTGTCACTCATCCGTTGCAGTGGTTCGATCAGAAGCTCGATTTCATCCGGGTCCATCGGTCAGCTATCGTCAATCCGATTTATGTCCGTGAGTTCAAACAGCGCAAAAGCCGGGCCGGGTGGGTTCAGCTCCACAATGGCAAAATTCTGCCCGTATCCCGCAGCCGCCTGACGTATACCGATACGCAGCTCAAGGGTGTACAATAAAACGTCCGACGGCCAGTACCCAATCGATTAGTTCCCTGCCGGGCCGCAGCTGCAGCAACCCCTGATTCGCCCGGGTTGCTGTTTCAGTCCGGCCGTTTACTCACCTGCTTTTCCACTATGCCCGCTCCAATTGTTCTGTTCGGCTATAAACGTCCGGACGAGTTGAAAGCCACAATAAAAGCACTCAAGGCCAATTATCTGGCTCCGGAAAGTGACCTGTTTATTTTTGTCGATGCCCCCAAACGACCAACCGACGAACCCGGCGTTGCCGCTGTTCACGAGGTGATGGATGGGATAACGGGCTTCAAGTCCATTTACCGGGATTACGCGAAGCAGAATATCGGCTGTGCGGATTCCATCATCCGGGGTATATCCTACGTACTCGACCGGTACCCCACGGCGATCATCGTTGAAGATGACCTGATTACGTCGCCGAATTTCCTCGATTACATGAATCAGGCACTGGTTCATTACGAGCCGCACAAGCGGGTCTATTCGATAGCAGGGTATACCTTTCCGTTTAAGCAGCCCGTCGATCACACGACGGATACGTACCTGATTCCACGGCATAGCCCCTGGGGCTGGGCCACCTGGCGCGATCGCTGGCAGTCGATCGACTGGAACATGGCCGACTACCCGGCGTTTGCGGGCGACCGGCAGCAGCAGAAAGCGTTTATGCAGGGCGGCTCCGACCTGGTCAAGATGTTGCAGGATCAGATGGAAGGCCGCTCCGACGCCTGGGATATCCGCTTCTGCTTCAATCGGTTTATGGCCGACGGACTCAGCGTGTACCCGACGGTATCGAAGGTCGAGAACATTGGCTTCGGCGATCAGGCTACGCATACCAACATTTATAACCGGTACAAAACAAAGCTTGACGACGGCACCCAGCGCACCTTCACGCTGACCGACCGTATTGAACCGACGCCTTATTACCATCGGCAGACGTTAAACAAATACAGTGTGCCCACCCGCATTTTCAACAAGCTGAAAACGTACGCGGGCATGCGCTAGCATTCGCTCAGTAACAGACACAAAAGCCCGGCCCGGTCAGGACGACTACTCCTCGTAGTTGCACTGACCGGGCCGGGCTTTTGTGTCCTGTCGTGCCATACGGCTGACTTTTTCTATGCACTCCGCTCGTTTATTCGCCTATTTTATCCATCAATTACAGGATTGGTATACTTAATGCAATCACACATTGAACCGGCCTCACTACCTCTTTCCCGTAGTGGTCGGCATAACTAACCCATCCCGAAAACGCACCGTGACCATACTTACTGAATTTGTTCGACCCGATGGGATTTTTAGTCGCCCAGTTTCGCCGTTTACGTACACTATACACCTATTTCCGTCCGATTAACCATCCGGTCAGCTGGCTGGCGTTACTATACAGCCTGCTGATTTCCAGTAGCCTCACCGCCCAGACGACGTATTATGTAGCCACCACAGGAAACGATGCCAACGCAGGTCTGTCGCCGGATGCGCCGTTTCAAACCTTGAGCAAAGTCAACAGCCTGTCGCTCAAAGCCGGGGATGCGTTACTTTTTAGGCGGGGCGACACCTTTACCGGCACCCTGACCATCCAACAGGCCGGATCGGCCAGCCAGCCCATCCGCGTCGACGCTTACGGCACCGGGCAACCCCCGCGCATCAGCGGGGCCCTGCCCCTGACGAACTGGAGCCCGGCGGGTACCAACCGCTGGCAGGCCCCCTGCCCCAACTGCGGGAGCCGGGTAACGGGCCTGTTTCGGAACGGCACACAGCTCCCGCTCGGCCGCTTCCCCAATCCGGGCGACAGCAACGGGGGGTACCTGACCGTTCAGTCGCACACTGGCAAGACACAGCTAACGAGCCAGCAGCCACTGACGACCAACTGGACAGGTGCCGAAGCCGTCGTCAGACCCGTACAGTGGATTCTGGATCGCGCGTTGATCACAAGTCAGAACGGCAATACGCTGTCCTTGACAAACAACACCAATTACAACCTGGCCGACGGCTGGGGCTACTTCATTCAGAATCACCCGGCTACCCTCGATCAGAACGGCGAGTGGTACTACGATCCGACGACAAAAACGATTCAGCTGTACCTGACCGAAAGACCCGCTTCGGATGCGTTCACAGTCACGGCTTTCGACGAAGCCCTGCTCATTACCGGCAACTACGTAAGTGTGCAGAACATCCACGTGTTGCAGGCCCGCAAAACCAACCTGCGCGCTGTAAACGCGACGGGACTGACCCTGACGGGGCTACGCGTCAGCAACGGGGGCGAAGACGGTGTACTGCTGGAAGGCAACGGCAGCAACGTGGTCATTCAGGACGTTCAGCTCTACGACATCAACAACAATGGCATCACGTCGGACCCGTATCAGAACGTTACGATCCGGCGCAGTACGGTGCGCAATATCGGGCTACAGGCCGGGCGCGGACGCAGCGGAGACGGGCAGTCGGTCGGGATTCTGTCGGCGGGTTCGGGGGGGTTACTGCTGGAAGACAACGTGCTCGACAGCCTCGGCTTCAACGGAATCTGCTTCGTCAACAACGCCCTGATCCAGCGAAATATCATCGCCAATTTTTGCCTGACGAAAAGCGACGGGGGCGGTATTTACGTCTGGAACGGCAACAAACTGACCATGAACAATAACCGCATTCTGTCGAATATCGTGTACGGCGGCACGGGGGCAGCCGCAGGGACGCCCGGCGGTGCCTATTCGGGGGCCAACGGCATATATCTCGACGACTGTGCCTACAACGTCGATGTAAAAGCCAACACCGTATTCGGGTGCGTCGGGCTGGGTATTTTTCTGCACGCCACCAACAACACGACCGTAAGCGGCAACACCAGTATCGACAACGGGGAAGGGCAGTTCAAGATTTCGCACAACAACGGCGGGTGTCCGGCGCGCAACAACACGGTACAAAGCAACCTGTTCGTCAGCAAGACAGCGACGCAGCTCGTAGCCGCCTACGAATCGCTGTCCGACGATCTGGGCAGCTATGGTACGTTCAACAAAAACACCTACGCCCGTCCGTTCGACGATCTGGTCAAGATCCGGGCGGTGAAGGGGGTCAACGGCTCGATTATCGGTAACGACCTGACCCTGGGCGAATGGCAGGCTCAATCGGGGCAGGAGGCTACCTCAACGAACAGTCCCGTTACGTACCGCAATTATACGGTGAAACGACTGGGCGCGACCCGGCTAAACCAGACATTCGACACGAATAACGGAGACTGGTCGACCTGGGGGCCAAACAACAATACGCAGGTCGTTCAGGACCGGTCGGGCAAGCTCGACGGTAATTGCCTGCGCGTTGGTTTCACGGGTGCATCGGGGCAGCGCGACTCGTATCTGTACGCCTTCGTGAACGTGGGTGCCGTAACGAAGGGCAAACAGTACCTGCTTCAGTTCGACGCGATCGGGTCGGGCGCGGGGCAGAAAATGCCGTTCTTTCTTCGGCAGCGCGACGGCGGGTACCGCGACCTGAGCAGCCGCCAAATGGTCTGGGTTGGTGCAAATCGGCAACACTGCGAGATGGCTTTTACCGCCACCGACAACGAACCCACGACCCTGCTGGTAACGCAGCTGGCAGAAAACGGACAAACCGTCTGGTTCGACAATGTCAGCATCAACGAGGTCGACCTATCGGTGGCCAGCCCCGCCGATTCGATCTACCTGGCCTACAACCCGACCACCCGCGACAGTCTGATTCAGCTCAGCAATTTGTATAGTAACGGCGAACGCACCAGTGCCACCATGGTGCAGACCAACACCCCCTCGATACAACCGACCAGCAGAACTGTCCAGATCAGTCCGTTTTCATCGGTCGTACTGATGCGCAGCACCGCTCCGATGGCCGGTGCTGCCTCGATTGATCTGTCGCTGCGTATCTGTTCGAAAACCCGGATGGTTCGCCTGAACGAGCCGCAAACGGTGCTGATTACCCTGCACAATGACGACACCAACCCACTGACCGGGCGGGTGCAGTGGACTTGTCGACTGCCAGCCAATCTTGGGCTTGTAGCCGCCCCCGGCATGAGCTATCAGAACGGTGTACTGACCGGATCGGCCTATTCCCTCGACGCTGGCAGCGACACGACGTTTATACTCACCGTGAGCCCTGCGCAGCCGGGTTGCTACCGACTGTCGGCTCAGATCAGTTACTCGCCCCTACCCGACCCTGACAGTACACCCAATTCGGGTACGGCCGATGGCGAAGACGATACGGCCATGATCGACACACGCACGGACGGGGTCATCAGCGCGCTGTTTGAGTCGCCAAATCCCAATCAGATACCGCTACAGGCTGTCCTGTCCAATCAGCCCATACCCAACAGCAACTACACGGATCTGGCACTGACCAGCAGCGCCAGCAAAACGGTCGCGGCACTGGGCGACATGGTCAGTCTGAGCCTGACGGCTACGAATACGGGCGGGAGTGCGTCGGGGCCGGTTCAGTTACATTACCGGCTTCCGGCGGGCCTGCAATTCGTTGATGGCCTGAACTGGACCAGCGCCGGATCGACCCTCACGACGGATCTGGCCAGCCTGCCCACGGGCAGTCAGCAAACGGTCTGGTTTCGCGCCAGGGTCGTTCAGGCGGGCACCTGGCTCACTAATGCTGAGGTCTTTAGCTGTCAGATGCCGGATATTGACTCCACCCCCGCGAATGGTTACATAAATGGCGAAGACGATCAGGCGCAGTGCTCACTACGCGCCTTCTAGCGTCGCGCGTACAACCGGATAAAAAGCCAGTACAAACAGACTAGTCGATCAGTCTGTTTGTACTGGCTTTTTATCTACAAAGTTTGCAGAATAACTTCCAGTTGTCTACCTGAGAATAGTTCTAATTTTTCTCTACTCCGTTTAGCAAATCAGGCTGATTCTTTATTGATCGGTATGGTGAATTAATCGTATACAGTCAGATAAAAATACCAGCTTGATAAATCATTGTGGTTTTAGCGATATAACGATTTCATTGTTTGATATAATTTCATATAACCGCTTGCTCAGAAAGAGCAGTTTCACCAATAAATGTCTTACCTGGTATTACTTAAAAAAATTACATTCCGAGTCGCAAAAAACACATTAATCAGTTTATCAAAAATCATATTTATTAAACTACTACGATCAATAATTCGCACAAAATCCCGTATAGATAAATTTTATGTTTAATTAATCTACCAAACCAATAGATCATATTAGACCTAACTCCACCCGCCTAACAAGGCTTATACATGATATTTGACGTAAGTATTACCCCATAAAACGGGTATTTTTTGTCACCTGCCGTACGTCTGAAATAGCATTACCTGACTCCTCAACTAAAGCGGACTTAGCCATCATCAGCAAAGTCCATACCGATTTGCCGCGACGCGGAAAAAGTCAATCTGATTCTCGAAAGAAAGTCAATTTACTGCCTGTTTCTACTTGGTCAACAAACCACTAATTCTGAGTAAACGGTCAGCCTGCCTGTGCTCTGGGCCAGCGTGCTTTTAAGCAGCTTTCCAATGACATCGAGCCGGCTTTCCCCGCGTCAGTATCCACCAGTCCCCCCACAATTTAAGCTTGATTAATTAATGATGAGTACGCGTAAGAATAGCAGCAAACGAACCGGCAACTGTGTGGCAGCCCTGCTTGGTTGTCTGGTTCTGATCAGTAGCTGTACCCCCGTCAGAAAGCTGGCGTATTTCCAGTCTAAAAACCCGCTCGACGATACCCTCACCGTATCGTCAACGTACGTCCCCACCATCCGGAAGGGCGACATGCTATCGGTTCAGGTCAGCAGCCTGAATGCCGAAGCGTCCAACTACTTCAACCCGGCAGCGGTGGCCGACAACAATGCGCCCATCACTGCAGCGACCAATCCATTGGCCCGGCAAACCGGGTACCTGGTGACTCCCGACGGCAGCATTAAACTGCCGCTGATCGGTCAGCTTACCGTGGCTGGCCTTACTAACTCGGCTGCCAGTGATCTGATCGCTAGTAAGCTGAAGATCTACCTAAAGGAACCAACGGTCATTGTGCGGAATACCAACTTCCGCATTTCTGTGCTGGGTGAAGTGGCCCGCCCCGCGCTGTTCACCATTCCCAACGAACAGATTACGCTGCCCGAAGCACTGGGCCTGGCCGGTGACCTGACGATCTACGGCCGACGTGACAACGTGCTGGTGATTCGCGAGGAAGGCGACAAGCGGGTGTTTGCCCGCCTGGATATGACCCGGCGCGAGACCTTCAAATCGCCGTACTATTCGCTGCGGCCCAATGATATTGTCTACATCGAGCCCGGTAAAGCCCGGGCTACCAGTGTCGACCGGGTTTACCTGGTGGCACCCCTCGTAACCGGCATCCTGTCCATCATTGCCATCATTGCTACCCGGCCTTAGCCGACAAAACACGCCTTCATTTACTCAATATTATGGCTAAATCTTCCCAATCATACGTGCCTTACCAGGTTGTCGAACCCAATAGCACTTCAGCTATGGTTCACCTGCAACCCTTCCTCAAGCGGTGGCCCTGGTTCGTGCTGTCGCTGGCGGTATCGCTGGCTGGTGCCTATGTGTACCTGCTTTACCAGCAACCGATCTACCGCACCAAAGCCAGCCTGCTTCTACAGGATGAAAAGCGGGGCAGCGAACAAAGCAACCCGCTGAAAGAGCTGGAAACCTACTCGCCGAAGAAAGTGGTCGAGAACGAACTGGAAGTGCTGCGGTCGTCCTCGCTGATGGGGCGGGTCGTTGACAATCTCAACCTGACCTCGAAATACCTGCGGCAGACGTCGTTCGGCAAGCGCGAAATTTTCAGCGCATCGCCCGTGATGGTGATGGTCGAGAAAGGGAATGACGCGGTTTACAAAAAGCCGATTCAACTGGACTTCATCAACGACAAAACGGTTCGGATCGACACGCAGAATTACCCGCTCAACCAGTCGATCAAAACGCCGTACGGGCAGTTGCGGGTGGTTACCCGGCGGCCGGTCAGCGACACGACGGAAACCATTTTTCTACAGGCCATGCCCCGCGCAGCCGCGATCGGTACGTATCTGGGCAAGCTGAAAGCCGAACCGACCAGCAAAACATCGACCGTAATCGACCTGACGCTCGACGATGCCGTACCCGAAAAAGGCGAAGCCATTCTGGGCGGACTGATTCAGGAATACAACCAGGCCGCTGTCGTCGACAAAAACAAAGTAGCCGCCAGCACGCTGCGGTTCGTGGAAGAACGGTTGCGGATGGTATCGGGCGAACTGTCGTCGGTTGAGCGCGACGTTGAATCGTACAAGTCGAGCAAGGGCATCACGGATCTGAGCACGCAGGCATCGGCACTGGTCGAAACGGCCCGCCAGAACGACGCGCAGATCAACCAGGTAAATATTCAGCTGGCGTCGTTGAATGATTTACAGAAGTTTATCAGCAATTCATCGAACAAGCGGAGCAGCACCCCCGCCACCGTGGGCCTGACCGACGCGACACTGCTGGGTCAGATCAGCCAGTTGTCGGACCTTGAGCTGAAGCGCGAAGAGAAAGCAGAAACCACGTCGGAAGAAAACCCGATGCTGGTGACACTCGATAACCAGATCAAAAGCACGAAGGCCAACATCAGCCAGAACATCGAAACGATGAAAAGCCAGCTGCAGAATTCGCAGCGCGAGTACAACACGAAAAGTCAGGAAGTGGAAACGTCGATTCGGTCGATTCCGCAGCAGGAGCGTGCGCTGGTCAACATCACCCGCCAGCAGGGCATTAAAAACGATCTGTACACCTACCTGCTGAAGAAGCGGGAGGAACTGGCTGTTCTGTTTGCCGCTACGCAGGCCGATAGCCGGGTCGTCGACGCTCCCATTGCGGGTGGTGCACCCATCAAACCTGTCGGTGCCGTGATGTACGCGCTGTTCGGGCTGGTTGGACTGCTGGTTCCTACGGCACTGATCGCGGGCCGGAACGCGGTCAATACAAAAGTGACCCGCCGACTCGACGTTGAGGACATGACGCACGTCCCGATTCTGGGCGAGGTGATGAACAAGCGGAAGCGCGACGTCATGGTGGTCGGGCAGAATACCCAGTCGGTCATTGCCGAGCAGATCCGGACGATCCGCACCAATCTTCAGATCGGCAACACCGACCTTACGGCCAGTCAGGTTATCCTGTTTACGTCGAGTATCAGCGGTGAGGGCAAATCGTTTGTCTCGCTCAACCTGGGAGCTAGCATGGCGATGCTCAAGCAGCCGACCGTGATTCTGGAGATGGACCTGCGGATGCCCCGGCTACACCAGGTATTCGGGATCGACAACAGCGTTGGCCTGAGCAACTACCTCAACGGTGAAGCCACGCTGGACGAGATTCTGCAACCCGTGCCGGGCCATCCCAACTACTTCATCATTCCAAGTGGTCCCCTGCCGCCAAACCCATCTGAGCTGCTCAGCGGCATGGAAGTACGGACACTGATGAGTACCCTGCGCGAACGGTTCCGCTACATCATGGTCGACGCACCGCCGATCGGGATTGTCACGGATGCTCAGCTGCTGGCTCCCATGGCCGATTCGACCCTATTTGTCGTTCGCCACGGTCTGACTCCGAAGCACTGCCTGAAGATTCTGGATAACCTCCACAAGGAGCAGCGATTCCACAACCTGAATATCGTTCTGAACGCCGTAGAACGGGGGAACTCCTACCACTACAGCCACCAGTACAAAAACAGCTACTCATACCGGTAAGCCGGTTCAATTACCCACACGTGTCTTACTCAACCACGTCACTTTCTTTTTCAGTCATTCTGTTAACAACATTAGCTATGTCGACTACGTATACGCATCTGAGCAAAGCCCCTCAGAATCAACAGGCGAACGTACGCATCAGCTCCCGTAAAGCTGGCCGCACCCTGACCCGTGCCGATTTGCGAAACATGGAGAAACGGGTCTTCGACCTGGTCATAGCGGGTGTCGTATCGGTGACGGTGCTGCTCTGGCTTATCCCGCTTATCGGCCTGCTCATCAAGCTCTCCTCGCGCGGACCGATTCTGTTCGTACAGATGCGTACCGGCCGCGATGGCAAGCCGTTCCGCTGCTTCAAGTTCCGCACCATGACGTACGCACCCAATGCGGAATTCAAACAGGTGACGACCAACGATGTACGGGTAACGCGGCTGGGTCACATTCTCCGCCGGAGCAACCTGGACGAAATGCCCCAGTTTCTCAACGTGCTGCTGGGTCAGATGAGCGTCGTTGGTCCCCGCCCCCACCCCATTCCGCTCGACGCCAAGTACTGGCATTCGATGCCGGGCTACAAAGACCGCTACACCGTCCGGCCGGGTATTACCGGGCTGGCGCAGGCACGCGGGGCGCGGGGTGAAACCGATGTGCTCTACAAAATGCAGGGCCGCGTTCGCTACGATCACCTGTACATCCGGCGGCAATCGTCGCGGCTCGATATGAAAATCTGCTGGTGGACGGTAAAAGCTGCCCTGAACGGCAACCGCAACGCCCGCTAGTACCCCGTCTCTAACTACCCCAACTCATGAACGTTCTTGGAATTAATCTGTACGACGCCGGTCTTGATTCGGCCGTGCAGGGCTGTCTGGATCAGTGCGCAGCGACGCAACCCCGCCACAGCCATTGCATCAGTGCCACCGACGCCCACGGGCTGGTAACGGCCTATAAAAAGCCGGCATTCAAAGCACTGCTCGACTCGTTTTACTGGGTGCTTCCCGACGGTATGCCGAGTGTATGGCTGGGCCGCTGGAAAGGAGCGGACCAGATGACGCGCTGCTACGGACCCGACTTTTTCAAGCTGGTACTGTCGCAGGGAGCCGACCGCAACGTGACCCACTTTTTCTGTGGGGGCAAAGAAGGCGTTGCCGACGATCTGAAAGCGGCCGTCAGCCGTAAGTTTGGTAACAATAGTGTGGTAGGCACCTACTGCCCGCCGTTCCGCGAAATGACCG